>SL_8KL_010_SEDDRAFT_10002527_pt1 | contig 15413 bp, 8 predicted proteins | sample SodLakKL_010_SED_4_FD_11160 | JGI IMG/M metagenome (IMG submission 11160) | reverse complement strand
AAAGGCGAATTCGACAAAGCCATCGAATATAACAAAAAAAGTTTAGAGCAAAAGAAAAAGTTGGGTAATAGATTCGGAGTTTCATTTTCATATTACAACCTAGGAGGATCATATCGAGAAAAAAGTGAATTTGACAAGGCTATCGATTTTTTAGAGAAGAGCTTGGAGATAAGAGAGGATCTAGGTGATAGACTTGATCAAGGATATTCTGTCCTAGATCTTGGTATAACTTACTTGGACATGATAAAATTAGACGAGGCGATATCGCATTTGGAAAGAGCACTAGATATCTTCAAAGAAACCCAGACCGATCACGGCATGGGGATAGCACTCTCTTACCTGGGAAAACTCTACACCATGGAAGGATCCATGGAGGAAGCAAAGAAGGTCTTAGAATACGGTGAAAATATAAAATCGAACTTGGATGAATTCAGATTGGAACTGATAGTCGAAAGACATCTAGCCGAATACCATCTCGCGAAAAATAGAGTAGAAAAAGCTCTCTCTTACTGTAAAAGATCGATACTTAAAGCAAAGGAATCAGAGATGGTTAACGAATTGGGTAAGGGAAAAAAAGTTTTAGGTAAGATTTATCATAAAAAGGATCTGGATTGGAAGGCTGTAGAAGTGTTCAGTGAGGCCTCTGAGATCTTTGAGCGAACAGGCGCTAGGAAAAACAAAGCCGAGACTCTGTTTTACTGGGGAAAGTTATTAGAGGAAAAGAAAGGCAAAGATGGTTATAAACAAATCGAGAAAGCCTTAGAACTTTTTGAAGGATGTGGGATAGATCCTGAAACTTTTCAGCAGATAAGCTAGATCACAGACTCTATTCTCAATTTAAAGATAGAAATTAATTAAAAACCTCAAGCTTGTACCTTCACCAATCTATATTCTCTGAAACCCTGTACCACTTTCATGTATCCTTTTTCCCTTATCTTTTGATCCAATCCTTCATCACCTGTATCCGCTCTTAGATTCGGTGTTCTTTTCACCTTTGTCGGAGTCGCCAATATGTAGATGTTATCCAAACCGGCTTTCTTAACAACTTCAGGACTTATCTGCTGGTTTCCTCTCCCCAAAAAGAAACCTTGATTCCCTATCATCGAGACGACTATCTTCAGACCTGCAGAGTCTTCCGCAAGCCTCAAGATGTCCTTTTCAGCAACATCAAGCTCTACGATCTCTTTGTTCTTCAATACATCGACACCCAATATGGTGTGCTCAAGGCCGAGTTCCTCTTGTATTCTCGCAGTGGTTGAACCCGGACCCAAGACAAATAGATGATCTGGATCGTCCTCCATCTCTTCGATGATGAAGTGAGCTATATCTGTCTTCTGATCTTCCTGATCTACCGAGCGAAAACTCTGCTTTCCGAGCTGTATGTAATGCGGTTCATAGATGCTNAGAGCGTTACCGTGCATCTTTATCTCCCATTCCCCTTCTCTATATCTCTCTTCATCCAGATCCATGATCTCAACTTCAGATACGTCAGCTTCTCCTTCGATGAAACTGTTGAACAACCTAGCGCTAGCTTCTGGATTCACACCGAAGCAGCCGCTGTGCATCTTGACTCCAGCAGGTATACCAAGGATAGGCAGTTCTTTATCCACCTCTTCAAAAACATCTCTAGCTGTCCCATCGCCTCCACAAAAAACGATAAGGTCTACTCCTTCATCCAAAAATTTTCTCACGATCTCATGGGTGTCCTCCGCCGAAGTTTCACCTATCTGGTCTTCAGACGATCCGTGAACCACGATTATCTCATCGTCAGGAAATCCCTTCTTCAATGACTTTTCACCCAGTATGTCAGATCCGGTCAACCATACATGACCTCCTTTCATCTCTTCGAGCGCCTTCTCGGCTCTATCTACAGCAACAGGTTCTGCCCCTAATTCAACCGCCTTTTCGTAAACGCCGTCAGTGCCTTTCAGACCTACTCTTCCACCCATACCCGCTATGGGATTGATCACGAATCCGATCTTCATCGCTCTATTGAAGGCGAAGATAGAAAATAAATGTTTGGCCTCGAAAACCATCAATATTTATATCTCGAAGTATATGTAGGTGCATGGAGATATGCGAGATATTTCACTCGTTACAGGGCGAAGGCATAAACATCGGCCTACCTACCATCTTTGTCAGAACCGCGGGCTGTAACCTTAGATGCGAATGGTGCGATACTAGATACGCGTGGGAAGGAGGAGAAGAAATATCCATACACGAAATAATGGAGAAGTTGGACAGCATAGGATGCGATAGAGTTTGTATCACTGGAGGGGAACCTCTCCTCCAGAACGATGTTTTAGATCTTATAGATATACTTCTACCAAGATATGATATAAGTGTAGAAACAAACGGTTCTCTAGACATTTCAGAACTGAAACGAAAAGATCTGATGGTCTCCATGGATCATAAGACCCTTCTTCAGGCATGGAAGGGAAGATGCTAGAAAAAAACTTGAAACTTTTAGATGAAAATGATCAACTCAAATTCGTTATCGCCGATGATATTGATTACAGGTTCAGCAAAGAGATACTGAGTCGGTTCGATCCCAGATGCGAGATCATATTTCAGGCCGAAGAAGGAAGTGACCTCAAAGAGTTGGCCGAATCAGTTTTGAAAGACGGATTAGACGTTAGAGTTCTACCACAATTACACAAGATCATCTGGGAAGACGAAGAAGGCGTGTGAATCTATTCCGAGCTCTTGTATTTGATTATCACTATGACCGCTAACATGGAAAGCACTAAGATCAAAAATTTATCTAATAGTGTAAATATCCCCAAAAATCCTTCGGAAGTTCCCTCTTCTTCACTTCCTTCATCGTCGATATCTTCATCATACTCTTCGAAGTGTGCCGTGATATTCAGATCTTCTTCTATCGTAAGATTTAACCACGTTTGATCGCTTTCGATATCCTCGCTCCATCTCTCGAATTGCCAGCCTTCATCAGGTTCTGCCTTGAGTGATATATCTTCTCCTTCATCAAAACTATGAGTTCCTTCTTTTAACCCAACATCACCTTCACCGACAACAGATAAATTCAGTTCATATCCGATTTCTTCATCTAACTCTTCGAATTTTGCAGTCACCTGTCTGTCCTCGTTCATCTCTAGTTCAACGTGACTCTCTTCAGAGTTCACATCTCCAGACCATCCGATGAATTCCCAACCCTCATCCGGTTCGGCTTCGATATCGACCAACTCACTTTCTTCGAATCTATGTTCACCTTCCGAAGGATCAGTAGAACCGTTTCCGACCACGTCGACTTCTAAAGAATATCTCTCCAATGTCACGAACTCCCAGGTTTCGCTTCTCCAAGTCTCTACATCTTGCTCCAAAACTACATACCATCGGTAGGTAGTGCCGTGTTCTAATCCACTCCATTTTATAGAAACACTTTCCATATCCTCAACGTTCTCTACCTCCTCTATCACGCTATCGTCCCCAGCGTCATGGAATGAAAGAGAGATTTCCTCTTCATCGGGAAGTCCGACTTGAACTTCAAGCTTTGCCTCAGTCTCCATCCCTTCTACTCCATCAGATGGACTTCTAGACAGTATCTGTGGTTCTGGAAGTGCCGGTACTACTGTGATATTTACTTCATCAAAAGCATAGTTACCGTACGGATCTTCCGCTAGTAGCTTCAAAGTCCTCTCGCCTTCCGGTAGCATCTCGAAAGTATATTCAAATGTCTCACTTTCCACTTCAGTCCAAGAATCCTGATCATCGCTTCTCAAAAGGAAACGACTTATCTCTTGATCTTCTTTCAAAACATCCCACCTCAAAACTGCCGTGGAACTTACCGTTTCGTTCTCCAAAGGTGATGTTATCTCGACAAGAGGAGATGCGACATCTTCGATCTCAACGCTTAGGATGACCTCATTTTCTTCTTCATTCCCGGTCGAATCCTCCGCCCTAACGGCGAAAAAATGTTCTCCTTTCTCGGAAAGTTCAATCTTTGAACCAGTTTCGTTATTTACTCTTTCGATCGGTTCCTCAAAACACATCTCATCTTCCCTTCGAGAGTGATATATATTGTAACGTATAGGTTCACTTCGATCTTCAGCGTCCTCCCAACTCAACATGACCGTTTTTTCAGAATGATCTGACACATATGCGTTTTCCAATCCTTCGAACTCAGGAGGGAGAGTATCTTCTATCTCGAACATCAAGATATGCGAACTCTGATTTGACAGGCCGACACTATTTCTAACGCTTATTTGGACGCGATGCTCGGCCGAAGGATCCAGATCTTCTAAAAATGCAGTGGTCTTTTCCGTCCTTTTTAACCAGATATCGGTATCTATCTCTTCCTCTCCAATCGTATGATGAACTCTGTATTCGAACGGCTCAGAAGTTCCGACAGCCTCGTTCCAATCCAATCTCACAGAATTGTTTTCTTCGTAGATATGATGATCTATCTCGCCTTCAAAACAGGGCGGATTTAAATCTAAAACATGTATGGTCTTTTGTTTGCGTGAGGTAGCTCCAGAATGATCGTCTCTTATCTTCAGTTCTATATCGTGCAGTCCTGTTTCAGTGAAAACGTGTTCGACCTCTCTACCGTATCTCTTCTTATCACCAAAACTCCAGGTCCAATTCAAGCCTTCTTGGGGACTCCAGCCCTCAAAATTCATAGATTCTCCTACCACCAGCGGACTAGTATGAGTGAAGTTGAAGTAAGGTGGAACCTTCTCAGTAGTAACGGAAAATTCAGAGTCAAAATTTGGAAAACGGCTGTTTTTTATCCTTTCTAAGGATCTAGTGGGCAGGTATCTTTCTACGAGTCGGATATCATCTACAGAGATCTCCATCGAATCTCCAGATAATATCAAAGGATCAGAAGAACTTTTAAGATCAAAATCTGAAATTTTTATTTCGGTAGTATGTTCCTCTAAACTGCCTTCTTCAGAAAGTCCCATCGAGGTTACGTTAAGATATCCTCTCTCATATCTCAAAGCGAGGAACGACCAGCCTGAAGGTATCTCGATTGAGTCATCATCGAAAACGTGCTTGTTACCTTCGACATCCCAAAGTTCGATTTCAAATCTTTCTTCACGTACTGCTAAACTCCAAGAACCATCCTTCCTAAACAGATGACCTTCTTCTCCCTCTTCAATATCAAAAACTGATGTAACGGTGAACTCTTCATGAGGGTCGGTGATATCTAGAGAAGGAGAGTGTGGAACTTCCATCCTGCCGTTCTCTTCAAACCTCACGAATCCTCCATCTCTTTCTCCTATAGTATGTCTTTCCTCTGTCCAATTTCCTTTCAACGTGCCGTGATTCCCTTCTCCACTTCTGTCCTCTACTTTGCCTTCATTCGATGAGCCACCAAAGTTGTGATGTGCTCTGTGCCAGGAACCTATAGTGTTTTCCTCCTCCACGACGATAACAGTCGGAACTTCCAAGCCTAGTTCAGCACTGATCTCATCCGGTGAAAACTTATTTTCAGTAGCGATATCTCTCTCTCTACTCCAATCATCTTCCAACTTCTCTAGAACAGTAGGTTCCGCTCTTGGACCTTTTTGAAATACATAAAAATGACCTGAAGCGTTCTCATGATGGCTTAAACTGGAAATAGTCACTCCAGAACGCACCGTCTTAAAATCATCAGGGATCTCTAACCCCTCAACGGAATATCCGATAGATTTTCTCCTTATCTCAGTATGGTTTTCGATCCAAGAAACTACAATTTTCCCATCTTCTTCGGAGATGATCTGATACGAGGTGGTGTTTTTGGTCTCCCTTATCGTGTATTCCTCTTCACTATCTACCTCCAACAGGATTGTTTCATTATAGCAGAGTTCGTCATACCGGTTTTCTTCATCATCCATATTTCTTGTATAGGTGACGAAGACTTCATCCTGCAAGGCTTTGATTGAAGGAGAAGATGTACGAGGGAAATCTTCATCTATCAAAATCTCTTCTTCCCACTCTCCGTTCTCGTAGGATAGAACTCCGATCTTCTCATCGGAAGCATCCGATGAAAAGGGGTCTATATCAGGATCTCCAAAGCGGTAAACGATGTAGAATCTCTCCTCATCTACGACGTCCACATCAAAATCCGTGATGCTTTCTCCCTCTATGGAATGTTCTAGATCTAAGTCATCCCAATCCTTCTCTTCAGGACACCATATCTTACCTCTCAATGAGTTGTTTTGGTAAAAGGACTCGACAGAAGAATTTTCATCTAAGCCATCCTGAGTCTCGAGATAGAAAAGAGCGATCTTTTCTCTATCAGCCATTGTGATCAATTGCGGTTCATATCTCATCTTCTCTTCTTTTTCTAAAAACGACTCTTTTTTTGACCAGTTTCCATCATCAAACTCTCGCATGTAAAGGTCAGATATTATCGTAGAATCTCTATCTGAAAGTTCACTCCATACACCTAATGCATAACTCTCATTCAGTGAAGCGAATTCAGGATCCGCTCTAGGACCTACATTTTCTTCCTTCCCGAACTCACCAGCTTCTGATGAACTTCTTTTTTCTACATCATGATCTTCAAAAGCAAGTCTTTCAAGAGAATATGTCTCTACCTCATCTATATGATCTTCAAAATTCAAAGAAGTATCCTGAGAAGTGCTGTAAAGTTCCCATTCTCTCGTCTTCTCCCAAAGACCCCAAAGAGCTTCTGCTGTAACTTCAAACTTTCCAGCCATGTCTAAAGTCCTTTCCATCGAAGGCAAAATAACGTCTACACCCATGTCAAGAACCAGCAGACCTTCCAACCTTGCAAATCCAGCACCGGCTTCTCCATAGGGACCTCCTCCGAAATCCAAATCCAATTCGATCGGTATCTCTTCGCCAAGACCCGGCTCCAAAACGAATCCGTCGCTCAGATCATATGATAACTCACCTATCTCAAATTCTACACCGATCCCGCCTTCTATCTCGGCTGTCAAACCGACCTCGGCTATACCGATAGATTTCAAAGGTATGTCTATACCTATCTCGGTCCCAGTTTCAAGTTCTAATGTTCCATCTACGCTTATACCTTCTCTATCGATCCTTATATCGACAGTGATGCCTACCGAAAAGTCTATTTCGGTATCTCCCGCGTAATCGATCGTATTTCCCAACTCTCCCTCGAAGCCACCTAAACCCATATCGTCCTCGTCAACATCGGTCTGAAATTCGATGAGCGTAGTTTCAAATCCCATGCCCTCGGGGTCGTTACTGATCGTGATATCCCTGTCGGGAAAAAATTCTATATCGAATCCGTAATCTCCGCCAAAAAAACTGTTCAGATCATCTATGATGTCGGTCTCAAGTACCGAAGTTATGTTCATCATATCCATCTCATCAGGTAGATCACCCTCAGGGACTTCTATCTCTATCTCCCAACCCGTGTAAGAACCATCATCTTTTTCATTTTCGATAGATAGGTGATCCGACAAGACGAAATCCATCAGATGGAAAAACCAAGGAGGCGTCTCTATCATATCCACTTCTTTTTCCAAGGTCAAAGGACTCTGTACGGTCTCCCTATATTTATTGTAAAGAAGGGGTTGAACCTTTACTTCATCATCTTCTGGTGCATCACTGACAGGAAAAGTATGTGACCAAGACAGACTTTCCGCATTAAGAGAACGAGGTTCATCTATCTCTTCCCTATCATCCCTGAATTCGAATTCGATCTTTTCGTACGGTAGACCCTGAGGAGATTCCAAGATATAGGTGTTTTTCAAACTATCTGATCCATCCAGATTATCCCAATTGCTTTTATCTTCAGGCAGATGGAAGAAATACTCCTCAGAACCAGCTTCTTCATAAGAAGAAGTTAATTCGAATTCGCCTAGGACCCAAACGCTCTGAAGACTGCTGCGATCTTCGCCTTCACTTGTCTCAACTTTCAAAAGAACGTTCCTCAAGCCTGGATCATCGTACTCTTTTCTCACATCATCTCTTGACGGGACTCTTTTCCTATCCCAATCAGCACCTGCCTCAGGATCATGATCCAGGTCCCATTTTATTCTGTCCACATCTTCCGGAAATAGTTCACCTTCAACGAAATATTCGTTGGTCCAAGGACCCAACCTGTCATAATCGAAATAACGACCCTTTGTTCTTATTTCCGACGTATTATCGCCGACTCCCATCTTATTTATCGCTGCTACTCTATAACGATAGGTTTCAGTTTCTTTATCTTCAGGGATCTCGTCTGTGTAGGACTTTCGTGTCAAGTTCTCTTCGATCTTTTGGAATTCTCCTCCTTCAGATCTGTATACATTGTATCCCTCTATACCTTTCTCGCCGATTATACCGTCGTAGATAGGAGTATCCCATTCCAATATCACATCTCCATATTCGGACCTAGTTCTAAAAGATGTAGGCTGTAAAGGCGTCCTATTTTCAAAAAAATACCTTGCGTGCCTAAGGTTATTTTCGACTTCGTCGTAATAAGATATCTGTACTTCAGAACCTCCTGAGTAATGGAGAGAAGTATGGGAACCGACTCTCGTATCGGTATCTAACTCGGTTATCTCCCACTCACCTAGATCTCTAATTGCGAATCTCAGATTTTCCTCACCCCATTCGTGATAGCTTATCAACGGTCTTTCATCTTCAGTCAGTTCTAAAGAGGTGTAAGTCCCAGCTTTGTCAGCCTGAGAAACCACCTCGTGGGTCCAGATATCGCCTTCAGAATCAGTAACGTAAAGTAATTCGTGCTCATCGTCTGTCCAGCCGTAGCAAGAGATGTGAGCATCGTCATCATCATCTAATTCGATAGAAGTGAACCTCCCTGCGTGTCTGCCATCGATTTTTATCGTCTCTTTAGACCATCTTTCCTCGCTCCTATCCAAAAAAGCGTATTTGAGTTCTCTAAAATCCCAATCATAATAACTTATGTGAGGGTTCGAGGAACTATCTAAAGCCAAAGAAGTATATCGTCCGACATCGTTCCCACTGTCTACCGTATAAGTATCCCACCCTTCATAGCCTAGCCTCTCAGCGTACTTCAAAGCCCTTTCAGACCTGTCATAATAACTCACCATTGGATGGTTATCTTCTCCTAATTCTAGAGAAACATACTCACCGACTTCGCCTTCATCATCTATTGTTTCAGTAAGTTTTACGGTGTTAGTTTCTATACACCAAATAGCATACTTGAGTTCAGAACTTTCGGGATCATTATAAGAGATATGGGCCATAAGACCGTCCGTTACCTCTAAAGATGAATACATCCCGTTCCCTAATTCATCATCTAAGGACCATCGATCCCAATCATCTTCAGGATCATCTAAATTTTTCTGGGCGAGCTTCAAAGATTCTGAAACCTCGTCGTGATATGTTACAAATACATGTTTTTCGCCTTCGATCTCTTTGCTCTCGATAGAAGAAAACTTTCCTACCTCCTCTGCTGGATCCACAGTATCTAAAAATACACCTCTATCCTCATCATAAGATAAAGAACTTTCACTCTGAGCAAGGTCCTCTACTTTATCCTCATCAAACCCCACCGATCCATAACCATGAAGATCTGATCCGCCTATCGAACCTGTGAAGACAGTCATGATAACGATAAAAACTACGGATATTGTTACAACTCTTTTGAATATCATAACAGATTCACCAGTGTTCTGTTTCTTATCGAACATCTTATATTTCACCGAGATAGATGGAGCAAATATTGATTTTATATAAACATTTTGGATAACTTTAATAATTGTAATCAAAAAACAACACATGGAAAGATTTTTAGCGTCCTTCTTCCATCTTAAAACATGAATGGGAGATTGGAAGGAAAAAAGGCCGTGATCACTGGGGCCTCAAGAGGCATCGGTAGAGCTATAGCGGAAAAGTTCGCTGAAGAAGGAGCGAAAGTAGGGGTGAATTATCATTCAAGCGATGAAAAAGCAGAGGAAGTTTTAGATCATATCAAAGAAATCTCAGAGGGTATTCTTCTCAAGGGAGATGTAGCTAAAAAAGATGATTGTCAACAGATCATAGAAAAGTTCACCGAAAGATACGGAGGTCTAGATATCCTGGTGAACAACGCCGGGATATACAAGCGTAAGTCGTTGGAAGAAGCTTCCATAGAAGATTTCGACCAAACGATGGATGTCAATGTGAGAGGTGCTTTCATGCTCTGTAAATTCTCTCTCGAACATCTGAAAGCGGCAGATCAAGGAAGGATAATAAACATGTCTTCGCAGCTAGCCTACAGCGGCTCCGATCACGGCACATTCTTATGTCGTGAGTAAAGCAGCTTTGGTCGGTCTCACCAGAGCATTAGCATTGGAACTTGGACCTGAAGGTATAACCGTCAACGGTATCGCTCCAGGGACCATCGATACCGATATAATTTCAAGTTACTCGGAAGAGAAAAGGAAGCAAAGAGCAGAAAGCATACCTGTAAAAAGGATAGGAGTACCTGAAGATATAGCTGACGCTGCATTGTTTCTCGCTTCTGAAGAAGGAGACTACGTGAACGGTGAAGTGATAGGAGTGAACGGCGGTTCGACCATCCATTAAAGCAGCAGAGATAAGATTATAAAAGTTTATAAAATACCGTGTCATGTCAAAGCTGAGAACGGTGATAATTTGATCAAAAAAGCGATCGTACTGGCAGCGGGAAAAGGAACCAGACTGAGACCTATCACGAATGCGATACCTAAAGAGATGATCAGAGTCGGTAAGAACCCGGCTATAGAACATGTTTTGAATGTATTGAAAGCTGGAGGGATCGAAGACGTTCTTATCATCGTAGGCAGCAATAAACACGCGCTGATAGATTATCTAGGATCAGGCGACAGATTAGGCTTGAAGATATACTACAGGATGCAGGAAGAGCCTAAAGGTACCGCACATGCCGTATCTCTTGGTAAGGACTTCATCGAGGATGGTGAAGATTTTGCAATAATGTATGGAGACAATTATTTTACGCCCTACGANACCATGCAGGATATAGTNGATTTCCACGAAGAAAAAGCCGGAAAAGGAACTCTGGTTTTGCATCCCGTAGATGATCCAACTAGATTCGGTGTGGTAGATCTCGACGAAAATAGTGAGATACATGGGATGATAGAAAAACCTTCGTTGGAAGAAGCTCAACCATACAAATACGATGATCACTGGTTGAATATAGCCGGGTTGATGATAGTCAATTCTGAAATATTTTCTTATATCGAAAGAACGGAACCCGGAAAAAAAGGAGAGATATGGTTGACCGATTCGATCGAGATGATGAGGAAGGACGGAAGTAGGTTTTATGGATTCAAATTCGATGGAAAGAGGTTCGACATAGGTACGTTCGAATCATTGAAAGAGGCCGATGAACTCGAATTAGAAAGGAGAAGGGAGAACGAGAGATGACTCGATACGGTATCGTCGTTGGGACCCGCCCTGAGATAATAAAGATGAGCCCAGTCATACGGGAGATGGACAAAAAAGGGTTAGAATACTACGTGATCCATACAGGACAGCATTACGACGACGAAGTCTCTGGTGTTTTTTTTAGAGAATTGGAACTTGAAAAACCGGATCGATATCTAAATATCGGATCAGGGACACAGGGTGAACAGACCGGGAAAGCCCTTATAAAACTTGAAAAAACCTTTCAGAGATTGGATATGGATACAGTTCTTGTACAGGGAGATACAAATTCCGTCCTAGCAGGAGCTCTAGCCGGGATAAAGATGGGGCTGGAAGTAGGACATATCGAGGCGGGACTCAGAAGCTACGATTATCGTATGCCCGAAGAGTACAACAGAAGATTGGCCGATCATGCCTCGAGTATACTTTTCGCTCCTACGGAAAAAAATAAAGACATACTAAAAAAGGAAGATGTATGGGGAGATATCTTCGTCACAGGGAATACGGTTATCGACGCATGCATACAGAATCTAGATCTGGCTGAAAGCAAAGCTAGTTTCGACTTCGAAGTCCCAGAAGATTTTGTGCTTGTTACGGCCCACAGAGCAGAAAATGTCGATGATCCAGTTGTACTTAAAAACTATACAGAGGTCTTCGAAGAACTAGAATATCCTATCATATATCCCATCCATCCTAGGGCCGAAAAGATGTTCGAAAAACACGGCTTATCGGATAGGTTAAAAAAGAACGAGGACGTAAAACTGGTACCTCCTCAAGGGTACTTTGAATTCTTACTGCTTATGAAAAAAAGTAGATTCATCCTTACGGACTCAGGGGGGATCCAGGAGGAGGCGACCGCTCCTGGTATAAAGAAAAAGGTCTTCGTGCTCAGAGAGTCTACGGAAAGACCGGAAGCAGTAGAGGCAGGTTACTGCACCGTCGTGGGCACAGAGAAAGATAAGATATTGAGTGCTGTAGAAGAGCATGAGGAGAAAAGTTGGGACCCTAGACCTTCGCCCTACGGAGACGGAAGAGCAGCGGAAAAGATCGTTGATATAATAGAAAACAGATAGAAATCATAGAAGTGTACTCCAGAATATCATCACTATAAAGACCAGACCGGCGGCGCACATTACCGTCGCTATCACTCCCGCTTTCGTCATCTCATATGTTTTAAAATATCCTGTTTTGTAGGATAACGCATTAGGTGGTGTATTAGCAGGTAGTAAAAAAGCCATACATGCTGCTAGTCCGGCAACAGGGGCCAATAACAAGGGGTCTATACCCAAAGAATAGGCCAATGTTATCGAGACAGGGACAAAGGTACTAGAAGTAGCAGTAAGACTAGAGAATAGTGTTATACTGAAAGCAGTTACGAATGCGATCGTAGCTACTATGAATAATAAATTAGCACCAGATAGAAAGATTTCCATCTGCTCCACTATGAGTTGTATAACCCCTGTTTTGGTCAGTCCTGAACCAAGTGCTAGTCCACCTCCGACCAGTACGAAGACACCCCATCCTATCTCATCCCTAGCCTCCTCCCATTTCACCACTCCTGTTCCAGGCAATATAAACATGAATGATATGATTAATGAAGCTATGTATAGCCATCCTTCTGGTAGAGGAAGACCAATCCCTATCAAATTCCTAAATATCAGATCATTTATCGTATCTGACAACCAAAGTGTGACCGCTATACCAAATAATAACAACACATGCTTTTGACGTTTTGTCAGGTTTCCGATCTCAGCCAATTCTTTTCTTACTTGCTCCTGCCCTCCCTCGATCTTCTTAACTTCGGGCTCGTATATGGTAGTCATAACTTTCCATACGATCGGCAAACTGATCAATAAAACTGGAAGCGCCCTGATCATCCAACCAGCAAACGATACAGATATACCTTCTTCCTCTAAAAAACCGATAGTGATCGGTATAGGTGGTGTACCAACAGGAGTTCCCATACCTCCTAAATTAGCGCTGAAAGCTATGCCGATGATCATAGCCTTGCCTAAATTGGTCCCTTTAGGATCTTCTATAACTTTTTTCATCATCCCGATCCCGATAGGTAGCATGATCGCAGTTGCGGCTGTATTGGATATCCACATCGAAAGGAAGGCAGTTGCGAGAAAAACTCCAAAAATCAAATTTTCTGTTTTTTCTCCCATCAATGCTATGAATTGTAATCCTATCCGTCTATCTAAATCGTATTTTTTGAGCGCTGCGGCTATCACAAATCCCGCCAGAAGAAGAGAATTGACTGGTGTAGCTATGTAAGCGAGTCCTTCTTCTACTGAATGAATACCAACAATTATCTGAAGTAAGATAACTAAAAAAGCTGTGACCGCGATAGGTAAGGCCTCTGTGATCCAAAAAAATGCAGCGGTGAATGCGATAGCGATCATTATCTTCTGATCCATCGATAGAGGCAATGGTAAAAAGACGAAGATCACCGCTATCAAGAAGGTTATCAAGATTATTTTCAGATCTCTATTCATCTTCATCATCTATATCTCCGAAGGCAGCCATGAAATTATACTTCAAGGGGCGAAAGAAAAAGATGGTTAAAAAACTTTCTTATGAGGTAGTATCTTGTGACTTAGGCTATTAAGATTCTCAATATTCTCGCAAAGATTACCATACCAAGTAGTGCGAATGGATATGTAGATCCGTAACCTGCACCAACATCTTCAGTCCCTGTCGCCTTTATCGCTGCTCCTAGACCTGGAGTAGAAGTCATACCTCCTGTAATAGCTCCAGTAGATACGATCCAATCAAGACCCCATATGCCTCTTAAGAGAAACAGACCAGCAGCGATAGTTCCAAATCCAACGAAAAAAGTAATCAATATGAGTACGACCCCTACTTCCATGAGTGCTTCAACGAACCCAGCACCTCCATCGATACCTACTACAGCCAAAAATATGGCGAGAGTCAACGATCTTATACCAGAAAGGACCTCGTGAGACATCCTAGTTTTTATAGGACCTATCTTCCCGATATAACCGACTGCTAAAGCCGCAGGTAGGATACCTCCAGTTATTCCTAGCCTTACTGTTCCCATCGGTCCCAGAGGGATAGGTATTTCCCCTAAGATACCTCCCAATACGACCGCTAAAGAGAAACCACCGACACTGAAGGTTACTGTTTCCTTATCTATCTTTTTTTTACCTCCGGAGCTTACTGATTCTATACTCTCCTTGAATTTGCGTTTTTCTTCTTCGATATCTATATCCCTTAACCTAGGCCAAAATTCCTGGAGAAGAATTACCATTATCACACCGAAAGGATATGCTACTGAGTACCCTATCGTTATCCGGTTCCCTACTTCATCAACGACCCCTTCTAACTGCGCTCCAAGACCAGGAGAACTTGTTAATGCTCCAGTAAAAACACCTTCTATATAATTCGGTTCAACGACACCTATGCTACCAAGGGTTTGAGCCCCAATGTAAGTCAACAGAGCGGCTACAGTAGCCATGAAGAAACCAGCCACGATAAATTTAAGACCATGTGCTTTTACGATTCCTCCTATGTCTCTAGCCGCCATCAAACCCACAGAGGCAACGAATAGTGCCAATGAAATCACAAAATAAGTGCCCGGAACCACGACACCAAAATGACCAAGAATCAAACCTGTAAAAAGAGCTCCAGAAATTCCAAATCGGAATCCTTTGAATTCAAGTCTGCCTAAAAGTATGCCCACAAAAACCGCCAGAGATATCACGAACAGGTTGTTTTCCAACAGCAAAGCTATAAAATTCATCATTCCACCCATTTCAACTTCGATACCTTTTTGTTATCATACGCTTCCCTTTCTCTTCCATTAGATACCGACATTTGTGATTCGAACCTCTGTACATGTCCTGATATAAATATCTTTCTTGATAAAATCGAAATGTCTTCAAGTTAAAAAATAAAAGCTATGATCTTTTAAAACTAAATCATCCGGACAAATTATTTATATTCAACGTGGTATGCCATTACTGTAGAGAGGGTAAATATGGAATCGAGCGAGATCAAGGTTTTATTGGTGGATGACGAGAAAGACTTTTTAAACCAAGCTGTCACCCTATTGGAAGGAGAGG
>SL_8KL_010_SEDDRAFT_10002526_pt1 | contig 15415 bp, 23 predicted proteins | sample SodLakKL_010_SED_4_FD_11160 | JGI IMG/M metagenome (IMG submission 11160) | reverse complement strand
TCTCTTGGTGACGCTGATGTCACTGAGGTCGACGCTACCTACGAGAGGATCATGCCGGTCTACGACGCTGTAGGTGCACTCGACACTGAAATCGTGGATCCCGCAGACGAGGACCACCTGATTCTTGTAGGTGGACCGGTAGTAAACACACTCGTTGACGACCTTGTCCAGGATGGAAAGGTCGAGGGAACCGGTGACGAAGACGAAGGCTACGCTTGGACGGAGGAAACTCCAGAAATTCAGCTCATCGAAGATGCCTTTGCTGACGGCCAGACTGCACTGATTGTCGCAGGATGGGAAGCAGAGGACACAAGAGCTGCAGCAAGCCGAGTACAGGACCACTTCGCAACCGACACGATGGAAGGAACGAGCTACAAGCTTTAGAACCAACAGCGGTTGGGTAACACCAACCAAAACCCTTTCTTTTTCTTTTATTTTCACCGGACAGACACTGCTCTAACCAACGTAAGGTTTTTATCTGTTGAACGAAATTGCTTAAACATATGACAGGGTTCTTCGACTTCGAAAACTTTTCCTGGGGAATAATAGTAGGCCTCTTTGCAGTTGTGGTGCTACTTGGTGTGACCTTCGGACTTTCGGCTACGATGGGCATAGAGAGGGAGATGGTCCCGTTATACACCCTGCTGGCATTCACCACTTCCATGGCACTTTTCGAGGCCGGGCTTATAGTATACATGCACGGCACAACAAGCGGTACCTTCCACGCCGAGGATAGAAAAAACAACCTTGTCCTGGAGCTCAACTCCATACGAAGCACCAGGAAGGACGTGGAGAAGGGGTTCATGAAGAGGGAGATGGACAAGGAGTCCAGGGACGAGATGCTGAGGAACCTGAAGCAGAAGGAACTGGAGATAAAGAACAAGCTAATTGCCCTCAGGAAGAAAGACGTGGACACGGAGGACGGTAGCTGATGTCTTACTCATTCGACTTCGATCTGACGAAGATATCAAGGTCAATGTTCAGAGACCTCGCAGGGTTCGTGGAGAGAAAAGACCTTCACAAAAAAACAGGCCTGATCTCAAGGAAACTCGTGAGGGCAATGAAGGTCAAGGAGCTCACAGGACTACATATGGAGGACGCACTTACCGTGGTGGAGGACATGGTGGATATATATGCCAAAAACCTTTCGAAGGAGGAGGGCTTCCAGGAAACCGAAAAGAGGGCACTTTTCCTACCCCACTGTGCGAGAAAACATATGGACGGCAACTGCAAGGCAACATTCGACCCGGAGTTCTCGACATACAGGTGCCAGGGCTGCTCCGATGACTGCGTTGTCAAAGAGGGCACGGAAGCAGCCGAGAAGGAGGGATACGACGTGTTTATATTCCCAGGAGGATCATGCATACCCAAGGTACTCAGGAAGGGAAACTACGACGGCGTCATGGGGGTTGCGTGTGCAGAGGAGATAAAGCTTGGGATAAGGAAGCTCGAGGAGGCCGGCGTTAACTACCAGGGTATACCGCTGCTCAAGAACGGGTGTGCAAACACAGAGTTCAACATAAGGACCCTAAAGGAAAAACTTTAAAACCTTCCAGATTGAACCGTGATACGATGAACACAAGGAGCTTGGCTTTGGTTGCAGTACTTCTAACAGCCGTAGTTATGGTCTCCGGATGCACGAATATGCTCAGGAGGGGACTCGACATGGCCTCGGGTGGCGAGTGCATGGAGCTCGAGGAGAAGATCGAAGAGCACCCGAACATGGACTGCCGGTGCTACCCCACAGACTTTGTTCCCGAGGGTCTGAAGAACAGAACAGGCATGGATGGGTTAACTGGAAAATGCTTGTGCACGTGCAGCCACGTGGGTGCAGAGGAGGAGGTCAACGTATCCGTAGCCGAAATGCCGGACGGAGAAAGGGTCATCACAACCGTCAGCTAAGATTCTTTGTTATTTCTCTGAGAACAACCGTCGCATACCTACCGGGTTTCAGTTCAAACGACAGGGTCACCGATAGACCATCTCCATCTTCTATATTCTCCGTTTCTATCTCAGGACCCATGAAGACAGGACGAACTGTACCTTTGGAAGAAAGCTCCCTGACGTCATCGAACTGAAAATCATCCGTGGATATACCGTCCTCGTCCATGACGTCGGACAGCCTCTCGTCGAAACCAGATGGTTTGAGGCTGGTCCTGTACCCCGGAACCTTACCTGGGAAGTTCCTTGTACCGCCTTCTCTCATATATCCGGACAGTGCACGGTTAAAGACATAGGACTGGTATGCGTGGACGAACAACCTGCGTAGACTCCTTGGGAATACACGGAACACACCTACCCAGTCCTCCTTGGAGTCCGGACCAATGCTATCTATCTTCTCCAGAAGCCTTCTTTCGTAATGTAGATACTCGGGAAAGTAGTCCAGAGCAGCCCCGTAGTCCCCCTCCTCCACGAGACGTTTCCTAGCCTGGCTTGCTCCGTCCGAACCGAAGGTCTTCGAGAGATACGTATCGACTGCACCGCGGAAGTCCCTCAGTAGAAGCCTTCTTCCAACGAGGTGTGTAACAGGCCTGTCTCCACCGAAACGTTGCATCCCGTAGTAGTTAGGTATTCCCTCTGCCACCTCCTTCTTCAGCCTACCCAGCCTCTGGAGGCACTCCTTCTCATCCAGCTCAACATCTCTTAAAGTTATTCTGAACCTGTTTCCTCTGAGGTCCCCCGACTTGAGAGGACGGGAAACCTTCTTTATAGGTTTGACCTCTACTCTTCCGTCACTGAACTCTGCCCTCCGGGGTTCGAAGCCCTCCAAGGTCACGAACTGCACCGTAGAAGCTCTCTTATCCTTTAATCCAGCGTAACTTATCCTGCTCGTTGGGATACCCAGTTTCGAGGGCACTCTCTCAACAGCTTCGTACGTCGTAAGGTCGACCTTCTCGAGCCTGCATAGTAGAAAGTTCCCTCCCTCTGGAAGCTCCACAGGATTCTCCACCACACGGAAGTCCTGCGGCTCCTTCTTTATCACACCTCCTATACCCGGAGAAGATGTTCCGTACTCCTCCAGTCCACAGAGTTTTTCCGGATCAGAGTTCTTTGGCATAGAGAATATCTCCCACGCGGACTTAATAGCTTTCAGGGATTGATCAGTTGACAAGGGACAGGTGTCCGGTTACCCTGTCTATCTCTTCATCAGAACAAGGACCCATAGCAAGAGCCGTGGTCGTGCCCTTGGGTATCTCCGTGCGTCCTGCGTCCCTGACGAGATAGGTCGGTATACCGTCGGAATCTGCCCTCCTCTTCAACTCCATGAGCTCTTCCTCGTCCTCGGCAAAGACCACCACCTTCTTGGATCCAACTCTATCCCAGGCAGCAACGTCTCCCTTATCGGCCTTTCTGTATGCACCCAGGGATGCATGTGCGACCTGGGCAGCGGTCTTACCCTTGCTCAGATCCAGATCCCTGCGTACGGCAATCACCTGCTTCATAGTAAAGAGTTAAAAAGAAACGGACTTATATTCTTATCTGGGTATCAGGATGTTACACGAGATAGAAAAAAAGTACGGAATAAGGAAGAAGTTCACAGGACCACTTCTGATAGATACGAATCCGAACTACCTGTCCGCGGCTGCACTCTTCTTTGCCCTTGTAGCTGGATACCTATTCTACCAGGGACTTTTCGTGATCGCGGGCGTATTTGTCCTCGCCAACGGCTACCTCGACATGCTGGACGGGGAGATAGCAAAACATTTTGGAAGAGCATCCAAGTTCGGAGACTTTATAGACCACACGTTCGACCGTATAGCGGACGTGGCGATATTCACGGGGATAGCAGCAGGACCTGCCGTTTCACTCTGGCTCGGCGGCCTGACAGTTGTGTTTATACTTTTGGTATCCTACATGGGAACACAGTACCAGGCAATAAAACACGAGAGGCTCTACAGCGGTCTGTTCGGCAGGAGCGACAGGATAGCAGCCCTTTTCATTTTCTCTATAGCAACTTACTTCTACGCTGATGCACTAATGTACGGAGTATACCTTATACTCTTCCTCTCCGCTGTGACATTCCTACAGAGGTTCTGGAAGTCCGCGGTGAAGATAAGAAGGATCGGTTAGCTCATACTCCCATTGCTGCAGAAAATGTATTCCTCACACCCAGGGCCAGACCCAGTACAAGTACAACAACCTTCAACCAGTTTCTCAAGACTGCATCCTCCACCATGTCGTCTATGAGGTACAGAACCGGCCAGATCACCGCTACCTTGAGGGGTAACATTATCCACGCACCAGTCAAATCCATGAGGAAGCCGGGAAGAACGTGCTTTTCCATATAACCAAAAAACGTCACGGCAACGAAAGTGGACGAACCATCGAGGATGTGACCTGTCAGTATCCAGTAGTTCGTGCCCGTCAGGTACTTCGGCAGATATACCATGGCAGGATATATGGCTGCCGCGGCGGCTGCCGTTGTAACAAAAACGTATAGAAAGACCTCTGGATTTAAAAAACCGATACCTGAGACAATGAAGAAACAGGCTGCCAGAGGAGGTGCAGAAAGTATCCACATCCATTTCACAAAGGAAAGCTTCCGCCTCGAAAGGTACTGGGACAGAAGTATAACGGGCACAGTGTAGGCAGCTATGAGTATGTGTATACCGGGCGTGTTGAACCAGAAGCCTGTGAATATCTCGGCGTCTCCGTGGCCCAGGGATCTAAGAACACCACCCAGAACAACAAGCGGGACCATGGCAACGAGGAAACTTTCATCTATCTCTGTATCTATCCGTTTGAGGAAAAATTCGTATATAACGTAAACCGCAACCACGAGCAGAAGTGCATAAACGACCGTCTGCACCGTGGTGTAACCCGGACCTGCAAAGTATGTCAAGTATATATTCTCGAGCATCTACCAGGGCACCTCTTTCACACCTATCTGGTATCCCAAAAGGTTGAAGAGGTAGTGCACGGGTGGTGTTACAACTACCAGGATTATAATGGAAAGTACAGAGAGTTCCACTAAGATAACGGCGACGGGTATGGAAAACAGCATGAAGTCGAGCTGATCGACTATAGGCACGCTCTCGCCTCTCTTGACACCAAGCCTGCGCTTGAAAAAAGAGGCCACGAGATCACCGAACATACCGAAGAACGGTATCAAAAGTATGGAAGCCGTGCTCAGGACCGGAAGGTAGAAGCCCATGCGAGCAGTGGTCTGATTGAGGCTCTGCCATAGAAGCATCTGAACAAAACCAACGAGTGCACCAGCAAAAACTGCAAACAGAAATCCCTCCCAGGTTTTACCTGCTCCAAGGAGTTCCCTACCCATGAACTTCTTTCCGAAGTCCATCCTGCGCTCTCCCCCGAATACAGGTGCCGCGCCGTTTGCAACGTAGGCCGGCAGCACAACCCAAAGTCCCTGCACAAGGGCGTGTATCAGTTCCATTTTACCCCTGTAATAATGTATAGGACACTTATAAAAAATCTCCTTGGATTTTTTTATACAATGAAAACAAAGGTTGGTAAAATAGTGTGAGGTGAGAAATATGGAAAAGACATCGGAAAATCTGAAGGATGCCTTCGGTGGAGAATCAGAGGCCAGAAGCAAGTATCTGCTCTACGCGGAGAAAGCAGAGGAAGAGGGGATGTCGAGAGTAGCAAGACTCTTCAGGGCCGTAGCAGAAGCAGAGGCCATACACATAAAAAACCACGCAGAAGCCATGGACATGGTCAAGGACACTACTGCAAACCTCCAGGACGCCATAGAGGGAGAGAACTACGAACATAGTGAGATGTACCCGGGTTTCCTGAAAAAGGCGAGAGATGAAGATGCCATGGAGGCAGCCAGAAGCTTCAGGTGGGCCAAGGAGGTCGAAGAGGGACACGAAGAACTGTACAGGAAGGCCAAGAAGAGGGTCGAGGAAGACAAGGACCTTGAAGAAGAGAAAGTTTTACTCTGCAAGGGCTGTGGCTACACCACGCTTGAAGAACCACCAGAGGTCTGTCCCGTGTGCGGGGCACCGAAGGAAAACTTCAAGGAGGTATATTAAAAACCCCTTACTTACCTTTTTTAGGAGGTGAAAAAAATATGACCGAATGTGAAAATGACCTTTTCTGTGGGGTTAACTACACCGAGAGAGATCCGGAGGACATGGATGCTCTAGAGAAAAAACATACTCCAGTTCTAGAGACCGAGGAAATCGGTGAAAACACATACAGGGTAAAGGTAAAGGTCGGTGAGTACAAGGAACATCCAAACGACCACAACCATTTCATACAGTTTATTGAGCTATACTCCGGAAGGACCTTCATCGGAAGGGCGACCTTTGCTTCGGAGCGTGCGGATCCCGAGGCAACCTTTGTAGTAAACCTTGACCACAAACACCCACTTGTGGCCTACGGACACTGCAACCTACACGGGACGTGGCGTTCCAGAGAGGTGGATCTTTGATAAACAAAAAGAAGGTGTACTCTGTACAGAAACACGATGCTTCGAGACTACACTACGATCTGCGCCTCGAAAAGGACGGCGTGCTCAAGAGCTGGGCCGTTCCCAAGGAACCGCCACGGAAAACAGGGACAAAAAGACTGGCTATACAGGTGGAGGACCACGACCTGGACTACGCCTTCTTCGAGGGAGAGATAGAGGAAGGAAAGTACGGAGCCGGTACCGTTGAGATTTGGGACCGCGGATCCTACCAAACTGTAAGCTGGAAGGAAAACAAGATTGTTGTGGATATATATGGCGAAAAACTAAGGGGCGAGTACGTACTGGTTCGGTTCAAGCCGGAGGAGGAGCCGGAAAACTGGCTTTTCTTCAAGAAGAAAGGATGACTCTTTTAATTTTTGTTTTCCAATAGGAACTTCAGGGCCTGTGGTCTAGCCTGGACAGGACAGTTGGTTGCGGACCAACAGATCCCGGGTTCAAATCCCGGCGGGCCCGCCTTTTAACAGACATCCACGCCGTGATCATGCAGCAGGTCCTCGTGGACCATCACCGGAGCATCGGTCCTCAGTGCTATCGCGACGGCATCGCTTGGCCTGGAATCAAGTCTGTATACTGTTTCATCTTTCTCCAGAAAGAGGTCGGATACAAATGCTCCTTCCTGCATGCCATGAACTCTGACCATCACCACATTTATGCCGTACCCGTCTATTATATCCTTCATAAGGTCATGGCTACCCGGCCTCTCCCAAAGCTCACCGTGAATACCGTGGTCTATAGACCGTGCTTGATCATATGAAACAGTCATATCCAGGGCGACACAGTCCCTGCGAAGCTGGAGGTTCTGATTGTGTATGAACACATCTATCTCCACATAACCCTCGTTGTCCACTGGTATCTCCGGGATCTCTCCATGGGAAGGAACAGTGTATACAAGTAGTAAAGCAAGAACTATCAAAAGTCCAACATGGAACCTGCTGTCCTGGAAAGTATCCTTCATTCTAATCCTCCGGTAGTACAATACCGTCCATATCTTTGTACTCGCCCTCCAAATACTTTTTGGCCGTGAGAGCACATACAAAGGCATCAAACTCATCCTCCGACATACCGCATGTTCTCCTAGCTGGAAGTATGTCCTCCGATGCCTGTGAAAATACCTCTATTATATCGTAGCCGTCCATCTTACTGAGCTTACCAACCAGAGAACGTGCCCTGTTCACAAGGACGCGCATGCCTGGAAAGTTTGGTGAAAGAACATCGTATCCCATGTCCTTGAGCTTCTGATCACAGTCCCTGTACATCCCTTCTTCGGGAAACCCAAGTGGTGCGTCAACTGCTATAATATCCGGGTCGGTGGTCTTCACTATCTCCATTATCTCAACGTCTGTCCTGACTGTAAGAATTTTTACGCTGGAACCCTCGATGAAACATAGTCCTGTATCGTTTTCCTGTTTCCCTGCAAGATCCAACCCCACGACCTTCATAGTTAGTCCTTGTACTCAAATTAAATAAAATATAGGTTTGCGAGAAGAACAACCGTGGTGGTTGTCAGTACTACGGGAAGAAAGGGGTATCTGTCGCCTGAACTGAGTATTGGACCCTCGACCACGGAGACTATCTTCAGAAGCACATAGAACACAACCAGAGTGTAGACCCCGAACAGGGATGAAACTGCTGCAACCGCCGCCACATCCATCTTGGCCAACCTAAACACAAAGCCTGTTTTTCGCCACGAAAGCAGTGAAAACACGACTATCAACACCCACTTCGACCAGAATGCAGCCGATGTTCCCCCGCCGGCGAGCATGGGATATATCTCGACAACGAACATAAGCACGGTAAAGGCCACCCAAAAGTGAAAGAACTCCTTCTGGGCCGCTGTCTTCTTTATATCACTTATCGATGAAACCACCAGTGAACCCATGAGAAAGAAGAGTGCATATATCTGATAGGTCGACATCTGCAGGTAAAGTCCATCGGCAAGCTCCGCCAGCATGTTTAGGGTTTATGTGGATCTATATTTAAAACTGAGGCGGAGCCGATATTTTTAAGTTTGATAATGCAAAGGTTAGGGTATGGTGCTAGACAGTCTATCTTCAGGTGTACAGAAGGCAGTAGACAGGATCAGAGGCACAACCCTCGTGGACAAAAAAACCATAAAGGAGGCCTGTAAGGAGATACAGAAGGCGTTGTTGCAGTCCGATGCCGATGTAGAGCTGGTCTTTGATCTCACCGAATCAATAAAGACCAGGGCACTGGGAGAGGATCCCAGCAAAGGCTTAACACAGAAGGAACATGTAATAAACATAGTCTACGATGAACTTGTGAAGTTCCTGGGGAAAGATGAGGCCCAGATACCTCTCAAGAAGAGCAAGATACTACTGATGGGAACCTTCGGTGCTGGAAAAACCACGACGGCTGGAAAGATCGCACGTTTCTACAAGAACCGCGGCCTCAAACCTGCTATAATAGCATGTGACACATACAGGGAGGCAGCCTACGACCAACTCAAGCAGATAGGCAAGAGCATCGAGGTTCCGGTGTACGGCGACCCGGACGAGGAGGATTCAGCAAAGGTTCTCAAGGACGCAATGGAGGAGGTAGAGGAGGAGGTCATAATAGTTGACTCATCCGGAAGGGATGCACTGAACGAAGACATGGTCGAGGAGATAAATGCACTCAACAGGATACTGGAACCGGATGAAAGGTTCATAGTAATACCCGCAGACATGGGACAGCAGGCCGGTAAACAGGCAAGGCGGTTCCAGGAAGAACTGGATATAACCGGCGTGGTAGTTACAAAGATGGACAGCACCGCAAAGGGTGGTGGTGCGATATCTGCATGTGCAGCCACAGGTGCAACAATCAAGTTCATAGGCACAGGAGAGGATATGAAGGACCTGGAGAAGTACGACCCGGAGCGGTTCGTTTCCCAGCTCATAGGCTACGGAGACCTACAGGGTCTTCTGGAAAGGGTCGACGAGGATCAGGCAGAGGAACAGGTCAAAAGGATGATGGAGGGTGAGTTTACCCTTGAAGATTTCCAGGACCAGATGAAACAGGTCCAGTCCATGGGCTCGCTGGATGAGGTGATGGGCAAGATACCGGGCATAAACAAGTCGAAACTACCGGACGGTCTTATAGACATACAGGAGGAGAAGATGGAAAGGTTCAACTACATAATAGACTCAATGACTCCAGCGGAGAGGAAAGACCCCAAGCTGATAAATCCATCCAGAAAAAAGAGGATAGCCCATGGATCGGGAACAGATACAAAGGATGTTTCGGAACTGATAAAGCTCTACAGACAGTCCAAAAAGGCAATGAAGATGTTCAAAGGAGGTCGTGGTGGACTGAGGGGAAACCTTCAGAAGATGATGAAACAGTTCGGTGGACTTTAAACAAAGACTACTTCTACATGCCCAAAAGAACTTCCAGATCCAGAGTAAGGGCAAATATTATACCCACAACAGACACCAGTACTATGGGCAATAGAACTCCGAATACCACAGCAACAGCCGCCAGCTTTGTACTCATACCATGGAAACTTTCAAGGGCCCTCGCCTCAACGTAAAGCATATAGATAAAGGCTACCAGGTTCAGTATAGGTATCCAGCCCAGTAGTGCACTGATGGACGTTGGATAGGAAAAGGCTTCAGTTGTTTTCTGGTATCCTTCAAAACCGAATACAATCACAAACAGGTGTGTGAATGCGGCGTTCGCGAACAGGCCCAGGGGTCCTCCTACGATACCAAAAATTAGGAACAGAACAAGACCCAACGGACTTAACAGAACTGGCTCTATCTCCACGCCCATGAGGTTCTGCATATGTAAAAATACAAAGGATATCAGGGAAGCAACGAAACCTGAGGTTGCTGCAAACTTGATGGGATATATGTAGTTTTCTTTCTTTTCGATCCTACTGTAGAAGCCCTTTGGATCGGTCATCACATCCTTTGCTGCCTTAGCCCATTCGACGAACCAGTTCATTGTAGTTTAACCTTGGATTTGGGAATTTAAAAGGATTGGGAATAAATCTAGGAGACATGAAACTGCTTGTGATAGGAGACATACACATACCAGGAAGGGCCGATGAACTTCCACAGAAGTTCTTGGAGAGATCCAGAAGCTGTGATCTTATAATATGCACAGGAGATATCACCGACGAAACGGTCCTGGAACAGCTCATGGAGTCCTGTGCCGTTCACGCAGTCCGCGGCGAGGAGGACTACATGGACCTCCCGGAACAGGATCTGATCTCGGTCGAGGATATGAAGTTCGGGGTGATACATGGCCATCAGGTAGAGAAAACCGAAGACGAGGGTGACGTGATAGACGAACTTGTTGAAATGGCCGAACTTCTGGGCGCCGATGTTCTGGTAACAGGACATACACACATGCCTTTCAGAACCGACAAGGATGGAACTGTTCTACTGAATCCAGGCAGCGCAACCGGAATCGACTCAGACAAGAAGACCTGTATGTATGTTGAGGTCGAAGGAACCGACATGGTGAGCTGTGAGATACTGACCTCCGAGTAGACCTCCCTTGCAAAGGTGCGAACACTTTTATATTTTCACTTAGAACTTAGATTTGGTAGTATGTTGAAGAAGCTCAAGAGACTGCTAAAAGACCTCTTCGGTAAAAAAGACGAGATAAAGCTTGGAATATACGGTCCCCCGAACACAGGAAAAACTACGCTTGCGAATAGAATATCAAAGGAGTTCACGGGAGAAGAGATGGGTAGCGCCTCTGAGGTGCCCCATGAAACAAGGGTCGTCCAGAAAAAGGAGAAGGTAAGGCTACAGAGCGACGGCAAGGAAATATCAATGAACCTGTTGGACATGCCCGGTATTTCTACCAAGGTAGACTACAAGGAGTTCGTGGACCACGGCATAGATGAAGAAGAGGCCAAGGTAAGAAGCAAGGAGGCAACGAAGGGAGTTGTAGAGGCCATAAAGTGGCTTGACAAGGTCGATGCAGTCCTGGTTGTATTCGACTCGACGAACAATCCGTACACCCAGGTAAATGTAACCATACTCGGAAACCTGGAGGCAAAGGACATACCCATAATTCTAGTTGCCAACAAGACAGATCTTGACGACGCAGAACCCGAGAGCATACAGGACGCCTTCCCACAGTACAACTTCACCGAGATCTCTGCCAAGGAAAACGAGAACATGGCAAACCTGTACAAAAAGATAATAGAAAGCGTCTGAAGTGTTAAAATGGCCAAGAAAAAAAGCAAGAAGAAAAAGAGTGGCGTCAAGATAGAGTTTATCTCCAGGGTTAAACTACATGAGAAGGAGTTCGAAGAAAAGCTGGAACTTATAATGAACGGTGTCAAGGACGAAAACATACTCGTTCTCGAAGAAGCACTAAATGCACAGGAGAAGGCTAAACTCATAGAAAAGTCCATGGAGGAGTGTGACGAAGACTTTCCTGGAATAGAGTTCTCGGGGTTTGACTCGAGAGGGAACTGGATAGAAAAAATACTCTACCAGATAACAGGACGGGAAAGGAAGGACGGTCTCCTTATAGTAGGCTCATCGGACATAATGGAAAAGGTCGAAGAGGACAAGGATGCTATATCCATGATCGCAAAGCTCGAGTGATCCAATGCCACACAAATGTTTAAACTGCGGAAAGGTTCTAGACGAAGATTCAGAGGAGCTTATGGAAGGCTGCAGCAGCTGCGGGCAGAAACTATTCGTGTTCGAAGGAGAAGGTAAAAAAATAAGCAAGGACCAGAGAAACGGTATAGTGAAGGACGTAGAGGAGTTCATGGACAGCCTCGAAGAGGAGGAAGATGTCAAGAAAAGGCTGAAGGAGGCCATGAAGTTTGATCTTGAGTCCATAAAGGTCAAGGAGCCCGGCGTCTACGAAATAAACCTCAGGAAGCTCCTCGAGGAGATACCACTCATCGTAGAGATGAAGGAGGGTGAGTATTACATATACCTACCGTCTGCCTTCAGTAAGGACAAGAAGAACATACGGATAAACGATCTTGTTTAATTTTCTGTTTTTATCTTCTGGGTATTGCGAAAGTTTTAAATAGTTATGAATATATATTCATAATAAACCCTAACAAAATCTAAATAGGAGGTGTTAATATGCCAAGATTTGATAGAACAGGTCCTGAAGGAAGAGGATCAAGAACTGGAAGGTGCCTGGGGCTTTGTGGGGATGGAAGAGCTTTCAGAAGAAGCAGGAGACAAATTAGAAGGTTTGACAGGAAAGATGAGGTTGAGTTCCTAGAAGACAGACTCGACGAGCTGGAGGCCGAGAAAGAAGAGATTGAAAAGAGTTTAGAAGAGGTCAAGTGACCCCTTCCTTTTATTTTTTCTAACAAAACATCTAAAGGGATATTATGCCAAGACCAAGAAGAAGGAGAAGGGTGAGAGGCAAACCAAAAAAGGACTGTTTCAAACCTGCTGGAACTAGAAAGAAAGATCTGGAAGAGGTGATCCTAACACTGGATGAAGCTGAAGCCCTTCGTCTTAAAGACAAGGAAGAGCTTGCCCAGAAAGAAGCCGCGAAGAAGATGGATGTCTCGCAACCTACGTTCAACAGAATTCTTAGATCCGCGCGAAAAAAAGTCAGTGAAGCAGTTCTTGATGGAAAGGTATTAAGGATAGAAGGTGGCAACTACATCATTGAAGAAGACTAGCGAAAGGAAAACCTAGCTTATTTAATTGTTGAAACAAAATGTGTTCTCTATGAAATTTAAAAGCATGAAGGGGTTCCGGGACTTTCTTCCGGAAGAGATGGCCGCGCGGAGAGAAGTTTTCCAGAGTATAGAAGATGTGGTAAGAAGGTTTGGCTTCAGGGAGATAGATCTACCGTCCCTGGAAAAGATGAAGCTTTTCGAAGTCAAGAGTGGAGAGGAACTGGTGGACCAGACCTACTCCTTTGAGGACAAGGGCGGAAGAAAGGTTACACTGATACCAGAGCAGACGCCGTCCCGTGCCAGAATTCTTGCAACCGAAAAATCACTCAACGAACCCGTGAAATGGTACTCGACTTCCAAAAGGTGGAGGTACGAACAGACCCAACGGGGGAGACTGAGGGAGTTCTATCAGACGGACGTTGATATATTCGGCGCAGACTCCGTCGAGGCAGACGCAGAGATCGTAGCAGTTCTGGTTGAGACAATGAATAAGCTCGGTGTCGGAAACGCCGTAGAGGTACTGATAAACGACAGGAAACTATTGGAGGATATACTGGACATGGAAGGTATAGATAAGAAGAGGGAGGTCATGGAGGTAGTAGATGGGAGGGAGAAGATGTCCTACGGAGAGTTCAAGGATGAGCTTACTGAAGTCGGACTGGACCAAGAAAAGGCCAGACGCATGGAAGAAATTGTAAGTATAAACGGACCACTGGATGAGAAGCTGGAAGACCTCGGACAACTTGTATCCGGAGACGCGGAGACGAGGATCGGAAGGATGGAAGAGCTAGCTGAAATACTTGGAAACTACGGTGTACTGGAGTCGGTTAAGCTGGACATGTCCATAGTCCGCGGTCTGGACTACTACACGGGTCTCGTGTTCGAGGTATTTGATAAGAAAGGGGAGCTGCGAGCCATATGTGGCGGAGGTAGATACGACAATCTCGTAGAACTTTTTGGTGGAAAGGAAACACCGGCCGTGGGATTCGCAATAGGTGACGCGGTCATAGAAGAACTTATGAGAAGGGAAGGTACATGGCCAGAGGAGAAACTGAATACTGATGTATATGTACTTCCTGTGTCCAAGAGCGTGGCCGAGGAGGCTACAAAAATAACAAGAAGGCTCAGAGAAGAAGGTTTAATCGTCGAGACGGATCTGAAGGGTAGAAATGTTTCGGCCCAACTTAACTACGCAAACTATATAGGAGCCGAGAAGGTGGTAATAGTCGGCGAGAGGGATCTGGAGAAAGGAAAGGTCACGGTCAAGGAGATGGAATCGGGTGAGGAAAGGTTAATAAGTTTCGACGAAGTAGTTGAGAAGGTTGGTTAACTACATGTGGCCGGGATGGTGTAGCGGTTAGCACGGGAGCCTGTGGAGCTCCTAGCCCGGGTTCGAATCTCGGTCCCGGCCCTCCAGCAAATTAACCACTGATATCCAAACATCTGGAACTTCTTTATCTGTACATTCGGTCCAGCCTGTTTTAAAAAGTTACTATCCATAAGTGATAAATTATATATGTCTGGAAAAGAAAATAATACTGGGGTACCCGGAAAGTTCGTGTGGTCTTTAAATAACTACAGTTGTATTATATTGGGCACGAACAAAGCAAAGGAAGTAGTACCAAAAGATATTTAAACATCATTTTTAATTGTGTTGTACGCTGTTACGGCGTGTCGGTGTACTTGAGTTTTGGACGTTCTGTCCAGCTATGACCAGGAATCCAGGCACGCACATATAATGAGGAGGAGAATAGATTCTCTTCTGATGTTGGAGACCCAAGAGACCAATAGTAGTTGGTGTGACATGGAGATTAGGAAGTTTTACTTCCAATTCCAATTCCGGTTGATCCTGCCGGAGGTCACCGCTATCGGGATTCGATTTAGCCATGCGAGCCGAGGGTGCTTTGCGCGCCCGGCAGATGGCTCAGTAACACGTAGTCAACCTACCCTCAGGACGGAAATAACCCCGGGAAACTGGGACTAATATCCGATAGAAGAGAGGTACTGGAACGTCCTTTCTTCTAAACGCCCCGGCGCCTGAGGATGGGACTGCGGTGGATTAGGTTGTTGGGGGTGTAACGGACCTCCAAGCCGATAATCCATACGGGCGTTGAGAGACGGAGCCCGGAGACGGACTCTGAGACACGAGTCCGGGCCCTACGGGGCGCAGCAGGCGCGAAACTTTTACAATGCGTGAAAGCGCGATAAAGGGATCTCGAGCGTCTTGGCATTGCCAAGGCTTTTCATGAGTGTAAAAAGCTCTTGGAATAAGGGGTGGGAAAAACGGGTGCCAGCCGCCGCGGTAATACCCGTGCCCCAAGTGGTGACCATGATTATTGGGCCTAAAG
>SL_8KL_010_SEDDRAFT_10002525_pt1 | contig 15422 bp, 11 predicted proteins | sample SodLakKL_010_SED_4_FD_11160 | JGI IMG/M metagenome (IMG submission 11160) | reverse complement strand
TAAATAGATTATACAGATAAAGCTAATATACTGAGTCTAATTTCCCAATTTTGTATGCTGGGACTTTCTGCGTTAGCTGCCACGATTCTACTTGCCGGACTTGCATCAGGCCTTTACATGGCCTGGAATATCGGTGCAAACGATTTGGCTAACTCTATGGGTCCAGCAGTCGGTTCAAAGGCTATTTCTCACAAACAGGCTGTGATCATAGCTTCTGTTCTAACAGTTAGTGGCGCTATACTAGCCGGTGAACATGTTACCGCTACGGTCGAAGTAGGTATATTTGACACCAATGCGGTCGCAGAGACAATATCTATAGAGAGATTATCTTTAGGTGCATTAGCGGCTGTAACAGCAGCAGGTCTATGGATCACAGTGGCAACTTGGAAGTCTCTGCCAATCTCCACTTCTCATTCGATAGTAGGGGGGATGTTCGGTTTTGGGCTCCTAGTGGTGATAACCACTGAAGAAGGAATTGGAATCATTTCGTGGGGAACCTTGGGCCGGATTGTTGTTAGTTGGGTAACTTCCCCTATTTTTGGAGGGATCACCGCTTTTCTGGTCTTCAAATTTATAGTTTACTTGATCTTCAATTCCGAGGAACCGTTTGAGACCGCAAAAAAATCGGTTCCCTTTATTTTAGGTATCACACTCTATATAATCTCGTTGTCTCTTTTATATAATACCGCTCTATCTGAAAGAATATTTGGTTATAGACTTCAGATATTGGAGGCTGTATTTTTTGCACTTTTTCCAGCAGTAATTCTAGGTTATCTTGGGAAATATCCTATGTTAAAGGGCGTGGAGAAAGAAAACGGTTTAGGAGATGTAGAGAATGTTTTCAGGAGGCTTCAACTGCTCACCGCTTGTTACATTGCCTTTTCATTCGGAGCTAACAATGTAGGAAATGCTATCGGTCCTATCGTACTTATAATCCGAAACACTTATGGGAGCACACCTTATCTGTTGCAGAACGAAATACTTTTGATGGTTGGAGGACTCGGATTAGCCGTCGGTATTTCTACATGGGGATATAAGGTGATAAAAACAATTGGTTTTAAATTAACGAGTTTGACGAATACTAGAGGATTCTCTGTTTCCTTTGGAGGAGCTACTACGATGCTCGTCGCGTCAATGGTGGGGATGCCTATCTCGACTAGCCACACGGTCGTTGGAGCCGTTTTAGGTGTAGGGTTTGCTAGAGGTGTTGAAGCGATAGACCTTTCTGTAATTCGAAAGATAATAATATCATGGCTGATAACAGTTCCTATATCTGCGACCACATGTGTGATTTTATATAGTGTAATGGCTCAGTTCATCTAGACATTAAATATAGCATAAGTTTAAAATCTAATAAAGAATATAGTGATATATATGCCGCCGAAGTTTAGAAGATCAAGCTTGGAAGATGCGATATTTGATTCGCCTTTCGACGGGTTGAAAGAACATTCCAACTTCATAAAGAAATCTATAAACGAATTGAAGAAAGGTGTACATCACTACAGCGAGGGCGAGTTTAAAAAGGCACAGGAGTGTTTCGATAAAGTCTCCGAATTTGAGCATCAGGCCGACCAAATAAAGATCCAGATAAGAGAAAATCTGCCCAAGTTTATCTTCATGCCGATTACTCGTGACGATTTTTTAAAACTGTTGAAAGAGGCCGACTCAATATTGGATTATGCAGAAGATGTGAGCGTATTGTTACCCATGAGGGAGGAAGAAATACCGGAGATAGTCAGAGATGATTTTAAAAGATTCGCTAAAAAGGTCTTTGAGTCTGTTGAACAGCTAGAAGAGATGATGAATATATTCTCTAAACTTCTAAACTCCTCCTTCGGAAGGAGACCTAAAGAAAGGGCTAAAGAACTGCAAAAGGAACTGAGCGATCGAGAACACGAAGCGGATAGGATAGAGAAAAGGATCTCCAAAGAGATGTTTAATTATAAGGAAGAACCACTGACCGCTGTACATCTTCTCAAAGTTGTAGATAGGATGGATTCTATCGCGGATCATGCTGAAAATGTTGGGGATATGATCGACTCCATACTCGAATCAAAGTAAAACCTCTTTTTCTATATACGATCGATCTAAAGGGAATATTTAGAACAAATTCTAAATATAGGGAACTATATATACGCTTTGTATGCCTGAATCTAGAAAAGTTCAAATCACGGGTGGATCGACCTTTATCGTTTCTTTGCCTAAGGAGTGGGTCGAGCAGAAGGAGATAGAAGCCGGAGATTCTCTAATACTCTCACCAAGAAAAGATGGTTCAATAGTTGTGAGTCCCGAGAGGGAGTACGAAAAAAAGGCTAACGTTAAAGAACTCGATATAACCGAAAAAGATCAGAAGTCTCTGATAAGGGAATTGATCGGTGTATACATGGCTGGTTATTCCAAGATAGAACTCAGAGCAAAGGGGAGTATAAAGCCTGAATTGAGAAGAGCCATCATGGATTTCACGAGGATGGTCATCGGGCCAGAGGTTATAGAAGAATCCGACAATAGAGTTATACTTAAGGATCTTATAGATCCTTCTGAATTTTCACAAAAGAAGGGCTTGAGAAGGATGTATCTGATAGTAAAAAATATGCATCGGGATGCGATATTGGCCTTCGAGGAAAGCGATAAAGAACTGGCTAGAGATATAGTTCAGAGAGATAAGGACGTGGATCGTCTTTTTTGGATGATTACAAAACATTATAACATGATGTTATCAAATCCCCGATTGATCGAGGCCCTTGATATCACGGGCGAGAGAAGTTTAAGTTACATGCTGGTTTCAAGAGCCATGGAGCGTATAGGAGATCATGCCGTTAGAATAGCAGAGAATGTAATAAATCTGGAAGAAGATTTTAACGGCCCTCTAAAAGGGGAGATTGTCGAAGAAAGTGAGATGGCGATGACTATATTAGAAAGATCAGTCGAAGCCTTCTTTAGAGAGGAATTAAAAGATTTAAATCAAGCTATTGAAAATAGAAAAGAGCTTCTTGAAAAAAACGATAAACTAATGAACCAAATAAAAAAGGAAAAAAAAGAAAATGTGACACCTCTTTCATATATAATCGAGAGTATATCTAGGACAGGTTCCTACGCAACAGATATCTCGGAGATCGGGATCAATTACATGATGTCAAAATGAAAAACTAAGAATGATACGGTCAAATATAAATATAGTTTATTTAGTTATCTGTGAGCATGGTACATCTTTATTTGACTTTTAACGATCATATTATCAAAGGGATAAATGATGAAAAAAAAGAATAATACTGAGATTTCAGTTGTCTTACCAGTATTTAATGAAGAAAAAAATCTTCGTCAAATACACAAAGAGATTTCTCAAGTTATGAGATCTAACTATGAGGAGTGGGAAATAATATTTGTCGATGACGGGTCGACCGATACTAGTTATAGAGTTATGAAGAATATATATGAAGAGGATCCTCATGTAAGGATTATCAAATTTAAAAAAAATTTTGGACAGAGTGCAGCACTTTCTGCAGGTTTCGAACTTTCAGAAGGAGATGTTATCGTAACATTAGATGCAGATCTACAAAACGATCCTAAAGAAATCCCTAAATTAGTTGATAAACTAGAGGAAGGATATGATTGTGTTTCGGGGTGGAGAAAGAAGAGAAAAGATTCTCTTGGTAAAAGATTTGCTAGTTGGATACAAACTAAACTGGCTATGAAGATGGGACCCGATATTCACGATTTTGGCTGTACCTTGAAATCCTACACTGCAAAATCGATAAAAAATATTAACCTGTACGGCGAAAACCACAGGTATATTCCAGCCGAAATGCATCGAATGGGTTACAAGATAACAGAATTGCCTGTAAATCATCGACCAAGAAAGCATGGAAACACAAAATACGGTTCTTTCCGAATATTAAAGGGAAGTTTCGATCTTTTCTTTCATTTTTTCTGGAATCATTTCTCTTCAACGCCTATCCACTTCCTAGGAACAATAGGTTTTATCTTCATGGTTTCTGGGTTTGCACTAGGTACATACAGGGTTTTAATGAAATATATCTTCGGTGTACCAGTATTGAGTGAAATGGCACAGTTATTGCTAGCTATCAGTATGGTGCTTTTTGGTTTCTTACTTTTGATGTTTGGTATCTTAGCTGAGATACTCATGAAAATATATTATTCAGATAGAAATAACTACACCATTGAAAGTATAGAAAAAAGTGGAGAGCATAAAGAGAAATAGAAATTTTCTACCTACATCCAACTTTCAAATCACTCCTCTGTAAATTTCTTCTAAATTCTTTTTGATTTTCATTGGTTTAAGTTTGTCAGGTATCTCACTTCCTGAAAGTTTATTCTGTAAGGATTTGTCGAGACAGAATCTTCTTATCGATCCATAAAGTGCCTCAGGATTACCTGGTTCGAAGAGAAGAGCATCCTCCCCTTCAGTAAGTATCTCTTTCATATAGGGCAATCTACTCGTGATGACAGGAATTCCTGAATACATAGCTTCTAAAAGTGTATTAGGAAAGATCTGAGTGCCATAGGAAAACCGGTAAGGTAGAACTATTGCGTCGATTCGCTCAAAAAACCAGTTTTTATCTACAACTCCCCGGATATGAATCCTATCATGTCTCTTGTATCTCTTGATGTTGGAGATGTCTTTTCCATGTCCACTGAGTGCTAAAATCAAGTTAGAATCGCATTCGAGTTTGATAAAAGCTTCTAGAAGCTCATCCACTCCCTTAGCTAATGTATTATGGCCAATGTATCCAAAAGTTGGGTCGTTTGAATCTTTAGAAGTTTCTTTCGAGCGGATACTTTCTTTATAAAAGCTCATCTGAGAATTATTAGGGATAACCCTTATCTGTGATTTGGTTAAATCGATCCCGTCGATCAACTCTCTTTTTTGGAATTCACTCGAAACCAGTGTGGTTCTGTTCCTAGACGGAGGAGCTATAATAGATAAAAATTTTCCATTTAATCCATTATTCACTAGTGTTTTTTCTGCCACCCATTTCAAGTCCGAGGCATGATTTGGTATTGGGGGTGTTCCCTGAATCACACTTGAGTTGTACCGAACGATAACTGGAGGGGTGACTTTTTCAGCAATACTTTCCGCTATGAAGTAAAAGTTAGGCGTCGGTAAAATAAGGTGAACCAAATCAGGCTTGACCTTTCTTATTTTGGACATGAGTTCTTCTTTTTTAAGAATTCCTTTCCATTGTGGTGTTCCAGGACTTGGAGTCCAGATATCGATTTGATGCGTATCAACTAAAATATCGAGAAGACCTTTCAAAGATTCATTCTGCCCGTCAACGCCAGAAAATGTGTCATCTGAGTATCTTGCTTGAAAGGAGGCTATCAAAATGTGCATATTCTACCAATTTATAGTGATATCATATGAGATCGAGTTATTTCTAATTTTTTGAATGGATAGATCAAGAAATCACTTTTTTTTGGCTTCCTTCATCTTCCTCGCCTTGGAAGATAAATAGACTAAGCCGCCTATTATGGAACTGATAACACCAATCAATTGCACCAATAGAGAGAGTGATACAGCCTGTGCTCCAGTAGCTCCGACCTGGGTGAAGAAGTATACATATATGACCTCTCTAACCCCAAGTCCTCTTATAGAGATAGGTAAAAACAATAAGATATGGGATATCGGTATGAATATAAAGAAATAATGCAATGAGATATCAAGTCCGAGAGAGAGACCAAGTATATAGTTACTCATAATCAAAAGCGTGTGGAAAATCAACGAAAGAAATATCGCATAAACTATTGTTTTTTTCTTTTTAGTGTAATGATTGACTGATTTTAATAATTTTATCGATTTTTCTTTTAAAGAAAAGGGATTGAAGGAATTGAAGATTTTTTTTAGAAAGATTTGTAGAATTACGATGAATTTTTTCGATGAGATCAAAAAGAAAGCTACTAATATCGTTGGAAGAAATACTCCATATATCATATAAGTTATATTTCTCGGGATTTCATCCCAATAGAATGTAGTTGAGATGGTAGCTAGTGCTATAACGGCTATCAATCCTGTAAATCTTTCCATGAATACTGAGGAATAAGCCTCCACAGACTTTTTTGAGACTTTAGACAACTTATGAGCTTTTACGACATCTCCGCCCACATTCGTGGGTAAAAACATATTGAAAAAGGTACCTATGTAGTACAGTTTCCAGATATGAAGAAAACTTTGAATCTCTCCTTTAGCTTTCAGAAGGAGCTGCCACTTTCGGGCACTTATGATGACGTTAAGTGCTGTGATCATGATGACTATAAAGAAATAAAACAAATTAGCCTCTCGGAGTTGATTTATTATATTGTAGGGACCATAGATGTAAATGATATAGAAAATCAAACTAAGACTGACTATGATTTTTAGCAGGGTTTTCAATCTAACTTTTGACTTTTCTCTCATGAATCATGCACTAAATAATCTCAACCTATTTAATAATAAGTCATCTTATTAGTTTATAAATTGTATGTTATTCAATATCAAAAGTAAAATGAGAGGTGTATTAGTGTTTATAGAGGGACAACTCGAATAGTAAAAAAGGTTATAATTAAGATATTCATAAATTAGTCTGATGAAGTTTATTAAAAAACTGCATAAAAGAGTAGTTAGATCCATTGAAGAATGGTCGACTAAGAAGAAATTATTTGTTCTGATCGTAGTCTGGGTTTTGATATTTATTCCATCTATTATCTCTTACACTTATATACATAGAGAAAGTAAATTTTCTTTTTATCCAGAAGAGGCTTCACCCATCAGTTCAGAGCAAGAAGATTGGAACGTGGAAATATCTCCTGAAGGCGAGCAAATAGGTGATAGATACGTCATAGATGTCAATGGAGGTCAATCAGTAAAATTCGAATGGATAGCTAGGAATTACACCGCCGTAGTCCATATCGGTCAAGTCAATGTTTATTATGAAACCTCCTGGAACGATAGTGGAGTTATTAGATTGAACGAAGCAGAAGTAGAAAATGAAACTATCGATGAAAGATGGCTTAGAAAAAAACGATTTGACCAGGAGGGTAACATCAAATACTATTTCAGAGTTGATCAAAGCGATCTGCCTCGATTTCAAAGAAGAGCGTCAGTAATCATTGAAGGAGGTAATCTATATGAAGACATAAGAACTGATCCTCCCCCACTGATAAATTTTTATTTTATCCCCCCTACTTTACTAGCCCCATCTTTAAAATTTGGTGGTTACTTACTATCTTTTTATATATACTTTTCCATATTCATACTCGTAAATTCCCTGATGATCTTTTATCTTTTCAAGGAATGGGGCGAGAATGAAGCATTCCTCTCTTCCTTACTATTTATAGCTAATCCTATATCTGTCTACACTTTATTTCAGGACGAAGGTATAATTGCGTTCACAATAATACTGTCCCTTTTTTTAGTCATCAAAAATAAGAAGAACCTTGGATCTATCTCCATCGGATTAGGAGTTATAACGAAGGTATGGTCTGGTTTTCTAGCCCCGGCTCAATTATATGATAAAAATAGCAAATTTAAAAAAAGGATTAAAAGATTCATTATCTCTGTGGGAACAGCGATTCTAACGCTGCTATTGTTTTATCTACTTTGGGGTCCAAAAACATTAGGATTCATCGGCGGTTACGGCGGTGTTAATTCTGGTGAGCCAACAGGAGGTATATCGATATTGAATTCCTTAAGAAGAACACCCTTGATGTCTGAATGGATGATTTCAGCTAGTGTTATATTGGTTATCATAGGGATAATACAATTGGCAATTTTATACCTCGCATATAAAAAAGATTGGGATTTCTTACTAGTTTTCACTGCGATATTTGCCCTCTTTTTGGTGTTATATCCAAAAATACATTGGGAATACTATATTATGCTTCTTCCAAGTATGCTATTTTATGCCGTAAGAGATAAAAGAATATTATCTATCTTTATCGGCCTTATAATATTCTCAACTTCAGCGAGAATGGTTAGATATTCACCTTCATACCCTGATCCTTTGACCACATATATGGCTTTTATATTCTCCACAACCTTTAGCATTTTGATATTCTGGATGATCTATCTTTTCATCAGGGATGAAAAATTTAAAAGTTTTTATAANTGATTNCNATATATTAAAATGATTAACTAGTGATAAAAAAATATTTTATAGCNATTCATTAACTAATTAGTTTTCTAAAAATAGAGTGTATCAAGTTTTGCAGGAATATAATCCCTCCTATCACTTGGCNTGTGTACCTTGTGATTTTAGTGNTTTTTGGCTTTTTGAATTGATAATATAATGATAAAGAATAAACTGGATGAATATACCCTGTTTGCTAAAATATGATATCATCACTAACNTTTTGACAGGCTCTAAAAATTTAGCCATCTTTAAAAATCCAAAGATTAATNTTTTATCAAAATATTTTATTTGATAATATGAGATTATAACATTTATAAAAACACATCACATCATACTTTCTTTAGAAAGGAGTTTCTGCTTTATATCGCACCTTTAAAAAATTTTATCAAAAACAGTTCTTTTCTTATATATCTCTTTTAACCTAGAGTTTAAAACCTCTTTCTCAATTGGACATCTATTCATCAGTCTTTTTAACTTTTTAAGGACTTCCTTTTTATGAAGTGCTTCTCTTGAATCTATATGATACTCTAATTGACCAAAATCGTCCAAGAGTTCTCTATATTTTACTGCCCATCCTAAAACAAGGGCGGGGACACCGTTTTTGTAAGCGTGGATAATAGAGTGATAACGTGATCCGATTATGAAATCTAACTGTGCGATAATATTTTCGAGTTCTACTGCATTGAGTTCTTCAGTTATTAATGTTACATCGTCGTTATTAGAAAAAAATTCTTTTATCTTCCTACAGATCTCAAAATCTTCGTGAGAGTGTCTTAATATATATACTGACTTTCCCGATTCAAATAATTCTTTGATCATTGATTCGTAAAGAGAAAATACCTGCTCAGGATCACCCCTTTTCATAATCTGTGCATTTGGGACAATGCCGACAGAATTTTGTGATATATCAAAACTTTTCAACTTGAAATCTTCAGAGAATAAGTTATCTAAATTGTATTCTTTATTCATCAAGACGATATCTCTAGATTGTTCTACATTTTCTCGGGTGAATTTATTTATTTGCTCTACTCCCTCTTTTTCTCTAGCGAATATTCTCTTAGGATATTTTAGGTATTTTCTCATCATAGGATATAAGATGACCTTTTCGAAAAGAGAATAATCAAAAGGGCCCATCGATTGAGGAAAAATGTAAAATGGGATATCGAATTTCTTCGCGATGATTATATTTAAAAGATAATCAAATTCTTTAATAGGGAGGAAAGTGCTTGGATCCCCCATCTGCGAAGATAAGGCATACCCACTGATATCTATAACAAAACTGGATTCCTTCACTATGTTTTTGATATGCCCATAATGTTTAAGGTAAGGTGATTCATCCTGGCTGAAAGTTTGGTTAGAACTCAACAAGTTCACTCTTGTTAGCACATCCCAAGGTTTGATTTCAAAATTATAAATCTGTTTCTCAAGTTCATCTCTCTCGAAATCCCTAGTTTTTAAGAGGTATACTTGTTTTTCCGGGAATCTTCTTTTAATCTGATCGACTACCGTGAAGGTCATAGCTTGTGCGCCTTTATTGAATAGATTCCCGCCCAGTATTATCACGTTATTTCTATCGTGTGATTCTCTAGAAATATTTGAAAATAAATCTTTGATCACAGTTTTTCCTATAGTCATTCCCGATTTGATAATCAAACCGTATTTTTTAAACTCTTTAAAAAAAACTAAACGATTTATTTTTCCAAATTTGGATTTTCTACCCCATTGGATGTGTTTTTTCCTTTTAGAAAGTTCTTTTCTGATTTTTTTATTACCGGCGTTATCTTTTAGAACCTTCCTAAACTCTAAGTTCTTCTTTTTCTGAGATATGTTTTGGGACCTCTTTATAGCCTCGATACTCACCTCTTCCCAATTAAAATGGTCTTTGTAGGATTCCCAGATATTTTTTCCCTTCACTGTTCTAACGATAATATTCGATCTACCTGGTTCATTTTTGCCCTCGATATAACAATCACCAAAAGATATATCTGCCATCCTACCCAGCTTATCGAGGCAGTAAAGACATCTTTCCAATTGAAAGAAATTTTTCACCTTAGTCCTTTCGCTTCGATCTACTACCAGCTCTCTACCCGTATCAAAATATATTTTAACATCACCTGGCCACCCGTTTTTCTCTTTATTTCTATAATCAAATTTGGCGATCTTTTCATCTCTTTCAGCAAACTTGTCCTCAATATACTTCAAAAAATTGAAATTCAAAGTTCTGTCACAAAACAAACTTAAAAAAAGGAGTCGATCATCGTCTATGCCTCCAACCTCAATATATTTTTTTATGCCTGTGAGCTGACATGGTGTTCCAACAATTATGTAATTAGGAGAAGATGCCTGATCTAAAGTTTTTATAATATTGAAAACAGATGCCGGAGCATATTTCGACTTAGACGCAGCTTTAACCTCTTCTTTATTTTTCGCTATTGTAAGTCTAGCCGGATTACCAGAGAATATATCGAAGTTCAGTACAAAAGCTCCTTCATATACTCCATCTTCTAACAGATCTATAATCAATTTAGTAACCACTCCCCCGCTAGTGGACTCTTTTAAAATTTCCCAGTCCCTGGCAAATACTGAATATGTATCCAAATAGTCCCCTGTGAGTTTGCTTTCAAAGTTGTTACGGAATTTTTTTGAATCTGGTACTTCTCCCGGACACAATTTTAAACACAGTCCACAATCGATACATTTTTCGTTAGATATTTTAGGTAGAAACTGACCTGAACGGTACTCCATCTCTATAGCATCAGTTGGACATATGGCATTACATATCTCACAAGAAAGACAAAGATTTGACTTTCCGATTTCTTCGACGTACATCACGATCCACCGATTTTTAACAAAAGGTCTGATATTTGCTTTACCACTTCATTTATAAAAATGATATCTCTTTAATATAGCTTTTCAATTCTCTATACCATAACGGTGAAGAAAACTCCGCTAATACATATAAGATAATCAGGAAAATAATAGCTGTGATAATAAGTGAAGGAAATCCATCCAAAATCCATTCCAAAAATATACCTGAAATAAAGACGCTTGTGAACAACAGCAAAATAACTTTCACATCTATGTTTAAAACCTTGAATTCAGAATTTTTTTTACACAGATAAAGCATGACAAAAAATAACAATATAAAAGATAGAACTGTGGCGATAGCCGCACCTTCGATGTCCCATATAGGAATTAGAATGGAATTTAAAACTATATTGGTAACAGCAGTCAACGCCAAACCTAAAGCATATGAAAATGTTTTTTCAGAACCAACTACAGGGATACCGAAAAGTCTTTTACTACTGTAGAGGAATATTTCAATAGACGTGATGGACAGTACTGTTGCTCCTAGTATATACTCAGTCCCAAAAACCAAAGATAAAATATCCTCGCTGAAAAGATACAAGAATATAATCAAGGGAATTGAAACATAAACCAACAAAGAGAATAGTTCTCTCAACAAAACCTCTGAACTTTCACCTTTTCCTTTCCTTTCAGAAAAAGTAGGTAATATTACAGTTGTCACGGGTGCAAACATACCACCTATCATGAGGGGGATACCCGCCGCAACAGAATAGATACCTACGTCGGCTGCTTCTAAAAAGTATCCGATCAAAACACGATCCATGGACTTCATCACAGTCATGAAAGTCATGGTAAATATCAGAGGTATACCAAATTTTAGAACTTTTTTTGTCACCTGTTTCTTAGGTATACTTATGATTTTGAATACATCTTCTCTTTTGAATAGATAAATGAAAACATACAGGCATACAACGGCAGCGATGGCAAGTTGAGATATAGCTAGATAAATCGCTCTATATGAGAATGATATAAAAAAAGATATGGTTAGCAATAACAAAGAAAACTCAGGTACAATCTTCAAAATATTGTATTTCTTAAAATTTTTAAATGCTCTAAAATAATCTCTATTAATCGTGTTCAACTGTTTAAAGAAAATTATTCCGGAACCTAGCAACAAAAAAAGTCTTAGTCTTTCATCTTCAAATATTGAACCCGCCAAATAGCTACTTAGTAAAATGAGGAGTACAGCAACCAAAAAGCTTGAAAAGATAGCTATAAAATATGCCGAATTTATATATTCAGAAACTTTCTGTTTATCTTCTTTATACCTAGATACATAGGTAGTCAAGGTAGTGCTCATAGCTACTTGAGCTACAGGAGCTAACAGACCGATCAACCCAATAGTTATAGACCATAAACCCCACTGTTCCGGACCCAATAATCTGGGAAATAAGATACCATAGATGATGCCTAAAACACTAGTTATGAAGTAGGCACCGCTGGTACTCGCCAAGTCTTTATACAATTTCTTAGCCATTTTCACTTACACATCTTCGGTTTTTATTATCTTCATATAAACTAGAGACCAAGTATCAATTTTGAGAGAGCGTTTCTGATTAAATATTTTATCCCGAGAGGAGAAAGAAAAAAAGCCTCTTTGAAGTGATTCTTATATTGCTTTTTGTTTCCATTTTTATATTCGTAGTAAGACATCTCATAGAGATATCTTGCATGTAGATCTTGATCTGACTTTATCTTCTCTTCATACTTTTTGAATAGGTATCTCTTTGCTTTCAGTTTTTTCGAATAGTCAGAGGTAATCTGATCTCCTTTATGAACGTAATACCTGACAAGTGGTTCCGGAATACATTTGAATTTGTACTTCTTGGCTAATCGGAGATATAATTCCAATTCTTGGGAAGCTGGAAGACCCTCAGTGAAAGAGCCCACTTCAATTACATGGCCTTTTTTCAAAAGAACGACCGAGGTACTCCCGATAATGTTTTCCCTTAATAAATCATCGAAAAGTTCCCCCTCCTTACGGCTTATCTTCTTTGAAATGACCTGGCCATCGAGAATTTTTTCTAGTCCTGTGTAAACTCCGCAATAAGATGAATCGGCCTCTTTTAACATGTTTACTTGTTTCTCTAGTTTTGTGGGCAACCATTCGTCGTCATCATCTAGAAAAGCTATAAAATCGTTTTTACTTATTTTTATACCAACGTTTCGAGAAGCGGCACCTCCCAAATTAGAGTCGTTGCGATGATATCTAATCCTTTCGTCATTGAATCTATTGACTACCTCAGGGGTTTCATCGGTCGAAGCGTCATCGACAACTATCAATTCAAAATCTTTATATGTTTGATCGAGAACGCTCTCTATAGCTCTCTGGATTTTATTCGCACGATTGAATGAGGGTATTATAACACTAACATTTTTCATCTCGCTTCTGCCACCTCCTCCAATATTTTTGCTCTTCTCCTTAGGACCGTTTCTTGTTCGAATTTCTCAATATATTTTCTATTGAACTTACCCATCTTTTCTCTCAAATCCGGGTCCTCTACCAAATTTGTCACAGCTGCAGCTAACTCCTCTGAACTTTTTGGTTTAACGAGATATCCTCCTTGATCGTGTTCTACTAATTCTTGATTTCCACCTACATCAGTAGCAACGACAGGCAGACCACAAGCCATCGCTTCCATCAAAACATTTGATAAACCTTCAGATAGACTCGGAAGAACAAAAATATCAGAGCGCCTATAATATGGAGGGAGCATGTCATGATCTATTTCTCCAACAAATTCGACTTCATTTGAAACACCTAACTTTTCGGCCTCATTTAGAAGGATATCTCTTGAAGAACCTTTTCCAATGATCGTCATATGTAAGTCGGGATGGGTCCGTTTTACCAAATTAAACGCCTGTAGCAAAGATGAGATATCTTTTACCTCATGTAAACGACCGACATACAACAATCTTATTTTTTTCTCCTTCGCATTATTAGAATTCTCCCTAGGAGTGAACTTTTCCATATTAACTCCTTTACTAGGCGATAGATATATTTCAGCCTTGGGCTCTATGTCCAATGCCATTTCCTTCATATGAACGGATCGAAGTATGTTGATAGAAGAATTACCAAGTACAAACCTCTTGATTGTTTTCCTATATGTAGAATCTTTCAATAATAATTCCGAACCCCTCCATTCTGCTATAATAGGTATGTCCCAAAATCTAGAAAGGAATAGCCCGATAACGAAATTCATCAACATCTGTCCACCTCCTATACACAAGATGATATTCGGAGTGATAGATTTGATCTTTTCCAAAGTAGATTTAAAAAAAGTGATATTTCTGACCAAAAAAGAGACAGGTGATTCTTTGTCCAAAAAAGTATCGACACCCATTGGTAGATGGTTGAAATTTTCGTTGGTTATTTTCTTACCAGAATGTGATGCTAAAAAAACCTCGTGACCTTTATTTGAGAGATAATTAGCGTTTACGATGATATCGACGTTCACATTCGAAATGTCTGCAGGAACTTCATCAGTCAATATCAAGATTTTCATATTCTAGATAGCAAAGAAGCATGAAATCTTATTAATCTATCGATATATCTTGCCACTCATCCATCTTCATTCAAGCTAGCCTGATACGTATTCACTATCTTATCTACTACTTTACTTTTAGATAAATTTTCTTCGTAGAAATTTTTCATATTCTTTTCCATCTCCCCTAGCTTCTCTTTTTCCTTTAAAATTTTTTTCAATTCCATACTCAGGTCTTCGACTTCAGGCTTGAAGAGTAATCCATTGTAACCATCCACGATCACCTCCGAACTTCCACCGACATTACTTGCGAGTACGGGCTTTCCAAAATAGGCAGCTTCCAATAAAACTCTTGAGAGAGGCTCAGGCCAAACAGAGGGAACTACAATAATATCAGACATTTCGTATATGGAGGAAATGAACTTGTGTTCTATCTGCCCAAGGAATAGTATATTTGAAGCGGAACCTGTTAGTTCCTCCAATCTCTCTCTCTCGGGTCCATCTCCTACAATAATCAGATTTGCCTCAGTTTCTATCTCTTTAAATGCTCTGATAAGCAGATCAACACCTTTGATTTTAGTTAATCCCCCGATATAAGTGACGGTACGCTCTTTTTCAGGAATTTTTATCTTTTCCTTGGATTCCTCGATCTTAGGTAAATTAAGAATCTTCGTGATTTGAGATGTAGATACCCCGGCCTTTACTAACATCTCTGATATGAAGTCACTAAGACTGAAAAAATAGTCTACTTTAGACAAACATCCGTTTCTTTTTTGATAATCAAGATATAACGCAACCCAAAATCCTGGATTATATCTCAAAAACTTACTAATCTTTTGGTTCCCAACATATTCCGAGTTCGTTATACATCCGATAAATTTCTTAAAATTGCATCCATCACACACGGATTTCTCCCTGTAAAAAAGATTACCTTTAGGACAAA
>SL_8KL_010_SEDDRAFT_10002524_pt1 | contig 15424 bp, 13 predicted proteins | sample SodLakKL_010_SED_4_FD_11160 | JGI IMG/M metagenome (IMG submission 11160) | reverse complement strand
TTTTTCTCAGGGTATATAGCTGCAGACCAGAACATGGAATTTATTAATGAATTATCCGAACCCTATTTTGAATTTTTAGAGGATATGGCCCGGGATATTGTGGATAAGAGTCCGGGAAGAGGGATATTCATCCTTTTTTTTAATAATCTTTTCGCTTCCCTAAGGGTTATTTTTTTAGGAGTTATCCTTGGAATTCCGCCTCTATTCGGCCTGCTCATTAACGGCAGCATACTGGGTATTGTTACCGCCACCCTGGCAGAACAAAACATTCCCCCCCTTCTTTTTTTAACCCTGGGAATTCTACCCCACGGTATCCTGGAACTGCCTGCTTTTTTAATCAGTGCTGCTTTCGGTTTAAAACTTGGCTACCACCTATTATTTCCTGTAGAGGAAAATAATAGGTGGGAAAGCTTAGTTTTAGTTATAAAAGAAATCTCTAACATAATCTTTTTTATTATTATGCTACTCATAATAGCCGCCGCCATTGAAATATTAATTACTCCTTTACTATTAAGGCCCCTGTCATTATAAACAGAGAGCCCCTTGTGAAAAATTTTTTTAATTATTTATCATAAACCAGCGGAAAAGCTTTATCTCCCCTTTATTTTTTCTGAAAGGACATCCAGTATTTTATGAGACACCTCTTTTTTGGTCATAAGGGGAAACTCCCTTATATCCCCTTCCCTGTTTATCACCTTTACCAGGTTGGTATCTACCTCAAAGCCCGCCCCCGGCCTGGTAAGGTCATTGGCCACAATAAAATCAAGGTTTTTCTTTTTTATTTTCTCCATGGCGTTTTTAACCAGGTCCTCCGTTTCAGCGGCAAAGCCTACCAGAATCTGGTTCTTCTTGATTTTACCCAATTCCAGGAGTATGTCCGGGTTAGATGTGAGTTTAACGTTTAGAAATTCCTCTTCCTTCTTTATTTTTTGTTTTTTGGGATTAGCAGGCCGGTAATCTGCTACCGCTGCTGCTTTAATAACCAGGTCAGTCCGGGAAAACTCATCAAAAACTGCCTCCTGCATCTCCAGGGTTGTGTTCACGGGAATAAATCTAATTCCCGGAGGAGGGGTAAGGTTGGTGGGACCTGATATTAAAGTAACCTGGCCACCCCGGCGGCTGGCTGCTTCTGCCAGGGCATAACCCATTTTTCCACTGGAAAAGTTACTGAAAAAACGGATTGGATCCAGGGGCTCCCTGGTAGGACCGGCAGTTATAAGGAGTTTTCGATCACTGAAGTCCTTCTTCATAGTTAACTCTTTAATAACATAATCTACTATCTCTTCAGGCTCTGCCAATCTACCTTTGCCTTCATCCCCACAGGCCAGGTAGCCTGTCCCGGGCTCAACAAACTGGTACCCCCTGGCAGCTAATTTTTCCATATTATCTTGATAAATGGGATTGTTATACATTTCCCTGTTCATGGCTGGAGCAAAAATCACAGGAGAAGTAGCAGCCATGATGGAGGTGGTTAGAAGATCATCGGCTATGCCCTGGCATACTTTACCTATAACATTGGCAGTTGCCGGTGCTACCAAAAATAAATCAGCCTCTTGTGCCCAGCTGATGTGTTGAATATCCCAGGAACGGACCTGTCCAAACATCCTGGTGCCTACAGGTCCTCCCGTTATAGTTTCAAAGGTCAAGGGTGCAACAAAAGCCTCGGCTGCCCTGGTCATTATAACCTTAACCCTGGCTCCATTCTTCATTAACAATCGACAGATTTCAACGGCCTTATAAACTGCAATACTTCCTGTAACCCCCAGAACAACCAGTTTGTTTTTAAGCATTGAGCTGCACCCCCTGGAAGGAACAATTATTTAATGCCTTCTAATTTATTTAATGCCTTCTTTAGTTTTTTCATATTCCAGCTTACCTTGTGAAACTTCTTCCAGGGCAATAGTAACATCTTTAGTTGAATCTGTTTCAACCATAATTGGAGAACCATCAAGGATCTGCCTGGCCCTCTTGGCAGCAGCTATAACCAAAGTGTATTTACTGTCAACCCTTTTAACCAAATCATCGATAGAAGGGTATATCATGGACATTTATATGTTCACCCTTTCTTAACCTGTCTATTAACCCTCTGTTTCTAGAAACTTTGCATTTTTCTGCTTCAATTATAGATTTAATTTGTTGAGCCGCCCTTTCAGGTAAATCATTTACAGTTAAATAGTTGTAATAGTTAACTTCAGAAATTTCCTGGGAAGAAGCAGAAAAACGCTCCTGTATTTTTTCCAGGTTCTCTGTACCCCTATCCTCTATTCTTCGCCTCAGCTCCTGGAGGGAGGGAGGAAGCAAAAAAATATAAATTCCTTGAGAATAATTTGATTTAATTTTTTTTGCCCCTTGAGTATCAATTTCCAGCAATACATCCTTCCCTTCCGCCAATTTCATTTCCACATTGCGCCGGGGAGTACCGTAATAATATCCATAAACCTTTGCCCATTCAAGAAAAGCATCTGCTTCAATCAATTCTTTAAATTCTTTTTCCGTAACAAAATAATAATTTATCCCGTCTTTTTCTTCTGGACGCGGGGGTCGGGTAGTCATTGATATGGAAAAATATAGGCTTTGACTGTTTTTCAATAAAATATTACATACCGTGCCCTTTCCGGTGCCTGATGGGCCGGAAAGGATAATTAGTAAACCCGGGGTCATCCCATCCCCTCCCCCTGGATGATTACTCTTCCTGTTCTTCCTGAGAGACTGCTGCTGCTGTTTCCTTGGAGTGAAGCCTGTGCTTAACCGTTTCCGGTTGAACTGCAGACAGGATTATGTGCTGACTGTCCGTAACTATTACAGCCCTGGTGCGGCGACCATAAGTAGCATCTATCAACATGCCCCTATCCCTAGCTTCCGTTATTATTCTTTTAATAGGCGCAGATTCGGGACTGACAATAGCAATAATCCTGTTCGCAGAAACAATATTGCCAAAACCGATATTAATTAGTTTGACTTGCATCCACATACCCTCCTTAAACTTTGTACTAAATAGTATAACGGATGAAAGCTAAATAATGCAACAATTATTTCAAAATTCCTCCCAATTTAAGTTTATTCTATGTTTTGCACTTGTTCTCTTATTTTTTCCAGCCCACTCTTTAACTCAACTACCTGGCGAGAAATTTCATAATCATTAGCTTTTGAGCCAATAGTATTGATTTCCCGATAAAGTTCTTGAATTAGAAAATCCATTTTCCTGCCTACCGTGCCGCCTGACATTATTATTTCCCTGAAGGCTTTTAAATGGCTGTATAATCTTATTATTTCTTCGTTGATATCACTTCTTTCGGCAAAAATAGTACATTCCGTTAATATACGGTTTTGATCTACTTCATGATCCTGGGGCAATAATTCTTCCAGCCTGTCCAGTAATCTTCGGCGATACTCTTCAATTACCTGGGGAGCTCTTTCCTGGGTTCCTTTTATTAGTTCCTCCATTTCCTTTAATCGCTCTTTAATATCCGCCGCCAGGTTTCCCCCTTCTGAAAGTCTCATGCTCACCAGGTTTTCCAGGGCTTCTATTAAAGCCTTTTCCAGGCCGGGCCAAAATTTAAGAAGTTCCTCCCTTTCCACTTTTAAAACATCGGGATAACCTGCAATTTGCTCTAGCTTAATCTCCTCCTTCAGCTCAAGCTTTTCTTTCAGGCTATTTAAAGCCTGGTAATAACCCCGGGCTAACTCTAAATCTACTTCAACTATTCTTTCCCTTTCACCAATTTCTTTCATGGTGACTATTACTTCCAGGCGACCCCGGGTTACTTTCTCACCAATTAACTGTTTCATTTTTTCTTCTAAAGCTACCAGCTCCCGGGGCATACGAAAAAAAATATCCCTGTACCGGTGGTTAACAGAACGAATCTCCACTATAAATCCTACACCCTGGTGCTGGGCTTCTCCCCGCCCATATCCTGTCATACTTCTAATCATTTTTTTACCTCCTCTTTTTCTCCTGGTTAATCTTATCATATTTTTTACTTCCTGTTAAAGTTTATAAGGGTACTTCTCCGGCTTTTCCTCCTGGCAGGATGGAAGATACCCATAAAACTTTTAATTACTGTTACCAGGGAGGGAAGGGAAGAAAATAGAATTATCATAAACCATTCTTCCCCGTTAAGGGGAACTGTTCGGAAGGCCTGTTGCAACCAGGGAATATAAAGAACCATCAACAGGAGAAGGGTAGAAGAAACCACAGCAGCAGACAGATACAGGTTTTTCTTTAAACTTATTTTCCAGAAGGGAAGTTCCTCGGACCTGCAGTCAAAAACATGGAACAACTGCATAATGATTAGAGTAGAAAAACTTATAGTCCTGGCTCTATCCAGGTCTCCGCTGCTGCTAAGGGCTACTGCAAAAGCAGCCAGGGTAAAAAAACCTATAAGACTTCCCCTGCTTAATATCATTTGCCAAAGTCCGCGAGAAAAAACCCCTTCCTCCTTTAAACGGGGAGGATCCTTCATGATTCCCCTTTCCGGGGGTTCTACCCCTAAGGCTATGGCTGGAAGGCCATCAGTTACCAGGTTAACCCACAGTATTTGAATGGGGCGCAGGGGCAGGGGGAGGCCGATTAAAAGGGCAAAAAACATGGTAAATATTTCTCCTGTATTACAGGCCAACAAAAAGCGGATGAATTTCCTGATATTATTATAAATATTCCGGCCTTCTTCTACGGCATTTACTATGGTGGCAAAGTTATCATCAGCTAAAATCAGGGAGGCAGATTCCCTGGTAACATCCGTTCCGGAAATCCCCATTGCTATACCGATATCAGCCTCTTTAACTGCCGGCGCATCATTTATACCATCCCCCGTCATGGCTACTACATGGCCCTTATTCTTAAAAGCTTTAACTATCCTTAACTTGTGTTCGGGGGAAACCCTGGCATAAACATGTATTTTTTCAACCCGGTCCTCTAACTGCTCATCACTGAGCTTATCCAGCTGGGAACCCCTTATAACCTCCCCCTGGGGAGACATAAGGCCTATAGTTTTTGCTACCGCTACTGCCGTCTCCTGGTGATCTCCCGTAATCATAATGGGTTTTATGCCCGCTTCCCGGCATTTTATCATGGCAGGAAGAACTTCTGGCCGGGGAGGATCCATCATCCCCAGTAAACCTGCAAAAACAAGGGCCTTTTCTGCCGTTTCTTTCCTTAACTTTTTTCCCGGGGGCAGTTCTTTAAAAGCCACCCCTATATTTCTCAAAGCCTGGGAAGCCATAAGGGAATTATTTTTCATGATTTCCCTTTTTAAAGAATCCGTCAGGGGAATAATTTTACCGTGGGAATAAAAATGGGTGCAAAGGTCCAGGACAATATCGGGAGCTCCTTTAACATAAACCCTTCTTTCCCCTTTTTTATTTTCACAGACCACCGTCATCCTTTTTCTTTGAGAGTCAAAGGGAATTTCCTCTATTCTTTTTTCTGCCCCTTCAAAACCCTTACCCCAAATTCCTCCCTTCATGGCTGCTACCAGTAAAGCTCCCTCCGTGGGATCTCCTTTAATCTCCCAGGTGGAATTTTCTTTCCCCCGCCACTTGGATAACAAAGGTATGTTAGCCTTGCTCAAAACAGAATTATTGCACAGGGCGCCAATGGTTAATACTTTTTTTAAGCCCTCATCTTTTAAGGGCCTTATCTCCTTTTTATGTAAATAATATTTTCCTTTGGGATCATAGCCCTCTCCCTCAACCCTGTATAAATTGCCTCCTGCAAAAATTTGAGTCACCATCATCTTGTTTTGAGTAAGGGTTCCCGTTTTGTCAGAACATATCACTGTTGCACATCCCAGGGTCTCTACGGACGGCAGTTTTCTTACAATGGCCTTTCTCTTTATCATCCTCTGCACCCCCAGGGCCAGGGATATGGTTACTACCGCAGGAAGGCCTTCAGGAATGGCAGCCACGGCCAGGCTAACTCCGGCCAGAAACATCTTGTATGCTGATTCCCCCCGCATAACACCCATAAATACTACTGCCAGGCATACCAGCAGGCATAAGGCTACCAGAACTTTTCCCAGTTGAGCCAATCGATTCTGCAAGGGGGTCATTTCCTTATAAGTATGCTGAATCATATGGGCTATCTTACCCATTTCCGTATCCATTCCCGTGGCTACGACAATACCTTTTCCCCTGCCCCGGGCAACCATGGTCCCCATGAAAGCCATATTACCCAGGTCCCCCAGGGATAAACCGGAACCAGATAAAGGTAAGATATCCTTGGTTGCAGATTTGGATTCCCCGGTTAGGGCAGATTCATCTAAAGCCAGGTTATTTACCTCCAGCAATCTAATATCAGCCGGGATTCTGTTTCCCGTTTCCAGGTAAATTATATCCCCCGGGACTACTTCCCTGGCCGGAATACTTTTTTGAATTCCTTCCCTTAAAACTCTTGCCTGGGGAGCAGTTAACTCCTTTAACGCCTCCATAGATTTTTCAGCCTTATATTCCTGGAAAAAGCCCAGGCAGGCATTAAGAATAACAATTACAATAATGATCAGGGCATCGGAGTACTCCTGTAAAAGGAAGGAGATGCTGGTAGCTCCTAACAAAACTAAAACCATTAAGTCTTTGAACTGGTCAAAAAACATTTTAAAAAGAGAAGGTTTATCCTCCTCCTTTAAAATATTAAGGCCCTTCTTTTTTAATCTATTTTCTGCTTCCTTTCTTTTTAGACCATGGCGGGGGTCTACCTTAAAATACTCCAGGGCTTTCCCTGCCGGGAGAAGAAACCATGGTTTCTTTTTCATCTTTTTCCCTCCTAAGCCATTTATCCCTAATACATATTCCTGTTAAGGAGGATTAATTACAAAAAAAAAGGCTTTATGCCTTTTGCATAAAGCCCGAATAACCCCTATCGGTAAACCCTTTATAGTTGTTAAAAAATTAAATGTACTGCCAGGGACATACTTTTCTTTCCAGTAAATCAACCGCCACAAAAAGGGCCAGCCCCAGGAGGCTCATGGCTATAATTCCCGCAAAAACTTCCTGGTACCTGCCTCTCATGGAAGCATCCAGGATAAAATAACCTATACCTCGAACGGTAGCAAAGGTTTCTGTTAAAAAAAGAACCGCCATGGCTGTTCCCAGGCTGATGCGCAGGGAAGTAAATATTTTTGGTAAGCTGGCTGGAATAAAAACATGCTGGAAAAGATCCTTTTCACTGGCTCCCAGGGAAACCACAGAAGATACTATTTGCCGGTTAACCCCCCGGACGGCGTCCCGGGTAGTAACCATTATCTGAAAAAAAATTATGAGACTGATTAAAAATATCTTGGAGGCTTCACCTATCCCCATTATCCCCATAAGGACAGGAAGAAGAGCTATTTTGGGGATAGGATAGGTTAAATATATTAAGGGAGAAGCATAATCATCGATTTTTGACCAGCGTCCAATGACCAGGCCACTTAAAGCCCCCAGGAAAAGAGCCACCACCAGGCTTACCAGAACCCTAAAAGTGCTCTGCAACAAGTGGGGTAAAAGAAGGGAAGTAAAGGTTTTAAAAAAGGTTTCCAGGGCTTCCCAGGGCGGGGGCAGAACCGGTTTATTTATGATAAGGAAAAGGAGGGTCCAAAATAATAATAAAAATATTAAGCCCCCCCCTATTTCCAGTACTTTTTTAAACTTTGCTTTTTCTAATTTCATGGGGTTTCCCTCCTTCTAAAAGGGAACGAACCTGGTTGCAAAGGCGATAAAATTCCGGCTTGCTTTTAAGCATTATATCTCCAAAGTAGGGATTGTTGATATTAGCGGTAATAGTGCCCGGGCCTGGTGAAAAAACAACTATCCTTTGCCCCAGGTAAACAGCCTCTTCAATGCTGTGGGTAACCAGCAAAATAGTGGCAGGTGTTTCCTGCCAAAGACTTAAAATTAATCCCTGAAGCTCCTCCCGGGTAATAGCATCTAAAGCAGAAAAAGGCTCATCCATAAGGAATAGATCCGGGTCCAGTGTTAAAGCCCGGGCAATAGCCACCCTCTGCCTCATTCCTCCGCTAAGCTGACCGGGATAATAATTCCTGAATTCATAGAGGCCCAATCTCTTCAATATTCCTGCAGCTTTTTCCTTCTGTAAAGAAGGGGAAAACTTCCGGATGGATAGGCCTAAAACAGTATTATCCCAAACATTTTTCCAGGGAAGGAGGCCGTAATCCTGGAGTATAAGAGCTGTCTTCTTGCGTTTGGCCTTTACCGGCTCCCTGTTTACCAGAACCTTCCCGGCATTATGGGTAACCAGTCCGGAAAGGACATATAGCAAAGTAGTTTTCCCACAACCTGAAGGACCTATTATCGCACAGCTTTCCCCTTTTTTTACCTCCAGGTTTACCCTGTCCAGGGCCGTAAGCTTACCGTTAAAAGTCTGGTATTCAACTGTTAGATTTTTAATTTTTATCATTTTAATCTACTCCAAAAACAGCAGAATTTATATATTATAACATTTTCTATTCAGCAAAGGAATCATCTACCAGGTCCTCAAAGGTCAGGTCCCGGTCTACCCTACCCTCCAGCCAGTTTAAATACTTTTCGGCATCCTCTTCGTCGGGGATAAAGGGTTGAGCAAAGTAAGGGATTTCGTAGGTATCTATTATCTCTTCGGGAAATCGAAGTTTTTCCAACAAAAGATCATTATACTGGGAAGGATCGGGATTAATCAGCTCTGCCGCCTCCCCGTAGGCATGATAAAATAACTCTACAGACTCCCTTTTATCCTCGATAGCTTCCTGAGTAAATATTATAACCGAGGGCGTTAAGCCTTCTTCTTCACTGTCCGTCACCTTTGAGGCTCCCTGCTCCACGCTCAGGGCACCCAGGGGTTCGGGCAGGCAGGCAGCATCAATTTGTCCCTGCAAAAGCATTTCCCTGCGAAGGGGAATGGCAGAAATAAACTCTTTATTTACATCTTCAGGGGTTAAACCGTGATCCATTAATATTTCATCTATCATAAATTCTATAATGGTATTTTGTGAAACCCCTACCGTCTTTCCTTCCAGGTCAGCTACGGAATTAATGGTGGAATAAGGTGAAGCTAAAACCGTAAAAGTTCCTTCATTTTGAGAAGTTATCTTAACATCAAAGCCACTGTCCTGGAAAAAACCTACGGCTACAAAATCGGAAATAGCACCATCAATTTTCCCTGCCTGAAGGGCCTGGTCCCTTTCCATGGCTTTACTAAAATAAACCAGTTCCACCTGAAGGCCCAGCTCTTCATAAATGCCTTCCTTTTCTGCCACTACCATGGGCAGGCAGGTTATGTCAGGCAAAAGCCCAAAGCGAAGGGTATCAAGCTCCTGGGAGGAGTCTTCCTGCCCGCAACCGGATATTATAAATATTCCCAGTAAAAGGGCCAGGGTCAACATCAAAACCCCAATTTTTTTAAAGATTTTATGCAATTTTTATCTCTCCTTTTCCAATTTAAAAGAGGGAAACTCCTCGCCGTATCCTTTTATACTAAGCTAAGGGATCTATCCAGCTCTTCAATTAACCTGTCCACATCCCTTTCAGTTATAATCAGAGGAGGTTGGAATCCCAGCACATTACGGCTCTGACCGTTTTTACCAATAATAAACCCGGCATTTTTCATATGCTCTAGAATTTTATCCGTTTCTTCCATGGCAGGTTCTTTGCCTTCCCTGACCAGTTCTGCCCCCAGCATAAGTCCCATGCCTCTAACCTCTCCTATCAGGAGATACTTCTCCTGCAGCTCCAGGAGTTTATCCTTAAAATAACTGCCTACCCGGGCTGCCTGCTCTACCAGGTTCTCCCTTTCAATTACCTCCAGGGTAGCAAGGGAAGCAGTTGCTGTTACCGGGTTGCCTCCTAATGTGGAAGCCCCGGGACGGGTATAAGAATCGGCAACCTGGCTTTCAGCTATAAAGGCTCCTACAGGGGTCCCGTTGGCCAGGGCCTTGGCTACCGTCATAATCTGGGGATCCACTTCCCAGTTTTCAATAGCAAACATTTTCCCTGTACGGCCAAAACCCGTTTGAATTTCATCAACTATCAGTAAAATTCCGTACCGGTCCAGAATTTCTTTAACGGCTTTGAAGTACCCGGGAGGAGGCGTAATAATACCACCATTACCCTGAATAGGCTCGGCAATCATGGCTGCCACATTCCCTGATGTACTGGTCTGGATTACGGCTTCCACCTCTTTGGCGCAAGCCAGGTCACACTCCGGGTAAGTTCCCCCAAAGGGACACCGAAAGCAGTAAGCATTAGGTATAAAGCTAATTCCCCCTACGGGATTGGGGTCTGTTCTCCAAAAAGATAAACCTGTCAGGCTCATGGTAAAATGGGTTCGGCCGTGAAGCCCATTCCTTAAACTGAGAAACTCAGAATTACCAGTATACAGCTTGGCTAACAAAGCCGCCCCTTCGTTGGCTTCCGTACCGCTGCTGCAAAAAAAGCTCTTCTTCAGGCTACCCGGGGTAACCTGGGCCAGTTTTTCTGCCAGGTCAACAATAGGTTGGGTAAGGTATATGGTGGTGGTATGCTGCAGGGTCTTTACCTGCTGGCAAATCTTTTCTGTGATATAAGGATGGCAGTGACCTGCTCCTACCACTGAAACACCAGAAAAAAAGTCCAGATATCTCTTTCCTTTATGATCATACAAATATTTACCTTCACCCTTTACTAACTGCATTGGCTCCTGGTAGAAATGATAAACACAAGGAATCATATACTCTCGTTTTTTTTCAATTATTTTTTCAGGGCCAATGTAATTTCCTTCCACAAAAAGTCCCTCCCTCTTATTTTGATTTAATTAATTTAAAAGAATATTCTATGGAATTATTTTTCTCCCCTTTATCTGGTTTTGATTTAACACCTTTTAAGTAACCCCCAAACCCAAAGGTGACATCAGGACAAAGCTTTTTCAACTTCCTCCAATCTTCCATGTCAAACCAGTATTCCTCCGGGTATTTTTTGATGAAATCTAAGTTTTTACGGTAAAGTTCCGTCAGGGATGCTATTATTTCCCAAGGACAGGTTCTTAAATCAAGACGAAAGCTTCCAATCCCGGCTTTAACAAAGGGCTTCATAAAAGGAAGGAGCGCCACCTCCCGGCCTAAAAAGACATGATTGCGGCAGTTTTCATCCACTTCTAAAGGATGCTCCAGGCCCTTTTCGTCCATAAGGGAAAGCTTACCTTCCCGGCAGGGATAATTACATACCTCCCACCAGGAGGAACCATGAAGAAGGGCAGCCGGAACACAATGATCCATTACCATAGCGGTGAGGGGACCATGAGCTATAATTTCAAAGGGAAGGGAAGCCTTTTTGGTTAAAAGAAAAGAGTGCTTATAATATATTTCCGGCTGAAGGGTTAACTCCTTGACTCCCAGCTTTTTTAACTGCTCCACAGAAAAAGTATTAATAACATTAAGGTAGGCATCACCATAAATATCCAGGTCCTTTAGCTGACGAGCCAGTTGAAGGGTCCCCAGGTTCCCCACCATGATCCCTGAAGGTTTCCAGGATACAGCACGGGATAATAATTCTTTAACCCGGGGCACCTCCTTGCCCTGGGTAATACGGGGGGTGGTTATCACTCCTTCAACTTCCTTATCCCTGCAGTAATCCAGGGCATACTGGAGATCCGCCAGGGACCATTTACCCCCGGAGCTAATAAACGTTTCCCCACCTATATAAACCCGGTCTGCGCCTCCCTTAATTGCCTCCAGCATTCCTTTAATATTCCCAACCCTGACGGATAAAAGGGGGTGATTAATCTTTTTACTGCCTTCTCCCAGGTCTTCAAATATCCCGCCTGCTATATCCTCTTCCTTAATTTCCTTTTCCCTGATGGCATGACTAAAAAAACGGGGCTCCCTCTCTCCACCGTAACCAATGGAAGAAGGGCCGGGATTGTTAAAAGCGTACATGCTGCTAAAATCCCTTATCCTTTGAGAATAAAGTTCCTGCCAGTCACTTTCACTGGTGGTGTAACCTGTTGGATCTTGATAATACCTGTCCAGGGCCCGGCGATAGGCTGAAACCACCCTCTTTAAATACTCAGCTGTCCGCATGCGCCCCTCAATTTTTAAGGAGCAAATTCCCGAATAAGCCATTTCGGGAACAAAAGATAACATACACATATCCTTAACGGCCAGCATATGTTTTTTGCCGGAAGAAAGGTTCAGGGTTCTTTCCTTTGACCTGTCCCATAAATCAAAATTCCAGCGGCAGGGTTTTTTGCATCGTCCCCGGTTACTGCTTTCCCCAAAGACCATACCGCTGTGATAACACTGGCCGCTCTGGCACACACACATATCCCCGTGGATAAAATACTCCAATTCCATACCCGTAGCCTCATAAAGGTTCCTGGCTTCCTCCAGGGAGATCTCCCGGGAGAGAATTACCCTGGAAACTCCCAGTTCTTTTAAAAGATTAATGGCTGGTTCATTATGGATATTCATCATAACACTGGCATGAAGAGGGAGGTTAATGCCCAGGTCCCTGATATTTTTAATTAATCCCAGGTCCTGTACAATAAGGGCATCAGGTCGAACCTTTTTTAAAAAAAGCAAATAAGGCTCCAGTTCATCCATCTCTTCATCAAAAAGGAGATTATTCACCGTAATATAAACCTTTACCCCTTTACCGTGGGCATATTTTACGGCAGCATTAATTTCTTCAGGAGTAAAGTTAAGATCTCGCCGAAACATACGCATGTTATGTTTTTTGCTTCCCAGGTAAACAGCGTCAGCACCCGCGTCTATCACTGCCTCCATGACCTCCCACTTACCTGCGGGGGCCAAAAGCTCTAATTTTTCTTTATTCATCCATAAGAACCTCCTCGGTTAAGGGACCTGAATTAGTAAGTGGCTGCAGTTTCTTCCAGCAAGGAACCAGGTATTTTTAATTCCAGGTATCCTGCCGTGTCTAAATTTAATATCAAACGGGGGTTTTTAGGAACCTCGATAGGAATATCCGCCGGATCTCGTCCCTGGAGAATTTCCGCTGCCATCCTCCCTGCCCTTACCCCCAGATCATAGTGACTGGCTACCAGTCCCAGGAGAGCCCCTTTTTTTACGGCATCTTCATTGGGAACCATCAAGGGCAGCTTATGCCTTTCAGCGGCAGATATCACATGGGAAATGTTTTGCTCTACCAGGGGACTTATAGGTACAAAGAGCCCCGTCCCCGGAGAATACTTTTTGTCTTTAAGCTTTAACAAATCTTCTACATCAGCAACTTTTAATGATTCTGTTTTCAAACCCTTGGCGGAGGCTGCTTTCAACAGGTATTCCATTTCAATTGCCGTGTTTGGATTGTCCTTTTCATAAATAATAAAAAGTCTTTTCAGCCTGGGATAAACCTCTTTATATTTTTTCAACTTCAATTCAGGAGAAACCAGGCCGCTTACCCCCGTTAAATTATTTTCTGAACTCTCCCATCCGGCCACCAGTCCAACCTTTACAGGGTCAAAACAGGAGTAAAAACTACGGGAGTCCCCCTGGCCTCAGAGCTTCCTGGGCAGCTTTTGCGGCCGGGGTAGTGCAGGCAAAAATCAAATCCATGCCTTTATTAACCAGGTCCTCCGCCTCCCCTCCAAAAAGAGGGACCTTTCCTTCTACGTTACGATAATCATAAGTAAATTCTGCCTCTCGAAAGGAACTCAATCCCTCCTTAAAACCATCCACGGCATCATCCAGGGGGGAGATAAGTTGAAGGAGACCAATATCGTAGGCAAATTCCTTATCTCCTTTAATTTTATCTTTCCGGGCACCCCAGGAAGGGTAAAGATTGTGCTCCATCCCCAGGTTTTCCAAAACCCTTCCCGCCAGGAAATTAAAAATATCCTCCAGGGAACGGGGCTGGTGGTAAAAGGCAGGCATGGCCGGCAAAATAGTGACCCCTGCTTCCCTTAAAGCAAGCATATTTTTCAAATGAATACTGCTCAAAGGAGTTTCCCGGGGCACTAATATTAGTTTTCGTCCTTCTTTTATGGTAACATCCGCTGCCCTTTCCAGGAGATCCCCGGAACTTCCCTGGGCTATGCTGGATATGGTAGCCATGGAACAGGGAATAATCACCATGGCCTCCACCCTGAAGGAACCGCTGGCCACGGGAGCGGATAAATCTCCGTTGTCAAGAATAATGAAAGGTTCTTCTTCCTTGTGGGGAATTTCAAAAAGGTTCCTCAACTGCTTTTCCTGGAAAGAAATATCCCCCTTAAGGTTTAAACCCAGTTCTGCTTCCATAACCATTTTCGCGGATTCAGTAACGATGAGATATATGAAATAATCCTTTTGATATAGCTCCTTTACCAGAACCCTTGCGTAATCCAGGCCGCTGGCTCCTGTAATACCCACAATTATGTTTTTCATGAATACATCTCCTCTAAAAACTTTTATTACCAGATTTTTATCCAAAAAAGGTCTAAAAGGGTAAAGGTTAAAACAATAATCCCGACAAGTTCATTTATATGGTAAGATGCTACCTTTACCCTGGTCAGGTTATCCGGAGAAACTATCCGATGTTCGTACAGAAAAAGACCTGCCACCACTAAAAGTCCAAGATAATATATATATCCCAGGGGCAGCAACATGGGCAGTAAAGCCAGCAAAATTAATGTTATAAGGTGAAAGATTTTGGCAATAACTAAAGCCTTATCAATGCCAAAACGGGCTGGAATGGCATGAATCTTTTCCCTGCGGTCAAAATCCACATCCTGGGTAGCATAAATTATATCAAAACCTGCTATCCATAAAGCTACTACCAGGGCTAGAAGAAAGGGTGCCAGGGCCAACTCTCCTGTCACCGCTATCCAGGCTCCCAGAGGAGCCAATCCAATAGCCAGGCCTAAAACAAGATGGCAGGCCCAGGTAAAACGCTTGGTATAGGAATATCCTACCAGGATAACAACAACCAGGGGAAGCATCTTTACACAAAGCTCATTCAATTGAAAGGCAGATACTATTAAAAGACCCAGGCCCACCAGGCTGAGAAGAAGAACCTCTAAAGGCTTAACCTTTCCCTGGGGGAGAGGACGGGAGGCTGTCCTGGGATTCTTTTTATCAATTTCCCAATCTATCAAACGGTTTAATGCATTGGCTGCGTTCCTGGCCCCTACCATTGCCACCAGTATCCAAAACAAGTTGGAAAAGGGGGGCCAACCTCCTGCTGCCAGAAAAGCTCCCATTAAGGCAAAGGGGAGGGCAAAAATGGTATGGCGAAACATTACCAGTTCCCCAAATAATTTAATTTTATTCCAAACCATATTCCTCCCACTTCCTATCAACCATTTCCTTTATTTTTTCCTCCATCTCAATTTCTGCGGGCCATTCCCGGAAATGTCCTTCGGAGGGTCCTTTAACCGTAGCGTCTATTCCCATTTTAGAACCGTAATTAGGCAGGGGAGAAGCATGATCCAGTGCGTCCAGGGGACCATCTACCACCATTAAATCCCTTTTGGGATCAACAT
>SL_8KL_010_SEDDRAFT_10002520_pt1 | contig 15439 bp, 16 predicted proteins | sample SodLakKL_010_SED_4_FD_11160 | JGI IMG/M metagenome (IMG submission 11160) | reverse complement strand
TGGCAGCGCGCCTGCTTTGGGAGCAGGAGGTCGAAGGTTCAAATCCTTTCGCTCCGACCAGTTTAAGCGGGAGTAGCTCAGTTGGCTAGAGCATCAGCCTTCCAAGCTGAGGGTCGCGGGTTCGAACCCCGTCTCCCGCTCCACTTAAAACCATCGGATCCCCTTTGGGGATCCGTTTAAATTTTTGGTTTGGTTGCCTTGCCGGTGAAGGTTATTACCGGGAATTTGCTAATTGAATTTATCCCTTGCATTCGGGTTCCTTTTCTCTTATAATAATAATGCGGACTTTTGCAAGGTAATTTTAAAAATTGCGCCTGTAGCTCAGGGGACAGAGCAGTGGACTTCTAATCCATTAGTCGGGGGTTCAAATCCTCCCAGGCGCACCATTTTCTCAAGAATATGGTGGGTGTAGCTCAGGTGGTTAGAGCGCAGGATTGTGGTTCCTGAGGCCGTGGGTTCGAATCCCATCACTCACCCCAGGTTTATCAGGGGAGGCGTTAAGCCTCCCTTTTTGATTCTCCTTTCTTTTTTGCAGTACTTCTATAAAAGGACTACCCCTTTTTCATCAAGGTTGAAATAGGCAAAAAGGAAAAGGGAAAAAACCAAAAAGGGCGTAATAGATTAGCATATTATTTTTTCGGGGAGTGGTTTTTTGTTTCGCTGTCCTCAATGCGGGGAGAGAATTTCCCGATTAAACCGGTACTGCCCCAAATGTGGTAAAAAAGCAAAGAAAAAAGGGGAGGAGAAACTCCCTCGATTTTTATTTTAATCTGGAGAGGAGCAGTTAAATGACCCGTTTTCTTATCTTCTTTCTAATGTTTTTTTTGATTTTTTCTCTTTCCGAAAAGGTTTCTGCTGAGGACTTTTCCCTTATTATTGAAAACTTAAGAAATGAATATCGGGTTCCAGGTGTAGCCGTGGCCCTGGTTGAGGAAGGAGAAATTACTTTTATCCAGGGTTTAGGTTACAAAGATCTCCAAGGGGAAGAACCGGTGACTCCCGATACTGTTTTCCAGGTTGCTTCTATATCCAAACCGGTAGCTGCAATAGGATTTATGCTGCTGGTTCAGGAAGGAAAGTGGTCCCTGGATTCTCCTGTCCAAAATTACCTGCAGAGCTGGGAATTACCTGAAAACGAATATGGGCTTGCAGGAATAACCCTGAGGAGGGTTTTAAGCCATACTGCTGGGTTGGGACCGGGAGGCTATATCGGCTATCGCTCGGAGCAAGAAAAACCTGAACTTATTGAAGCGCTCGAGGGAACGGCGAAGGGAAGCAGAGGAGTAAAGATTGTTGGGAAACCCGGAGAAGAATTCAGGTACGCCGGGGGCGGTTACACGGTATTGGAAATGGCCCTTCAGGATTCAACAGGACGGGATTTTGGTGAATTTATGAAAGCCGAAGTTCTTGACCCTCTGGGGATGCAAAGCAGCACCTATGACTGGGATGCAAATATGGGTTCCCGATTGGCTACACCCTATTCTGTCTATGATGGCGTTCTAACAAATTACCTTTTCACCGAAAGGGCTGCAGCAGGCCTTTATTCCACGGCGGGAGACCTGGCAATTTTTCTCAAGTACCTCCTGGATATATACGAGCAGAAAACTGATCCGGGCCTGGAGGGGATTTTTTATCCAGTGGGAGATGGTTACGGTCTTGGCCTTCAGGTCATTGAATTGCCTGATGGTAGAACCCTTGTTGGTCACGGCGGATCCAACCGGGGCTGGAAGGCCAACATGCTCTTAATACCCGAGGATGCAGCCGGGATTGTAATTTTGACCAACAGCGACCGGGGATTGCCTTTTTTCCGGGACCTGACCAATTACTGGCTTGTCCTGCAGGGAACAGATTATGAGATAAGCACTCCCGGGCGGGTGATGATGTACTTTATTGACCTCTACCAGCGAATAGGACTCTGGTTTTTGCGACTTTAAGCAGGATAAAACGGTCTAAATAACGAAGAAAATATATGTAATATTCAAGGAGGATGATTAAATGAGCAAGGACTATTCTGCCCTAACTGAAAATTTTATCCAGAAGGTTATTGACCAGGACCGCGAAGATAATAGATATGGCGGCCGGATCCATACCCGGTTTCCCCCGGAACCCAATGGTTATATCCACATTGGAAGTGCCAAGGCTATTTTAATTAACTACGGACTGGCCCAGGCCAACGGGGGGAAATTCAACCTTCGTTTTGACGATACCGACCCCACCAAGGAAGAAGAAGAATTTGTGGAAAGTATTATTAAAGACATCAAGTGGCTGGGAGCGGACTGGGAGGACCGGCTCTTTTTTGCCTCGGATTACTTTGACAAAATGTATGAGTGCGCCGTGCAGTTGATAAAAGATGGTAAGGCTTTTGTTTGTGATTTGAGCCAGGAAGAAATCAGGGAATACCGGGGTACTCTAACCGAGCCCGGCAGGGAAAGCCCCTACCGGGACAGGTCTATTGAAGAAAACCTGGACCTTTTCCAGCGGATGAAAGCGGGCGAATTTCCAACGGGGTCCCGGGTATTGCGGGCCAAGATTGATATGGCCTCCCCCAACATGAATATGCGAGACCCGGTTATTTACCGGATCCAGCACAATCCCCATTTCCGGACGGGGGATAGGTGGTGCATTTACCCCATGTATGATTATGCCCACCCCCTTTCTGATGCCTTTGAAGGGATAACCCACTCCCTGTGCAGCCTGGAATTTGAAGATAACCGCCCCATTTACAACTGGTTTTTGGAAAACCTTGATTTTCCCGAACCACCCCAGCAGATTGAATTTGCTCGTCTGAATATCAGCCATACTGTAATGAGCAAACGCAAGCTCCGCCGGCTGGTTGAGGGAGGGCATGTTGACGGTTGGGATGATCCCCGCATGCCCACAATCTGCGGCCTGCGCCGTCGGGGGTATACCCCCGAAGCAATCTGGGATTTTTGCGACAGGAGTGGTGTGGCTAAAAGCAACAGCCTTGTCTCCATAGCCCAACTGGAACACTGCATCCGGGAGGACTTAAATATCAGGGCGCCCAGGGTGATGGCTGTCCTCGACCCCTTGAAGGTAATTATTGAAAATTATCCTGAAGGCGAAACGGAATACCTTGATAGTGAAATAAACCCCGAGCAGCCCGAATTGGGTAAGAGAAAACTGCCCTTTTCCCGGGAAGTATATATTGAAAAAGCTGATTTCCGGGAGGACCCCCCCAAGAAATTTTTCCGTCTTGCTCCGGGCCGGGAAATCCGCCTGAAGGATGCCTATTATATTAAGTGTGTTGATTATAAAAAAGATCCCGAAACGGGTGAGGTTACCGAACTGCGCTGCACTTATGATCCTGAAACCAAGGGAGGTTGGTCAGAGGATGGCCGCAAAGTAAGGGGCACTGCCCACTGGGTTTCTGCTCCCCATGCTGTTTCGGCCGAGGTTAGAGTCTATAATCACCTTTTCAATAGTGAAAATCCCGAAGAAGAAGGGGACTTCCTGGAGGACCTTAACNCTGATTCCCTGGAGATAATTTCGGGCTGTATGGTTGAACCGGGCTTAAAAGAGAGTGAACCGGGGGAACGTTTTCAATTNCTGCGCAAGGGATATTTTAACAGGGACCCGGTTGAAGCGGAAAAGGGAAATCTGGTTTTTAACCTGATTGTTTCCCTGCGCGATACCTGGGCCAAAATGCAAAAGAAAAAAGGCTAAAGCAGGCCCCCGCAAGGGGGCTTTTTTGCCTTGGCAAAGGGGGAAGAAAAATGACCGGCTACACAACCTTATTTTTAGACGCGGATGGGACAATTTTTGATTATGATAGGGGTGAAAAGTTTGCAATGGAAAAAAGCTTGCAGCATTTTTCCATTGCAGGAAATAGCGGGGAACTTCTGGAGCTCTATCGGAGAATAAATAATAGTATCTGGGGGGATTTTGAGCAGGGCAAAATTTCGGCTGAAGATTTAAAAATTGAACGTTTTCGACGTTTTGCTGATGAACTCAGGATAAAATTTGACCCGGTTAATTTCAGCAGGATTTACCTTGACTATCTGAGCCAGGCAACCTTCCTTTTGCCCGGAGCCCGGCAGGTCCTGGATCAGCTAAAAAACAACTTTACAATGATCCTTCTTACCAACGGCCTTTCTGGAGTTCAACGGAACCGGGTTCGCCTTGCAGAGATGGAGGATTATTTCCGGGAACTCGTAATTTCCGAGGAAATCGGGGTGGCCAAACCCGCTCCGGGAATTTTTGCAAAAGCCTGGGAGGCTTCGGGCAGCCCTCCCCGGGAACAGGTGCTCATGGTGGGAGATAGCCTGGGATCCGATATTAAAGGAGGGGTGGGCTTCGGGCTTGATACCTGCTGGTTGCGGAGTGAAGGACAGGAAAAACCCCTGGAATTAAAACCCACCTACATTATTGATCAAATAACCGAGCTTCCAGATATTTTAGAAGGGAGGATTGAGTAATGGCAGACACAACTTTTATTATTTGGGTCCAGCAGTGGTCAACGCCTTTCTGGGATTCCTTCTGGCGGGGGATAACTTTCCTGGGGGACCTGGAATATTATATGCTGGCAATTCCCCTTATTTACTGGCTTTACAGTAAAAAATTCGCTTTTCACTTTGCCCTTATTTTTCTTTTTTCCGCTTATTTTAATTCTGCTTCCAAGTATAATTTTATGACCGAACGGCCGCCTCAGGATTTGCGTTTAATTGACCAGGCTGGTTATGCCTTTCCCAGCGGTCATGCCCAGGGGAATACTGTTTTCTGGGGATTTTTAGCCCATCAAATTAAAAAACCCTGGGCTTATGCTGCCGCGGTAATTTTAATTCTTCTGGTATCCTTTTCCCGCCTCTATCTTGGTGTGCATTATCCCATAGATGTTATCTTCGGTATTGCTATTGGGGTAATTACAATCGGGCTTTATCAAATAGCCTGGGCTCGCCGGCCCGCTGTTTCGGACCTGGGCCGTTATCTCCTTATCAGTGCGGGAGCAGTTTTTCTTCTTTTCCTGCTGCATACGCAGGGAGACGGCCCCATGGTAACTGGATTTTTATTCGGCTCTTTGTGGGGCTACCGGTTGGAGAAAGAATTTATTGACTGGAAAGAAAAAGCAAGCCCGGTCCAGAATTTGTTTAAGGTTATCCTGGGTATTTTTGTGTTTTTTGCCCTGCGGGAGGTAACCCGGGCCATATTTATTAACTGGCCGGGGGTAACGGAAGAGCAAACTATTATTTTCCCGATTATGACCTGGATCAGGTATACCATTATGGGCTTTTGGGTAACCCTTTTGGCCCCGCTGGTTTTCCAGAAGCTAAAATTATTTACTCCAGAAACAGAAGAATAATTTTAACAGGGAGGGGTATTGTTGCTGAAGATCGAAACCATAATTTTTGACTGGGGAGACACCCTTATTCGGGATTTTCCTCAGTATGATGGACCAATGGCCGAGTGGCCAGAAGTTGAACTGATGCCGGAAGTGGAAAAAACTCTGCAGGAGTTAAGCCGGGGTTTCAACCTTTTTGTGGCTTCCAATGCGGGTTCTTCCGATGCAGAACTGGTTGAAAAAGCTCTGCAAAGAGTCGGCATTGCCCCTTATTTCAAAGCTATTTTTACCGGTATTGAACTGGAAAGCAAAAAGCCTGAACTGGCTTTTTACCGCAACCTCTGCCGAAAAATCGGGACACCACCCGGGAGGTGCCTGATGGTGGGTGATAACCTGGAAAAGGATATAATTCCCGCCCGCCGAATTGGAATGCAGGCGGCCTGGTTTTCCCCTGAGGGTGAAGTGGAAGGAGATTTCTGGAAAATTGATAGCCTGCCCCAGATTATTGAAATAGTTAAACGGAGGGCAATTTGATGAGTATTCACCAGTCTGATTCGGAGCGCAAACCGGATTCCTGTTTTTGCCCCGGAAAACTGGCTTACCTGGTTCTGGGAAACAAAGGACGGCTTTTAGACGGACGCCGAACGCCGGGTTACGTTGAAAAGGTCTGGCCGGAGAGGGCGATGTTCCGCTGGCACATAACTAAATTTGAGGATGCAGGCAGTTGCTGGGATCTACCTGCTGAATACGTGGAGAGGTTCCAGTTCGAACCGGAATCAAGGGAGATGGAAGAAAGAGAACTCGAGGAAATTAAAGAAAAAGTCAGGTATTTTTCCCAGCCCTTAATCCGGGATATTGATCCTGCCCGCAGGGAAAAAGAACAGAAAGAAATTTCTGCCCGGAAGAAAAGAGCCCAAAAATGGCTTGAACAAAACTCAGGTTTTTTCTCTGGAAAAAACCAATTAGACCTCTCCATCCGAAGGGGTCCCTGGGCCTTGGCCCGGGACCTGCAAAACTTTATGCAGGAAAAGAGTTTCGCCGAAGTAGAAGAAAAAACCGCTGAGAACATGGTCTTAAACCCTTTTTCCGGGGAGTGGATAAAGGGGATGAGCATTGTTGCCGCTGAAATGGGTTTAACCCGTTTCCAGGGCAAGATTCCCAGGACCCCGGATATTTTTTCGGGAATGGGAGAAAAAGAATTCAGGGAGGAATACCTGCGGGAAAGGAATGGATTTATTAGAGCCTTTTTTAACCTGTCAGGCTGGGAAGAGGTACCCCTGTACAGGGGAATGGCAACAGAAGCAGAGTGGATGAAAAAGGAAAGATCTTTTCTTTCCTGTACCTTCAACCTGGAGGTGGGCAAGTCTTTCTGCGGACTGGAAAAAGAAGCCAATTACAGGCACCTGTACCTGGTTAAGCTGACTGTTCCCGTGGGGAAGATTTTCATGTCCTACCTGGAAACTGAGGCCATGAACCGCCAGTATCTGGAGGCGGAAGCCCAGATTTTCTATGACTTTACTATTGAAATTTGATTGAGGAAGGAGTTAATCCCCTTGGATCGATTAATGACCGGCGATTTAACCCTTTTGATTGTGGATTTAAAAAAATCGAGCCGGGTAACAGTAGGGGTTCCCCACCATACTCCTGGGGGCAGGCCTTTTATGCCTACCCCGAGGAGACGCCCGGGGGATGAAAATGCCGGCTTTCTGGGCAGGTTTTTGGCCGAAGAAATGCAGGCTTCCTTTGTTTGCGCCTGCAACTACTTCTTTGATCCCAATAAAAGCCTGGAAAATGATTATTCCCGGGCAATAATCCGCAGTGATCCCAGGGTCCTGGTGGAAATTCACGGCCACGGCTACCGCAATACCGAAAATGACGTAGAAATTTCCTGTGGCTCCAAAAAAGAAGAGGTCTTTGCAGTTCAGTTAATGGATCAACTGTGGACGGGGTTGAAAGCAGACAGTATCCCTGCGGGATTAAAAGAATTAAAGATAGAAGCCCGCTTTGACCGGATATATTTCCGAGCTACCCGGGCTGCTACAATAAAAAAACCGGCCTGGCGGGCCTACCATATAGAAATCCCCCAATTTTTAAGGGTTGCAGAGGATGGTTTTGGTGTCCCCGAAGAGGGGAAGGTTTTTGCGAAGATACTTGGGGATACCCTGAAAAAAATATTGGCTTTTGAGTTTGGTGGAAAATAATTTTAGGAAAAACGAGGCTCTTTTTCTAGGGGAAAGAAGCCTTTCTACGCTGGTCGGGAATAGGATTTCCCCGCGTTTATTTCTTTTAGAACAGGAGTTGAGGAAATGGACCTTGCAAAGCTTGAAAGATTGGCGGGCCGGCCACCGGTTTTCACCCCCGGCACTGAGCAGATGTGGTCTGAACCTCATATTTCCCACTTTATGCTGGAGGCGAACCTGGATCCTGAATGGGAAGCCGCAAGTAGGCCCCATGAAACTATTTCAAATTCAATAAAATGGCTGGTGGGAGAAATTTCACCCCCTCCTCCTGCCCGCATTCTTGATCTGGGTTGTGGCCCCGGCCTTTATTCTCTGCCCCTGGCCGGGGAAGGCTATGAAGTTCTGGGCATGGATATTTCTTCCCGTTCCATAAATTATGCCCGGCAGCAGGCTCGGGGTAAGAATCTCCAGCTTAAATATCGGGAATTGGACTACCGGGAACTTGATTTCACCAATTATTTTGACGTGGTATTACTAATTTACTGTGACCTGGGAGCCTTGATTAATTCAGACCGCGACCTGGTCCTGAAAAAAATAATCCAGGCTCTGCGGCCTGGGGGGTTTTTTGTCTTCGATGTTTTTACCCATGCAAGGAGAGGTGAAAAGGCTGTGGGGAAAAGCTGGGAGGTAGCCCGAGAAGGCTTTTGGAGCTCGCTTCCCCACCTGGTTCTAAGTGAAACCTTTTTTTACCCCGAAGAAGATGCCTTTCTTGACCAACACCTGGTCCTGGAAGAAAACCGGGGAATAAAAACCTTCCGGTTCTGGGACCATGTTTATACAAGGGAAACTATAAACCCATTGCTGGAAAAAACGGGATTTGCAAACTGGGAATTTTTTGGAGATATTACCGGAAAGCTTTTTTCTCCGCAGTCCGAGACAGTAGCCGTAGTAGCCAAAAAATAGGGGAGTGGCCGGAATGGATTTTTCCCGGTACAATCAAAAAGCCTGGGATAGCTGGGTGGAAAAAAGAAGGAATATACCATTGCAGTTGGCCGGGAAACCATAAAAAAAGCCCGCAGTGGTGAGTGGAAGATTTTCCTGACACCAACCTGCTCCGTTCCCCGCAAATGATTTCCTCCCCTAAAAAACTGCCGTATTCTTTGCCTGGCGGGGGAAACGGACAGCAGGAACCCATTCTTGCTGCAGCCAGGCGCTCGGGTTACTGTTTTTGATAACTCTCCAGGCCAGCTGGAACAGGACCGGAAAGTGGTTGCGAGAGAAGATCTGGAGATCAAACTGGTCCAGGGGGATATGGTAGATCTTTCTGTTTTACCGGGGGAAAGCTATGACCTGGGTGTGCACCCTGTCTCCAATACTTTCGTTTCCGCTATTCAGCCTGTCTGGAATGAAGCGGCCCGGGTTTTAAAACCGGGGGGAGTTCTTCTGGCCGGTTTTGTCAATCCTTTATTGTACCTGTTCTCGGAAAAAGAAGCAGAGCAAGGAAAGCTGGTTGTTGTCAATGAAATTCCCTATGCTAATTGGCATAATATTGAGGAGGGGGAACCCGTGGAATTCAGCCACACCCCGGGAGATCAAATCGGGGGACAGATAGAAGCGGGCCTAGTAATTACGGGTTTTTTGAAGGCGATTTTGGGGGAGAGAGGCTCCTGGATAAGTATATCAAAAGTTTTTGTGCAACCAGGGCGGTTAATCCAAATGACAAACTCTAGTCTTGAACCGGGGGTGGTTTATGAAAAGGGGAGAAATCACTACTTCAATTGAAAAAGCAGGTTTTTTGGCCCTCTATCTTTTTTTTGGCTTCCTGGCAGGTGGTTTGATCCTGCACCTTATTCTCTGGTGGGGAAATATCGGTTCTCTAAGCCTGATAGTTAGGTTTTTTCCCTATTCTCTCTTTTTGCTCCCCTTATTTTTAGCAGGAGGGATGGTTTTCCACGAATTATTACACGCCCTGGTAATATCCCTGGCTGCCCCTTCGGGGTGGCGGGCGGTGAGATTCGGTTTTTTGAACTGGATGAACCCTTATTGCCATTGCACCGAACCAATCTCGGTGAATGCTTATCGCTTGGTTTTGCTTTTTCCCTTTATCCTTTTGGGCATAATCCCCTGGTGGTGGGGTTTGTTCAGTGGTGTTATTGAATTTACAATCTGGGGAGCAATTTTCATTTCTGCTGCCGGGGGAGATCTGCTGGTTTATTTCTTGATACGTGGTTTGCCGGGAAGGACCCTGATCCAGGACCACCCCCAGCGGGTGGGGGTAAAAATCCGGGAAAAAAAATAAAAAGGGGAATTGCTTTGAGCTCAAAAAAGTGGTATGAAGAACTATATTCCGACTTTGGGGAAAAATATGAAGAAGAGCCCTACGTCCAGGGGACCGAGGGCGAGGTTGATTTTATCGAAAAAGAAATTGGGGATAGTAAAAACCTCCGGATTCTGGATGTGGGGTGTGGAACCGGTAGGCACCTTTTGGAAATGGCCCGCAGGGGTTACAAGAACCTGGTAGGTGTGGACCTGTCGAGTTGCATGGTGGAAAAAGCCAGGAGAAAGGCAGAAAAAGAAGGGCTGGAAATTGAATTCATAGAAGCCGATGCAAGAAAACTTGATTTTTCCAGGAAATTTGATGTAGTGCTTATTATCTGTGAGGGGGCCTTCTCCCTGATGGAAAACGATGAGATGGACTTTGAAATCCTGGAAAATGTTGCCCGATCTTTAAAGGGCAAAGGTAAGTTTATAATGACCAACCCCAATGCCCTCTACCCCCTTTTTCACCGGGATGAAGTAGGGGATTTTGACCTGCTAACTCTCCGGGAAAGGTTTGAGCTGAAGGTAAAGGATGATGCCGGCCGGGAAAAGGTTCTAAATGGCAATCAGAGGTTTTATATGCCCAGTGAAATAGTATGGCGATTGGAAACACTTGGCTTTAAAAACATAGGAGTTTTTGGGGGAAGGCTGGAGAGTTTTTCGAGGGAGAACCCACTTACGATTGATGATTTTGAAATGCTGGTGATTGCGGAAAAATATTGAACCGGGGAGGATTGAGCTATGCAATACCGCGAACTGGGAAAAACGGGGAAAAAGGTAAGTATCCTGGGTTTGGGAGGAGAGGCTTCTGTAGAGGACAGCAATAACCCGGAAAAAGCAGAACAAATTATTAACCAGGCCCTGGACGGGGGAGTTAATTATGTCGATACTGCACCGGTCTATGGATCCGGGGGAAGCGAACAAAATATTGGCCGGGTGATGGCCTACCGCCGGGAGGAAGTTTTCCTGGCTTCCAAAACCCACGAGCGAAGTTATGATGGAACCATGCGCCTCTTCGAAGAAAGCCTCAATCGTTTGCAGACCGACTATTTAGATCTTTACCAGATTCATAACCTGAGGTTACCCGGAGAGGTTGGCGAGATTTTTGAAAAAAATGGCGCGGTAAAAGCCCTGGAAAACTTAAAAGACCAGGGTGTCATCAAGCATATCGGGGTTACGGGTCACAAGGATCCTTTAGTTTTACGCCAGGCAATCGAAAATTATGACTTCGATTGTGTGCTTATGGCCCTGAATGCTGCCGACCCCCACCGGCAGTCTTTTAAGGATGGAGTTCTGGATTTAGCCTTGGAGAAAAAAATGGGAATAATTGCGATGAAAGTTTTTGCCAAAGGAAGGCTGGTTGAAAACGCCGGCCTGACATCCTACGAAGAGGCCCTTGGTTTTGTCCTGACCCATCCAGTAAGTACGGCAATTATTGGAACTTCTACCCTGGAAGAACTGGAAATGAACCTCTCTTTTTGCCGGGACTTTGTGGGATTTGAAGCAGAAAAGATTCATACTATTGAAGAAAAGACAGCCTTAAAGGAGAAGGAAGGTAACTTTTTTAAGATCGAGTGGTAGGGAGGAAAAGCTGTGGTCAAGAATTATGACGGGGCAGTTTACGATGGAAGGTTCCAGGGTTATGATGCGGACCTGGGTTTCTGGAGAGAACAGGCCCAGCGTTTTGGAGACCCCATTTTAGAACTGGCCTTTGGAACCGGGAGAGTTGGCCTGGCCCTGGCCCGGGAAGGGCATACAATTTTTGGTCTTGAACTGCAGGAAACAATGTTAACCCGGGCCAGGCAAAAGGTTGAGGAGGAGAATCTGGATGTTACCCTGATCCAGGGCGACATGCGGGATTTTAGACTGGGAAAGAAATTTCCCCTGATTATTCTTCCTTTCAACAGCCTGGCCCATCTTTTGAGCTACGAAGATCTGGGGAAAATGCTGCAATCGGTAGCCGCCCATTTAGCACCAGGGGGCAGGTTTGTTTTTGATTATCTGAATCCCAGCCTGGAAATATTGAGTCGGGATCCGGAAAGGTGGTTTCCGTCAACGGAATATACCGATGAGAAGGGGCGGAAAGTTGTGGTAAAAGAAAAAACCCGTTATGATGCTGCAAACCAGATCAACCGGGTAACCATGCATTATTCCTATCAGGATGGACAGGAATTCGAAGACGATATTTTAATGCGGATGTACTATCCCCAGGAATTAAAGGCTCTTCTGGATTGGAGTGGATGGGAAATTGAAGATAGAATGGGAGACTTCTCGGGGAGCAAATTTGCTTCGGAATCCCCCAAACAAATAGTTATATGCTTTCCAAGGTAAGAAAAAAGGGTTTTCTCCGCAAGGGGGATAACCCTTTTTTGGTTAGGGTGATGGGAAAAGGTGGAAAATTAATATTTTGCCCGATTGCAGGGATAAAATCCCAGCAGGCGAAATATTTTTAGGAAAGGATGAATGAAATTGTTAGAAAACCTGATGCAGCGTAAATCGATTCGCCGCTTTGAAAAAAAAGAACCTTCCCGGGAAACAATTGAAAAAGTTGTAAGGGCTGGACAGCAGGCTCCCTTTACTGCCCAACTTTACAGTTTTATTCTTTCCCGCAAAGGAAGGCATCAATTTGGGGCCCCGCTTCTTTTTACCATTTGCGCGGATCTGCATAAACTGGACAGGATAATGGCCAAAAGAAACTGGAAGGTTGTGACCAATGACTTTTCCCTGCTTTTATTTGCCATTCAGGACGCTCTTCTGGCTGCCGGGCAGATGGTTACAGCAGCCGAAAGTTTGGGCCTGGGAAGCTGCTTTTTGGGAGGAGCTCCCTACCAGGCAGAAAAAATAATCGAGGAATATGAGCTGCCCCCGAGGGTTTTTCCCATTGTTCAGCTGGTAATGGGGTTTCCAGCCGAAAATCCTCCTCCCCGGCCTCGCTATCCACTGGAGTTTTCCCTTTTTGAGGAGAAGTATCCCGATTTTTCCGATGAAGAAATTAAAGAGGCCATGCGGGTCATGGACGAGGGCTACCTGGAGGAAGGTTACTACGAGCGGAGGACGGGTATTATTGACCTGGAAATTGACCGGGAAGAAACATTCACCTACGAGAATTACAGCTGGACAGAACATATTTCCCGCAAATGGGGCCAGTGGCTAAAAGATGAAGAGGAAATTTTATCGAAACTCCGGGCCTGCGGTTTTAATATAGGGGACTCTTAGGGTAGGGTATGAAAATTTTAAGGGAAAAAGGTAGGTGGTTCTATGCAATTGAAGACCTTGTTTTTTGCAATACCGGGCCAGAATTCCGACCATATTGAAAGAGAAACCCGGTCTTTTTTGCAGGAGATTAAAAAAAATGGAGGACCAGAGATTATCAGAGCCCGCGGCAAAGATATTTCCTTCCCCGAACCTTCCCTGGTTTTGGTGCAATCGGGTGGAACTGAAAGGAAAATCCTGGATAGTTTGCAGGACTTAGCCCCACCCTATTTCCTCCTTGCCGGTGATAAATTCAATGCCCTGCCCGCAGCCCTCGAGGTTTTATCCTTCCTCCGGGGGAGCGGAGTTGATGCTGAGATAATTCACGGTTCAACAGATTATATGGCCGGGCGTTTGGAAAAAATTTCGCTGGCTACGAGAACCCTGTTAGAGCTATCCCGCTGGCGGCTGGGGATGGTAGGAGATCCTTCCGACTGGTTAATAGCAAGTTCCATGAACCCCGATGGGGTAAAAAAAGACTGGGGAATTGAAATTGTAAATATCAAAATGGAAGAACTGGAAAGTTTAATTGACCGGGTGCAACCTTCCGCTCCTGGACTGGACCTTAAATGTTTTTCTCCCGAAGACAGAGAAGGCGCCCTGAAAATTTACGCTGCTCTGGAAGAAATCCTGAGCAGGTATGAACTGCAGGGACTTACCCTGCGCTGTTTTGACCTGCTCGGTTCGAGGCATAATACGGGATGTTTGGGGTTAAGTTTGCTCAATGACCAGGGCCTTGTCGGGGGATGCGAGGGAGATGTCCCTGCCCTTATTTCCATGGCCATCCTCCGGGTTTTAACGGGGAAGCCGTCTTTTATGGCCAATCCTGCCCGGGTTGATAAAGAAAGTAATGAAATAATCCTGGCTCACTGCACGGTTCCCCTTGGATTAACCTCGGATTATTCGCTCCATACCCACTTTGAATCGGGTCTGGGAATTGGCCTGCGGGGGAAAATACCCCCCGGTCCCTGCACTGTTTTCAAACTGGGGGCAGACGGCAGGCAATATTTTGCTTCCCGGGGTGAAATTATAGAAAATTTGGAAAGGAAAGATTTGTGCAGGACACAGGTCCGGGTAAAAATGGAAAAACCCGTTTCCTATTTCCTCTCCCGGCCCCTGGGAAATCATCACCTGCTGGTTTCCGGTGACTATGTAGAACAAATCGAGGAAATTTTTCGCCTTGCGGGGTTAAAGTAAAAACCTAATTTTTAAAGAGGATTAATGGGATTTTTGGGGAAAGTTGAAAACAAAGGAGGGATTGCATGGATTTCAAGGAACTTGTAGAACGCCGGAGAGCCTACCGGGCCCTAAAACCAGTTGAGATTACCGAAGAAACTGTCAAAGAGCTGGCTGAAACGGCACGGATGTCACCTTCCTGTTTCAACAATCAACCCTGGCGATATGGTTTTGTTTTTGGGAAAGAACCCTTGGCAGAAGTAAAAGAAGCTCTGGCGAAAGGCAATGCTTGGGCTCAGAAAGCTTCCATGATAATTGGAGTTTACAGTAAAAAGGACCTGGACTGTGATATCAAGGGCAGGGAATATTTCCTGTTTGATACGGGAATGGCTACCGCTTTTTTACAGCTCAAGGCCACGGAAATGGGCCTGGTGGCTCACCCCATAGCCGGGTTTAATGAAGAAAAAGCCAAAGAAGCAATGGGAATAGACCCGGAAATGGGGCTGATTACCCTGGTTATTGTGGGCAAACATGCTGAGAAACCCGAAGATCACCTGGAAGGAAAACAGCTTGAAACTGAGAAAAAAAGACCCGCCCGCAAGGAGTGGAACGAATTCGCTTTCATTGACCGGGCCTCGAATTGAGAGTCATTCTTGCAATAAGCTTGGCTTTCTGTTAAAATACAGTTAGATTCCAATCCCCGTAGGTGTTTCCCTGCGGGGAATTGTATGATAATATAAAATTGAAAGGATTAGGAGGTTGGGCATGAAAGTAGAAATGGAAAAACTGGAGGGCAACCGGATCCGCCTGGATATAGAAGTGGAAAAGGAAAAAGTTGATGATGCCCTGGAAAAGGCTTACCGCAAGGTGGTCGGGGAGGTAAAAATTCCCGGGTTCCGCAAGGGAAAAGTACCCCGCAAGGTTTTAGAAGCAAGGCTGGGGGAAGAAGTCCTGTACCAGGATGCTATTGAAATCCTTGTTCCTCCGGTTTTGGGTGAAGCTTTGCAGGAAAAGGAAATCGAACCCATTGATCAACCTAATCTCGAGGATATTCACTTCCAGACAGGGGAACCTGCCAAACTGCAGGTACTGGTTGAAGTTGAACCAGAGGTGGAGCTGGGTAAATATACCGGCCTGGAAGTTGAAAAACAGGAAGTTGCTATTGAACAGGACGATGTTGACGAAGTCCTGGAACAGTACCGGGAACAGCAGGCCA
>SL_8KL_010_SEDDRAFT_10002519_pt1 | contig 15442 bp, 11 predicted proteins | sample SodLakKL_010_SED_4_FD_11160 | JGI IMG/M metagenome (IMG submission 11160) | reverse complement strand
AACTAAGGTTTGATCTTCGGTAAGTACTTCCAAATATTTTTTTATTAAGCGGTACTGCATCCAATTCTGGCAAACCCGCCCTGTTTCCCCGTAAGTAACCAGTTCATAAGGATACAAAGCCACATCAAAATCAAGGTTGTTGTCAATCATTACCTGGAAAGCCTTTCCGGCTAAACAGTTCCCCCGGTACTGCTCCACCGGTTTTGCTTTAATATTCCCTGGAGGACGATAACGATAACCATATATTCGTCCCCTGGTTAAAAGCTCATCAAGAAACTCTGGAGCCAACTTGTCATGATGTTCTTCCGGTACATAACGCAGGGCATTTTTTAAAGCTGTCTCAGTTTGTTCTTTGCTCAAAGTAAAATTCCGGGATGGAGCACGTCTGACTCCTTCCTCAAAATCCGGCATTTCATAAAAATGATCATCGAGTTTTACGCTCATTGCTGCTTTTACATCGCTATTATCAAACATCCAATCACTCCTATTATCAGCATAATATAAAACATATTATATCAAAGCTACAAAAAGAAAAAAGGAAACATATATTCGGCAGACGGTTATTAGCTTCAACAATTAACTTTTCAGGAACATTTTCTTGTAATAACCGGTATACAGCCCCACGCTCCTTTAAAGCTTTGTTAAACTATTTTCCATATCCAATTATTTATTCCTGCCGGTATTCTTCCAGTTCCCCAAAAATGTTATAATCACCCTAAGCTTTAATATTATAAACCATTTTAAAACAACTATATGTTACACAATTGAAACAAGGAGCAGCCATGTGGAACTCAAAACTATTTAAAACAGGCGTCGGCATACTGTTACTCTTTTTAATTATCTACATGGGCACGCAAATATCCTTTATTTTCCGGCCAATCGTCGTCGCTTTCGAAGCCCTCTTTCTATCTTTTTTCATCGCCGGTGTGCTTTACTATTTCACCATCCCCCTGGTGGACCGGATGCACAATCGAAAAGTCCCGCGCCCGCTGGCTATAATCCTTGTTTTTATATTAATTATTGGACTGCTTTTCCTGCTTTACATGATTATCGGACCTGTCCTCCAACAGGAGTTTTCCAAGCTGGCGGTAAGCATTCCGCGCGGCATTATGGAAATACGTGACATTATCATAGACCTTGAAGATACGGTCCTGGCAATACAACTGATCGACTTAGAAGCACTTGAAGTCGATGAAATTATCAATGAACTGGCCCAGACTGCCAGAAGAGCGATAACCCAAATAGCAGCCAGTTTTACCATGGTAGTAGATTTTCTGGCCGAAGTGTTTCTTACCGTGATCATTATCCCCTTTCTCTTGTACTATATGCTCAAGGAGAAGGGCAGCCAGTTTATGCCCAGGTTAGTTGAACAGGTTGCTCCCAGGGAATATGCCCCAACGATAAAGAGCGCCCTTACCGAAATTAACAGGCAGCTTGGCACTTACGTGCAGGGGCTGGGTATTGTCTGTGTTTGCGTTGGTATTCTTGCTTACATCGGTTTTATGATTATCGGGCTCGACTATGCCCTGTTACTATCAATCTTTATTATGATTACTAATATTATCCCGTTCCTGGGACCCTTTATTGGTTCAATCCCGGCAATTGTGGTCGGCCTCCTGGACTCACCATTAACCATGTTACTCGTTATAATTATAATCGTGATCGTTCAGCAGATTGAGAGCATGGTCGTATCACCGCAGGTCATGGGTCGAAGACTTGCCTTAAGCCCCCTGGCTATCATCCTCATCGTGCTGGTAGCCGGCCGTCTGGGTGGCCTTTTAGGCATTATCCTGGCCATCCCCACCTTCACCATTCTTAAGATTATAGTTACTCATACTTACGAATACTATCAGATGAGCAAGGCAGACAACTAATTTCTTCTGCCAACAAGTATTAGCGAAAAACAGATTATTTGGGTTAAACAAGGCCAATTCCGCATAATAATTTAGGTAAATATTTCATCCCAATTAAGTTGTTGCGCTTGAACCCTAAAATAGTATAATATTAAAGGCAATCTTGGAAATGGAGAAGGTTACTGATGAAAGATGAAAAAGGACACACTCTTAACAAAAACGGGATGACCGTCGAGAAACTACTGAATGAATTGGAAGAAACCTATACATACGACGTAGGGTGGAAAAATGGGCAATCCTGGGGCCTGGTATATCATGCCGGCGAAGACGTTGACCGGGTAATCCGAGAAGCTTTCAACTACTTTTCCCACGGCAACGCCCTGGATCCTCAAGCTTTTCCTAGTTTAAAAAAGTTCGAAACAGAGGTAGTCGCGAAAACCGCTTCCCTGCTAAATGCCGGAGATGATGCTGTAGGCTCAATGACATCAGGTGGTTCGGAAAGCTTGTTGATGGCCCTTAAAGCCAGCAGGGATCAAGCTTTTACGGAAAAACCTTGGATTTCAAAACCGGAAATGGTCCTTCCCAAGAGCGCCCACCCATCTTTAGATAAAGCAGCCCACTACTTAGGGGTTAAAACAGTGCGCATTCCCCTTGTTGAAGATTACCGGGTTGACCTGGAAGCAGTGCAAAATACAATCAATGAAAACACCATTTTGCTGGTGGGCTCCGCCCCCGGTTACCCGCATGGTGTGGTCGATCCAATTAAAGAACTTGGTGAACTCGCTCTCGCGAACAACATTAATTTGCACGTTGATGCCTGCCTGGGCGGGTTTGTCCTTCCCTTCCTTGAACGTCTGGGCTACCCGGTTCCCCCCTTTGACTTCCGGGTTCCCGGGGTAACTTCCATTTCTGCAGATTTGCATAAATATGGATACTCAGCGAAAGGGGCTTCGGTGATTCTTTACCGCACCCCTGAACTGCGCCGCTACCAGTTTTTTGTCTTAACCGATTGGCCGGGCGGTCTTTTTGGCTCCTTAACCGTCACAGGTACCAGGCCGGGAGGGCCGATTGCCGCCGCCTGGGCAGTCCTCAATTACCTCGGCGAAGATGGGTATATGCGCCTGGTAGAAGAAGTAATGGAAACCACCAGGATGCTGCAAGAAGGGATTATAAAAACAGGAAAATTGAAAATCCTTGGCCAACCGGTTATGAGCGTATTTGCAGTTGGATCAGATCACCTCGATGTTTACGCCCTGGCTGACGTAATGGCAGAAAAAGGCTGGCAGCTTGGCCGCCAGCAGCTGCCAGCAGCCCTGCATTTTATCGTTACTCCGCCACATACAAAAGTGCGTGATCAGTTCTTGGAAGATCTAAACAATGCAGTTACCAGGGTAGAAGGCCGTGGACCGGAAGCCTGCGAGGGCATCGCGGCAATGTACGCCATGATGGGAACTATGTGCCACCAACCGGATTTAAAAAAATTTGCCCTCGATTACCTGGATAAAACATACCGTTTATCTTAAATTAAAAATAGCAAACAGCGTTAAACCCAACATCACCCTGAACAAGCACTTATCTCAATGACCAAGAATAAAATAAGGAGGCGTAAATTGTCACAAGTAAACCCAATCGCAAAAATAGTAATGATTGACGGATCAGAAATTGAATTAGAATTATTGCCCGAGGCGGCACCAAATACAGTACGCAACTTTATCCACCTGGCCAATAAAAAATTTTACCACCGGATGATTTTTCACCGGGTTATCCCTGGTTTTATGATCCAAAGCGGTTGTCCTCGAGGTGATGGTACGGGCGGCCCCCGCTACAGGATTAAAGGAGAATTCACGGCTAACGGACACCCCAACCCAATCAGCCACAAGCGGGGAATTCTTTCCATGGCCCGGGCCCGTGATTATGATTCAGCAGGCTCGCAATTCTTTATAACCGTGGACGATGCCTCTCATCTTGACGACGAATATGCCGCTTTCGGCAGGGTAATCTCCGGTATGGAAACCGCAGACCGGATTGCCTCCGTTGACCGCAATGAAAAAGACCGCCCTTTTTACGAACAACAAATTAAGCAGGTTGTTGTAGACACCCGGGGTGTGACATACAATCCCCCGGAAAAACTAAAAAAGTGAGTTTCCGCTAAAACCGGTGTTGCTGCATTTTGGACTGGTGCCTGCTCCCCTAAGGACAATGGTGACGACCCTATAAAGCATGAGCGCAAACTTAACTATTTTTTGATCCTGGAAACAACCGCGGCCAGGTGCGCCGGAGTAGTCCCGCAGCATCCGCCGATTATGGAAGCGCCGCTTTCAGCACACTTGATTACACCTTCCCCGTACTCATCCGGCTGCATATCATAGATGGTTTTTCCCCCGGAGAGCTTTGGTATACCGGCATTTGGCTGGACCATCACTGGAAGATCGGTATTTTTTTTGTATGTAGAAACTATCTCTGCCAATCCTTCAGGATCAAGATCGCCACAATTAGCCCCTACAGCAACGGCCCCATATTCTTCAGCAGCTTTTGCCGCATCTTCGGCCGAACTACCCATAATAGTGCGGCCACCATTTTTTGTGGTTGAATAGGCCAGGGACAAAATAATGGGCAGATCGGTATTGTCCCTGCAGGCTTTTAAAGCGCAGATTGCCTCCCTTAAATCGGTAAAAGTTTCAATAATCAAACCGTCTACATCTTCCCCGGCTAGAATAGCGACTTTTTCTGTATAATTATCGTAAAATTGCTCTTCCGTGTAAGTACCGTATGGTTCAAGCAACTGGCCGGTGGGACCGATATCACCAAAGACCAGCCGCTCCTGCCCGGCGGCCTCCCTCGCCAGCTTCACTCCAGCAGTGTTGACTTCTCGCACATCTAGTCCCAGCCCCTTAGATTCTATGCTGATCCGGTTCATGGTAAATGTATTGGTAATTAAAACATCGGCTCCCGCGTCTGCATACTCTTTATGGATAGCGGTTACTGCATCAGGGGTTTCAAGATTGCTTGCCCCGGTTGTATCACAACCACGTTCAGCCAGTAAGCTTCCCATCCCACCATCAAACATAACAATGNGCTTTTCTTCAAGTAATTTTTTAAATTTCATTTAGTAATTCCACCCTTCCACCAGATAGTCTATAAAATGGGGANATCTTTTCTACTTACAATATCCAGATTAAACAGAAGCTCTTCTGGATACTTCAGCCGGGTAAACCATAAATTCTTCCAGGCTCGCTATTTCCAAGCCCTTTGCCCTTAGGCCGTCTATAATCGGCCCCAAGGCATCAACAGTCGGCCTGCGGTTTGCACCCTCACCACCCAGCAGTGAACCACTGTCATGGAAAAGAATAATATCGCCTGCAGAAGCCCTTTCAACCACTCGCCTGATAATACCACTTTTGTTGGCCCGGAAATGCCAGTCCTGCGAGGAAAGGCTCCATAGAACCAGTTCCTGGCCCAAAAGCTTTGCAATCCGCCGCATGCGCATATCATAAAGCCCACGGGGCGGCCGCAGGTACTGGGGGTAAACCCCGGTATGCTGTAAGATAACCAGGTTTGTCCGCATAATTTGGGCTGCCAGCTGCGGCGGCGGGGAATGAGGCACCGTAATATGCCCAAATGTATGATTGCCCACTTCGTGACCTTCCTCCACTACCTGTTTTGCTATTTCAGGATTTTCATCTACCTGGGTGCCGACCATAAAAAAAGTAGCCTTCGCCTTTTTTTCAGCAAGAATCTTTAAAATTTCAGGAGTATATGCCTGGCTTGGGCCATCGTCAAAAGTCAAAACCACCTTTTTCCCTGCAGACGGTCTGCGGCGTATAATATCAGTCTGTGCGCCAAAGCCATGATAAACATAAGAATAGGCCACTCCCATCAACAAAATTGCAGAGAGAACTACAGTCCCCGACCAGAGAAATACCTCGCTAACCACAGCAAAGGGAACCACAAAAGCTATTAAACGGGTAAGAAAATGGCTGACCACGATTGCCCCTGAAACAAAAATCACCATGATCAAGCCTCTGAGCATTAAATCTACAATCAATTCCAAACCTCCTACAGGTGTTATATCTCTAGCGTATGTCTTCATCTTAGGCTGAACTCAACTTTCCGGAACGAGCATATGGGCGAAGCATATAATCCTTGTTTAATCCTACCCGGTAAACTTCACCCTGCCACATAAAATCAATTGCACAGTCCGGGGGGATGCACCCGGCAGGATTTTCAAACCTGAGCTTCAACAACGAAGCTTCCAGGAGGGGTCGCCCATCGCCACTGCGCATAATTAGTTTTGGCACATCGTAAGTATGCTCGCCGATTACATCCACTTTTAAAACCGCTTCCTCGGGATCTTCATCTACACTGGGCGGAGACAGGGTGGGCGAATACCCAAAAGTGCCTGCCCACTGGATATGTCCGCAGAGCTCCCTCGTTTCAGGAAAGATATACCGAAAGTGCTGGTAACGGTAAAACATCATCTGCGTAGCCCAGGCTGAAGACATACCGAACTGCATTACAGCGGGATCACCCGGTCCGCGCGAACTCCAACCTACAACACCGGTCCTGGCATTATAAGTTTCATATAAGCCTTTAGAGATATTTAAAGTGTTCAGTACCTTTCTATGCAGTTCCTCGGCTTCGGCTGTATACCCAAAACGGTAGAGAGTTTCCAGGGCAGCATAGTTGTTGACCATCCAAATTTGTCCCCGCCAGTAATAACCATCCTTCCTGCTGTTATAAGAGCGATCATCAAAAGCAACACTGGGAATACCGTGCTGTCCCCAAAATTTCTCCGGGTTAAGCAGCTTCTTTTCAATTACCGCCTTAACTTTATCACGGTCAGTGACGGCCCCGACAAATGCCGGCCACCAAACAGATGGCGTGATTACGGTTATATAGCGCCCATTACGCCGGTCCAACCAGGCCTCATGTTCAGGAGACCATAGCTCCCGATCCATTTTTTCCCTTAATTCCATTCCTTTCGCTTCATAATCCTCTGCATCTTTAACCAAACCAGCCTTTCGGCATAAATAAGCAACGTTAATATATGACTGGAAAATCCAGCAGTTCAGGTCAACTGCGCTGAAAAATCGGGGCACAAGCCCGATAATAAAACTGGGCAAAAAGCTGGGCGGATAAAACCGGGGGCTATCATCAAGACCCGATTCCAGCCCATTCAAGTAAGAAAACATCCCGTTGCGGAGCTGCCTGCTTTCTTCCCACCAGCACAGGTTATCCTTAAGCGGGGGCAAAACCCTTTCCAGGAATTGCTCTTTTTCATCTTCATTCCTAAATCTTTTATAGACACGCACCGCCGCCCATGACTGAAGTGGAGGCTGAGAGTAAAAATCAAGGACCCCGCGGAGATAATCATTAAGCTTGCTGGGAATCAGGTTGCGTTGTGATCCAGAGATGAGCGTAATTCCCTTTACCCGGAGCCTCAACCGGTTCCTGGCCGGGGCAAAAAAATTCCCGTCGAGTTGGGTCAGCAAAACGTCGCCGGCTTTTTTAGGGTTCCATTCACTCAAACCCAACACATGTTGGGGGGTGTCCCAGCCCCAGATGAAAGGAAAATAAACTTTAGAGGGCACCGAACCCCAGCGCTGCATGTGGCCCCTGGGAAAGTAAAGACTGTTCTGCAAAGCCCAGGCAGCAAGCCTGAGAGTTGTTTTTGCAGACTCCTTGTCAGCCTCATAAGGCACCGGCAAATTCTGATCAAACTGTTTCCAGCGTTTTACCGCTCCATTTTTCAAGCCTCCAAAATTGCGCAGGGCCCTTTCAGCCCGCGTAATAATTTTATTATCTCCGTCTGCGGAAAAAGAAACTANNACCGACCAGGTTATTTTTTGGCCGGGCTTTAANTCTTTCCAAGATCCCTGCAGTTCCTTTTTACCGGCATAACCACCATCAGAAGGAAGGAAGTAGGCATACATCTTTAANCCGGGCCACCGGTGACAGTTCATTAACTGCAATCCNCTATCTTTTGTTTTGAAAAAGGTAAAGCCGTTAAAGTGAGGATAAGGATTCTCAATATCTCGTCCCAATAAAGGAATTAAGTAGCAGGCCGGTTTGACCTTAGCCGTTTGTTCTTTTGTCTCCCACACTGTTTCAAAAACAGCAAGGTTGGTTTGAAGGAAATAAAGTCTGCTGGTCATATTAAAATCGCCATCTACTGCGGTTTCTTCAATACAATACGGCTGGTAGTTCACCTTTCTATATCGAGGTTCTGTAAAATATTTTTTCCCTTCATCCGTATACAAAGAGGCGGCAAAATCATAAAGACGTCCTGCACCAAATGAGGCTACAGTAGCAAACAAGGCACTGCATGCAGCCGCTTTCTTATCGGTTACCGCTTTAAAACCGCAGTGGCTGCCCAAATCACTCAACGGGGAACCGCTCGTTGTCCCGGCCGTATAATCAGGAGCTCCCGTACATTCGGCATGAAAAACTACCGGCCGGATAAGGTTTTTCAGTTGCCGGCTGTAAATAAAATACACTGCCAAAATCAGTAGTAATGCAAAAGGTATCAGGTACAGAACAAACAAACCTTTCTTTTAATATGATAAAGCTTTTAATTACAAGCCTACCTTAATGAAGTGATTATAACAGAAGTGCAATAATAAACAATCGTTTTTGCTCTCAAATAAAATCCCACTTTTTATACTATCATAAATAGAACAAGAGACAAAATAACATTACCGTTTTCTCTTTTGTTTTAGCTAAAAATGCCGATACCGATAACAAGGTGGATTACTTTACTAAAGGAGGTGGTAATTTGATTGCCAGCATCGCTTCCGCAGCCGCACAGATGAAGCAGGAAAATCTCCAGGCGGAAGTAGGAGCCAGGGTTAATAAAATGGCCCTGGACAACGCTGAATCCCAGGGAAATGCAGTGGTGGAAATGATCGAAATGCAGAAGGAAATTCAGACCCATCTTGGCAGTGAAGTGAATACCTGGGCATAAGCAAAAACCTTCCTGCTAAAAAACTGCGCACCGATGAACCCCTCTTCTGTTTTTACGGGAGAGGGGTTCTATTTTTTCACAAAAGCTCCACCCGGCAAAGACAATCATAATAAGCAGCCTGAGCACCCAGGTCAGTGAGCCTGTCCGGGGTCAACTCGTTTACAGCAGCTCCTGAAATTTGCCACCATCCTTCATAAACTACCACTGTATCAGCAGGCATCCTTTCACTGAGTAAAGTTTTAGCTTCTATCCTTCCCCTTTTCGAGGAGATACGTATTGGCCGCCCTTCAACAAGACCTTTTTTTGCTGCGGTTTGCGGATGGATATATGCTTGCGGTGTTTTATTGGCACCGGGCAAGCGATGTGTAGAATGAATAGAGTCATGAGGATGGGGAGTGAGAAACCAGCAGTCAAAGCCTTCTTCTTGGAGGGGACGACTCCCTAATTCGACTGGCTCACGGTAAACGGGTAAAGCATCGCCACTTTCTGATCTTGCTCCTTCAGAGTAAAACTGATATTTTCCATCTATTGTCTCGAATATCCGGTTATACCAGGGAATATCATCTCCCCCGGGTAGCATAAAGGGACCTTTTCCCTTGAGCTGTTCCAGGGTTATTCCGGTTGCTTCAGTCAGCGGCCTGATGCCTTTGGCCAGTAGATCATCAACAGGAACACGCGGAAATTCTTTTAATCCCAGCAGACCCGCAAGCTCCTTAAACAATTCATATTCCGAGCGGCATTCTCCTTGAGGATTTATAGCCCGGAGACCATACGTAAGATACTGGTGGCTCATCGAATTAAAATACAGGTCGGCTTCTTCCAGGAAGTAGGTAGCCGGTAACACCAGGTCGGAAGCGGCGGCTGTATCGGTCATGAAAAAATCCGCGGTAACCTTGAACGGCACTTTCTTAAAAGCCTGCCGCAATTTTTCACCGTCCGGTACCTGGACCAGGGGGTTAGCCCTGCTATTATAAAGAAAACTAACCGGCGGGTCTGTAAATTCATGCAAAGCTTCGGCCAACCGGGCCTTGGGATAATAGCGGCGCTGCGGCTTTAAATCTTCACCGCTCATATAGTGATGATCTATAAAACGGCTGATCCGAAAGTTAGCATAATTGGCCCCACCACCGGACACCCCGACATTTCCGCATAGAGCTGCCAGGGCATCGATGGCACGAACTGTATTGCCACCATTACTGTGACGCTGCAGGCCAATGCCGATTATAATCGCCGCCGGATCGGAAGATGCATAATCGGCAGCCAATTTTTTAATATCCCTGACATCAATGCCGGTAAGCTCAGCAGCTTTCTGCGGTGTGAATTCCCGGCACAGCTCTTCAAATTCCGAAAAACCTCTGCTGCAGCGGCTAACAAAATCTTGATCAAAACGCCCATTTTCTATAATCAGATTAGCCATGGCTAAAGCCAGGGCCCCGTCAGTGCCCGGTCTGATCCTGATATGCCGGTCGGCAACCCGGGCTGTAGCAGTTTCTACCGGGTCTATTAAAATAACAACCGCTCCGCTTTCCCGGGCCCGTTGGATAAATGGCAGTTGGTGAACTGAAGTAGCCGCCGGATTCCTACCCCAGATTAAAATTAAACGTGAATTAAGCAGGTCGTGGTAAGGGTGGGCTTTAACCGCCCCGAAGTCATAATGCTGGGCAGCTAAACCGGCTCCCCAGCATAAACTGCCATAATGTGTAGTAGAACCGCCCAGGGCACTGAAAAAACGGGATTCGATATTCTTTTTCAAACCGGTATAGCCACCGTCATAAAAATGCAGAAGGGCTAGAGGACCGTACTGCTCTAGAGTTTCCTCAATTTTTGCAGCCATAACCTGCGTAGCTTCCTGCCAGGTGATCTTTTCAAACACCCCGTTATTTTTCATCATGGGATGGCGGAGCCGGTCAGGATGATTAATCCTTTCTAAGTGTTTTTTCCCTTTACTGCAGATAGTGTTACCGGTCACTGGCTGTCCTGGATTGGGCTCAATTGATATGAGCCTCCCCCTGTCCCTGTCCACTGTGGCAAGCAGGGCACACTGATCACAACAATCAAGAGGACAGGCTGTTTTGATTGTTTCCAATACTATTCACCTGCTTTCTTTAACTCAAATGCTTAATTATTAAACTTATCTGCTAGCCTTGCTGCATTTCGGGATTGGTTCCGGCTCATCTAATGGCCTTATAATCATGTTCTCTGAAGAAAATCTAGCAATAACTGATTGAACTTTTCCGGTGCTGTTTCCATCGGGTTATGCCCTTCCTCAGGCATAATCTTTAATTCCGAATTTGGTAAGAGTTTGTGCAGCTCTTTCCCCTGTTCAAGCGGCACCCATTGATCATTTTCGCCCCAGATACAAAGAACCGGTGCTGTGATCTTGTTAAGATTTTGCAACAGCGGTGTGGGTTTTGCCTTCAGCAGATCCGGAATAGTTTGGACGGTGCCTTCAATCAATATAGGGTGAAGGTAACCGCGGACCTCCTCTGTCGAGGGTTCACGGCCGTAAGCCGAGGCAAGGAATGACTCGATCCGAGACTCGTTCAAAATAAAAGTTCCAGCCAGCACTCCAGCCCACCTGGAAACCGGGGGATAACGCAAGAACAATCTTGATAATGAAGGTTCAGAACCGATCAGCGACCCGGCGGCCAGGGTAACCGACTCACTTTTTTCAGGCCGCTGTAAAGCCATAGCTGACACCGTAGCTCCGCCCATTGAATGACCGATTAAATGCCAGTCAGCCCCGGGATAAAGTTCTTCCAGCATCATCCATAGATATTCAGCCCTCGCCGCTGCAGTATGCTCAAAACCGGTTTTTCTCTCACTCAAACCAAAACCGGGAAGGTCGACCGCAACAACCCGGTAACCCGCATCTGCAAGGGCTGGCGCGTTATGACGCCAGGAATATGTTGAACCCCCGAGTCCGTGAACCAGGAGGATGTTATTCATACCAGTGCCTTCTCTCTGATCCCACTTGCGGTAATGCAGTTCCACATCATTTGCCTGCAAAAATTCACTATTAGAATAAGCCAGGGTGTGCCGGTCCACTTTACCCTCCTGGAGGGGGATTAAATAAGGAATTACACTGAACAGGACAATCAGCCCGGTTAAAACCAGGGCAACCCATTTTAAGGTGTTTTTAGCTACTAACTTAACAATTATTTTTCTCCTTGATGATACAGGCACCAGATAACCCCCAAAGCCAGCTAGTTTAAACAATAAAAAAATATGCAAATATGCAGAAAAACCTGCTTGATCACTTTATAAGCCAATTATAACGTACAGTATAGAAAATAGATTGACTTTTTCTTTAGTTAGTTGCTATACTTTATCAGAATCTACTTTAATTACCGACAAGATTTGAAAGTTTTCCTGCTAATCAAAAGGATTAAACGGAGGCCGGCTGAGTGATAACTGTATATTATCGTTTACGACACCTGGCTTTTAACCTGTTGGCACGAATTATAAATATCCCTTTACCCACTGTAAAATGCGGCAGCAACAGCACAGCTACAATAGCCGCTATTCTGCAGGAAAAAGCGCTTGAAAAAGTCCTCATCGTTACCGATAAAGGCATAATCAATACCGGCTTAACAGGTAAACTGCTGGAGGCTTTAAACTCTGGCAATATAAATTATACCCTGTTTCATAAGGTTGAACCAAACCCATCCATCGAAAATGTTGAAGAAGGTCTATCCTTATACCGGCAAAACGGTTGCCAGGGGATCATAGCCTTTGGTGGGGGGTCACCACTCGACTGCGCCAAAATGATTGCCGCCAGGGCTACAAATAAAAAAGCGGTAAAAAAAATGAAAGGCCTTTTCAAAGTAAGACATAGGCTGCCCTTTTTGACAGCTATCCCGACCACTGCCGGTACCGGCTCCGAAGCTACTATAGTAGCAGTAATCAGTGACAGGGAAAACAAAGAAAAATTCTCGGTGATCGATCCCAAACTGGCGCCGGCGGCATGTATTCTCGATCCGCAGCTCACATTGAATCTTCCTCCGCATTTAACCGCAGAAACGGCATGGATGCTCTAACCCACGCTATTGAAGCATATATCGGGCTGGTGGGCACACCTTTTAGCAATCAAAAAGCACTGGATGCCGCAAAATTGATTTTTGACAACCTGGAAACATCTTACCACCACGGCGATAACCTCGAAGCCAGGCAGGCCATGCTCGAAGCCGCCCACTACGCCGGGATTGCTTTTACCAGGAATTACGTCGGCTATGTACATGCCGTAGCCCATAACCTGGGAGGGTTGTACGGTCTCCCCCACGGCCTGGCTAATGCGATAGTCCTGCCCCGGGTACTGGAACTCTCCACCGAAAAGGGAGCAAAAAAGATGGCCGAACTAGCACGTTACACCGGCCTTGGGGATAGCAGGGAAAACGATCAAAACCTTTCAGACAGATTGATCGCCAGGATCCGGGAAATGAATCACACCATGGCCATTCCCACCGGTATAAAAGAAATCCAGGAAAAGGATATCCCCCTCCTGGCAGAACGTATTCACCGGGAAGCAAATCCTGCCTACCCTGTGCCCAGGATACTCTGGCCAAAAGACTTTGCGGAATTATTGCACGACCTAAAAGAATGACCAGGGAAAACTAATCAGCCGCGACCAGGGTTATTTATCAAGCAGCCATCCCAAAGAAAGCTTTTTCAAGGTGGCTTCGGTGGGATTACCGCTTTCGCGGCTCCAACCGGCAAAACGGTAATAAAGATCTTTAGCCGTTTCAACTTCCCCCGGATCAAGGGCGGTACCCTCAGACGGGCCGTCAGGCAAGGGATTAAACAACCTCCCGGGCAAAGTATCATCTTCTCTGGTAAACCCTTCTCGGGAATTGAAAAAACGCATCATGTTAATGCGCCTTTCACCAACGAGCATCAGTTCATAAAGAGAAGTCTCCCAGCCCAGGCCATAACGGCATAAATCCACCAGTTCCGAAGGCCCGTAAAGCTGATAGCATGGACCCCAAACAAACTGGCAAAGACAGAGGCTATCGGCAAGCGAGTAAAAACACTGGGTATTAAAAGCAAAACGCACCTTTTCTTCATCTATGATCAGCATGTTGTCAGGGCTGTACCCTTTCCAGACGCCCACCTGGTAAAGGAATTCCCTGATCCTGCTCTTCGGGTGCGCTGCAAGCACAGTGTCATGGGCACTAGACTGGTGGTCGCCCCCAAAAGAGTTCACCGCATAGATCAGGCCCAGGGCCGGTTTCTGCTGGGGCATATGTGCCGGCAATTCTTGGCCTTTTGCGGTAATGCTCAGGGCAACAGCATCTTCACCGATTTTTTTCGCCGCTGCCAGGCTGCCCTCGGCGAGCAGCTCACCAAATCCCTGTCTGTTTGCTATTTGTCCAATCAATTCGGGGATCACAGCTTCATTGCCAAAGTTAAGCTCTAACCCCCCGGTATCTTCTTGATCAATTAATCCTTTTTCGTAACATTCCATGGCAAAAGCGATAGTGCCCCCGCAGGAGATAGTATCAAGCCCATACATATTACAAAGCTGGTTGGCCTCTGCAATTTTCTCCAGGTTCTTAATTCCGCAGTATGAGCCAAACGCTGCACAGGTTTCAAATTCCGGACCGCCATAAAGCGGATCCACTGCACCGGGCACTTCTACTACTCTTTTGCATCTTACCGCACAGGCATAACAGGTATCTCTTTTCTTGAGGATTGTTTCAGTCATGGTTTCACCGGTTATTTGTTCGGCACCCTCGGGGAAATACCCGGAGTAATAGTTCCTGGTAGGCAAATAGCCTTCCAGGTGCAGTCCTATTAAGCCACTGTCGGTTCCGTGCTCGGCAAGACTTTTAATCACACTGTTTTCTTCTATTCTTGCTTTTACTTCCGTCGACAGCTTTTTAGACCATTCCCGGTCCACCGGTTTGCTTTTTTGTCCCTTCTTAACTACTACCGCCTTAAGGTTTTTAGAACCCATTACCGCACCGGTACCGTTACGACCGTTGGCACGGCTGCACATGTTCATCACCGAAGCGTACCTGACCAGATTTTCTCCGGCAGGCCCGATCTGGGCAATATGCAAACCGCTATCTCCCAGGTCTTCCCGGATAGCTTTTTCTGCCTCACCGGTAATTTTTCCCCAGGCAAAAGAAGCGTCGCGCAGTTCCACTTCATCGCCTTTAATCGAAAGGTAAACCGGAGATTCAGCACGTCCCTTGAAAACAACCGCGTCCCAACCGTTTGCTTTTAACTCGGCCGGGAAAAAACCACCGGCCTGGCTGTCACCGATCGCCCCGGTAAGCGGGCTTTTTGTGGTTATGGCCATCCTGCTTAAACCGCTGATCGGCAGACCGGTCAGCGGTGATACAGCCATCACCAGCATATTTTCAGGAGACAATGGATCCACTCCCGGTTCCATTTCCTGCAGCAGCAAATAGAGGCCAAGAATTGAACCGCCGGGATAAAGCCTGTAGTTTTCAGCAGGAACAGTCTTTTTTTCGATGGTATTCCTGCTTAAATCAACTTCCAAAACCCTTGCTTCGGGAAAATCACTCAAATCAATGACGCCTCCTTTGGCATTTACTAGTCCGGATCGATAGCCTGGATCACTATTTCTTCAATGACCAGGTTTCCCCGGTAATGCAAA
>SL_8KL_010_SEDDRAFT_10002509_pt1 | contig 15472 bp, 15 predicted proteins | sample SodLakKL_010_SED_4_FD_11160 | JGI IMG/M metagenome (IMG submission 11160) | reverse complement strand
CAGCAGGAAATACCTGCCGTATTCACCGAAACCCAGGTGCATGCCCAGTAAAAAGCCGGGCATCTCCAGGGGGGGGACGTCGTATCCAAAGACAGCCAGACCCAGGGCCGGAAGGGGTCCCAGGGCTGCAAGCCGGACCCAGTACCTGTCCTTAATTTTTGTAATGAGGCACAGCCCCGCCAGAAGCAGGGGGAAAAAAACGGCCAGAACCCAAATCATGGCAGAGCCCCCATTCCAGCGGCTATCTGTTCTGCGATACCCAGGGGACTCCAGGTCCACCCGGCCCAGAGTCCGGCCAAGAGCGACATGGAGGCAGTGGCCAGGGCGGGCAGCAGCAGAGTCAGGGGGGCTTCAAAGCGGCCTGAGTGCTTTGTCCGCCACTTTTTTTGCGCATGCTTGAACCAGATGGTTTTTACAACCGGCAGGAAATAGGCTGCATTGAGCATACTGCTCAGGACCATTATTCCCACAACCCACTCCAGGCCGGCGTCCATTCCCCCGAGGCCCAGATACCATTTACTCACGAACCCGGCCACAGGCGGCACCCCGATCATGCCGAAGGCCGCAACAGTGAAGCAGATGGCGGTAACCGGCATACGCCGGCCAACCCCGCCCATATCCCTGACGCTGTGCAGGCCAAGGGTCTCGGCAATGTTGCCGGCGCAGAAGAAAAGAGTGATCTTCATGATGCCCTGATGCACCAGGTGCACGATGGCCGCCACAGTGGAAAAGGGAGCCAGGATGGCCGCGCCCAGTGTAATGTAGGATACCTGGCTCACAGTTGAATAGGCCAGTCGCTTCTTGAGATCCGTCTGCATCAGTGCCCGCACCGACCCGAAGATAATGGTCACTGCAGCCACAATGGCCAGCGGCTCCAGAAGCCCCAGGCCTGCTGCAAACTCCCTGTCGTACACGTCAAACACCACCCGGACTATGCCGAAGGCCCCGGCCTTGACCACGGCCACGGCGTGCAAAAGGGCCGAAACAGGGGCCGGGGCGACCATGGCTACCGGAAGCCAGCCGTGCAGAGGCACCAGGGCTGCCTTGACTCCCAGCCCGGCAATGAGCAGGGCGAATATGATTACCAGAGTACTGTAGTGAGCCGGGTCCAGGGCCTCAAGCACCCCGGTGTCGGTGAAATTAAAAGGGCCTGCCAGGACATGCAGCCAGACAATACCTACGAAAAGGACAGAGCCGCCGCCGATGGTGTACCAGAGGTAGTTGCGCCCTGCTTCCAGAGCCTGTCTGGTCTCGCGGTGCACCACCAGGGGGTAGGTGGTCAGGGTCAGAAATTCATAAAAAATAAAGAAGGTTATCAGGTTGCCGGCCATGGCGATGCCGGTACTGGCGGTGACGCACAGGCTGAAAAAACCAAAAAAACGGCTGCGGTTGGGCGAGCCCTCCAGGTAGCCCACAGCGTACAAGGTGGTCACCAGCCAAAGGTTGCTGGACAGGGCCAGAAACATGAGAGACAGAAAATCCACCTTGATCAGGAACTCAAAGCCAAGTCCCATGCTGAAGCCCACCTGATGCATCTCCCCGTGCACCAGAAGCCTGTAGGCCATGTAGTGCACCGCCACTACCTTGAAAGCCGCGGCAAACAGGTTCAGGGCGGTACGCAGCCTGCTGCGGCTTTCATCAAGCATAAAGATGATAAGGCCCGCAAAAAGGGAACTGCAAAGAACCAGCAGGGGCAGCCAGAAGTTCAGGTTCATGAATCACCCTCCACTTCAATGGCCCAGAGCATGTGCTCCTGCAGCAAAAAAATGATTTCCTCGGCCCGGAATCCTATAAGGATGGAGCAAAGGGCCAGGATCAAAGGGATTTTTTCCAGGACAAAGGGCACGGGCAGCATGCGCGGCTCTTTTTCCGCCAGCAGAAAGGCATATCCCAGAATCCTGAAGACATACCCGGCGGTGAGCAGGCCTCCCAGAACCGGGGCAACCGCCCACCACCACTGCCCGCTCTCCAGGATGGCCTGCATGAACATCCACTTGGCCACGAAGCCCCCGCTTGGAGGCAGGCCCATGAGACTTATGCCGGCCAGGCCCAGGGTAAAGGTGGTCATGGGCAGGCGGGAGGCGATGTTTTTCATGTAATGGATCCTGTCGGTGCCGGTGGAAAGAATCAGGTTGCCCGCGGCCAGAAACAGGGCTGCCTTGGCCAGGCCGTGGGAGATGGCCTGGTAAGTGCCTCCGGCCCAGGCCTTTTCAGCCCAGGGGGCCTCGGGAACTGTGCACAGAAGGGGGAACATGAGAAAAAGATAGCCAACCTGGGCCACGCTGGAATAGGCGATGATGAGCTTGAGCCTGGGCTGAATCAGGGCCTGGTAGGAGCCCCAGAGCACCGCCAGCACCCCCAGGCAGCCCAGGACATAGGCGGCATGAGAGGTGATCCCGGCCGGCTCGAAAACCCCGACCCACAGGCGCAGCAGCAGAAAAAAGGAGCCCTTGATGACCAGGGCCGAGAGCAGGGCGCTGACGGGGGCCGGAGCCTCGCCATGGGCCGGAGGCAGCCAGAAATGAAAGGGCAGCAGGGCTGATTTCATAACAAGCCCCGTGGTCATGAGCCCGAAGGCTGCTGCTGCAACAGGTCCGCCCTGCAGCTCCCAGGACAGCATGAACATGTCCAGCATGCCGGTCTCGGCGTACAAAAAGCCCACTCCCAGGAGAAAAGCCAGGGAGCCGGCCATGGCCACCATTAGGTAGCGAAGCCCAGCCTGCAAAGATTCTGTCTTTCCCGAGAGCACGGCCAGGGCCGCGGCGCAGATGGTGACCAGCTCCAGAACTACATAGGCGTTGAATATGTCTGAGACCATGAACAGGCTGTTGAGGGCGGCCCACATGAGAAGCCAAAGGGGCCAGAAATGGCGGGCAGTGTCCCTTTTGAAGAAAAAGGCGCTGTAAATGCTGATCAACGCTCCCACCAGGGCGGTCATGATCAGAAAGATTACGCTCAGTCCGTCCATATGCAGGTGGATGCCCAGGGGTTCCGCCCAGCCCCCCAGGGAAATGCGCCTGGCCCCGTGCTGGTAGACGTCCATGGCTGTGCCTGCGGCCAGGGCGGGAATCGCAAGGGAAGTTAGAAATCCCCAGGAGGCAATACCCCGGCCCGGAGCCAGGAAAGAGCCCATGGCTGCAGCCAGGGGCACCAGGACCAGCAGGCTTTCCATTACCCGTCCCCATCCTCTATGCTGCAGGAGGTGTCCAGCTCGTTCTGTCCTGTCTTTTCGTGGATGCGCCGGGCCAGGCAGAGGGCAAAGGCGGTGAGGCTTATGGCCACCACGATACCGGTAAGAACCATGGCCTGGGGCACAGGGTCAACTTCGCCGGACTGGTCCGGATTGGCAATGCTTATGAAGAAAAGAAATACTCCACCGGCCATGACATTTAGAGCCACGATCTTGCGCAAAAGGTTCCTGTGAAAAGCAAGCCCCCAGAGCCCCAGGCAGAAAAGAAGGATTGCCGTTATTGCGTATATGTAAAAACCATGCATGACTTTATCCGCTTGTACTATGTTATCAGTTATCAGTTATCGGTTATTTGTTATTTGACATCTGTCCCCTGATCTCTGATCTCTGACTTCTGACTTCTGATTTCTGTCCTCTGACTTCTGTCCACCAATAGCCAGACTGGTAAGACACACCGCAATGGACAGGGCTGCGGCATATTCCACGGCCAGGATCCAGGCCTTGGCCTGGGGGTGGGTGAGCATTGGTTCATTTCGAATCAGGGCCGTTGCCGCCAGAAGCCAGAAAAGGGCAAAGCCCAGCACCGCCCCTGTCCGCCACAGGCTTACCGGCAAAGCTCCCAGTGATGGGTGTCCGGCCTGCCAGAGGAGTACTCCGCCTGCGGCCCAGACCACTCCGGCCTGAAACGCCCCTCCCGGGGCGAAAGCCCCCAGCCAGAGGAGAAAACCTCCAACCAGAAGGATAAGAGGCAAAAGGATGCTTATGAGCCAGCGCCCCACCGGCTCGGCCGGGGCAGGCAGCAGGGGAGCCCGGATGCTTTTTTTCCGGCGCACGCACAGAAGCCCCAGCACCGCTGCCAGCAATACACCCAGTTCCAGCCAGGTATCGTAGCCCCTGAAATCCAGAAGTACAGCAGTGACCGGGTACTCCAGGCTGGTGGTCTGCATGCCGGCTTCCACTGCCCGGGCAAGCCCCTGGGAGTCCGGCTGAATATGTATGATGGACAGGGTAAGAAGACCCGCAAGGAGCAGGCAGGGTAAGAGCAGCCAGGAAAAATGCGCCCCGGTCTTGACTTTGCCCGGCTGGGCCACGGCTCTTAAGGTGTCCAGCAGAAGCACCCCGGCCAGGCCAGCCCCCACGGCGGCCTCGGCCAGGGCAATGTCCGGAGAGTTCAGTCTGGCCCAGGCCAGGGACAACAAAAGCCCGAAGGTGATAAAGAGCACCACTGCCTGGAAGTGTCCCGGAGCGCGCATTATCCTCCAGGCGATGGCCACCAGGGAGAAGGCCACCAGGATATCCAGAAACAGGGCCAATTATTCCTCCTCCTGGGAAGGTGTATGATAAATGTAGTTGCCGATGAAGTAACATGCGCTGGAGCTGCCCACCAGGGCCAGCAGCCAGATGAGTCCCAGTTTGATGATTTCAGGCATGGTAGGGCTTGCCAAAACCAGGCCCAGAACTATAAAGCCGAGACCCAGGTTGTCGGCCTTGGTCAGGGCATGCAGCCGACTGTAATTGTCCGGAAAGCGCAGGAGTCCCACGGTCCCCCCCAGGAAAAAAAAGGCCCCGGCCAGGCACAGGAGAATGCTTAAAATGTCGAATATCATTTTATATTTCCTGCCTGACCTTGCTTGGGAGTGCTTTTGCGCACAAAGGACAAAACGGCCATAATCATGAGCAGGGCAAAAAGCAGGGCTGCATTGCGGATGTAAGGTGCTTCGAGGGCCTGGGCCAGAACCAGCAGAATGGCCACCCCTGTGGTACCGAAGAGCTGAGCCGATACCATACGGTCAGCCGGGGTGGGGCCCTGAACGACCCTCCAGAGTCCGGCCAGTATGTTCAAAATAAGAAAACAGGCCAGGGCCAGGAAAAATATCTGCATGGAGGTCCTCCAGAAGCAAGCTGCATAGCAGGTTGTTACTTTTGGGCCGGAGTGTACTGCGTAAAACGTTTAAGACAGCCACTGAAGGGTGGTGTATATGCAGGCCTGGCCCGGTTGGACTTGTGGTAAATAACGGTCTATTGTGATTTATTAGTACAGGTTTTTATGGATAGTCAACACAGAGACACAGATGCAGGAAGGGTTAAAGCTGTTGTACAGCCAGCATGATCGCGGCTGCAACCAGGGGAACCCGCAGGTTGTCGTCCAGGGGTCGGGGCAGGGCTTCGGCAATGCAGGCGGACAGGGACGAGGCCGCACCATGCCAGAAGTTTATTCCGGGAAAAAGCAGGGATATAAGCAGGGCGGTGGCCAGAAAGGCCAGGGAGCCTTCCAAAGTTTTGGGGCTTCTGCCCAGACGTATGCGGCCCAGGCGGCGACCGACCAGGGCAGCGGCGGCGTCTCCCAGCATGAAAATGGTAAAGGCGAAAGCAGCCACCTGCACCGGAAAGACCAGGATCAGGATAAAGGCAGAGAGCAAGGACCAGGTTGCTCCGTTGACAACTACCCGGCCCTGGGGGGGTTCCTTTTCCCCGGGGCGCATAAGAGAGCCGAAAAAATCAGCGATCCAGTGATTCAAAGGGGCCTTGCCGGCCCTCAGCACATCGAGAACAACTGCCAGAAGGGCTAGACTTCCAAATATAAAGATAGAGGGCAGTTTGCCCAGAAACAGCATGGTGGCCGGGATGACCAAGGCCAGTACATGCAGGGATTTGCGCATGAGTTCGCGCCTGAAGGGTATAAATCCTGGGTCGTGCCGACTGTGCATGTCATGTTTTAGTGGGTCAAGCATAGGTGTATATTTTTGTGGTAACAATGTCAGGTACTGGTCACAGAAACGCGGAGCAAAGTCAAATGGATATGCATTGCCGGATCTGCCTTGAACAAGATCCAGGTTTATATTATCAGCAGAACGAGCTTTTTTACTGGAACTGTCGCCGGTGCGACGCGGTTTTCATTGACGAATCCGGCCTCCCTGGTGCGAACGAAGAAATGCAGCGTTACCTCGAGCACAAAAATTATCCGGCCGATCCAGGTTACAGAAGGTTTCTGAGCAGGCTGGCAGAGCCCCTGCTGCAGAAGGTTCCCGACCGGAGCTTCGGCTTGGACTACGGCTGCGGCCCTGGTCCTGCCCTGTCCATGATGCTCAAGGAAGCCGGGCACCGCGTGGAGCTCTACGATCCTTTTTTCCATCCCCGCAAAGAAGCCCTGAAGCAGCAGTATGATTTTATTGCCTGCAGCGAAACCGCGGAACATTTTCATCGACCTTACCGGGAATTTTCCCTCCTGGACCAGATGCTTCGCCCCGGCGGGGTGCTGGGGATCATGACCTGTTTTCTGGATGATTCGCAGGACTTCGGGCAGTGGTATTACCGCCGTGATCCCACGCACGTGGTTTTTTACCGGCCCCGGACCTTCGAGGTCCTGGCCGGGATATTCGGGTGGGAATGGAAGATACCCGCCCCCAATGTGGTCCTGATGCAGAAAAACCAATCTTAGTCCCTGAGCCAGTGGCGCAGCTTCACCAGAAGCAGTTCAGCGTTGGAGAGTTCGGCTCTTTCCCTGAGGAGTTCAGACAGGACCTCGGGGCGATCGGTAATGATATTATCCACGCCCATGTCTATGAATCTGGACATTTCCCGCCTGTCGTTCACCGTCCATACATGCAGTTCATGGCCGTGTCTGTGGGCCTGCTGGATGTCGCGCACCGTGGTTATGGCCGCTCGAAGTCCCAGGGCGTCCAGGAGGCTGCGGTCAGGTTCGCCGATGGCTGTATGCACAAAAAGGGAAGTGCGCAGATCAGGCTCCAGCTGTTTTGCTTCCCTGAGGATCTCCTGGTTCATGGCTCCCAGAAGCACCTGGTCCACAAAGTCCTTTTCCTGCAAAAGCTCTACAACCAGGCGGGTCAGGTCAGGGGTATGCACGCTGGGTTTTATTTCCAGGTAAAGCTTCGCCCTGTCGCGGACAACCTCTATTACCTCTTCCAGGGTGGGAATGCCCACTCCGGCAAACCGGGGATGAAACCAGGAGCCGGCGTCCAGGCGCTGCACTTCTTTTAGATCCAGTTCCCATACCGGGACGGATGTGCCTGCCACCCGACGCAGGTCGCGGTCGTGCAGAAGCACTGGAACGCCGTCGGCTGTGCGGCGCACGTCAATTTCCACATAATCGGCCCCGTCCTTGATGGCCTGTTCTATGGCCGGAATGGTATTTTCCGGAGCCTGCATGGAACTTCCACGGTGAGCGCTTATGTGCACCTGGTCCTGGAAGTCGAAAAATGAATGGACAACGAAGCCGGCCTGGCCCAGGGCGAAGGTCAGCAGCAAAAATTCTGCGGACCAGGCCATAAGCCTGCTGCGGCCGGGAACGAATTCTTTCTTCTCCGGGGGCTCGAAGCCTGTTCTGTCCCTGTAGATGTTGAAGATGAGCAGGCTGTTGGCAGCTGTGCCGGCAAAACTTATAAGTACGGCAATTATCAGGTAAGAACTGATAAAAAGCAGTACTGCAGGCACCAGTATGGAAAAGTTTTCCGGGAGCAGCCCCAGAACAAGCCCGCCCAGGACATCAAAGCACACGGCTATAGCTCCCGGCAGGATGAATATCAGCAGTGCCAGGCCCAGAACCAGGGCAGCTATGCGTCTGATAAAGCCTTTGGCAAGCCGGGAGCTTTGTTTGAGGGCTTTGACAGGGCTGGTTTTTTCCAGCAGGATTATGGGCAGGGCCATGAACCAGCGCAGGTAGAGAAGGCCGTTGCCTGCCAGCATTCCCACTAGCACAGGGAGGCAGATCAGGCAGTACACCCAGAATACGGCAGGCTTCTGAGAAATGAGAAAGTAAGGGTCGTAATCTCCCAGTAGAAACCACCAGGCCAGGCCCATAATCAGGATAAAGGGTGCAGCCACCAGCAGATGCGCAGCCACCTGGATCAGGGCCAGGCCAAGCAGGGAAGGCAGGTTGCGCCCCACACGCAAAAGGGCTGATGTGGCCAGGCGGTGGCGGCCCCGGCAGGAGCGGGAGGCGATATATATCATCCCGGCATGGTGGATGAAGATTATTAGAACGGCCGTGGTGCCCACTGCCAGTACCCAGGCCAGCCCGGCCGGGGACAAAAGGAAACCGAGCAGCTCATGATGGCTGATCATGGGCTGGCCGGTGGTGGTCAGCACCCTGGTGGTGATCCAGGCCGAGGCAGGGGCCAGCAGCATCACGGCCAGAATACTGAAGAAAAGGTGGTAGATGAAAAGGGGGCGGAAACATTGTCTCAGGTCAGAAGCAATGTTCATGGCCTGATATCTGATCTGCAAAGGTGACAACTCCTGATAGCTTGATTTTGGGATGCATGCATGTTGAAAGCTTTTTAGCCCACAGTCAAGAGTGTTTCAATGCTTTGGGACATGCAAAGGCAGATTAAGGCTTTTTCGCCTCGTCTTTCTATGTCTATTCAAAATTTTCATGAAAAAAGGGGTTGTCAAAACAAGGGGAATAAATTAATTTATTATTATTAGCGCCGAGGTGGTGGAATTGGTAGACACGCTAGGTTCAGGGTCTAGTGGGGGTTACCCCGTGGGAGTTCGAGTCTCCCCCTCGGCACCATATAATTTGATTATCAAGGCTTTGGTTCACAGGAATCGAAGCCTTTTTGTTTCTTTTCTGCCCGGTTTCAAACCTGGAATCTGCCTTAAAACAAATCCTGAAAGTCAATCCGCATCAAAATTTTAGGGGCAAAGGTCTGTAAAGGGTGATGCCTGTTGGGTCGGTTACGGTGTCGTAGGCCAGAACCATAAGGCCCTTCCGGACTGCCTTTCTCAGCATATCCGCAAATTCCTGGTCGATGAAGTCCGCCGGACCGAAACAATGGCAATCGGGCCTTTGCACCAAGTAAAGGCAGACTGTCCGGTAGCCTGCATCAGCCATGATCATTAGTTCCTGCATGTGCTTTGATGCTCTCTTGCTCACCGCATCCGGAAAATATGCCTTGTCCTCCTCCATGAGGGTCACATTCTTGGCTTCGATCCACATTCTCCCACCGGATCCGTGCAGGAGTGCGTCCAGACGGCTGTTCCCGATTCTGGCTTCGGAGCGGAAATGCTCAAAACCCTTCAGTTCAGGGATCAGGCTGTTCTGCCAGGCCAGTCTGAGCATACGGTTGGGGGTGTACGTATTGACACCCACCCAGAATTGACCGGTGTACACCATTTCCAGGGTATAGGGGAGTTTTCGGGTCGGATTTGCTGCAGGGGAAAGTAAAATTTCCCGGCCAGGTCTCAAAAGGCCCAGCATGGAACCAGAGTTGTTGGTATGAGCGGCAATGGGATTGCCGTCCATAAGGCCCCGGATGGTAAAGCGTTTTTCCCTTGACTGAAAAAACGCCCGCACACAGTTTCTGTCAAGAAAAAGGGTGTTTTGCTCATTTCTCTGCATAAGGCTGCTCTCGTTTTCGGTCTCGGTTCCTGGCTGAACCGGAGCCGTTTTATCAACGGGACCCGTTGTGCATAAATCAATAATTGATCATCACAGAGGCATAGTTAATCCGGCCGGACCACCTGTGACGTCCGGGCATGTTCCGTCCGGGCTTGTTCATTATAGGCAGGATGCCTGCGAAAATACAGTTTAATTTACTGGCCGGTATGCATTGACTTTCTGTCATTGTTTTGACACCATGGATAAAAAACCGAGTGGTGAGGATTTTCATGAGCTTTGATACTTCAGATATTATTGGCAGAAGCAAGGTTTTGAGGGATGTACTCAATATCCTGGCCAAGGTTGCACCCACTGAGACCACGGTTTTCATTGCCGGGGAGTCTGGTACAGGCAAGAAATTGCTGGTGAGCGCCCTGCACATGAACAGTCAACGCCGGGACAAACCATTGATTGCGGTAAATTGCGCGGCTATCCCCGGGGAGCTTCTGGAGTCAGAGCTTTTCGGACACGAGAAAGGGGCATTTACCCATGCAGTGCGCTCCAGGGCCGGGCGTCTTGAAATGGCAGAGGGAGGAACTCTTTTCCTGGACGAAATAGGCGAGCTGGAAATGAGCCTGCAGATGAAGCTGTTGCGTTTTTTGCAGGAAAAGGAATTTGAAAGGGTGGGCGGTTCCAAGAGCATCAGGGCTGACGTGCGCTTAGTGGCAGGAGCCAGCAGGAACCTGGAGGAAGAGATGAAATCCGGGTGTTTCCGGGAAGATCTTTTCTACCGGCTCAATGTAATTCCTATAGAACTGCCACCCCTGCGCATGCGGGGCGATGACGTTCTGCTGCTGGCTGAACATTTTCTGAAAAAATACAGAGGCGGGAGCAAGACTCTGAGAATTTCTTCCGAGGCAGGGGAGATGCTGCTCAATTATCCCTGGCCCGGCAATGTGCGGGAGCTGGAAAATTACATGGAGCGCATGAGCATCGTGTGCAGGCATGATGAAATAACTCCCGGCGATCTTCCGGAAAACATTCTTTTGGCTCAAGGAATAGAATCTGAATCCAGGCCGGTTTGCAGTGATGTGTCTGAGTGGCCCGGCCTTAAGGATATGCACAAACACGGTATGAAGCTAAAGGAGTTTCTGGAGAAAATCGAAGACAGGCTGCTTCTGGAGGCACTGGAAAATTCAGGTTGGGTTAAGAACCAGGCAGCCGAGGTGCTGGGTATTAAGAGGACTACTCTCATAGAAAAGCTGAAAAAAAAGAATCTGGTGCCCGACTCTGCCAGCCACAGTCCTGATTGATGATGGCTTTTTTCACGGTCAGTCCTTGGAGGCCATGAACCATTACGGAATCTGTATAAAAAATTGAGGGAGGTATAGATGGACAGGGAACCTTTTGTTGCAGGACAGTTTTATCCGGGTTCGGCAACAGCCCTGGATGAAAAGGTGAGTGGCTACTTGCAGGGAGAACAGGCCGATGTCAGAACCCTGCTGGCCATGGTGCCCCATGCCGGGTATCCCTTTTCCGGGGCGGTGGCAGGCAAGGTCATTGCCCGCTCCAACCTGGCGGACAGAATTGTTCTGCTTGGTCCCAATCATACCGGAAGGGGCAGAAGAATCGCGGTGTGGGGCGATGGAAGCTGGCTCATTCCAGGAAATCAGGTGCCGGTGGATGAGCAGACCGCCTCAGTAGTGGGCAGGCTTCCAGGATACTCTTTTGATTATCAGGCCCATCTGGGAGAGCATTCCCTGGAAGTGGTTCTGCCCTTCCTTGCCAGGGCTGTTCCTGGGTGCAAAATAATTCCCATAGCCGTGGCAGAGCCGGACCCACAGGTGCTGATGCAGGCCGGCCGGGATCTGGCCCGGACCGTCAAGGATCTGACCCTGGATGTTTCTTTGGTGGTAAGTACGGACATGAGTCACTTTGTGCCCCAGGAACATGCCAGAAGGCTGGATCATATGGCTATTGAAAAGATACTGGATCTGGACCCCCAAGGGCTGCACCAGGTGGTAACGCAGAACAGGATCTCCATGTGCGGGGTCATGCCCGCGACCCTGGGGCTGGCCTGTGCCATGGAACTCGGGGGAAAAAAAACGGAATTCATTGATTATGCCACTTCAGGAGATGCCATGGGCGATTATTCCCAGGTAGTGGGGTATGCCGGAGTGGTTGTGAGTTAGAGGCATGGGGCATGGAGCATGCCCCATGCCCCATGCCTGTCCTATTCCTTTCCGAACCACTGCAGGGCGATGGCCGGGCCGAAGTAGATGGCCTGCTCTTCCAGTTCCTCCTCGATGCGCAGGAGCTGGTTGTATTTGGCCAGACGGTCGCTTCTGCTGGCGGAACCGGTCTTGATCTGCCCGGCGTTCACTGCTACCGCCAGGTCGGCGATGAAAGAATCCTCGGTCTCCCCGGAGCGATGGGAAATAACCGTGGAATAAGCGGATGACTTGGCCATTTCTATGGTGTCCATGGTTTCGGTCAATGTCCCAATCTGGTTGAGCTTGATGAGAATGGAGTTGCCCACCCCGGTGGTGATGCCTTCGGCCAGAATGGATGGGTTGGTGACAAAAATGTCGTCTCCCACTATCTGCAGAGTGTCCTCGGCCATGGAGGTGAACTTGCGCCAGCCTTCCCAGTCGCTTTCAGCCAGTCCGTCTTCGATGCTGATGAGGGGGAACTTCTTGGCCAGTTCCTGGTAATAGTCAATAATCTCATCCGAGTTCAGGATTTTGTTCTCCCCGGTAAGATGATACTTGCCGTCACGGTAGAATTCCGAGGCTGCAGCGTCTATGGCCAGGGCTATTTCCGATCCAGGCTGGTACCCTGATTCTTCAATGGCCTTGATTATGTATTCAAAGGCCTGGGCATTGCTTTTGAAGTTGGGGGCGAAACCTCCCTCATCCCCCACTGTGGTGGACAGGCCATCCTTGGAGAGAAGTTTTTTCAGGGTATGAAAGGTCTCGGTGCCCATGCGCAGGGCATCGGAGAAGGTGCTGGCACCCAGGGGCATGACCATGAATTCCTGAATGTCCAGGTTGTTGGCTGCGTGAGCGCCGCCGTTGATAATGTTCATCTGGGGCACCGGAAGGACCTTGGAGTTGATCCCGCCGATATACTGGTAAAGGGGCAGTCCGGTATAGGTGGCCGCGGCCCGGGCAACTGCCATGGAGACCCCCAGAATGGCGTTGGCCCCCAGCTTGGACTTGTTGTCGGTGCCGTCCAGGTCGATCATGAATTCGTCGATCTCCACCTGGCGCAGGGCATCCATGCCGATGAGGTCTCCGGCAATGTCCTCGGTGACGTGCTTTACAGCCAGGGACACCCCCTTGCCTCCATAGGCCTTTTCACCGTCCCTCAGTTCCAGGGCCTCGCGGGACCCGGTGGAAGCACCCGAAGGAACTGCCGCCCGTCCGATGATGCCGGATTCCAGAACCACCTCAACCTCTATGGTGGGGTTGCCCCTTGAATCAAGTATCTGTCTGGCCAGGATATCCGAAATTACACTCATGTCCTTACTCCTTTGGTTATAAAATTTTATTGTCTATTGCTGTAAACAGCAGACCCTGATGCAACAGGGCCGGCTGTAATTCGTCCACGTATCCGCAAAGCGGGATCAGGACATCTGCACCTCCGCCGGTGGCCACTACCAAGGTGTCTTGGGGCATGAGCTTTTTGAGCCCTGAAATTAGCCCGTCGGTCATGGCGGCAAAACCGAAAACCGTCCCCTGAGCCAGTCCCCGGGCGGTACCGCGACATATTTCCAGTGTATCTCCCGCTTCCTCCATGGAGAACCAGGGCAGCCTGGCCGTAAGTGTATTCAGGGACTGTGCCGCAGAGTATAGACCGGGACAGATAAGTCCACCATAATAGTCTTTTTTGATGACGCAGTCAAAAGTCGTGGCGGTTCCGAAATCCACCACGATTATACCTTCATGCGGATATATCATGCGGGCGGCAAAAGCGCTCACCAGGCGGTCCGCGCCCAGTTCGCCGGGGTTGTCGTAGCGGTTGGTTATGGCCGGATGCAGGTCCCGGGGGACCTGATATACCTTTGCGCTGCAGATATTTTTTCCTGAGCGTTTGATTACCGGGTTCAGGCGTGGCACTACGGATGCTATAAGCCAGGCATGAACATCATGGGGTTTTATCTGTTCCTGCTCAAAAAAGGCAAGGATTTTCAGGCCCAGGGAGTCCGATGTCTCCCGCATGTCAGTGGGCAGTTCAAATGATGTCCCAAGGCCGTTTTTTCCGGCCAGGGCCAGCTTTATGCTGGAATTGCCCGCATCCATCAGCAGGCATTTGTTTGAGGACAAGACCGGCTTCCTTCGGCGTTGAGTTATTAAGAGATCTCCAAACCGCTTAGTCTGGATATGGATCAGGAAAACCCAAGGGGGTCCGTTACTGCAGAAAACGTGTATTATCAGGGCCTGAATATAAAGTGCCCGGGATTAAGTCAAATGCTTTAGTGAATCAGTCCTGGAAAAGCTCCAGCCAGTGGGCTGTCTGCGTGTCCCTGGGACGGGTGGAGGCCAGCTGTATCATGCAGCCGGCACATTCGGTGAGGCACAGGCTTGAGGGCTGCGGGGACAGATTTTTCCACAGGTCCTGGGCCAAGTGAAGGCTCAACCTGGGCGCCTGCAGGCGGAATGCACCGCCCAGTCCACAGCATTGTCCGTCGGGCACTTTCAGCCCAAGTCCTTTTGTCTTGAGCAGGTTCTGCAGTGCCTGGGCTGTCCCTTTTGTGCCGTGGCACGGTTCGTGCCAGACAAGTTCCTGCGGTCCTGCATGGGGCAGGGTTTCAACGCCTAGATCCAGCAGGATCCTGGACAGGGGAAAAATATTCTGGGCAAGCCTTTCTACGTCCTCAAGCAGATCTTCAGGACCTTGAGCTTCAGTCAGTCCTTTCCGGCAGGTGGCGCAGATCGTATACACCCGGGGTCTGCCCAGTTCATGCCATATTTTGAGGTTGGCCCGCATGCAGGACTGCTGTTCCTGGATAAATCCCGCCTGGGCCAGGGGCAAACCGCAGCATTTCCAGGCCGGAGTGGGCAGAACTTCCAGGCCTGTGCTGCCAAGGATATGGACGGCCTTTTTCTCCAGGTCCCGGCGCAGGAAACGACCGAGACAGCCGGGAAAAACCACCCCTTGGCCCGAGTGCCTTCTGGAGACTCTGGTCCTGAAAAGCGGGGTAATGGGTCGGCGGGGTGGGCTGAAAATCTGAGTCCCACCGGCTTGCCCGAGCAGACGCCCTCCAAGGCCTGTCAGGGGGAGAAAAAAAGACCCGTTGGTCAGCATCCTGGCCAAAAGCCAGTTTTTCCATTCCGGGTGCCTGTTCTTGAGACTGGAGATGAGCCGGGGAAGATCAATGCCCTGGGGGCAGACCCGGGTGCACCTGCCGCATCCAATGCAGAGCCCGGCCAGTTTTGATGCCTCTTTTGAGCTAATATTCATGGAAGAAAAGCTCTGCACCAGGAAGGCCTTGCCCCTGGGGCTCAGTTCCTCGTGGGCAGTGACCCTGAACAGGGGGCAGACTTCCAGGCATCTGCCGCAAAGAATACAGGAGGGGTGTTTTTTTTCCGGGCTTTCTGGCATGTTCTGAATAGTGCAGGAGCATATAAAATCTTGACTTCAGCCCTGCAATGAGACAAAATTTTCGTTTATTTATCCTGAGATCAGCGTATGTTAACAAATGCTATCCTTATGGTAATTATTCACCATCTGATAAAACTGGTCAATCTAATGGCACCGCTGATATCCGGAACATGGTAACTAGTTAGTTTCCATCCGGAAATTCTTTATTTCCGGATGTTGAAACTGATGGTTTTCTTTTCGGAAACGAGGAGTTTTTTCTTTTGGCAAGGAAATCAAGCAATTATGAGGAGGCGTATCTTAATACGGTGACGAATAATTGTGCAGATTGACGCCGC
>SL_8KL_010_SEDDRAFT_10002506_pt1 | contig 15479 bp, 16 predicted proteins | sample SodLakKL_010_SED_4_FD_11160 | JGI IMG/M metagenome (IMG submission 11160) | reverse complement strand
TTTACCGGGGATGGAGAAGTAAAAGCGGATACCACTAATGGGCGGATAAAAATAAACCTGCCCCGGGAAAAAGACATCGGATATAGTTTAAAGGCCGGTACCTCCATGGGCAGTTTGGATCTGGGAATACCGGAGCTGGAATACAGTATGAACTGGGAATGGCAGAAAGGTCATTCCCGTAAGAAAGTGGTGGCCCAGAGCCGGGATCTGGCTCAAAAATCAATTAAAGTAAATCTGGAGGCTTCCACTTCTATGGGCAGTCTCTTCATTGGTTGATTAATAAGGCAGGAGGTTAGAAATGAAAAAAAGTTTTGGGGTGTTACTTGTTGTTTTACTGGCCCTGGGATTATTCGCCGGGGGCTGTATTGACCTGGGTTATGTAGTGGAAAGAACCCTGGAAGGGGACCTAGATGGAGATTTTGCCGGCTGGGCCGAACTGGAAATTATTAACCGCAATGGGCTGGTCAAGGTTGTTCCAATTGCGGGATCGGAGTTTAAGATTGACCTGGAAATGAGGGTTCGCACTGCCACCCGGTCCGAAGCAGAAGAGGTAGCGGAGAAGGGTTTGAAGGTTACCCATAAGGAGGATCTCCTGGGGCTGGAGATTGAAGATGAAAGGATCAGTGCCCGTATTACCGCCTCAGTTCCTCGGGATCTATATTACAACGCCTCTATTCAGACTTCCAATGGGGGCATTACTCTGGAGGAACTGGAAATGGGTGAGGTGGAGCTCAGGGCCTCCAATGGTAGTATCGATTTAAAGGGAATTAGCTTTGATAAATTGCAGGGGAGGACCTCCAACGGTTCCCTGCGAACCGAGGGGATCTATGGAGATACCCTGGAACTGGAATCTTCCAACGGCCGGGTTAATTTAAAAGGGGCGGCTCGTGTTTTTGATATCAGGACCTCCAATGGGCGGATGGAATTGAAACCGGATTTTCTCTCTGATCGCCCCGAGCTTATTGCCCGGACTTCCAATGGGAGAATTGAAATGCAACTGCCCCGGGATAGCAGCACTGGATTTTCGGTCCGGGGTAATACCTCCAACGGGGAGTTTACCTATGATCAAGTAGCGGGAGCAGTAACCCTGGGATCAGATAGGATGGAAACCACCAACTTTTCCAGCATGCTCCGCCAGGTTAATATTGAATTGAGCACATCCAATAGTGATATTGATGTAAAAGACCGGTAATTCCGGTAGAAAGGAGGCTTTATATGGTCTGGGAAGGAAAGAGCTTTGTATTCCGATGGATTTTAAATGCTATTCTGCTTTTTATTGTTGCCGGTCTCCTGGGCGGACTGGAACTCACCGGTTTCTGGTCAGTTGTGGCCGCCGGCCTGGTGCTGGGACTGGCCAACGCCATTATCAGACCCCTTTTAATAATTATTTCCCTGCCGATCAATGTTATAACCCTGGGTCTTTTCACCTTTGTTATTAATGCCCTGATGTTGATGCTTACTGCTCGAATTGTCCAGGGGTTCACGGTGGACGGCTTCTGGCCAGCCGTTTGGGCTGCAGTTCTGATGGCCATATTTGGTGCTATTATCAGCGGGCTGGTTCATGGTGGCCGAAAGAATCGGTCTTATGTAGCCTAGGTTACGGTAATTATCTCAATTTTATATTATTTTAAGGGAGAGAATAAACAGGGAGGTGAGGTCTTGACTCACGTAATTTCTGATGAATGCACTCTGTGTGGAGCATGCGTGGATGAATGTCCAGTGGATGCAATCAGCGAGGGAGAGGAGAAGTACCATATCGATCCCGAAACCTGTATTGATTGCGAGGCCTGCGTAGACGCCTGTCCCGTAGAGGCGATCAGTGCCGAGTAGGTTTTTAAATACATCCCCTCCGGGGGATGTATTTTTGTACAGTTCCTTTTTTTATAGAACCGGGCCGGGGTAGTTCCGGCCCTGAAGTGTGAAGCATCCATTTCTACTCTAAAGCTTCCTGTTTGCTGGCCCAGGGGCTTTAGATACTTATTGCTACCGGGTATTTTTATTATACTTTACGTCCCCTACCAAAATGGGCTGGGGCCCGCGAAATTTCTAAGCTGCCTGCCTTATTCCAAACTACCATAGGCTTTTTCTCCTGGTGGCGCCGTTATCGCATAATGGCAGTTAATTGGTCCTTGAAAATCATAAACACAACTTTGTATATCCAATAAAAGGCGGGTTTTTTCTCATTATCTCTCCATATATCCCGGCTAAAGGGGATTTCTTAATTTCAATGTTATTCTTTTCCCCAAAAACCTGGAACTCCGGAATACTACCTCAACGGGTAATATTTTTTATCATGTGCTTTTGCTAAATTAAAGATAGAGGTACAAAAGAGGAAAAACTAAGTTTTAAGCAGGAAAAAATTTCGCACAGGAGGTTTCTAATGTGAAAAAAAATTCAATGGTGTTTGCTTTTCTCTCATGTCTGGTCTTATTATTTTTGCTCTTTTCTGCAGGCTGTCTTCCTGAAGAACCGGGTCTGGATCCGGATCCGGTAACCTATACTCTAACCATTTCTATCTCCGGGGAAGGCACTGTCACCCCTGAAGCAGGTGATTATGAAATCGAGGAATCAGAAATTATAACCATCGAAGCTTTTCCCGCGGCAGGGTGGGAATTTTCCACGTGGGAGGGACAGGTCACCGATCCTTTTAGCAAAACAACCCTGGTGGAAATGACTTCAGACCGATCGGTTGTGGCAGTTTTTGAAAAAGAAGAAGGAGAAGAAGACAGTGATTTTGCCGGGGGAACCGGAACCATTTCCAACCCCTATCTGATAGAAACCCCCGAACAACTCGATCTGGTCCGGGAATACACCGAAAGTCATTTCCGGCAAATAGCCCATATCAATTTGGAGGGATTTCAGGAAAATGAAGGCTGGGACCCTATTCCGGCTTTTTCCGGAAGCTATGATGGAGACAATTTCAAAATATCGGGCTTAAAAATTCACACCGAAAACGGCAACCGCATCGGGCTTTTTGGAGAGATTAGAGAAGATGGAATTTTAGAAAACATTGTCCTGGAGGATGTTGACATTTTAGCTGAATCATCCCAGTACGTGGGAGGGCTTGTAGGATTCAACAGAATATCAACTATTAAAAACTGTAGCATAAGTGGCACCATTACCGGAGAATCAAGGGTAGGGGGCCTTACCGGGACCAGCACCGGAACAATTCTGGACTGTACTTCTACTGCTATAGTTACGGGCCTGGGCGATGATACAGGAGGGCTGGTTGGTAGAAGTGGTGGCGATGAGGCAAAAATCTCGGGTTCAACTGTAGAAGCCCCGGGATCCGTCCTGGGCAAAGGTGATCAAACCGGCGGGCTCATTGGATTTAACAACGGAAAGATTGAAAACAGTTCTGCCCGGGTTGATGTAACTGCCGAAGGAGAATATGTGGGCGGCCTAGTTGGAGACAACTATCTTCATGGGACCGTATCCGGTTCTTTTGCCACCGGTGAAGTTTTAGGTAAACGGGAATTTGATCTTCGCCTGGGAGGTCTTGTCGGGCAGAATAGAAATATAATTGAACAGAGCTATGCCACCGGTGACGTTTTTGGTTACGGCAGGTATGTTGGTGGACTGGTGGGTTACAGTTCTGCAGGGACTATTAAAGAGTCCTTTGCCACCGGAGATGTCAGTGGGAAAAGATGGCGCAATGACTTTGGAGGCCTTGTAGGTTATAATAGAAGTAAAATTATAGATTGCTATGCCAGGGGCGAGGTAATCGATCAAACTACCGATCATGCCCATACCGGAGGCCTAGTAGGTTATAATCACAGCGATGGAGAAATTGTAAATTCCTATTCTGTGGGGAAAGTTCAGGGAAATTGGCACGGTGCTACCGGAGGGCTGGTAGGAGAAAACCGGGGTTCTGTTTCTTACAGCTATTTTGACAGAGAAACTTCCCAACAGGAAGATGATGAAGGAAAGGGAATTCCCAAAACCACTGAAAAGATGAAGACCCAGAGTACCTTTGAACCCCAGTGGGACTTTGAGTGGACCTGGAATCTTGATGGAGGCTATCCCTATTTGCAGTGGGAATAATCTGGTTGAAAAATCCTTGAAAAAACCCTCGGACTGTGGTATATTATATCCCTGTGTAAACAGGGAGGGAGTTTGAGAATGGAAATATCCAGCTGGGATTCTTTCTGGGCCGGGAAACAGGAAACTGATTTCTGGGAAAACCCGGCCCCGGAAATTGTAACATTTATAGAAAATCATCCACCCCGGGATTTCCCCCGGGTCCTGGACCTGGGAGCGGGCCTGGGGCGTCATGCCCTGGCCCTGGCCCGGGAAAATTATCAGGTAACTGCGGTGGATAGTTCGCAGGTGGCCCTGCTGCATTTGCAGGAAAGGGCCCGAAGACTTAATCTGGAAATTAAAACGGTGGGGGGAGATTATCGGCAGCCTCTCTTTTCTGAAGGCAGCTTTGACCTGATTATCGCCTACAATGTCCTCTATCATGGAACCCGGCAGGAAATGGTCCGGGCCATCCATCTCTGCCGGGAATATCTCCTACCGGGAGGCCTGTTGTTTCTGACCTGTCCCACCCGGGATGATGGTAAATATGGCAACGGAGAGGAACTTGCTCCCCACACCTATCAGGGGCAGGATCTTTTTCACCCCGGGGACACCCACTACTTTTCCGATAATGAGGACCTGAATAGTTTTTTTGAAGACTGGAATATTCTTTCTCGTAACAGGAAAGAGCATTACTGGAAGAAGGACGGACTGATCCTTTTCAGTTCCTACTGGCAGGTAATTGCCCGTCGGCCTGGAATAGAGGAAGAGGAAAATTAAAAAGGATTTAAAAAGAAAAAGCCCTGCTGCGGGGCTTTTTTCATTTTCCCGTCTTTTTTAAATTCTGGCCTGGAAACTGACCCAAAGGGGGAATATATCCTGGGGTAGTTTAAAAAGACAGGGATTTTAGCAAAAATTAAACGAATTTTTTATTTCAATCCGGGTTTTCAACTCCCCATCTCCATTCGCAAAACTACTCCCCGGGCTCTATCTTAATTTCAATTTTCTGCCGGGGTTGATAGCCATCCAGGGTGGCCAGGTAGCCTTCAATTACTCCGGCCAGGGCCTCCTGGACAAAAGGCACCATGCTCAGATCCCGGTCCCCAATCTGGACCTGGACCCGGCTGCTTTTCAGAACGCATTCTGCAGCCTGACCCCGGCCCCTGATGATGTCCACCAGGAGCTCCCGGCAGGACCGGCCACAGGCCTTACAGCAATCCGGGGGGAAATCCGGTAAAAGGGGTGGGGTCTTTTCCAGGATCAGGTCAGCCAGCCGGGTGGTTTCCCGCCGGGCGTCCAGGAGGGGCGGAGAACCTGGAGGGAGAGTTGCTCCGGGTTCAGAAGAAAGGAGGCCGGCCACGGCCAGGGTCTTTTCCCCGATCAGCCGGTCAAAATCCTCATGATGGCGGGCGCAGAGAATCTGGGGGACATTTAAATCCCGGTCTCCTTCAATGAGGACAATCTGATGGTGGTAAAAGGAGAGAATCTGCCGCATGGGAACCTGATAGGGGAAGATAATGTTGGTTTCATAAAGCCCCCGGCCGGTAACTAATTCTGCCCCGGCCTGCTGATGACGGTGGGTGTTGCTGCCCGGGGTTTCCATGGTAAACTTTTCATAGTGAATATCCTTAATGGAGGCCACGCTGTAGCGGCGCCGCCGGAATTCCCGGAGCAGGTGCTCAACTGTGGTGGTTTTTCCCGAACCACTGATACCGATAACCGAAATAACCTGCATTAGATCAACCCCCTCAGGTGGAGAAAAATTAAAAGAATTCCAGAAAAAAGACTGATAATAATTGTCAGGTAATCGCCCCGGCCCAGCTGCAGGGAATGAAAAAAGGTGCGGCGGGGATAGGCCCGAAAAGCCCGGGCTTCCATGGCCAGGGCAATCTGCCGGGAGCGGAGAATGGCCATGGTAATCAGGGGCAAAAATAGCCCCCGGTAAATCTTAAACTGCTGCCTCCAGGGCATTCGCCTCAGGTCAACCCCCCGCAACTGCAGGGCGGTAAAAACGTCCCCGGCCTCCTCCCGCAGCAGGGGTAAAAATCTGATGCCCAGGGAAACCATGTAGGCCAGTTCATAGGGCAGATACCACCTGACCAGGCCCTGAACAAAACGGGCCGGGGGCGAACTGGCCAGGATCAAACCACAGCAGAGAATAATAAAAAGACGCAGGACCAGGCTGGAACCCTGCAGCAGGCCCTCCACGGTAATCAGGTAATGCTGACCCCAGGTGATCAGGGGAGTGGTTCCGGGGTAAAAAAAAGCCTGAATTATAACCAGGCCCCCCAGGATAACCAGTAGATGGCGCATCCGCCGGGCTACCTGCAGGGGATTACAGGAAAAAAGGGGCAGCAGGAACAGGGCCAGAATAAGCAGGGGGCCCAGATGCAGAGGATGGTTAAAAAAAACAGCGAGGGTGGCCAGGATTCCACTCAGGACAAATTTGCTACGGGGATCCAGTTCTTTTAACATCCGGGATCCACCTCCTGCAGGCGGCCCTCTTTTAACTCCAGGATCCCGCTGGCCAGGCGGCGGGCAAAGCAGTGATCATGACTAATCAGGATTATCCCCCGCCCGTTTTTAATTAATTTTTGCAGATAATAAAAAAGTTCTTCCCGCCGGCGGGGATCCAGGCCGGTAGTCGGTTCATCCAGGATAAAATAGGGAGGGTCCAGGACCATAATTGCGGCCAGGGCCAGGCGCTGCCTCTCCCCCTGGCTGAGGGTAAATGGGAATTGATCCCGCAGGTGATCCAGGCCAAAAAAGTGGAGGAGGTGTTCGGTCCGCTCTGCAATCTCCCCGGGGTCCAGACCGCGAAACTGGAGAGGGAATCCTATCTCTTCCCCGGCACTGGAACAGAATAGCTGGCGGCTGGGATTTTGAAAAAGATAACCAATTTTTTCCCCAATTCCGGCCAGGGATAGCCCGGTCAGGTTTTTCCCGTCCACTGAGACATGTCCTTTTTCCGGCTGTAGAATGCCGATTAAAAGCTTGCTCAGGGTGGTTTTTCCAGAACCATTGGCCCCCAGGAGAGCCAGGCATTGCCCCGGGTGAAGTTCCAGGCCGATATTTTCCAGGCAAAAAGGGTCAGTTTTTTCATAGCGAAAACTCAGACTGCGTGCCACAAGGGCCATAATTTTCAACTCCAGGAGGCCCGGCCGCTGTCCAGGTTGAGAATACGGTCGGCCAGGGCCAGGTTTTCCACGTGATGATCAACCAGGACCAGGGTCTTGCCGTCACTTTTTAAGCGCCCTGCAATTTCCTGAACCCGCTGTCGTCCCTCCTGATCCAGCTGGGACATGGCTTCATCCAGAATCAGGGTGTGGGGGCGCAGGGCCAGAACTGCCCCCAGGGCGATCAGCTGCTGCTCGCCTCCGGAAAGCCGGGCTGGATTATGAAATCGGTAATGGGACATGCCGATAGTTTCCAGTACTTCGGTAATACGGTTGTTGATTTCAGCGGGGGGCAGGCAAATATTTTCGGGACCAAAGGCAATTTCCTCCTCAACTGAGGTGCAGAAAAGCTGGGTTTCCGGGTCCTGGAAAACCACTCCCACCTCCTGGGCCAGGCGGGGCAGGGGCAGGTTTTCCAGGGGTTGATTATTGATCAGGATTGTTCCCCCAATTTTTCCAGGCAGGTGGCGGGGAATAATTCCCCCCAGGCAGTAACAGAGGGTGCTTTTGCCGCAGCCGCTGGGGCCGGTTATTCCCAGAACTTCGCCAGGCCCCAGGCTGAAGTTGAGTTTTTCCCAGAGGGGTTTTTCCTCCCCGGGAAAAGAAAAGGAGAGATTATTAACCAGGAGCCGGAGTTTTTTCATTCCAGACTCACGCGGGTCAGGTATTTGCACCAGCGCTGGGCAAATTCATCTGCGAGGACTACGGTCATGAAGGGCCCGTCCCCGCCTTCCTCCTGGGATTTTAGCCATTCGCCCTCCCGGGCATAAACCAGGTAGATATTGTCTTCCTGCCAGACTTCTTCTTTTTGATAGGCGATGGTGTACCCGTCGACAGCCCGCGCAATTACTCTCCTTATTTCCTCTTCCGGAAGGCGGGGAAAAGCTTCTTCCAGGACTTCAAAAAGGGGGACCCCGGTAAAGAATACTTCCGTATCATCGCCGGAACTGCTGCGCATAACGGTTCTGATGTTGGTTACCTTTAAATCCAGGACTTCTTCCAGGTTAATATCCGTTTCCTCGCCGTCCCAGCTCAACCGCAGGGTTCGTTCCCTCAACAGTTCTCTTTCTTCTCCCAGATTAACCAGATTGCCCAGGGCCAGGCCGATGATTATAATAATCAAGAGGCCCATTAACCAGTATATCTGGCGGGGTTTCAGTTCTTTCATAACTCTTTACCTCCTTAAGGGTATAAAAAGAAGAATAGGGTAAAAAAATAAAAAAGGATAATTTCCGGTCCCTTTCCAATGCTGATCAGATTTTTCCAGCCCGTCCCGGTTTCCATCAGGTCAGGCATAACAGCAGCTTATCCGAAAAAAGCAGGGGGCAGGATCAGCAGGGCCAGGAGCCCGGCCCGGGATACACCTGGGAAAAGAGGGGTTCTGGCCAGCTGCCGCAGTAAATGAAAACAAATTATACCGCCTGCCCCGCCGGAAAAGGCTCCCAGGGCCAGGGACAAAAGCAGGGGGATCAGGGGCAGGCGGAAAAAAACGAAATTGACCAGGAAGGTTCCGCTCACATTGGCCAGTATACCGGCCAGAAAACAATAAAAGAGCGAGGGCCGGCGGGGATTTCCGGCCAGATATAGCCCCAGATCTGTTGCCAACCCGGGCAGGAGATAGGTCATCAGACTTAAAACGCCGTGGGAGCCCACCACCCCCAGGGCCATAACCAGGATAGCCTGGATCAGGCAGGTGATGGTGGCTGTGCCATTTTTATTAACCAGAAAGCGGGCCAGGATTATCCACATCATGTAGAACCCCCCGGCCAGGGCTCCCCCGGGAATAAAGAGGGGGCCGGTTATCATCTGAACCAGGGGAGTAATTATGGGCTTGGTGGCAATACCCAGGACAGCCATCATGGCCATCAGGGTCAGGTCAAACATGGAAAAACGGGTCAGGTAGCGGTGCAGCATTATCTCACCTCGCAATTTAGGGGCCATAAAGCCCGGGACTGCCCAATTAAACAGTCACCTGGGAATTCAAGGGCAAAAATTAACTGTCAATAAAAAAACCACCGAAAAGGAGGTGGGTAACAATCATTTCTCCTTTCCACAATGGGAGGCACAGCTGTTTCCAGCAGTACCCTATCGGCCTGGGGCCAGCCCTGGGGTAAGGCCTGCAGGCTCGGAGCAGATATTGAGTTTTCAACTGGCATAATTAATATATTCGGGGATCGGGTTTAAATTCCTTTTTCCTTTAGAGGATTATTTACCAATTGGTAGAATTAGTTGAGGAAAGTTATTAAAGGAGGTGGGTCCCCTGGGCAAAAGATGGGTTTTATTATTAATTTTTTTACTTTTTTCCGGTCCGGTCCTGGCCGGACCTCCGGAAATCCCGGAAATCATTAAGGAGGATGGAGTCTGGTATGCTGGTTCGGGCTGGAGGGTTGATCTTGACGGTCTGCGGGTGGGTTTTTTTAAGGGCACTCCCCTGGAGATGGGAATTCAGAATGGTCTTTTGATGATGGATGATCCCGATGAAATGTATGAGAAAATGCAGGAGATGATGCCTGGAGCCGGTGCAGAAACCAGGCTGGAGCGGCTGGAGTGGTTTTTCAAAAACCTCTATGCCCGCCTGCAGTTTTTCCCCGCTTTTTTACGTCACATTCCCGGAGAGTATGTTGAAGAAATGCAGGGTTTTGTCCTGGGAGCCTCCCGCGGGGAGGATGATGATTATTCCGATATCCTGTTCAGTAATGCCTATCAGGACCTGGAAATTGCTGCCTGCTCCGCATTTGCCGCCTGGGGAGAGGCTACTGTGGACGGGGAGCTTTATGTGGGACGCAACCTGGATCACGGGGCCATGCTGGAGCTGGCGGAAACTCAATACCTGGGTATTTATAAGCCGGACGAAGGTTATCCTTTTGCCGTCCATAATTATCCTTCTTTCGTGGGGACAATGAGCGGGATGAATGAACCGGGGCTGACCCTTACCTCCAACTATTCTATGGCCAAACGCTCGGAAATTACCATTGACGGCCTGCCCTATATGTTAATGATGCGCCATGTTCTTCAGAACGCGGCTACTATTGAAGAAGCCCTGGAAATTATCAAAAATACTCCCCGCACCATCGGACTCACCCTGCTGCTTACGGATGCCCGAACTCCGGAAGCTGTAGTGGTAGAGCTGACTGCCGACCGGGTCCAGGTTCGGGAACAGGAAAACTATATCTATGCGGCCAATCGCTTCCTGCACCCGGAGATGATCGAGTTTCAGAGTACCGGCTGGCTGGCTTCAGCCCTGCGGGAAGAGCGGTTTGAAGAGCTGATCAGAGATAAGTACTGGGGGCAGATTGATCACATTGTAAGCGCGGATATAATGAGGGATCGGATGCCTCCCGGAGAACAACCTCCTCATAGTATGGGTTCAGGGATCAACAACGAGGTTAACCTGGCGGCAATGGTGATGGTTCCCGCCCGGGGTGAGTTCTGGCTTTCCGTGGTAGATGACAGCCCCATACCATTTGCTGCCGATAATCATTTTGTTGGTGTGGGAGTGGGTGAAATCTGGGCTACCGGGGAACCGCCCCGGCAGAGTCTGGGTACCCTGCCCGCAACACCCCGCGAGGGTTATGAAAAATACTGGTTTAAGGCCCGCCGGGCTGTTTTACTGGTCGGGCGGGGAGAACTGGAGCAGGCTCAAGAACTGCTGCAGGAAGTCCTCGCTGTCTACCCTGAGGCCGAACAGGCCCTGCTGTTAAAGGGAAGACTTCTGGTGCGCCAGGGTCAACTGGAGCAGGGTCGGGAATACCTGGAACGTTATGTGCAGCTGGAGGTTCACAGCGACCCCTTTTATCTGCTGGAAGGCAAATTCTGGCTCGCAGTAGTTTATGATCAACTGGATCAGAGGGAACTGGCGGTGGAATACTATACCCGGGCCCTGCAGGTGGAGGTGGAAGACCTGCCCGAGGCTGAGGCGGGCTACCGCTATTTTGCTGCAGGGGACAGGAACAACCCCTGGGGCTAACTCCGGAAGGGCGGGTGATTATCCCGTGAAAAAATTACTGATTGGCCTTATCTGTATTCTCTGTCTGGGTACCGCTTTCATGACTGTGCAGGCCGCAGAAGAGCCGATAATTGAGGAAATAATAATCCTGGGTTTGACCCGGACCTCGGAGCAAATGGTTCAACAGCAGCTGCCCTTTGCCGTTGGGGACAGGTGGCACGAGGAATACCGGGCCTGGACCCTGCAGCGGCTGCGAATGACGGATAAATTTTCTCCTGCACCCCTGCGGGTAATAACTGATCCGCTGCCCACGGGTGGAGTGCGGGTAACGGTTCGGGTTAGCGATCCCGCGGTCTGGTATAAGGATCCGATTGAGCTGGTGGCCAGCAGCGGTATCAGCCTGATTTTCGGGCAGGTTAATTTACCCCTGTATAACCCGGGGGGATTGGGCCAGAATTTTTACCTGAGCGGCAGCTGGGGCAGTTATCAGCACCTGGGGTTAAGGATAACCCGGCCGGTGGGTCCGGGGGTGCTGACCCTGAGGGGGCGGCATATTGATTATCAGAGCCCTTTTTATCATGAACAGGGATTAAAGCTGGCCGGTGATTACAAAAGCTGGTTGCACCCCAACTGGCGTCTGGAAGCAAGCACCGAGTTCTGGCGGGGGGCCCTGGATGGAGGGGACATGCAAATCCTGTTTCCCCAACTGGCAGCCTACAGTAATGATCCCCTGCGGGGAGAGGTCAAAATGGGCCTGGGCATCCCCCTGGGAGATATCTCCCCCTTTTTCCGGGTCCATTCCCAGGTAATGGGGGAATACGGTCCCCTGATCGGATTATTGCGCGGCGGAACTGTAATTGGAGATGAAGCCCCCCTGAATTACCTGTTCCACACCGGCCATTTTGGGCTGCTGCCCCTGCGGGGACAGGGCCTGGAATTAACCCGGGATTATCTGCTGACAACTGTGGAACTGCACTGGCAGCAGGGGCAATTGATCCCCATCCTCTTTTTGGATGGAGGTTTTTACCGGCCCGGGGGTGAGGGCGGTGTAATTAACATCGGTGCCGGCCTGGGTGTGGAAACCCCCATGGGTGTAATCCGATTGGATCTGGGCTGGAATCCCCTGCGGGGTACCACGGCGTTTAATTTTGGCTTTGGTCACAGTTTTCAACCACCCTTTTAGAATAATCGGGGCTCCGGGAGGAGCCCTTTTTAATTTGCATTGGGGATAAAAGTATGCTATTATGGATATATCCCTACCCCGTAGGGGTATATGGAGGTGAAAGGATGAAGGACAGGACCCGCTCCGATGAATTGAACCGCCAGCTTTTGGACCGGATGGAGCGTATTACCGGGCAGACCCGGGGTATTTTGAGGATGATTGAAGAAGAGCGTTACTGTATTGATATCCTGATCCAGATTGGTGCGGTTAAAGGAGCTTTGAATCAGGTAGCCCTCCAGCTATTCGAGGATCACAGCCGGCATTGTTTAACCAGCTCCCTGGCCCAGGGGGGAGAACAACAGGAGGAAGCGATCCAGGAACTTATAACTGCTTTAAAGAGAATGCTGTGAAGAAAAGGGAATTTTGGGGAAAGCGCCCGGGGTATTAAGAAGCAAATTCGGGAGGTAATAATTATTATGGAAAAGAAAATTTTTCATATCGAGGGTATGAGCTGTGGGGGATGTGCAGACCGCCTGAAAAAAGCCCTGCAGCAAATTCCCGGATTGGAGACAGTGCAGGTAGACCTGGAAACCGGTCGGGCCGAAGTGATTGGTTCCGGGGACAGTCTGCAGGAGGAAAATATAAGAGAAGCCGTTAACCGCCTGGGTTTTTCGGTTCAGGGAGTTGATTGATATGGCTGTGGCTACTACCCGGGAAATAACGATCGGTGTTTCTGGAATGTCCTGCACAGCCTGCGCTGCTGGCCTGAACAGGGTTCTCCAGCAGGAGGAGGGAGTCCTGGAGGCTACGGTTAATTTTTCGACTGGACAGGCCTATTTAAAATATGATCCGGAAATGATTGCCATTGAGCGTCTGCAGGAATTGATTGAAGAAGCAGGCTATGAAACTGATATCAGGGGTGAGCAGGAAGAATTAAAACTGAAAATTGAGGGGATGACCTGTAGTTCATGCGCCCAATCCCTGGAAAAAGCCCTGCAGGGGGAAGAGGGTATTGCCGGGGCCCGGGTGAATTTTGCTACAGCCACGGCCAGCCTGATACTAGATCCCCGGCGGATCAGCCCGGGCCGGATTGAAGAAGTAATTGAGGCTGCGGGCTTCTCTGTGGCGGAAAAAGAAGAACAGGAAACTGCTGCCCATCCGGAGGAAAAGCACCTGGCCAGGACTGCCGGGCGCATGTGGCTGGCGGCCGGCTTTGCCATTCCCATTATGGTCTTGATGATGGTGCACATGTTTATCATCCCCATTCCCTATTACTTTCCCCTGATATTCCTTTTGGGTTTTGTTCCGGTAGTGGTAGCGGGATGGGAAACTCACCGCAGTTCCCTGCGGGCTCTGCGCAATCGGGCCCCCAATATGGATACCCTGGTCTCTCTGGGGTCGATTGTTCCCTATTCACTGAATATCCTGGCCTTCTGGCTGCCCCTGGGTTCTTTTGTGGAGATGGCGGCCAGCATAATGACCTTTCACCTGGTGGGGCGCTTTTTGGAGGCCAGAGCCCGGGGCCGGGCCTCCCAGGCCATAAAAAAATTACTGGAATTGGGAGCAAGAACTGCCCGGATTATAACGGCAGAAGGAGAGCAGGAGGTACCCATAGAAGAATTAAATGTTGGCGATATAATGGTGGTTCGCCCCGGGGAAAAAATCCCCACCGACGGGCAGGTGGAACAGGGATCCAGCACCGTAGATGAATCCATGGCCACCGGGGAATCCATTCCCGTGGAAAAAACGGCGGGAGAGGAGGTCATCGGGGGGACCATCAACAAACAGGGTGTCCTGCAGGTGCAGGCTACCCGGATTGGCCGGGATACATTTCTATCCCAGGTCATAAAGATGGTGGAAGAAGCCCAGAGTTCCCGGGTCCCCATCCAGGAATTTGCGGACCGGGTTACCGGTTATTTTGTTCCGGTAGTTTTAATCCTGGCCGCAGGGGCTTTTGCTTCCTGGATGCTTTTCCCCGAGTTCCACATCGGGGTGGTGGAATTTTTTAACTTCCCCTGGAGCAATACTGATCTACCCCTCTTTTCCCTGGCCCTACTGGCTACCATTGCTGTGTTTGTTATTTCTTGCCCCTGTGCCCTGGGTCTGGCCACTCCCACCGCCATCATGGTGGGCAGTGGTATCGGAGCCGAAAAAGGGGTATTGATTAAACGGGGGGAAGCAATTCAAAATATCCGCGAAGCCGGAATGATCGCTTTGGACAAGACCGGGACCCTGACCCGGGGTCAGCCGGTGGTCACCGACCTGGAAGCACTTGCGGACTGGTCCCCGGAACAGGTATTAACCCTGGCCGGAGGCCTGGAAAATGTCTCGGAGCATCCCCTGGGTCAGGCAGTGGTGGAGCGAGCCCGGGAGCAGGGGTTGGAACTGGTTTCTCCCGCCAATTTCCAGGCCCATACCGGTCGGGGTGTGGAGGGAGAGATTGAAGGGCAGAGAGTTCTGGCAGGCAGCAGGAGATTTCTGTCAGAACAGGGAATTGAATCTGATTCCCACGAAGAGATTATCGAGGGCCTGGAACAGGAAGGCAAGACCGTAATCCTGGTTGCAGTGGGGGATCAGATGGCAGGCATAATTGCAGTAGCCGATACTTTGAAAGATGAAGCAGTGAATACCGTTGCGGAACTGGAAGAAATGGGTCTGGCCACAGCCCTGATCTCGGGAGATAATCAGAGAACAGCTGAAGCCATTGCCCGGCAGCTGGGAATCAAGCGGGTCCTGGCTGAAGTCCTTCCCGAAGGCAAGGTGGAAGAGATCAAAAAGCTGCAGCAGGAGTACGGAGTGGTAGTAATGGTAGGAGACGGAATCAACGATGCTCCCGCCCTGCAGCAGGCCAATGTGGGTCTGGCGATTGGCACCGGGACAGATATTGCCATCGAGGCTGCCGATATTACCCTGGTCCGGGGGGACCTGGATGGAGTAATCAGAACCATTAAACTGGCCCGGGCTACCTTTGGCAAAATCAGGCAGAACTATTTCTGGGCCTGGCTTTACAATGGGGTGGCCATTCCTGCTGCTTTCCTGGGGTTAATTCACCCCATTATTGGGGCAGCCGCCATGGCTCTCAGTTCCCTTAATGTGGTTTTGAATTCCCTGCGTCTTCGCCGGGTTTCCATTGAACCCGGGTATCGGCAGGGTAAGGAGGTATAGAGGTGGAAAG
>SL_8KL_010_SEDDRAFT_10002504_pt1 | contig 15486 bp, 17 predicted proteins | sample SodLakKL_010_SED_4_FD_11160 | JGI IMG/M metagenome (IMG submission 11160) | reverse complement strand
CTGAGGCTTACGACGCCTATGGTAATCTTATCGCTGACAACGTTGAAGCTTTCGAATGGGAGAACGCTGCTAGAGGTGTCTTCTATCACGAAACTCCCGGTGAATACGAAGTGACCGCGACTTTAAACGGAGTCACATCAGAACCAACTACTGTGACCGTTGAAGAGGATGATACAGAGAATGAAGTCGATCTAGTGGATGACCGATCTTTAGAAAACGACGGATCGAGTTTCGAAGGATCTTCTATCAAGACAGACCGTTTGATGAAATCATAGAGATCACAATCGAGTTCTATAGATCTCAAAAACCCTTTTTGTTTTTTCTTAATTTTATGATAATTGATTTGTTTTGATTCTCTTTTTCAGTTAAACAAAATCTTTAAATACAACCCATTATTAATTATTAAATGCAAACATTACAACAAAAGGTTGTTAAATCGGGGTGGTAAAAATGGATGATGAAGAAGAAGAAGAGGAAGATAGAAGGCTTGCGAAAAGAAGAGGAAGAAGAGGTTTCAGTCCTTTCCAAGAGATGGACAGTATCTTCGAGGACTTGGACAGAACGCTGGATAGATTCTTAAGTAGACCAACGGGCATCAGAGAGAGAAGAAGAGGATTCACAAGCCCTGCTATAGATATGCAGGACCTAGGAGACAAATATCAGATACAAGCTGACATCCCAGGTATTGATAAGGAAGACCTCGAGATCGAACTCAGAGATGGCAGTTTGGTGATAGAAGGTGAAACCTCTGAAGAGACTGAAGAGGAAGGCGAGGACTACATAAGGAGAGAAAGAGGCTACCGATCGTTCTACAGAGAACTGCCGATGCCGGATGAAGTGAAAGAGGAAGAAGTGATGGCCGAACTCGACCGCGGAGTGTTAACCATAGACCTGCCGAAGAAGGAACCAGAAGAAAAGAAAGGCAAAAAGATAGAGATCAAGTGACTCTAAAAAACCCTTTCTTACAATTAATAACTAAGATGTGTGTGATATGGAAAAAGAAGAATTCGATGAGATGATACAACTCCTCCAGAACGAAACTAGGAGGAAAATATTGGAATTGTTGAGTAAAGAGGAAAATTACCCTCTAGCTATCTCAAGATATCTTGATACCAGTCAACAATCTATATCCAAGCATCTCGATAGATTAGAAGAGAAAGGGTTAGTGATTTCTAAAAAGAGTAAAAGCGAGAGAGGCGGTCCCCCAACAAAGAAATATTCTTTGAACAGAGAATTCTCACTAAGGATCGATCTGGGACCTCAACTCTTTGATACTGAACTTGAAAACCTAAGAGATGAAGATATCGAGAACTACAAAGAGATCGAAGAAAGTATCAGGGAAGGCATCGTAGAAGAAGGTTATCTTGAGGGTCATAGAAAGATCATACAGAATATCGAAAAAAAGATCAAAAGATTGGAAAAGGAGAGGAAGTATCTCTTGAAGTTGAAAGAAAAAGCTTTATCTGAAGCATATAAGTACATCCATCAAAATTTTGATAGTTATGAGAAAAGAAAGATACTTTATTATGTGTTGGATACCGGTATCACGGATCCAAGAGAAATCGCGAAACACTTCAATGTTAGAGAAGATGAGATCAGAGAGATATTGTATGAATTGAAAGAAAATACTAAGATATGGTGATAGTATGAATTATAGAAATAACGACGAAGAAGATGAAGAGGAAGATAGAGGGGAACGCAGAAGAAGAGATCCGTTCGGTGATCTTTTCGGTTTCTCAGACATGTTCGGTTTCTCGGACATAGATAAGGAGTTCGAGAGGATGAGGAAGATGGCCGAGAAGATGATGTCTCAGGGAAGAGGAAGTACAGCAAAGGACCCCTTTGTTTATGGTTTCTCGATAAGACAGGGTCCTGATGGCAAGCCGAAGATAGACGAATTTGGCAATGCTAAGGACTATTTCTACAGCGACGAAGAAAGCGATAAAAGGTCCGAGTGGACGCCCTTGACCGATGTCCAAGACACAGGTGAGAAAGTACTCGTGACCATCGATATACCCGGTGTAGAAAAAGACGATATCGACCTTAACGTCATGGACGATATATTGGTCGTGTCGGTAGAAGGCAAGAGACGCTACAAGAAAAGGATAAAGCTGCCTTCAAAAGTCGATCCACAGGCTGCAGAGGCCAACTACAATAACGGCGTTCTTGAGGTCGAGTTAGATAAGGTCACGGAAGAGATGGGTGAATCTATAGAGATCAAGTGACGTGAGTAAAGATGTCCGAAGAATGTCAAGAAGCCAATCAGCAGTCTGAAAGCGAATCCGAAGAAATAGTGGAAGAGGAGCCTCAAGAAGATACAGAAGAACAAAGCCACGAACCGACGAGACAGGAACTTCAAGAAGAGGTAGATGAATTGGAGAGTTCTTTAAAGAAAGTGATGGCCGACTTCGATAATTACAAGAAAAGGATGATAAAAGAGAAACAAAGGATAAGACAGCTAGCGAACGAGGATCTGATGATCGATCTATTGGAGGTAGTGGATGATTTTGGTAGAGCGTTAGAAAACGACGATGATATAGACAAGGATGGTATTGAGATGATATTTGACAAGTTTTTCAAAACTCTTCAGGATCACGGTTTAGAGAAGATAGAAGCTAAAGGTGAAAGATTTGATCCGATGTATCATGATTGTATCCAGTCAGTCGAAAGCGAAGATGCTGATAAAGATGAGATCATAGAGGTGTTTCAGGAGGGCTACAAGTTGAACGATGAAGTGATACGCCCTTCTAAGGTCAAAGTTGCAAAATGATTTAATAAATATTCAAAGGTGTATAATATGTCTGAAAAAGTATTGGGAATAGATCTGGGAACCACGAATTCTGCGATGGCGATAATGGAAGGCGGAGAACCGACGATCATACCGAACTCTGAAGGCGATAGAACTACTCCTTCAGTAGTTGCCTTCAAGGAAGACGGTGAGCGGCTAGTCGGTGAGATGGCTAAGAGACAGGCTGTCAAAAATCCAGAACGCACGATCTCTTCTATCAAGAGAAAGATGGGTACTGATCACAAGGTCAACATAGATGACGATGAGTATACTCCAGAGCAGATATCGGCCATGATACTCCAGAAATTGAAAAGGGATGCTGAAGACTATCTAGGTGATGAGATAAATAGAGCGGTCATCACTGTCCCTGCGTATTTCAATGAACCTCAAAGAGAGGCGACAAAGAATGCTGGAGAGATAGCCGGTTTCGAAGTCGAAAGGGTTTTCAACGAACCCACGGCGTCATCTATGGCCTATAAGATGGAAGAGAAAGAGAGCGTAGAGACTATACTGGTCTATGACCTCGGCGGTGGTACATTCGATGTCTCTATCTTAGAGGTCGGCGACGGTGTTTATGAAGTTCTAGCGACTTCAGGTAATACTGATCTTGGTGGTGATGATTGGACACAGAGGATAGTAGATCACTGTATAGAGCGATTCAAAGAAGATACGGGGATAGATGTAACTGATAACAGAGAAGCTCTTCAGCGTATCTTCGAGGCCTCTGAAAAAGCCAAAAAAGAATTGTCTAGTAGGCAGAAAACAGAGATAAATCTTCCATATCTTATGGCTGATGAAGATGGACCTAAACATCTAGAGTTAGAGATAAACAGGGCAGAGTTCCAGAATATGACTGAAGACTTGGTAGAGAAGACAAAGGAACCAGTCAATATAGCTATGGAGGATACAGGTCTTCAACCTCATGAGATAGATGAGGTGATACTCGTTGGAGGTTCAACGAGATTGCCCGCTATCAAGGAATTTGTCAGTGATTTCTTCAATAAAGATCCTAATATGAAGATCAATCCGGATGAGTGCGTCGCCATCGGGGCTGCCATACAGGCTGGTGTTATCTCTGGTGATGTAGAAGACGATATCGTACTATTAGATGTAACTCCTCTTTCACTAGGCGTTGAGACCCTTGGGGGAGTGACAACAACGTTGATCGATAGGAATACAACGATCCCTACCGAAGAAAGCAAAGTATTCACGACCGCAGCCGATAACCAGACTAACGTAGACATCCACGTCGTACAGGGTGAGAGAGCGATGGCTCAGGATAATCACAGTCTCGGCCGTTTCTCTTTGACTGGTATACCACCGGCGCCTAAAGGTGTACCGAAGATAGAAGTTACATTCCAGATGGATGAGAACGGTATACTCAACGTTTCTGCCGAGGATCAGGGATCTGGAAAAGAAGAGAGCATCACTGTAGAAGCTACTAGCCAACTGTCTGAGGAAGAGATCGAACGGATGAAGGAAGAGGCTGAGAAGCACGCTGAAGAAGACAAGAAAAAGAAAGAGAGGATACGAACTAAAAACGAAGCACAACAGTTGGTCTATTCTACTGAACGAACTCTAGAAGAGATGGGCGATCAGATAGATGAATCGATAAAGGATGAAGTGCAGGAAAAGATCGACGAACTTCAAGACGCTATCGATGACGATGATTATGAACGGATCAAGAAGAAAAAAGAAGAACTAGAGGAAACGGTACAACAGATCGGACAACAGATGTACCAAGCGCAGCAGGGCGCTGGTCAGGGAGCAGGACCACAAGGAGCCGCGGGAGCCGCAGGTGTAGGCAATGCAGGGACTGGTGCCGCAGCGAGCCGTGCTTCAGGTGAAGAAGGCGATTCAGATGAAGACTATGTAGACGCTGATTACGAAGTAGTAGACGAGGACGAAGAGGACTAAAAACCCTTTACTTCTTATTTCTGGATTTTCAAGCCATGAAAAAATATTTCACTGTGGTGTATGGTAGCGTATCCAACTGTCGCAGAAAACAACGAGACGTGATAAAACTATGAACGTAACAGATGAAGATTATTACGATATATTAGGCGTAGACAAAGATGCTTCGAAAGAGGAGATCAAGAAGGCATATAGGAAAAAGGCTAAACAGTATCATCCTGACAAAAATCCCGATAATCCCGATGAAGCGAGAGAGAAATTTAAGAAGATATCAGAGGCTTATGAGGTCTTAGCCGACGATGATAAGCGAAGAAGGTATGATAGGTACGGTAAACAGGGTGTTGAAAGAGAATTTGGAGGAGGAGGATTCGATATGTCCGACTTCTCCCATCGAGAGGATGTTGAAGATATATTTTCAGATCTTTTCGGAGCAAGACGAGGCGGCAGAGGTGGTTTTGAGGATCTCTTTAGCAGTTTTTTCGGAGGTAATCGAAGGAGCAGAGGTAGAAAGGAGAAGAGAGGTAGAGATTTACAGATAAGATTCGAAGTCGATCTTAAAGATGTTAAAGATGGCACTGAAAAAACGGTCAAACTGAACCGCAAAGCACAATGTGATGAATGCGGGGGTAGTGGTAGTCGATCCGGTGGAACGAAAACATGCCCGAAGTGCGGCGGGGCAGGTGAAGTAAAAAAAGCCCAAAGAAGAGGTTTTCAACAGGTAGTCAGGATAACGGAGTGTGATAGATGTGACGGCATCGGGGAGATCGTTGAAGAACCCTGTCCTAAGTGTGATGGAAGAGGAGTGGTTGATAAGACCGAGACCATAACCATAGATGTACCGCCAGGTGCTAAAAACGGTACAAGACTAAGAGTAAGAGGTAAAGGAGAAGCGGCCCCACGAGGAGGGGAGTCCGGAGATCTATACGCTGTTCTCAGGATAAGACCAGATGAAAGGTTCGAAAGAAAGGGAGACGATGTCCTAACCGATGCGGAGATAAGCATAAGCGAAGCTGCTTTAGGGACCAGTATAAAAGTACCTACATTAGAGGGTAAAGCTGAAGTCAAGGTACCTTCTGGAACTCAACCCGGGGAGATACTGAGGATCCCGGACAAGGGTTTGAGGAGACAGAGAGGAAGCGGTTACGGTGATCAGTTAGTAGAGATAGATGTTAAAGTACCTGAAGATCTCAACGATGAGCAGAGAGAAATACTAGAAAGGTTCAAAGATATCGAAAAAGAAAAGAACAAAAGTTGGTTTGATAGGATAAGAGGAAAGTGAAAGTGTTTTTTAATTTCACTTGACTTTGATCAATTTCAGGTCTTTACCCTTCTTACAGTCTATCTTTTTTTCTACTTCTTCTATGTTGTATTTCTCTCCAAAATCGATACCGGTCGGATAACAGAACTTGTAGTATTCACAATCAACATTACCGCATTCCTTATCCTCTAGTGTAATCACAGAACCTTCTATAACCGATCTCTCATCTGCTGTAGTTTTTATCGGTATCTGTTCTACCTCAACCACTTTTACGTTTCCGTGATGTACTTTACATTGATGGTCTTTATCCCTGACTCCGATAACTTTGTACCACCTGTTTTTTTCTAGTCCACAGCAGGAGTTCTTTAACTCACAGCTTTGACACTTAGAAAGACATCCGCCGAACCTGAATTTCATACCTTCTTTCGCTAAGCTTTTTCCTATCAAAGTAACTGAACTCATAACTTACACCTCATTCAAATAACTCCGGTCTCTTTAGCGGCTTCTTTGGCCGCATCTCTATTCATCTTCCGGTTCCCCAAGATAGTATATCTTCCCGGTCTTATCTCTGGCGCATGGACAAGCGCCTCTATGACCTCCTCTTCACTGATCTCTAGCCCTCTCGCCGTTGTCGGAGCATCGACGGCCTGAAGGGCACTCTTGATCTTTTTCCAATCTCCCCCATGGAGGTACATCATTATTATCGATCCTACACCGCACTGCTCCCCGTGCAGTGCTGGTTCTTTAGCGATCTTATCTAACGCATGGCTGAACTTGTGTTCGCTACCACTAGCGGGTCGAGATGATCCCGCTATGCTCATAGCAACGCTTGAACTCATCAAAGCTTTTACTACCTGCCAGGCGCTTTCTTGGAGTCCTGGTTTTATATCTCCCAAATTCTTCATCAGTATGTCTGAAGTCATCTTTGAAAGGGTCGCTGCATAATGGGAGAAGTTTTCATTTCTAAGCCGCCTTGCTAACTCCCAGTCTTTCACTGCGGTAGCATTAGATATTATATCTCCACAACCAGCGGACATAAGTCTGTTCGGTCCGTTGGCTATTATGCCCGTATCTGCTATCATAGCAAGAGGGGTATGAGCACTGACTGATGTTTTATTTCCGTTCTTCTCTATCGAGGCTCTACCAGATGCGATGCCGTCGTGTGAAGAAGCTGTAGGGATGCTCAGAAAAGGGATGTCTTCCAGGTGAGATGAGTATTTTGCCACATCTATAGATTTACCTCCACCTACCCCTAGAAGGAATCCCGTTTTATTGTCTATGATCTCCCTTACATCATCCACTGCTTCCTGATCAGCATCCGATATCTCCATTATTTCGACTTCATAATCGTTATCGTTGAGTATCTCTGCTACGCTATCACCGGCTATTTTTTTAGTAGTTGGATCACAGACCACAACTGCATTTTTTTTCAGTTCTAACTTGTTGCAGGTCTCCCCAACTCTATCGAGTGCATCGTTACCTATCACTACGTTTCTCGGTAATTCGATGCTCTTGAATTTTGTGAACATCTCTCTATTGCCCTCTGAAGAGTTATTTTCAGCCATGCTCTGACACTTTTTTTTTAAATAGGTCGATTCCTGGTATATTAATTTTCCCTGAAGTTTCACTTCAATCAAGCTCGGAATCTATCAGTTCTGCGACTTTTTTACCTGAAAGAAGCATACCTCCGAATATGGGCCCCATCCTTGGAGCTCCCATAACTGCATTAGCGCACATGCCGGTTATCCATAGTCCTGGGAATACTTCTTGGGTGTTCTCTACCACTGTCTTTTCACCGACTTCGGCCCACATCGATTTTTCTCCAACCACTTTACCTTTCTCTGTTTTCAGTTCTCCAGCTTTTTCTTCGACAACAGTGCAGACTTCAGCATCGTGTCCAGTCGCGTCTATAGTTGCCTCGGCGCGGATCGTTATCGGATCAACATGCAGTCCAGCCATCTCTATGGGAGAAGAATTGATCACAAATCCGTTGACTCTCTCGTTCTCATAAAGAACATCCTCTACCGTGACCATATTGAAGATTCTAGCGCCTGCGTTAGTTGCAGAAGCTAATAGATTTGCTACTGAACTTATGGAATCAGCAGTATAATAGCCGTCACCTGTGTCTTTAACCTGGACTCCTACTTTTTCCAATTCTTCTACAGAACTCTCTTGTACGACCACTACTGGATAACCCATACCTCCACCCCACATACCTCCACCCGGGGATAATTTTCTTTCGAATATAGCTACTTGATATCCTTTCTCTGATAGATATCTTCCAGCTACAAGGCCTGCAGGACCGGCTCCGGCGATAGCAACATCTACTTCAGTATGCTCGGAGAACTCTTCAAAATATCTGTCCGTGATCCGTTGAGTAACTTTTACATCGTCTATCATACTATCAAGTCAAGAAAAAACCAGAAGGGCTATAAATATGTTGACTTCAACTACGGCAAAAAATCAGGTTCTGCAGATCGTTCTTTATTATATATGAAGTACTCAAATACAAAGTATACTCCGTAAAGGACCAAGAGTCCTATCTTCAGGTCTAAAAGACCAGGGAAAGAAACGTTAGCTACAAAATTTTCCAGTTCGATCGTGAAATCAAGGTTATTATATACGCTCACTGTGTAGACGAACAAGCAGAAGATTTTGACTATTCCTGAGCCCATCCTGGAAATTTCTCCCTTGTTAAAGTATGCTGTCGTTGTTGCGAAAAATGCGATCAATGTTCCAAACAGTATCATGTAGTAATAGGTGTTCTGGAACAGCCCCTTTAATTCGGGATATAGACTAGAAACATAAAATAGAACTGAAACAGCTATGACCACGAAAACTAAAAAGTGAGCGATACCGATTATCGACGGTAGGACTAGTCCTCTCTTTTCGCTTTTCAAAATTCGATCACCTCTTCGTATATGTAGCCTGTGTTTTCGTCTTCTATTTCAAGATTTGCTTCTTTAGGCATTTCTTCTATTTCGATCTCTATGGTCTCTTCAAAACTCTCACCGGAACCTACTATATAACTCTCTTCTTTCCTACCAATCACGTTTCCTTCATCATCGTAAACTAAACCCCTCATTATGAAATCGAATTCATCTGGATTGTCGTTTATGAAGCTTACATCAGCTGAAACTATACCATCTTCGTAGCCCGCATCTGTTATATCGAAGTTGTTCATCGGTGCTCCCCACTCAACACTTTCGTATTGGATTGTAGAGAATCCAGATCCCTTTATAGAGATCTCCGTTCTAGAAAGCAGTACTTTGGATTCTGTCATCAAATCCTTGAAATCTTCTTCCGACATGCTGAAGACCAAGACCGTGGAAAGTTCCTGTCCTAGTCTTATTGATAAACTGTCTTCAGTATACATTTTTGTCTCTTCTTCATCAAAGATGCTCACGAGGAGCTGAACGTTTTCAGAAATGAAATCGTTCTGATTAGTCGAAATAAAGATAGGCATTTCTAACTGATGGCCTTCAGTCATCCGTGCGTTCTCCAAATCGTACTCAACTTCATTTACCAATCTTCTCCAGAACAATGTATCACTCTGTACAACATCGAAGGTCATCAATGAGTAACTGTACTGCCCTTTGAACCTGTATGATAAGTTAAGATCAGTATCGTTGTTGATCAGATGGTTTTCGCTTTTTTCGGAGATACCTTCAAGATCTTTTGAAAATCTTATATATTCTTTTCTAGCCTCTCCCACTCTTAAATCATCCAGCTCTTCAGTCACGTTGATGAATTGATCATCTAGTAACTCCAATTGAAGAGCTAACTCGATATCTTCTATATCAAAATTCGCTGAATTGTTCATGGTGATGTTTGTTCCGACTACAAGTTGATCTTCTTCCATCTTCCAATCTATATCTTCTTGATGAACATATATCGAGACGTCTCCTCTAACTAGAGGTATCACCATCAAAGCACTAGTGATCAGGATGCCGACAGCGAAAAATACCAAAAATAACCTGTAAAGTGTCAATGAATTCTTCATCAATTTATTCATCCATTTCGAGAGTAAATAAACATTACGACAAAATCCTCATCTCTCACCAAGATTTAAATATAAATACAGATAACTCAAGACGATGGATTGCAATAGGTGTGGAGAAACCGCGGTCACACATATCAGATACAGTGGTGAACGTCTCTGCAGAGGACATTTTAAAGATTTTTTTGAGACGAAGGTATTCAAGGAATTTAGAAAACAGGTCGATCTAGGCAGAGGAAAAGCTATAGGTGTTGCTGTCTCCGGTGGAAAGGATAGTATAGTAGCTTTAAGGATGCTTCACAAGATCCTCAAGGACAGGAAGGACAGCAGACTTTATGGTATAACCATCGATGAAGGTATAGAAGGTTATCGACCCAAGAGCTTGGATATAGCCAAGCGCGAGTACGAAAAATTGGGTATTGAATATGAGATAAAGTCCTATGAGGATGAATTCGGATCCACACTGGATGAGATGATGGAGCTTGAAGATATCGGAATGCCTTGTTCCGTTTGTGGGGTGCTAAGGAGATGGATGATGAATACGATGTCTAAAAAAGCTGATCTTGACTTATTAGCTACGGGTTTAAATCTAGACGATACCTCTCAAACTATATTGATGAATTTTTGCAGATCAGACATGAAAAGCATGGCGAGGTTAGCCCCTCATGATCACGTCAAAGAGGGACTGGTCCCGAGGATAAATCCATTGCGTAAAGTTACTGAAAAAGAGGCCTATCTGTATGCGCTACTGTCGGAAATGGATGTGCATGAACAGGAGTGTCCCTACGCTGATACGGCCTTGAGAGGCCTTTATAGGGACGTCATAGGACAACTAGAGGACAACACGCCGGGAGCTAAATTTTCCATACTAAGCTCCTATGAGAAGATCAAAGAACCCGTTAGAGAAAGATATGAAGGAGAGGGTGAGCTCGAGAAGTGTGATGTGTGTGGAGAACCGGCCATGGGTGAAAGGTGTAAGGCCTGCGAGATTTTGCAAAAAATAGAAGAAAAAAGGTGATACTCATGAATGAAAGATTGATAATATTTGATCTGGACGGGACCCTTTATAAGACTGAAGAAGTCAGTGTTCCAGCTTTGAAGGAAGCCTTCCAGAGTTTTGGAATAGAGTTGACCGATGAGGAGATATTGGATCAGTTCGGGGAACCTACAGAGCAGATAATAGATAACCTCGTACCAGCCGAAAAAATTCACCTAAAAGATGAGATCGAGGAGTCGATAATCGAAAAGGAAAGAGAGACCATACCAGATAAAGCTACCCTCTACGAAGGTATAAAAGAAGTTTTAGAAACTCTAAAAGATAGCGGTGATGAGTTAGCTATATGTTCTAATGGAAGGACGGATTATATAGAGCATGTTCTGAAGATCACTTCGATAAGGGATCACTTTTCATCTATAAAGGGCTATACAGACGGTAAAACAAAATCGGATAATATACTTGAGTTGATGGAGAAATATTCGACTGATAGAGCAGTGATGGTTGGAGATAGATACCATGATATAGAGGCTGCTGAAAAAGCTGGTATCCCCAGTATCGGAGCTTTGTATGGTTATGGTGGAGAAGAGGCAAAAAATGCAGACCATACTGCAGAAGAGCCTAGGGATATAGTTTCTATACTGCAGGATTGATATCTCAATATTCCGTAACAAAATCGAGTAATCTTTCCATCGCCCTACCGCGGTGGCTTATGCGATTTTTCTCTTCGCTATGCATCTCAGCATAAGTTCTATCTGACTCTTCAGGCATAAATATCGGATCATATCCGAAACCTTCATCACCCTTCTTTCCTCTGATGATCTCTCCTTCAGATGTCCCCTTAAAAAGTTTTTTTTCATCATTCAGATATCCAATAACACACTCGAATCTTGCATCTCTAGTGTTTTTCTCTTCCATAAGAGAAAGTATTCCATCACAGCCGATCGTTTTCATCACGTAAGAAGAATATACTCCTGGAAAACCATTTAGTGATCCGACGAATAACCCGCTGTCGTCGATTATAAGCGGAGAGTGTTCTGAAAGATCTTCCAAAGCGAACTCTACCACCTCTTCCAGCTTATCTGTTTGTATCTCTGGATAATCGATATTTTTCATCTCTATCGACGGATACTGATCCTTGAGTCTCCCTTTATATTCTCTGTATTTGCCTTGGTTCGATGTAACGACCGTCAAAGTCTTATCTTTCATTGATACCTACCTCTTTTTTCTATCTTTTCCACCCAGTCTATTATATCTTCATGATGTTCGCATGTCTTTTCATGCCCGGATACGACTTCATCAAAAAGTTTCAAGGGTTCGTCATGGACGCTTACCAATGCTTCTCTAAGCAGATGTAAGTCTACCGCCATGTATTCTTCTGAAGAATCTTTTTCTCCAAGACTGAAATCTATGAAACAGTGAGTTCCATTTTTGCTATCGTAAAGTATGTTTGAAGTGGTCAGATCGCCGTGACTGATACCTATATCGTGGAATTTTCCTATATNCTCGCCGATCTTCTCAAGGTCAGGGTCTATCCCCGCTTCGATGCAGTCCATGACTCTTTCCCCATGGAAATATCGTATCACCAGCAGGGTTTTTTCCATGTCGATATCATATATTATAGGTACTGGGACACCGACTTTTCTAGCCTCGTGGATCAGTCTACCTTCTTTTCGGACCCTCATCTCTCTTATATTTTTATCTAACTCAGGATGCCGATATCCCTTTTTAACTCTCTTTTTGACTATAACGTCTCTACCTCTCCATCGTCCCTTCCAAACTTCGGCTTCTGCTCCTCTAGTTATCAATTCGTCACGTTCGACTTTCATCGATAATGGAATGGAGCACCAGGATAATAATTTTGTGATTACCTCCGATCAGGTCATCTTGTCCCATTTCTCATCTGTTTTTGATTCCTCAACAATCTTTACGCCCTTGATCTCGTGATGTGAACCATAGATAGCCATGATTCCGCAGACGATCAAAAACAGAATTATTAGGACGACAACGAGATAACCGGGCATAGTCATTATGGAAGCTCTGCTGACCATCTCTCCTAAGGAGTCAGCTGTTGAAGGATGGATCGCGAGTTTTCCTATCCACAACATCACGGTGAGTGAAAAAAGCCAAAAGTAAACTCTTCTCATCCTATGGGAAATAGCTATCCAGAGAGGTATCTTGAAAGTAGGATTTCTTAGGTCGTCAGCGAGTGTCTCCATCCATTCCCTCGTACTGACTTCTTTTTCAGGAGATAGTGTTTTAGCGAGGAAATTTTCTTCTAATGTTTTTATGCGGCTCAACCACACGTTGTAATACCTGTATCTTCTCGATTCGATGGACATGAGTACGCTCATGAAGATCAGCACACTGAGAAGTAGTTCATGACGTCTATCGGGCACACTGAATATCCAGGTTGTAAGAGCTGAAAGTATGACTATAGACCACTCGGTGGTTCTGTCTAGTCTCCTTCTCCAATTATAAGATCTTTGAACTTCGGCCCTGTACATATGAGTGACCACAGTAGTGAAATCACTCGAGTCCTGATGCTCAACGAATTGTTCAGGGTCAGGTTCTTTCATGATATCTCACCATTAACCTATAATCCTTCTTCTTTTATTTATGAGTGTGCCTTACCGACAAGATCGTTGATATCCTTCACATCCTCTTTTTTCATGAGTTCTTTCATCTCTTCGGTTATATGTTTTGGTGCGCTTTTGCCTCTAACATTGAAAGCGGTCCCGATCTGAAGGGCAGATGCCCCTGCGAGTATGTATTCCAATGCATCTCTACCGGTTGTTATCCCGCCGCATCCTATCACTGGTATTTCTACTTCGCTAAAGACTTCGAAGACGCATCTGAGTCCGATCGGTTTTATCCCCTCACCACTGTATCCTCCTACTTCATTACCTAAAATTGGTTTCTGGGTCTCAAAATTTATGGCCATCGCCCTTACCGTATTAATACAAACGAGGCCGTCAGAGCCGCTTTTTTCTGCGATCACAGCTTTTTTAGCTATCTCGTTGGAAGGAGGTAACTTTGCCAGAAGTGGCTTGTCGATGTTATCTTTTACCTTTTCTATTACACGACTCATCACCTGGTCGTCTGAAGCGATAGAAGCTCCGTATCCTTCTGCATGTGGACAGCTAAGGTTCAATTCTATAATATCAGCACCGTTTCTAGCCATCTCTTCAGCTAGATAAACGAAATCCTCAGATTTAGAAGCGAAGATACTACCCACTATCGGCTCATCTTCTATAGAATCTTTCAATCTCTCCAATTCCTTTTTGAACTCTTCTATCCCGGGATTCGGTAGTCCCATGGCATTCAAGAGTCCGGATTTTAGCTCGACTACGCAGGGATTTGGATGTCCTTCTCTCGGTTCTAAACCTATCGATTTAGTGACCAGTCCACCAAGTCCCTTTTTCGTCATACGTTCCATCGTATCAGCGGTCTGATCGAGTATCCCTGAGGCCAATATCAAAGGGGGGTCTAGATCGTGTCCTAAAAAATTCAATCGAGTGATCGTCATGGTACCCTATGTTGCTGACCGGAAATAATATTTTTCGTTATGAACGGTATTTCAGGTAAGAGCGTAAGTTACTTAAGTAAGAGATGATATTCCCATTACAATCATATTAATATCTATCCAAACTAGGAGGTATAGAAATGCCGGAAGATGATCTTGATTTTGACGAAATGGAAGGTTACCTAAAAAAACTTAAAGAGCGTAAAAGCAATTTAGACGAAAGAGAAGAGGAACTTGAAGAGCAAGCTGAGGAACTTTCAGAAAAGGAGAAGGAACTTGCTGAAAGGGAATCTGAATTGTCAGAAAAGTCTGAGGAGATAGATGATTTAAAAGATGAATTAGAATCAAGGAGAAAAGAACTTGAAGAGGTCAGAGAAACTCTTGATTCTGAAAGAGATGAAATCAAGAAGATGAAATATGAATTTTCAAATGCTACTGATGAGATCGAAGAGTTGAAAGAGGATGTTTTAGAGAGAAAAGAAGAATTGATTGAAAGAGAAGAGGCGATCGTAGACAGAGAGGAGGACCTTGATGAGAGAGAAGAGTTTATAGTTAGTAAAGAAGAGGAAGTTTTGGAAAAGAGAAGGGAAACTTTGCAATCTCTCTCTGAACTAGAATCCGTCTTGAAGGAGAATCTCGAAGAGAACAGAAAGATAACAAAGGAAGAAAGAGAGTTGTTAGAAAAAGATAAAGAATACGCTTCCGTGAGAGGTAAATTATTGAACGCTCACAAGAACATGTTGGAAAAGGAAAAAGAACTGATCGGCGAGGAAATAGAAATACCTACCGTCGCTACAGCCATACCAGAAAAGCATGAAGTGCCGGAAAAGAAAGAAGCAGAGACTCCTGAGGTCGAAAAGAAGATAGAACCTGAAGAAACCGAAGAAGAAGAGGAAGTAGAAGAAGAGCCTGAAGAAGCCGAAGAGGAAGTAGAAGAGGAGCCTGAAGAAGAGCCTGAAGAAGCCGAAGAAGAAGAGGAAGTAGAAGAGGAAGAAGAGGAAGAGAT
>SL_8KL_010_SEDDRAFT_10002501_pt1 | contig 15498 bp, 3 predicted proteins | sample SodLakKL_010_SED_4_FD_11160 | JGI IMG/M metagenome (IMG submission 11160) | reverse complement strand
TAGGAACAAATAAGTTAACAGATGACTGCTGAGAAAATAGCTGTAATCTCAGGCAAAGGGGGCGTGGGAAAGACCGTACTTACGGCCAATCTTGGTAGTGTCATGTCCCACGTATTTGACGAGGACGTTATAGTTGTTGATACAGATGTGTCCAGCTCCCATCTTGGTGTACATTTCGGTTTCTATTCCAATCCAGCCACACTCAACTCCGTACTGAAGGGCGATCACAGCCCTGAAGAGAGCATTTATGAGCACGAGACAGGCCTTAAGATAGTTCCTGGATCCCTTAACTACGACGATATAAAGGATGTTGATGTTCACGGACTTGATAAAGTTATCAGCGAATTTGAAGACAAGTCCGATATAATACTCCTTGACTGTGGCCCTGGTGTAGACAGAGAGACAAGTGCAGCTATAAGAGGCTCTGATAAGGTCATATACGTTTCGAAACCTTCCTTCACCTCACTTATTGACGTTATGAGGACTGATTCTCTCGTTGAGGAGTTGGAAAAGGATTCGGTCGGTATAGTTCTTAACATGGTCAAGGGAAAGAAGCACGAAGTAAGTCCTTCGGAGGTGGAAAGCTTTACTGGCATGGAAGTTTTGGGTGAAGTACCTCATGATAATAGAGTCGAAGAGAGCACCTCAAAGGGAGTCCCCGTCACTGTTTACGATCCCCATTCAAAGGCCAGCAGAAGTATAGAGAAGTTGGCTGCTGATCTTCTGGACAGAGAAGCTCCGTCGGATAGAAGAAGTTTTTACAGAAGGCTTAGGAAAATTATACCAGGTCTTTAGTTATTTCTTGGGTTCAAGCCATTCGATAAGAGATTCTCGGTTTTTACCTTCTTTCTCTAGCTCTATGAGCTTTCCTATATCCAGGTTCTTCTCCTTTACCTCTTCCTTTATACCCCTAACACCCTTTTCAAGTATTTCTTTGTATTCATCCTCGCCGAGTTCTTCCTGTTCTTCCGCCTCTTCTTGGGAATCTTCTTCCTGTACTTCCTCTTCCTTTGTTTTTTCTTCCTTTTCTTCCTCTTCCTTTTCGGGTTTTTCCGATCCGCCGCCTCCTGGTTCCTCGTCCTTCTTCATAACTTCCTTGATATTGTCCCACATATCGACAAGCCTTTCGTTTATATCCTCAAGCTTCTCTTCGTTCGAGTCCTTTATCCTCTCGTAGTCACTGGTGGATATCTCTCCTTTCTCGTACTCCTCTTCTAAGTTCTCTAAGAACTCTTCGATATCTCTCCTCTCCTTCCTCAACTCTACAATCGGCTGAGGCAGGGACATATCCTCAAGTGGAGCTATTTTGTTGTACTCCTCCAGCTGGTTTTCGAGTTCCTTGATCCTTGAACGGACCTTCTCCAGTTCGTCTTCCTTTACTGCGTCGTTTACATCAACGGAGACCTCGTCAAGCTTCTTATACATGTCGTTTGTCTTTTCCTGTAAGCTATCTACAGTAGCCTTGTACTTCCTGTACTCGTCCATCTTCTTTTTCATCTGTATGTTGAGTTTCTCTGACTTCGATGCCAGTCTTTCGATATAGCTTTCGGCTTCCTTTATTTCCTTTATCTTCTGCTCAAACTCTTTGTTCAGTTCTATAAGATTTTCCAGGCTACCTAGGTCATTGAGAGTCTCCTTTACATCGTTGGCCTTCTGCTCAACCCTCTCAAGTTTATCATCGAGTCTGTCGATATCCCTTTCGTTGTCGTTGATATTTCTCTTTATTTCCTCGAGATCCTTCTTTATTTCCTCGGGTTGAAGCCCTTCTACCTGGCTTTTCAGAAGATCGACGTCCTTTTGTATGTTGTTGAAGTCAGACTCGAGGTCCCTGAACATCTGCCTGACTTCTCCCACACTTTGAGAAGTGTTCTGTATCCTATCATTTATGGAATTGATCTGTTCCTTGGCCGATTCTACTTCTGCGCTTACCTTTTCAAATTCAGCATGGCTGGCTCCGTCTGCCGTTGCCTTAGTCTCTTTTTTTACTTCTTCTTTCTTCTCCTCTTCCTTTTCGTCCTCGCCCTCATCGTCTCCGCCCCCTGCTGCCTGACCTGCAAGCTTCTTTATTGTTTCTTCGTTTATCTCCTCTATTTCATCGTCACCGTTTTCTTCGTCTGGCATTTCAATCCTTTCCCAACAGTTCTTTGTGTATTGATTTAGCTTTCATATAGGTCTCTTCAGTTATAGAAGCTGTTCTGTGAGCATGTTCGACGTGTCTGAGAAGCTCCTTTATCCTGTTTTCGTCGTTCAACAGTTCTTTCCTCTCCCTCTTTTCCTCTAGCCACTGGATGACATTTTCCCTTGCTTCTCTTTCCTTTTCTTTGGCTATAAGTTCCTCCAGCTCGTGTTCTTTCTCTTCTATGATCTCCTTCATATCCTCAAGTTCATTCTCCAGTATCTCTTCGTGATCTAGTGACATGCTATCATTAAGTGGTGTTCTTGGCCTATTAAATATTTACTACAACATGTCTTCTATTCTAGGTTCCAGCGACTCGAGATAGGTTTCTGCACTGGTGTAGTTCGCTGTTTTGAGTTTGTCCTTGGCCAGATCCAGCTCTGTTTCAAGGTCGTACGTATCTACACCCTGTTCTTCCAGCTCCTCTATCTTCTCTTCAAGCTCTTCAATCTTTTCCCTGATTTCCGTATACCTTTCAACTTCTTCATCGTCCAGCGCAAACGGCGAATGTAGAGGCGGTCTGAAGTCTATGAACCATGGTCTACCCTGATTGTACTCGGGGTTGTGGAACAGTCCTGTACCGATTTCGAGACCTGATATCTTCTCCGCGTACCTCTTTCCATGCTTGCTCTTTACTCTGCGGATGTCACCACTGTACTTCGTACGTAGCTGTATCTCGTTTGCTATATTCGCTCTCAACTCACCACGGAAGTCGGTCAGAACCTGTGATATGAGGAATACACCGATTCCCCACTTCCTGAACTCACGTGCTGCCTGTTCCAGTTTGACGTAACCGCCCTTGCCACCGTACTTCGGAAGCAGCCTGTGGACCTCGTCGTAGATCACCAGTGACTGAAGTTCCGTAGTTTCCTCAAGCGGACCGTCGAATATCTTGTCTATTGTATTCCTCACGAAGTCGTCCAGCTCTTCACCTTCCATTTCACCTATCATGAAGACTGTTACTTCTCCCTTCCTCTGAAGTGCTTCCCATACATCTATGTCCTGATCTGGATCTGTAACTTTGACTATCGTTGTCTTGAATCCCGTTGGACTTTCTTCTGGATCTAGATCGTAGTCGGATAGCATGTTGTTCAGCTCGTCCAGTTCATTCGGCTTTATCATACCTGACCACTGGCCTGTTGGATCAAAGACTACTACTGAAGTTTCACCTCTCTTGAGAAGCTGCTCCGCTACTACCTGAGCTGAAACAGACTTTCCGGAACCTGTACCACCTGCAGCGATGGAATGGACCTTCAGTTGATCTGTGTCTATGTAGGCAGGTGCATCTGCCTCGGCAATGTTACCTACCCTTATCGTCTCGGGTCCCTTCTGTGGCATCTTGTCCATATCAAGCGGTGAAACGTATCTCTTCTCTGCCTCCTTTCTCGCCTTGTAGCTCTTGTACCACTTCATTCCTGCGAGCCCGCCTGGCATCACTATAAGTAGGATTACGTAGGTGAGTGGATGTAGGAAGGCCATTCTAAGAAGTACAAGGAATATTGGGAGAGTGGTAACTTCAAAGCTTCCTGTGGCGCTTGCCTCCTTCTCAAAGTTAGCGTACTCCACGTAAGCATCTATTACATACCTACCTTCGTCTATATCATCTGGGAGCCGCATGCTATGGGTTTCTGTGAGTCGGTCCTCTACTGCAAGCGTTACCGTTTCCTCCTGTACTATATTTTCGGGCTCGTCCAGTGGATGTATCGCGAAGCTTGCGACTATGTCCCTTATTTCCGGAGCCTCGCCCTCGTTTATTAAGGTATACTCGAAGGTGATGTTTTCACCTGGTTCTGTGGACACTTGCAACGGCTCCAACAGAACGTCCAGCAGCCTTAGTTCTTCTGGGTCTACCCTAACACTTGCAGGTATCCTGTATTCAATGTCGTCGCTTTCTACTACAACTTGTCCTGTGTAGATACCTTCTGCTGCATCGTCCATAGCTACTGCTTCTATGAGGACGGTTTGAGTGGACGCCGCGTCGAGATCCACCGTATCCTCCTGAAGGGTCATAATTTCAAATATAGCTCCTTCTAGAGTTAGTTCTACGCTTTGAGCCTCTTCGAGCTGGTTCGTGAGTCCAATTGAGAAGGTCTTTCTTTCACCTGGCTCAATGGCAATGTCTACTAGGTCTGCCTGTACATCAAGCGGGGCTCTATCCGGGACATCAACTGGGTCCACGGGTTCTACTGGGTCTACGGGCTCCACAGGTTCAACCGGTTCCACTGGTTCAACAGGATCAGGTGGAGGTGTTGGATCAGGTTCCTCGGGCTCCTCACAGTCGCTGGGCGACACATCATAGGTCTCCCCATGCTCATCTTCACAAATACCGTCACCTATTATATACTGGGCTACTGCAAAGGCTGCACTCTCATTTCTTTCTAGCTGATCGGTCCATAATTTGTCACCGGCGCTTGTCAGGAATACTTCTTCGCCTCTTTCAAGCCTTTCGAATCCTTCAAGGCCTTCATCACAACCCTCTGTGACTGTCCAGTTAGAGCATTTGTATATTGACGCTGATCCAACATCTATCTCTGCGTCGTCAGGAATATTGACGAATAGTTTGCTGCTGTTCGTAGGTAGATCTGTACTTGTATATACAGCGTTGAAGCTTCCCGGCACCCTTGAAGTTCCTATATCACCTACCTGTATAGGGTCTTCGTAGCTTCTATCTATGTCAACGCCTTCCTGGTCAATTCTGCTTTTGAAGAACTCGTACCTGAAGTCGTACTCCCTGTTCCTTACGGTCTCGTTATACTGCCCTGTTTCGTTGTCAGGTGTGAAGTTGAGTATTGTTTCTCCTGTTTCTGGTTCTTTGAATATAAACTCACTTTCTATAGGTGGTTGATCATCGTCCAGATTTTCGAGATCCCTCGCAGTTCCTCCGAACCACGAGGTCGTGTAGATTTCAAACGTCTCCCATTCCTCTACACAGTTTCCTGAAACATCGCATGCGAAAACAGAGATGTTGTAAACCCCTACCTCGTCTGTGTCAGTAAAGTCCTCTTCGAACTGATATGTATTTACTTCTCTATGAAGGAACTCCGGCTCGAACTCTTCCGTAACATTTTCATCAGGTGGATCAAATTCACCTTCCACGCTTTCTATATCTACAAGGCCCGAATCCGTAACGTTTATTTCTGCGGTAACAACTGAACCTCCTTCTACCTCCAGAGGTAGACCTATATCTATTTCAGGTGGTTCAGTGTCGTTGTAGATTACAGCGTCCTCCTCGATGTCTGACCGGACGTGATGCTCAGTTATATCGTCTTGGGTATCATGATCGGCTGTTACATTCAAATCGTACGCATGTCCTTCCTCCGCTTCGCTCTGGAAGCTTATTTCCCAGAGATCAGCACCTTCTATATAATCTGCACTTTCGACCTCGCCTTCAAGTGAATGCGTGTGGTTCTCGAGTACTACATCAAACTCTACGTCTTCGTCTATATGTTCAAAGCCTTCGTCCGAGCCAAAGGTGACACTCACGTTTGTACTGATAGTATCTTCCGGCTCAGGACCTAGAACTGGTTCCCCTTCTGTTGGACTGTCTATACTGACATAATAAGGCACTGCTGTCAGCTCAAGGTCGGTATCTTCAAAGGTTTCGTTTTCTGCTCTTAACGTCCCTGTGAAGGTTTGGTGGTCCTCGGTATGCGGTATATCCGTAAACACGGTAGTTTCTTCTGAACCGCCATGCGGTACAAGTATTTCTTCATCTTCGAGCTCCACATGCTCGCTGATTTCATCCAGCACAGTTAGGTTGAGGGTAGCGTTTACTGTTCCAAGGTTGTAGAAAGTTATTGTTCCCAGGACTTCTTCTTCGCCGGAAAGGCCTGTAAGTTCAAGCTCATCAGGCTCCTGTTCCCATTCTATGTCCACATCGACCTCGACTTCTAACGTTTCATTGTTTATCAGCTCGTCGTCATCGTCCCTGAACTCAATCACTCCTTCGTGTAGTCCTGCCGGATACTGTTCAGGTACGCTCACCGTTATATTGAAGACCTCATCTTCACCTATTTCTGCCGATATGTTTTCCTTCGGGGTTATATTGGTGACCAGATCATCGCATGCAGGACCTGTTTTACAATCTACCGTGGCGTTTTCTATATCAACATTTCCTGAAGAGGTGAAGGTTATATCTCTGCTCTCCGTCTGTCCGTCGTCCAGAGCAAAGGCCAGGGATTCAGTTAGGTGCATATACGGATTTTCTTCGATCAAAACATCCACCTCCCTACTGCTTTCGCCTTCTTCGTTCTCTTCATCGGCAAGTGGATTTTCCCAGTCCAACTCCAATTTGATTTCCTGGATGTCTGGTTCAGTGCCTTCATCAACAGTCATCATTACTTCTAAATCAGTGGNTTCACCTCCTGCAAGGTCTCCGATACTGATAGAAGATTCATCAAGCGTTACATTCTCACCGATGTCATGGAGGCTGAGCATTACATCCTCGACCCTGGCGCCTCTGTTTTCTATTTCTATGGATAGTTCTTCTGTGTAATCCTCAAGTATAGTAACGCTGTCTACCACAATGGGGTCTTCTTCTGGGGTGGCTGTTACATGGCCTTCGTCCTCTGCGGTTACGTTTATTGGATCTGAACATTCGGTCATCGTCTTTTCCTTTACAGGATTAGTACTGTTTCCACATACTCTCACGCTATGGTTTCCTGTCTTGTTTGTGGAGTAGGTCGCCTTGTACAAGTCATCATATGTCTCATTCATTTCCTGTATGTATGTTTCATTGTCTGGCTGCGTCACGTTGAACCAGACGTCATGCATTTCGTATATGTCGGTGACATTTGCGGAGATATCGGTCTCACCGTAGGTCGCTTCAAATATACTTGGGTCGGCTGTTACATTGCTTATGTAGGGCCCGCGATCTTGTATGTCAAAGGTTATGGTCGTGTCCTGATCAGGGGGATATCCGTAGTCTACTGCATCCAAGGTAACACTCGCGTCTACTACGTCACTTGGTTCGTCGTAGGGTATACTGTATTCGACGGCTACCTTTCTGCCTGCTCCCGGAGCCAGATCGAAGGAGGTAGTATCGGGAGCCCCTGTTGGATAAGCGTCTATCAGTCCTGCGCCCTCGCCTGATCTCCATACATCCAGAGTAATCTTGACATTTCCTATATTCTCTGTCGTTATGTTTCCTAACGTGCCGCTTTCACCTGGTTTGACTGGAATCTCGCCGAACGTTTCGGGTTCACGTGGCCATGATTCGTTCACAGGAACTGTAGCGTTTACTGTTATCTCGTCGTAGCCTGCATTAGATGTATTGAACCTGAGTGTAGTCCAGTAGTTTCCAGGCGGTTGATGGTCAGGAACGTCCAGGACCACTTCTGAGTTTATGTCTTCTCCTGCGTCCAATAAGCCCGTCGGTTCCGTTGATAATGAGAGCTCACATTCGGGACAGTCAACAAATAGATTGCCTTCAAGGAACTCTGCTTCGATATCGTATAACGCATCATTTCCGAATGATCTGAAGGCCACGTCTGCCATTTCGGTTTCTCTTCCGTGTGGTGTGGTTGTGTTTAATACCCTTCTTTGTTCACCCTCTGCTTCCTCACCATCGATTTCTGTAACTTCGACCCTGGGTTCGGGGTTGCTGGAAACCGTAACTTCCGTTGTATTGGTCTGGTTGCTCTCTGAGAAATCAGGATTGGACCAGGACGCTTCTAAGTTTTTATAGAATATCTGTGGTGTTGTTCCTGGAGGAACCGTTATATCGAGCTCCGAAGTGCAGACATCATCCACACTAATATTTCCACATTCGATCTTTTCTTCACTGTATTCCACGTCTTCACCGAGATCGTCGCTGGGTGTCATGTTAACGCTATAGGCTGTAGCTGGTCCTTCGTTCTCGAATGTAACTTCGGCCTCGTAGGTGTACCCCTCTTCTTGTGTTATTCTTCCCGCGACTTCGTACTGCGGCTCTAAGAGAACTTTCCCCTCGGTTTCACCGAAGACTTCGAGTGTTTCAACAAAGGTCTCGTTATCATTGTTTTCGTCCTCTGCCCACACGTATACATCATGCTCGCCGCCCGCCTCAGGTGTATAGTTCACAGAGAAAACAGCCTGCTCCCCGAACCTACCGTGGTCCCTGTAAGGAGTTATATTCTCCATGTTTAGGTCTTCTGTAGTTCCATCGGGCCTTTGAATAATTGCCGCAACGTCCTCTATCCTATGGTTGTCGGTCACGTTGGCTGTTATATTAGTTTCTTCGTAGTTTGCTTCCAGGCTCCTGGGGTCTGCTTCGACGCTGACGAACTCGGGTGGGTCTATATCCTTTATACTGTACTCTGCATGTGCAACTTCCTCGCCTTCCTCGGCGGTGTACATCTGGGTCTCGTTGTCCCCTATTTCCATCCTGAAGTGGAGTGTTCCTTCTTTGTAGGGGAGGAATTCATGTGAGTACAGTCCGGTTTCGTTGGTCATGAACTCCCCTATGTAGGTGTAGTTGTCTTCATCCCAATCGTCCCACCTGTAGGAAAGATTGAAATTATACCCTGATATTCCAGACCTTGCCTCAGTGTCCTCTACCATTGATGTGAGATTGAATTCGTCGGGGAAAGGAAGTTCTTCCTCGTCTTCTGGGCTGACTATCCTTGCTCCTGCGAGGCCGTGTATTTCGACGTCGACCGTATCTTCTACGTTGTCGAAATGGTCGTACGATACGCCTGCTGTCCAGAAGGTTTCGCCCGTTTCCTGTTCTGCCATTCTCCCACTCGGTACTGTTTCATTCTCTTCTAATCCGGCGTCGTACTGCCACAGCCAGTCTCCGGTTGCGTTTTCCCAAACTACCTCTGCTTCTTCAGGAGGTTCTTCGTAGTTCTCAGTCCTGATGTTTGTCTGTACCTCTGTTCCCGTGTCCTTTGAAAGTCCCGCGCCTTCTTCTGGATATATTATCTCTGTGTACAACCTGCCCCTAGCCTCTACTTCTGTTTCATTGGTTTCCGATGGCATCGCTTCGTCGTGTGTGGCGTTTACGTATAACGTGTAGATATCTGGATCTATTTCGTCTGAGAAGCTGTAAGTTACTGTGCACTCGCCGTCCTCTCCGGTGTCGCACCAGTCCACAAACCCTGACTCGTCGTAAACTGTGACGTTTGCATTTTCAGCATCCTCCTCACCTTCGTTCACTTCTACCGATATCTCAGACTCGGAAGGATCGTACGAATCGTTTCTGTATATGGACTCTGGAGAGGGATCTATGTCTTCTATATGGAGCCTTCTCTCAAGGAGCATTTCCGATTCTATCTCTGTCTCGTAGGCATCGTAGTACAGTTCTGGATCGTCGGTTATGTTGCAGGTAAATGTGTAGTTTCCTCCGGGATAACCATAACTGAACCATTCCTCAGCAAGCTCACCTTCTTCATCAGTTTCGCCCTCTAGGAAGAGTTCGACGTCTTCATCCTCGTAGTCCTCTGGATACTCCTTCCATATCTCTGCATTGTATCCCTCTATCGGTTCGTTTGTCGAGTTTTCCCGAACCGTGCAGCTTACATCTATCCAGTCACCGTAGGAGTGTACGCTGCCGTCTTCGGGCTGAAGGTCTTCCAAGCTGCTCCAGCCGAATATAGATATATCTATATACTCTACGCCGTCGTCGTAGTAGTCCCGGCTGCTCTCTGCGATAAGATCTGTTTCTCCTAGATCTGTTTCCGGAAGAACCTCCCAGGTTATATTATGTCCTGTTCCTATGGAATTTTCGTCTATACGATTTTCTTTATACCACACCACTTCCACGTCCTCGTCAAGTGGATCGTCTATACAGTCGGTCGTTACAGTCGAGTTGAGATCGTATTCCTCTGTTCTGCTTAGATTAGCGCCTTCTTCAGGATTATCAATATGGCTGTAGAGCTGGCCGAATACTGTGAAATCTGTATCTGTGAGGTTTTTCTCCTGATACCAGGGATCCTCTACACCTCCTTTCCAGTACTGTGGTCCAACCTCGGAACTGCAGTCTGTTTCGTAATCAACGCTACAGTAACCCTTATCGGAAATACAGTTCATTTCAACAGTGTAACTTTCTCCGTCTTCTGTAGCCCATACAGTTCCTGAAGCGTTGTCTGCGAGTGTTCCGCGGACTTCATCATATATACTGAAGTTAAAGGTCGCTGAGTCATCTACTCTCCTTAGCTCATCGTCCGTGGTTTCGTCTACTGACAAGGACACGGGATTCGGCTCAAGTGTGAATTTTTCCGGTGTGGTATTTTCTGTATGTCCATGAGCGTCTTCAGTCTTGAAGATGAACTCGTTCTCACCTATATCCGTACCGTTGAAGGTGGTTTCAAACTCAACGGGATAATTGGTGTATGTTGGAGAAACCAAGTCCCAGTCTATAAGCTCCCATTCTTCATCTTCCTGTCTTTTCCAGATGCTTACGTTGTTCTCGACCTCATCATTGTCGGTAAGCTCTACATAGAACTCGTAGGTTTCGCCCCAGTATCCTTCTTCAGGCGTGATCTCCTGGTTGTCCAGTTCGGGTTCACTTGAGACATGTATAGCGTCTTCGAGGTAGTATGACTCCATGTCGGGATACGGAGCGTGGTATTCTTTTCGAGTGAATACCTCTACATCATCCCAGCCGTAACCAGCTCTTCCTGTATCAAATTCACATACGTAGGTACCGTTGCCTAGGTCTATTGTGTCCTCACAGTCGAAGTCTATGTAGCTGTAGTAGATGTACTCGGTTTCAGCGCCGGTTACATACCCACAATCGTCTTCTACTGTACTTGTGAGATTTATTACTTCACCTCCTATTACCGAATGGCCTCGTGGATATGTGATATTTGGTTCTAAATAGGATCTTATTGTCAAGTCGTGCTTTGAGGAATTTGTATCAACGAAGTACTCGTCAACTACACCACCCTTCCAGTCTTGTTCTCCTGTCTCATAGCTACAACCAGGTTCAAATCCAAGATGTCCGTATCCAGTACCGTTTATTGAAAGACTGTAGCTGTCGTAGTTTTCTCCGTCTTGGGTTACCCAGAATGTAAAGCCATGGCCGCTTGTCGATACATCAGGATTGTATCTGTCTTCTACATCTAGCACAAGGTCCAATGTATCTGTACCGTTCCTCCACACAGTTTCTTCGTGGCCACTGACAAGCTCTACATCAACTAGGTTCTCCTTTATAGTAATTCCATCCTCTTCTGTGTGTCCGACGAGATCTCTTTCGGGTAGGTCTTCAGCTTCGAATCTGAATTCCCAGTCCGAGTCCCTATATTCCATGAAGTTGAAGTTCAGCCCTTCGTCGTAGTCGTTGTATTCTATAACCACTTCTTCGTTTTCTGGCGACTCTATTATTTCATTTATTCCGTCCTCCCATTCACCGCCAGTTGCTTGGGGATGCCTTGCCTGCATGGTAAGATCTACATCTCTATTGTCGTCGTTGTGAACATTTAGTGTGAAGGACCAGGTTTCTCCCCAACCACCTTCATCAAAGCTCCAGTCTTCTGTATCTTCGCCTCTTTCTGAAGTGAACTCTAAAACCTCTACTTCAGGGGTGGTTCTCAGGAAGAATACTTCCTCGACATATTCCTCAGCTTCATAATAATATGATTTGTCTGAATCTATCTGGATATCGTACCATCCACCAGACATCTCTGCAGGCGAAGAGGTATTTCTCTCGCATCTGTATTCACCCCCGCCGTAGTATTCTATTGGTTCACAGCTGTAGGATTCGCCTTCAGCAGGATTGATGAGTGTTATGTTTACGTCTGCATCTTCTATACCAGGACCTTCTTCATGTATCTCTGTGATCTCTGATATCACTAACACGTCTTCGCCCCTTTCTATTTCTCTTTCATCGGGGGGCATTTCTATGTCAGGTTGAATCAATTCATTGTAGAGATTTCCTATGATTGTGAGGTTGAGGAACTCTGTGATATTTTCGTCGTGGTATCCTTCGTCCTGGTAGGTTCCACCCGTCCACTCTTGCTCACCCACATCGTAGTCGAAGGGATCGGGTTCGAAGTTGATTGGCAGGTAACCTGTAGAGTTAGTCTCATTGGTAATCGGCGAGCCAAAGTTTTCTCCGTCCTCTGTTATCCATACAGCTCCATCAGCTCCTTCGTCGACGTATTCTTCTGCCGTATCGTCATAAATTCTTAGTGCAAGCTCCCCGCCCCTTGTCCTGTTTACTACTGTATTGTTCCCACTTACGTATTCAATGGTAGCGTTGTTCTTCTTTACCAACGGGCCCTCTGCAACTGAGGTATTGTCGAGGTTATCAGGTTCACCGTCGTCCACCTCTATCTTGAAAGAAGTGGGTCCTATGTCCTCTCTTACAAAGTCATCGACGTAGATCTCGCATGTTCCTTGTCCACCTTCTACGACGTCCTCGCCTCTCATCTCAAAGGTGTCGCCGTCGGTTCCTGTCGTATTTTTGAAAAGACGGCACGTTACGTCCGCACCAACCATATCATAGACATCAAGACTGTAGTTGAATCTCTCCGTCCAGCCATCTTCTTCGGGCTCAAAGCTTTTGTTTTCGGTAATCGGTGGTGGATTGTGCAGCTCGAACCAGTCCCCGTACTCGGTTTGGTTTCTGTTATAGTACTCATGGTCGGATACAATCTCTATAGACCAGTTTCCTACGTAATGGTCAGTGCTGTCGAATACAGTGGTGTAGTTACCGTCGCCTTGATCTACAATTTCATTTGAATCTATTGTTGCTTCATCACCTGTATCACTGAATAGATCTATCCTCTCCTCTGTTTCAGTTATTCCTCCCTCGATATCGCAGTCCGATGTCACGGTCCAGTTTATGTCTATAAGGTCGGTGACATCGTACTCAGAACCCTCCTCTGGATATGTCAGGTAGTCGTAGACATCGCCTATGACGTCTATGTTCTGGCTTGACGAGTTTATGTCTTCGAAGTACTGGCTTTCATGCACACCGGCAATCCAGTCACGTTCTCCTGCCAAGTAGCTACAGTCCGGTTCAAAGTCGTACCTTAGAACCCCTTCTTCGTCGGTTTCTACTGTGACCTGTTCATTGTAACCACCGTCGTCTTCCTGACTCAACCAGTAGGCTCCGGGTACTCCTTCCTCGACGTACTGTAATCTATCAAGGTCGTAGACCTCCATCTCTAAGGTAGCTGTTGAGCCAGGCTTGTCTTCCGAGCGGTTGACGGCTTCTGGTAAAGGATCGTCAGGAGTACCTACAAGGACCTCGTTTTCTGTAAGTGTTATCTGTTGCGTTTCTGTTTCTTCGGTCAGGTTGTATGAGTCAGTAGCGTTGAACTTGAAGTATATCTCGGATCCTTCGTCGAAGTCCTCACGAGTAAACCTGTTTGTGTAGTCCAGTGTTTCCCAGCCACCTACATCTAAATATTCCCTCGTTTCCTTTATCTGATAGTCCCCATCTTCTTCGTATGCATACCATAGAGTCACGTTTACAGGATCCTCTTCGGGCGTCTGGTGATCAAGGTCTCTGAAGTCCACCTCAAATTCGTACGGATGTCCCCAGCCACCTTCCTTTGTATCAACTGAGGGATCTCTAAGCTCAGGCTTCCTCCTTACCTGGTATACGGATTCGTTTTCAGCTGAGTCGGGGAAGTAGTAATCCTTGGTGAGGTTTGTTTCAACGTCATAATAACCCGGTAGGTCATCGCTGCTTGTTTCATATACACATGTGTAGTTACCGTCGCCATGGTCAATTACATCATCACCATCACATACTTCATGAACTTCCTCGTCTTCTGCCAGGCCGCTTGCTCCGTGGAGATCCAGTCTCAGGTCTGCTTCGTCTACAGGTCTGCAGTCATCTTTTGCTGTGGCATTGAAGTGTACGGTTTGTCCTTGATCGTATATCTTTCCGTCGGAGGGATCATGGAGGTTGACATCCAGGGCAGAGTAAACCTCCATTATATTAACTGTTGAGTTTTTACTGTAGTAGTAATCGTATTCTTCCTCTATGTATTCGAACTTCCATTCCTGCTCGCCAGTAAGTATATTACAACCTGGTACGTAGTCCTCAATATCTACGTATCCTGTAAAGTTTGTCTCCGTCGTCCTTTCTGTGGAGTAGTTTTCACCGTCTTCGGTGACCAGAAGACGTACACTGTCCGTTCCGAGGGAGCTTCCGTCCTCTGCGTCCTCGAAGTATGCTGTAAGAGAATCTTGTGTCGGCTCTTCGTCGTGTCTTGTAACATTTGTTTCTTTTCCACTGAGTACTGTTATGTTTACTTCCCTTCTATCTACTACAAGTTCCTCTATCTCTGTTTCACTACCAAGGCCATGCTCATCCGTCGCGTTTACCTTCCAGTACCATGTATCGATCTCATCCTCATCAAACTCACGTGTTTCAAGTTCTACGGTGTCGTTTCTTGGATCCACTACGTCTTCTACTGTGTCCTCAAGTTCCCAGGACTGTTCGCCGGCGCGTGAAACCCACAGCTTTACGTCGCTTACAGCGTCTCTGTCGTATACCGTTACGTTAATATCAAAGCTTGATCCCCATGTTTTGGATTCTTTGTCCTGTGTGTGGTTGTGGAGAACCGGAGATCGCGCATTGTGGAATACGTTTTCAAATAGTTTTTCATCCGACGTGTGGAACTCACGGTCACTGGTAAACCTTACATCGTAGTCACCACTCGGATATTCCGTCATATTCAGAGCAGTATTGTAGTATCCGTCGCCCTCGTTTTCTGTTTCTGTAGGTATCGATATATCGTCCTGCTCGACCGTGAAGTTAACCGAAGCGTCGTCTATTAAACCCGCGCAGTCATCGGAAACGTTTCCAAGGATGGATATATTTTCACCTTCAAATACAACGTCTTCCCCGGCTTCTGATGTCCTTCCTTCTGGTTCGGCCAGGGTGTTGTCAAGATGGCCTATCACCGTCGTTTCAAGGTAGCCTGTGAAGTTCTCGGCGGTGTACCACTTGCTTTCTCTCGTTCCACCTGTCCACTGCTGAACACCAGCATTGAACTCGCAGTCGGGAGAGAACTCGTACTTGATGGTCTCGTTTTCCGACTGTCCCTCTCCTATCGTTGTGAAGTTCTCGCCGTCCGTCGTGACATAAATACTGTCGTTTGCGTTCTCCTCTATGTAGGTATCCCTGTGGAGGTCGTAGGCCAGCAGGGAGAAATTTTCTGCATCAGCATTTCTCTCCAGTACAGTTTCATTACCCGAGTCGTACTCTATCTCAACAAGGTTCTCCTCAACTGTGAAGTCGAAGACAGAAGTGTTACTGAACCCAGACATTTCTGTTTCGTTGAACCTGTGGTCCGTAGCGTTGAACTTGAAGTAGTAGTCGCCGAGCTCCGGGAACGCATCGAAGGTGTGGTTGTACTCCAGCGTCGTGTTGTCGTCAC
>SL_8KL_010_SEDDRAFT_10002495_pt1 | contig 15518 bp, 10 predicted proteins | sample SodLakKL_010_SED_4_FD_11160 | JGI IMG/M metagenome (IMG submission 11160) | reverse complement strand
GAACCCATAACCCCGGTCTCCGTGGTATCCAGCGAGAGCATGGAACCCACCATGGATGTCGGCGATATCGTGATGTGGACGCCGACTTCCATAGATACCATCCGAAACGACGATATAGTCGTGTTCAGGAGCAGGGGCGGAGACATCGTCTCGCACAGGGTGGTGGATATAGAAGAACAGGACGGAGATGTAGAACTGATCACCCAGGGAGACGCCAACGACCGCCCGGATCCGAACCCTGTAACTTCAGACGATCTACTCGGCAGGGTCATCAGCATCGGTGATACCCCTTTCAGGATACCCCGTTTGGGACTGATATGGATATCCATGAGTGACCTCGTCATGGGATCGCTGGCTAGCATGGGGAGCGGTGGCATACTGATGATGGTACCGCTGATCACCGCAGGGTTGATGATGCTCGGAACGATACTTCTCCTCCCAGAGAAGGATGACGATGAAGAAGGAAAGTTGAAACGTCTGATCTTGGGCGAGGAAGCCGATAAGGTCCACCCATGGAAGGTTTTCCTGGTACTGCTCATAGCTTTCTCACTGGTGGTGATGGTTCCGTCAATGTACCAGAGCGAGGATAGATCGATCTCAGTCGGTGTTGGTCAGGAAGCCGAACCCGCAGATGAAGAGTTCTCCAGGGTCATACCGGGACAGACTATACACGGGAACCACAGCATGACCAATTACGGTGTCATGAGGACTTCGGTTTACACTCACGTAGATTCAAACCGTGACTGGATAGAACTCGAAGAAGGATATAAGATGGTCGACAGCGGAGGATCTGCTAGAGTAGGGTTCAGGATAGACGTTCCAGAGGACACCGAAGACGGCAACTACGTCTTCCAGATGAACAATCGGTATTCACCGTTCTGGACACTGTATCCAGACGGGTTCGTGTTGGACGTGATGGAACGGGACCCCGCAAGGGGTGCGTTGATGTTGGACTTATTGACCGTGACCATATTCTCCTCATTGTCCATGGGTGTGATGGTCGTAGCATCCCTGGTTTACGATGAGATCTACCTGTGGATGAACTACCGCAGAGTCAAGAAAGATCTATCGAAGGGTAAGACTGACCTTTCAACCCGGATCAAGGAAAAGTTCAGGAGGTACACTGACTGGTTGAGAGGGGTAGATGTGATAGAATTTGAACTCTATCCCTGTCTTAAAGCGTCTTCGATATCCCTCTTCGCCATACCCATAGCCTTATTCCGCCCCGACCTGTGGATACTGATCCTTATGGTACCTTTATCTTCTCTCTTGGCTTATCTATACGGATGCAGATGGAGAGCTGAGATCTACACAGCGTCCATGATAGCAGCTGGCGTCACCATAGGTTCTATCTACATCATCCCGGGTCTTTTGGACTTCAGGTCTGCAGCCGGTCTATCGACCATATTTATAGGAGCGGCGGTGGCATTGGTAGTACTCGTACTACTCTCACCGCTGATATTGGCACTTTCTTACGTCACCTCGAAGGTTATCCATAGATATTTTAAACAAAAAAGAGAGGCTCCATGTATGACTGATATATGATTCAGACTCTGATCGAAAAAGATAACGAAGATAGAGATCAGTTTTGGGATAGATACAATAGAGCCACTGGCGGGAGTCGAACCCGCGACCTATTCCTTACCAAGGAATCGCTATGCCTCTAAGCCACAGTGGCATGTTCACTTTAGCGATTAAGACCAATCATTATTTAACTATTTTCGTCGCAAAAAGATATGGCTTCGATCAATCGTAGAGATGACAGGCAACCCTTCTATCGTATCTTTCCTCCAGTTCTGGCATCTTATCGTCACAGATCTTCCCGACCTTATCCTTACAACGGGGAGCGAAGGCACAACCGATCGGCGGATCTACAGGACTGGGGACATCTCCCTCAAGAGCTATTTTTACCTTCTTATCCGGATCTGGTTGAGGAACAGATGCGAACAGCGCTTTTGTGTAAGGATGTTTCGGATCCCGGAAAACCTTTTTCGTATCACCCACCTCGACCAGCCTACCTAGGTACATCACAGCGATCCTGTCGCTGATGGATCTCACTAGATTGATGTTATGGGATATGAACATATAAGAAACTTTGAATTTGCTTTTTGCTCTTTCGAGGAGTTTGAGTATCTTAGACTGTACGGACACATCGAGTGCTGAGGTAGGTTCATCTAGCAATAAAAATTCTGGTTCCAGACAAAGTGCTCTAGCGATGCACACCCTCTGTTTCTGACCACCACTCAATTCATGTGGATATCGTATCATGTGCTCGGCCTTCAAACCCATGGTGTTCAATATATCGATGATCCTCTTGATCTTTTCCTCTTCGGAGCTGATCATATTATGTATCTCTAAGGGACGGCTGAGATGGTCATAGACCGTCATCTGAGGATTCAGTGAAGCCACAGGATCTTGAAAAACTATGTTCATCTTTTTTCGCAGAGGCCTTATCTGTTTCTCATTAAGATTTGTGATATCTTTTCCCTCGAAGATTATCTTACCAGAGCTCGGTTCGATCAATTTTAAGATAGTCCTTCCCAAGGTAGTTTTACCACATCCGCTCTCACCTACAACACCGAGGGTTTCTCCTTTGATAACATTGATGGATACGTCGTTAACCGCCTTCACTGTGCCCTTTTTCGATTCGAAGAACTTTTTCAGATTCCTCGTTTCAACGATGTTCATTCTACCTCCTCCCAGAAATGACAGGATACGACATGTTTATCGTTCTTACCAGGTACACCTTCAAGAGTGGGTTTGACCTTTGAACACTTCTTCTTTGCGTATTCACATCTCGGGTGGAACCTACATCCCGATGGCGGATTTATCAATCTAGGGACCGTACCGGGGATGGTTTCAAAATCTTCTATAGCGGTTTTAACACCGGGTACCGAGTGGATCAATCCTCTAGTATAGGGATGTTTTGGGTCCTTGAAGAGATCATGAACATCTGCTGTTTCGACTATCTGACCGGCGTACATCACCGTGACCCTATCACATATCTCCGATACTACGGCCATATCGTGTGTGATGTAAAGTATCGTCAGATCATTTTTTTCCTGTAGGACCTTGAGCACCTTGATGAATTGGGCTTGTATAGATACATCCAATGCGGTAGTGGGCTCGTCTGCGATCAGTAGATTCGAGTTGCATGCTAGCATCATAGCTATCATCACTCTTTGCTTCATCCCACCGCTGAGTTCATGTGGATATTTTTCGTAAACATCTTCTGGATCAGGAAGCTTCACACGGTCTAGTTCATCTAGGACTATCTGTCTTGCCCTTTTCTTGTTTTTATCCTGGTAGAGTACTACGGACTCTCTGACCTGTTCCCCTGCTGTATATACTGGATTAAGAGATGATACAGGGTTCTGGAATATCATGCTGATCTCATTACCCCTGATATGACGTCTGAGCTTTTTTTCCTTCATCTTCAATAGATCTTTTTCACGGTAGTAAATGTGTCCCCCTTGTATCCTAGCGTTATCATCCAGTAATCCCAGTGTTGTCAAACTCGTGACGGATTTTCCACAGCCGGTTTCCCCGATCAACCCGTGTATCTCACCCTTTCTAACGGTGAGGTTTATACTGTCTAGAGCCTTCACTGTACCTTCTTCAGTCAAGAAATCTATTTTTAGATCTTCGATCACCATTAGTGGTTCACCGAGTTTTAATCCTTCGACCATTCATCTTCCTCCTCTTCTGACCGGATCTAAAGCATCTCTAAGACCATCGCCCATGAAATTGAAAGCCAACACAGTCACTACTATAGCCAATCCAGTAACCGTCACCATGTTCGGGCGGAACTGCATGAATCTAGAGCCTGCATTGACCATCTCACCCCAACTCGGGGTGGGCGGTTCTACCCCTACCCCTAAAAAGTTCAAAGCAGCTGAGTAAAGTATAGCTGAAGGCATCTGAATCGTAGCCACTACTATTATGGAGGGAAGAACGTTTGGTAAAAAATACCTAGTGATTATACTGAATCTACTCTCACCGATAGCTCTTGCACCTTCGATATACTGTTCTTGCTTTATAGCTAATACGTCTCCACGAGTAACTCTAGCAAACTGGGTCCATGTTATCAAACCTACCGCCATTATCACGGGGTATAATCCTCCTCCAAATGATACCGCAAAAGCGATCCCAAATATCAGAACTGGAAATGACATGAAGGCATCTACTACTCTCATGATAACCTCATCTACCCAACCACCTATGGTGCCTGCTAGAAGACCAAGGGTTACTCCGATCCCTCCGGAAACCCCTACGATTATCAAACCTATGAACAATGCGATCCTAGCACCGTACATCAATCTAGATAGTAGGTCCCTGCCCAATTGATCCGTACCCAACCAGTGATCTCGAGAAGGATCCTCTCTTCTCCTTGCCACGTTTGTTTCCAGGGGATCATATGGGGCTAGAATAGGGGCGAATATGGCCACGAATATCAATAGGAACAGAATGGCCGTACCGATTAGTGCTAGCTTGTTCCTTTTAAATCGTAACCATACGAGTTCCATCTGACTTGTTTTTTTCTTTTTAAGGTCCTGGATTTCCTGCTCGATATCTATGTCTTCTGTGCCGAAATACGATTGGTCCTCTTCCATACCTATACCCCCTCGGACTGACCCAATTCGATCCGGGGGTCAACGAAAGTATATGCGATGTCTGCAAATAGATTGGCAGTTACAGCGATTATAGTTATGATCAAAACTGAACTCTGTACTGCGATGAAATCTAGTGACATAGCGGCATTATATATGAAACGCCCCATCCCCGGGATGTTGAATATCTGTTCAGTGATCATAGCACCTCCGAACATCCAAGGTAGATACATGGCTATGATAGTAACTACAGGTATCAGAGCATTCCTCAGGGCGTGTTTGATAACTACAACATGCTTTTTCAGGCCTTTAGTCTGGGCGGTTTTTATGTATTCTTTATTCAATACACTCAACATACTGGATCGAGTCAATCTAGAGATCACCGCCTGCAGCCTTAACCCTATTACAAAAGCTGGAAGTACCAGGTAATAGATATTTCTATAACCACCGGTGGGGAAGAGACCTAGTTCGAATGCAAATATAAGTAAGAATATAGTCGCTACCCAAAAGGGAGGTGCAGACCACCAGAATAGTGCCTGTGTGGATGTTAGATAATCTATCCATGTGTTTGGATTTAGAGCACCTAATACGCCCATACCGATCCCCATAACTACAGAGATAACTAGAGATAAACCCATCAATTGGATAGTGAGAGGTAATCTAGGTCTGATGAGTTCTGTAACTGGTCTCCCCCATCGTAGAGAAGTTCCAAGTTCACCATGGAAAATAAGTCCATGCATCCAGTCTATATATTGTCGATGATACGGTTTATCAAGGCCGTGTTCTACATTGAATTCATGCAGCATCTCTTCAGTGGCAGTATGCCCTAATATCACTCGAGCAGGATCTCTGCCACCGATTCTCATCAGTGAGAAGGCCACTAAAGTGGCTATCAATATAACCGGAATCGATTTGATTACCCTCTTTATGATAAATCTCTTCCTTTTACTCTTGATATATCTTTCCAACATCTCATCACTATTATAAGGAAAAAATAGAGAAAGGGGTTTTTAGCTTTTTTGTAAGGTTTAAGATATTATCTATTCTTCGAGTTCCCATAGGTGTGCTGCATAAAGTGGTCCGCCGCCCATGTATGGGTTCCATGCATCATCTGGAACTGTCAATGTTTCGTGGTAAGCCTGTGGAACTCTCTCGGTGTAAGTTATCAGACAACCCATGTCTTCTTCGACCATTATCTCTTGTGCTTGATGGTATAGATCCCATCTTTCGTCACCAGGAGTCCTCAGTGCTTCTCTAACTAGGTCATTAACCTCTGTGTTATTATACCAACCGGAATACCAGCCCCAAGGAGAGTACCCCAGCATATAATTCATCGTGTACTCAGCGCTTGCAGTTCCAGACCATCCAGCGAAGTTAAGAGGGGCATTTCCTGCTTCTACTTGATCTATAAAGGTACCCCATTCAACAGCCTGAAGTGTTACATCTATACCTACTTGTGCGACCTGCTCCTGAACTATTACCATCTCGTCTGCTCTCTCATCGTCGGAAGTCCATAGTTCGGTTTCGAAACCATCTTCGTATCCGGCGTCAGCTAATAACTCTTCAGCTTTCTCGAGGTCCTGATCATACGTCTCTAATCCTGGTGGATGAGCTGGATGTACCTCTGGTAATGGCGATCTGGTGTTATCTGCCAATTCATCGGTCCTGACTGCATCTATGACCTCGTCGAAGTCGATAGCGTATGCGAAGGCCTTCCGGACTCGTGCATCCGCAAATGGATTTTCTTCACCATCTATAACTTCATCTCTGTGATTGAAAGATATACGTTGATGCCCGATCTGCTGGTATGTATCAGTTATTACTTCTTCGATTTGTTCTTCTATGAGATCGTGATAATTCGTTGGCCCGATACGTGACATATAATGAACATCACCGTTTCTAAGTGAAACGATAGCTGAGGATTCATCATCGTAGAAATCGAATATCATATTTTCTATATTGACTGTACCTCTGAAATCTTCGAAGGCTTCGAGTACGATCTCGTCGCCTGGTTTGTACTCCACGAATTCATATGGTCCTGTACCTATCAACTCGTCTTCGTAATCTCCCCAACCGTTCTCTATGATGTAATCTTTTGGTAGTACAGCTAAAGCTTCAAATGCACCTTTCTGAAGTAATTCTGCATCTGCCTCCTCCATTTGGATCTCTAACGTGTAATCCCCTGTCGCTTCTATACTATCAACGGATGCAAGATCCTCAACTCTAGGTGATGATGGTGCATCAGTTACCCCGTATAGATCCTCAGATAGACCTTTAACGGTATTTAATGAGAATTCTATATCGTAGGCTGTCATCTCTTCACCGTGGTGGAACATGATACCCTCTTCTATCTCGAAGGTATATAGTAATCCATCTTCACTGATTTCATAGTTATCTGCTACAGCTCTACCATCTGTATTAGGCTCACCCTCTGGGTACGTCTGTACCAGCGGATCAAAGATCTGCATTAGGATGTAACCCGAATAGACATCTGTGTACGATATCGGGTTGAATTCAGCAGGTTCATGTGTTTGCGCTATGACCACTGTATCAAGGTCTTCTTCCTCTTCTATACAGCCACTAATGGCGACTGTCATCAGAAGTAGTATGGTTACAAATACCACACTTAATATTTTCTTTTTATTTCCAAATTTCATGTTTTATCCCTTCATCATGATTTAAGAGAGCATGATATATAAATTTGTTCCACACCTGAGATATGGATTTAAAATGTATTATAAAATTGTCGAATATGGAATTCTACCAACAAGGAACAGATATAAATCAAACCAAAAAAATCATCATTTTAAATGGAAAAGAAATCAAGAGTAAAACTTACCGGGACTATGATCATCATCGCTGCATGGGTTGTTTTACTAACTGGGATAATCAAAGCACCTCTTTCTATATGGATGATACTTTTATTTGTTTCAATTATTTTTTACATTGCGGTAACCAAGAGAACTTACAAAAGAAAACGGAACATAAAAAAGGTAATAGAGGATATGGACGAATACATGGAAAAAAAAGCGGAAGAGATCAACAAAAAAGAATTAGAGGGATCAGATGAAAAAGATTAGATATCATCTATTCTTTTAAATCATCATATCTCCAGCGTTTTTTCACTTCTTTTATCTTTTTTTCGTATATCTTCTCAGCCAGCTCATCCTCGATCAGTTTTAGATCGAGCTGTTCCATCTCCCTTTCAGCTCGGTCGATCATCGAAGTTCTATATCTATCACCGATCTTATCTAAGACTTTAAGGAGTTGTTTACACTCTTTGGTCAACTCGTAAATTATCTTTGGTCTTCCGTCTGGAGGGAATATTGCGTTCCTTTCAACCAATCCCCAATCATGAAGCTCGATGAGATGCTTGTCGATGGCCTGCCTGGTCATGCCAAGTTCTTCAGCTATATCCTCTGGATGATCATACCCACTTCCCAACATCTCTATGATCCTGCATCTAGTACCTGACGAAAACAGAGAGATAAGATCTTTCGTGAACCCCTTCATCGGTTTTATAAGTAACTCCATCTATTTAGTTTTTTCAACTTTCAAGTTGAAGTTATCAAATACAGATTTCATGGTATCTATTTTTAATTTCAAAATATGCATAAATACTACAGGAGATATATCTTTATCAAAAAGGTGATGAAAATGGATAAAGAAATCTTAAAGAAGCTTGATGAAAGGCTCGCTAAAGGAGAGATATCTGAAGAAACTTACAAGAGTATCAAGGCTAGATATGAGGATCAAGAAGAGATCGAACACGAAGAATTTCAAGATGAAGGTATCGAACCAGATGAGGAGGTGGGGACCGGTGAAAAAACTAAGAGGGTTTCATTATCAGGTGCATCCAAGACCAGCGAGGTTGATTGCGAATACTTCAGTTCTTCCGGTGCATCGAAGGTAGAAGGCTTTCTTAAAGCAGATAAAGCAAAGATATCCGGTGCCACCACCGTGGCAGGTGATGCATATCTGGGTGAAGTAGATGTCAGCGGTAGTTTTAAAGTAGAAGGTAGTACAGAAGCAGAGCATATGGATATCTCTGGTGCAAGTAAGTTTTTAGGGAAAGTCGAAGCAAAAAAAGTGATTTCAAAAGGAGCTTCAAAATTTGTATCAGATGTGAACGTCGAGGATTTTAAATCGTCGGGATCTTTAAAGATAGAGGGAAATTTTACAGGTAGTAGGTTTAAAGCATCGGGTTCTTTCAAACTAGAAGGCAGATTGAAAGCTGACGAGGTATTACTGAATCCTGGAGGAGATTGTAAGATCTTGAAGATCGAAGGGGGAGATATCCTGGTCGAAAGCGGTGGAGGCGGATTCTTCTCTCTTTTTAAAAAGGGAACGTTAAATGTAGAAACTATCTCAGGGGATAAGATCTATCTTGAAAACACGATAGCCGATACGGTCAAAGGCAACGATGTCAGGATAGGTCCCGGATGTAAGATAGCATCGGTGAAGGCAAAAGATCTAAAAGTTCACGAATCCTCCAGTGTGAGATCCAAGACCAAGATATGATCATATCCCTCGAGTTCTTTCATACCACTTCTGGATCTCGTAATCAGAAACCCTTTTCTTTTTCTTCTTTTGTTTGATACCCATGTTGTTTTCGTAGGCCCATTTTTTGATAATATTGCGGTATTTTTTCGGACCTTCGTATTCCTTTATATCGATCATACCGTTGCTCACATTGGCATTGAATGCGGCAGCTATTTCAGTTCCATCGAAAACAACATAGCACGCCCCCAAACCGAACTTCTCTTTTATCTCTCCCCTAAAGTAAAGGTTCAACCTGTCTTTCTGAGTTATAACGAATTTTTTATTTATATCAACGTCTGGGATCTTACCAGGACCTTTGGATAACATCCAGTGAACTTTATCACTACCTTCCAAAAAGAAGCCCTTGATCAGTTCTCCTTCTTCAACGAGTTCCGAAAGTATCTCTCTTATCTCTCCCATCTTCATGTCTGAACCTATATAACCGGACAATCTCTCGGCTGTGAAAACACCGAAATTTTCAAAGATCCATCTGATCACCAGCTTTTTAGCTTCATATTCGCCGTTGGAAAAGTTCGGTATCGGGACGTATCTGCCGTTGTGGTCTTTACATATATGGAGTCCCTCGTAAAGCTTTTTTACGGATCTGACGGTGTTAGATTTACTGTAGGGAGACCGGTGATATATGGTCCTAGCGGGGACTGGTGATTTGTCGAAAACTATCTCTAGAACGGTTTCATCTATACTATCAAGTTCTACGTTTTTAGCAGCCTTGTATGTGGCGATATCTTTCGAGAGTGAGTACATATGATAGGGAGGGATCATCTTCCCGGCGTATATTTTCCCCCTTTTATGCAGCCATTCCAATGAATAGAAATCATCGGTCCTAGCCCTCAACTCGAAATCGGACCTAGCTCCTCTCATCAGTTCGATAGCCCTCTCTATATCATCATATCTGTTGCTATCCAATCTTTGCCTATGGAAAACATAGGATCTTAGTTCCTCTTCCGAGTAAACTTCTTTGGTAACATTACCTTTCACAAGCATCCCTTGGACCAGTTCATATCCTTTACCATAGAAGATATCTAAAGTATCGTCATCCAATTCATCGGATGATGTATTCTGAAAATGTCTAACCCTTACGATATCATAACCTTCCAATCTATGGAATCCCATGATCTCATCTATGGCATCAAGTGTTCTTTCCAGGAGTTCTTCATCATCTAGATCGATATGTCTGATCTCTATACACCCGCTCATCTTCCATTTTTCAACGGCACCTACCATCTTCCCGTCCTTGATTATCGGGAATACCCAATCATCACCGTACCTGGAATATATGTCAGTCCAGATAGAGCGGGCTGCAGGATCTTTCTTAGAGATGATCCTGAGTTTACTGCTCTTCTCAGTACTTATGGACCTGATCTCATCTAGTTCATCCGATAATATGTATAATTCTCTCTGGGAAGTACCGACCTTTATCTTCATAACCTCCCCTTCTCTTATCATCTCCGAGACAACAGATTCTACTTCTCTACCGTGGAACCGGGTCTGGTATCTTAGGTCGGAGATCGATAAAGGACCGTTACCTTTCAAGAAACGTTTGATAACTTCTTTGACCGCCTCCTCTCTAGGTAAAGGTTCTTCACTTACAGGTACGTATCTGTTTTTGGAAGACCACCCTTCCGTGCCGGTATATTCCCTTTTCAGATACAGATTGTTATCTAGTTCTTTGACTATCTCTTTGATCTTCAAATTGTCGAGATCAACTTCCCTTTTTATCTCTCTGAGCGTGTTAGCTCTTCCATCTTTGATGGTTTCGAAAACCTTCTTTTCATCCTCATCCAGTTCCTTATTCCTGTAGGCCCCTACGTACATAGGTACGTCCTCTTCAAGTACGTATCGTACTCTTCTTCTTACGAACCTACCTTCGACTATCTCACCTTTCCCCCTCATCTCGTTCCACTGGTCCAGTGAAAAATCTTTTACCCTTTTATAAACATCGAAAGGCATCCCTGCATCGCCGTATTTATAGAAATAATCTCGTATATCTTCCAATCGCGCAAATTTCTTCTCAGAGAGGTATCTATTCAATTTCTTCTCACTGATCTGTTCTTTTCCAGGGAACCTTAAAGAATGATAGTCCTCTTTAAGCATGTACTGCTTTTCTTCTCCGACTACCAATTTACCCGATATGACTTTTCCTCTATCTACGAGATTATTCATAGCCATCAGTGTTCTATCCTCAGGTAAAGATAGAACATAAGATATCTCTTCCAGTCCTTGGGGTACATGGTATTCAAGATGATCCATGATCAGCTCTTCGACCTTCTCTAATTTAACATCCCTCTTTTCAAGTAGCCCATAGATGTACTCATCATCTTCATCGATCCCTCTCCGGTTTACCAGCCTTTTCCTTTCGAGGTCCCTCATGATATTCTTGATATCTTTTAATCTAAGGTCCGTATCATCATATATCTCTCGGATGGTTCTAGGTCCGAACTTTAAGGAGTTCAAGACAGGGCCTGCACCATGAGGCTGTTCACCCTGATCAAGACTGGATAGAAGCGTTTCTAGATAATCCGATGAAACATATTTTACTTCTCCCACCCATACGGATTGTATCTTTCCTTCGTTAAGCAGTTCCTTACCCCAGCTCCTGACCTCTTCAAAGGATCTTTCAGTCATCTGATATACGTTTTCACCCCTTTCCTTAAAGACATGGATGGGCTGAAGTTCCTTGATGACATCTAGCATCTCTTCTTTTGTGTTAAATTCCGGTCTCTTATCGAAGAAATGTTGTTCCACCTTCTCAGCTTCGAACTTGAACTGCTCGATCTCCTCTTCGGGTATGACCTGCTCGAGTACCTTCTGGTGGAACTGTCTAAGAAGGGCGCTCTTGTCCTCCATCATTATCACATCGGAGATCCCTGCCATGATGATATTATGGGCGAAGGGTGAAGGAGTGTCCCCATAATCTAGATATTCGACGTCCATCTGACCACTTTCGATCCAATGAAGAACTTCTTTTGCATTGGCCATGTCTAAAACCTGGTAAAGGATCTCGTTATATGTTTCCTTGATTATCGGGAAATCACTCTGCTGATGAAGTACGTCTAATATCTTCCTGGACCGGTATTTTTGTTTAGAAACCGAGATATCTCTCCCTTTGTAATTCCTTAAGATCATCAACGCCCTGCTGGCGCAGTGCCGGAAACGCTGTTTGAACATCTCTGTGTTCCTGACTGCTCTTTTCAATATCTGTTCGATATTTTTAGATGTTACTAGCTTCGAGACCTCATCCAGCGGTACTTTTTTCTTAACGGATATCATGAAGTTATCGTCTGTAACAGATACGTTGGTAGTGCAGTTGAACCTCCTCGATATCTTATAAGCAAAAGCTCTAGAGAGTGCATCGTTCACCCTCCTACCGAAACAAGCGTGGAATATGATATTATGATGTCCCTTTTGGTCAACGAATCCCTCGAGAACAAGATGATCATCGGAGGGTAGCTCATCCATGAAACCGAGCTGTTCCTTAACATAACTAACTATGCTCTGAGCGGAACCCTTATCGATGCTGTAATCTTTCATGAGCCAATCGATGACTTCTTCGTCTTCAACATTTCCCGCCAGTTCTCTCCTGAACTTTCCGATGGCTACCGAGAGGTCAAAACTCCGGGGAAGCATCTCTCCCGTCCAACTAGGGACTGTTGGCTTCTTTCCCGAGGCGTCCTTAACGAACAGCCGGGTACCTTTTGTATCCAAGAACTGGTAGGAATGACCTCCGAGTACGAAAACGTCACCTCTAGAGAGCCTTTCTACGAATTTCTCTGACAACTTACCCAATGGAACCCCTTTATCTGAATAGACCCTGTAACTAGAATCTGAGGGGATGGTCCCGATATTCAAATAATATAGCATCTGCACCCCTCCTTTCTTCCCGAAAACCCCCTCTTCAGAATTGTACCATATCTTCGGATATACGTTCTCAAACCTGTTCCCACTAAGGTATTCTATCACGTTAAGATAATCTTCTTCTTGTAGAGTCCTATAACAGTAGGACTGCCGGATCATCTCGAGAGCCTTATCTACATCCCACCTTTTCTCCAGACTCATACCGATTATCCCTTGAGATAGAACATCCAGGTTGTTGGTCGGGATATCCACTCTATCTATCTCGTGTTCGTAAGCTTGTTTTGTCAATACAGAACACTCTACAAGATCATCTTTTTCGAATACGATCATCCTACCCTTGGAGGTCTTTCCCACGGCATGTCCTGCCCGGCCAACCCTCTGAAGTCCTTTTGCTACTGACTTAGGAGAGCCTACCTGTATGACCAGATCGATATAACCAACGTCTATACCGAGTTCTAAGGATGTAGATGATACCGCAGAGGTCAGTTCGCCGTTTTTAAGATCGTCTTCAACGTTTATCCTGGTCTCTTTACTTAGGCTTCCGTGATGAGCGGCTATATCTCCGATACCCCTTTCCTGCAGTTTGTAAGATACATTTTCAGCTCCACTCCTGGTGTTGGTGAATATCAATGTCGTCCTGTGCTCTTCTACCATATCCGCCAAAGTATCGTACATGCGAGAGTTTACGACTTCGTAAGGTAATAATGTCATATCATCCACAGGAGATATCACGGAAAGGTCCAATCTTTTCTTTTCACCGGCTACTTCGATTATGTTCACTTCCCTGGGTTCATCGTTCTCGAAGCCTCCAAGGAATTTTGCTATCTCTTCGATAGGAGCTTGGGTAGCCGACAATCCAATACGTGTCATCTGTCCTTTAACATGTTCTTCCAATCGCTCCGTGTTCAGCGATAAGAATACCCCTCTCTTGGATGAACATATATCATGGATCTCATCCATTATAAAATATTGAACATCGTCGAACTTCTCACGAAATCTTGGTGATGATAAAACCAAACCGAGACTTTCTGGAGTAGTGATGAATATATGGGGAGGATCTTTGACCATCTTTCTCCTCTCTTTCTGTGGAGTATCTCCAGATCTGATAGCAGTCTTTATCTCCGGTATCTTGAAACCTTTCTCCTCAGCTAGATCTCGTAATTCCTGCAGCGGTTTTTCTAGGTTCTTATGTATGTCGTTTGCAAGAGCTTTCAAAGGAGAAACATATACACAATATATCCTGTCCTCTAATTCACCTTCTTTATCGAGCTTGAACAGCTCGTTGATTATCGATAAAAACGCAGTCAATGTTTTACCTGAGCCGGTGGGAGAGGAAACCAGAACGTTCTTCCTGTCATGGATGAACGGTATAGCATACCCCTGAGGTTCAGTCAGCGAATCGAATTTATCGTCGAACCACTCTGAGATCAGCGGTTCCATCAGCCCCAAGACTTCTTTTTTGTCTTTGCTTTCGCTTACTCTTTTTATCATACTTTCTTTTCCTGTACAACTACTTCGAATCCAACATTACGTGGACGGTCATTTAATAAACTTTCGCCTAGATACACACGTGTTACATCTTTCCCCCAATCGATATGATCAAGATCTTTCTCTTCGAATATATTCTACATACCAATCGGACAACGATTCAAGGATACTCTCGCCGATCTCCTTATCCGCCTTAGAAGGATCCCCCAATACGCCGTTATCTGTGAATGATTTTAACCCTTTCAAAAAAAGCCTATTTAAAGGTATATCATCCATGTACCCCCTCTCTACCCTATCCATTTTTACCAAAGTATCATCGATAGCCATCACGACTGAAGTTTCTGTAGCTCCAGCATGGATCAGAGGTTCAACAAGTTCTAAATTTGATTTTTTCAGACTCTCGTTCATCAACATCATACTTTTCTCTAGATCCGCTACTAGTATCAGTTCTGAATCTTTGAGCTCGTATCGTATCTCGGGTTCTATCTCCTGTATAGGTTCGAAGTTCCCCCCATGATAGGGTATCAGCACGATAGTCTTGAATCCGTGCTTCTCATAGGCATGACAGTAGTCTTTTACTATACTTTTCAATCCCTCAGGTGATATAGATACGGTCCCTTCAAACTCCATGTGATGCCTTGAACATCCCGGTCTGATAACCGGGGCAACGAGTGCATCTCCGAGTTTCCTGGCAGTTCTGATCCCTAGTTCTTCGGCGATGAGTGTATCTGTTTTAAGTGGTAGATGTGGACCGTGCTGTTCGATAGAACCAAGCAATATAAGCACTGTGTCTTTTCCTTGTTTTACAGCTTCACTAACCTCTGACCAGCTCATATCTTCGAGTTTTAACGTCATAGAATATAATCACATAGCATCGTTATAAAATACTTTTTGGAGTAAAGATCAAAATAAAGAAAATAAAATGGAAGGGTTTTAGACAAGGTCCAGTTCCTTACCCAGTTTCTCGTAGGCATTCAATATCTTATCGATATCGTCGTATTC
>SL_8KL_010_SEDDRAFT_10002493_pt1 | contig 15529 bp, 12 predicted proteins | sample SodLakKL_010_SED_4_FD_11160 | JGI IMG/M metagenome (IMG submission 11160) | reverse complement strand
CTCTGCAACACCGCGATCAAGCTGCACTTGATAATCAATCTGAAAAATGTCGATATCAACTTCTGCAAAATGTGCAGTATTGTAACCAGTACTTTGCCCGATAACATTAGAAAAAATCAGAAAAAAGCTGATAAGTACAATTGAGGTAAGGGATTTTAAAAAAATCATTATGATCGATCTCATTTGGTGACATGTTAATCCATCTAAACTTCATATCACTTAAGATCAACTGCTGATTAATTTTTGAGAAGAATTCTGCAGGCAATGAGATGTGTCAGGATATAGAACTGAATTGAATAAATTATCAAGCAATAACTATGTCACTAAAAATTATCCTATTCATATTTTTGCAGCTCTTATTGGTCTCTGGGATGTCTGCAAATTCATTAACGATAGAAACGACTGCCGGTTCGAACATTCTTCTGAATAACAGTCAATTTATTTCACTCGACAAGTCAGAAACGTCCTTTGTCTTAAACAGAGAAGACTTTACCGGATCCGATAGTATCGCTCACATTACAATATTATCGGATGGTTACAGGCCATTAGTGATCACTCTTTCTCTGGAAAAACTTCTTGCTACAGATTTTATTGAGCTTTCATTGACTCCGCTACCATTAATAGATCGATGGAGCAGACATATAAAGTTGGCATTATTGATCCTGACCACTGCATTCATAGGATTTTTCCTGGTTAGGAGATCTGTCTCTTCTAAACGAAATGGCACTGTAAATCCTAAATCTGATTCCAATTTTGATAAAAGCATTAATCCTGAATCTGATACAGACACTAATTTAGAGTTAGATTCAGCCCCCGAATTCGAGGAAGAATCTTCAACAAATACATTTGATCGTTATTCACTCATAAGTCATTTGGCGACGGGTGGTATATCACAAGTTTATAAAGCTAAAAATGAAAAGGGAGAGACAGTAGCTTTAAAAATCATGTCCAACTTTCTGAATGATAAAGACATGGTTGGTAAGTTCATCGGTGAAGGTTGGGCGCTCAAAAATATCAAATATCGATTTCCACATTCGCCAATAGTGGACGTCTATGACTTTGGAAGAGAGAATGAAGCCATTGACGGCACCCCTTACATTGCTATGGAACTGGTTGATGGAACTCCTCTTTCTAAAATTCTTGGCAAGAATTCTCTTAATTATTCAGACAAAATTGGAATAATTAAACAGCTAACAGAAGCATTACATGCCACTCACTCAACTGATGTATTACACCGCGATGTGTCACCCGACAATGTATTAATCAGGAATGGCAAACCTATTCAAATTTGCCTTATCGACTTCGGAGTGGCAAAACACGAAGTAAATTGGCTGAAAGGAACATCGTATGGCGCTGCTTATGGAAAACCGGAATACATGTCACCAGAACAATTTTCCGGAATTGATACTATTGACTACTGTTCCGATTACTATTCATTAGGTGTACTGATATTCGCACTCTTCACCGGTAAGCCACCTTATCAAGATTCAAATACTTACAAGGTTGGCGATATGCACAAGAATGATCCCATTCCGAAAATGCCCGATGATGTTCCGGATAACATACGTGCTCTTGTATATAAGCTTATGTCAAAATCTCCAGGCGATAGGCCTCAAAGCCCGAGTGAAATTTTAGGCTATTTAAACTAAAACCAAACAATACCGTCATGTTCAAAAAAACATTATTTCTATTATTAACGAAGTTAATTTTGTTCGGTTCTTTATATTCTCAAGACAATGTCTCTATCAACGACTTATTCAGCTCAGACCAATATTTGAATAAAATTGTTGAGGTTACAGGCACAATAGACAGAATATCAGAAATTGATACTACCTCAGATGTAAATGCTTACATCTTAAGAGATCAATTTGGCCAACAGGTCGTGGTGAGAACTACAAATAACCATCCAGTTGTAAACAGATCTTATACAATAAGGGGAACATTTGAAGAAGGTCCTCCACAGGGGAATCGTCAATTCTTTTTTATACGAGAGCAGAATAGGTCACTTGCCGAAGAAGGTGAACTTCATTTGGTACAAATCAATTCGGAACCCGAAGGCGCTGATGTTGAATTGGATGGTAACATTGTCGGAAGTACACCATACAGCATTCGTTTATCTGATGGGAACTATACGTTTAGAGTACAAAAGCCTTTTTTTGAAACCAGAACAATTGGTCTTGTTGTAAATGGTAACGGTGTAGAAAGAACAGTTGAAATGCAAAGAAACCTGGTGTTCTACCTAGTTACAGGAGGCGGGGTGCTTTTATTCTTACTGGCAGGAGGTTTTATATTTAGTAAAATTAAAAACGGGAATTCAAATTCTCGATCTCCAAAACCCGTATCCGGTCCCGATCCCGTTTTTCCGGAAGATCCGAAAGTAGTTGAAAATCCAACCGTGAAAATTGTGAACCCGGTTGATAAAACCGTAAAAATTGTTCCCGGCAGATTTGAAGTTATTTCAGGAATATCTGATTTGTCGGAACTGAGACTTTATGCTGATCCCGGAAGAAGTCAAAGTGAATATACTTTTGGCAGAGATCCGGGAAAAACTCATTATCATTTTCAATTAAAATCTGAAACTGTTAGCAGAAAACAAGCAAAGTTAATCGTAACGAAAAATGACTATTCATTGATTAACTATTCTGAAACGAACCCTACTATCGTGAATGGAAAACCACTTGATATAAATGACTCACATCTTTTAAATCCCGGTGATGTCATTGAGATGGGAGAAATCAAATTAAAGTTCATGAAGTAGGGTTGTAACTGCTTTAATGAAAAATCAACATAGAAGCTTTCAGAGACAATACATTGGGCAGCGGTCTGGGCAGGAAGACCGTTGCCTGATTTTGTCTACTGAAAAGAAAGGGCATCAAATATCTACAATTGCGGTTGCTGACGGCATGGGAGGGCATGCGGCTGGTGAAGTAGCTGCAGGTTTAGCTATTAAAGCCATAAAAAAACTTCATCAAAGGCTTTCTACTGAAAATAAGCCCGTTTGGAATGTTATTCGAAGTGAGCTTAAGTCAGCTATTCTACAGGCAAATAAAGATGTCTTGGATACCGTAAAAAAAGACCCCACTAAATCGGGCATGGGTACTACACTTACCTGTGCAGTGATTGTGAATGATGAAGCAGTAATAGGACACATCGGAGACTCAAGAGCTTATCTACTTGATTCATCTGGGATAAACCAGGTAACGATAGATCATACCGCTCTTCAAGATGCCATTGATAGAGGCATGAATATTTCAGGAGAAGGTGTAGGTCTAAATGCACTATTACACTGTATTGATGGAACAGAAGAGCTCCGAATAGATATTTATCCAGTTCAAAATGAATCCAGTTGTTTTTCGGTAAAAGAGCATGTTTTACTTCTCTGTAGTGATGGACTATACGGTACNATTGGTAATGAAGGCATTTTACAAGCTTTATCTGAAACGGATTCAGTTGAGAATTTTGGAAATAAACTTATTGATGAATCAAAGAGTCGCAAATCAAATGACAATGTATCAATTGTAACTTTTGCACCAGGAAGTTTCGATTTTAATTTTGGCAATAAATTAAAAGCAAAGATAGAGGATTCTGTACGTTCACGAATCAGTAAGGCACTCTTTGCATTCACATTGCTTTTAGCATCTGCATTGATATTTGCACTGTTGGAAGAAACGAATACAATTAATACAGGGTACCTAGACTATCTAAAAACAGATGAATCTTTGACTCATACCAAAGAAGCGGCTGACGAAAGTCAACTGATAACCTTGATTTCACCAAGCATAGATAAGGGGCTCGTCCATCCTGACTCTATTCAATTCATTTGGTCACATAGCCGGATTAATAATCTGAGTATACACTGCTTTGAGCTCAATGTAGAAGGTGAACTTAGAACTGAACAAGAAAGATTTTCAGTTTCGGATACGCTCTTTACTCATACGACATCTGATTCTATTGCCACGCTTACACCAAGAGAAAGCTTATTCAAGAAAAACTCCCGCTACAGATGGAATATCTTTATCAGCGATTCTGCACACTCTGATATTTGCAAGGATATAAGAAACGAACCAATTGAAGACTATGAATTCAAAACCATCAATAACTGAATATTTGAAAGCATTGCTAAAGCAACAATTAATAAAAAGCTACTTTATTTTTTCTTTCTGTACTGCAATACTTATGATCACACTGCTTTCGAGTGCCTGTACCTCTACAGAGCCTGTAGTGAATATTGAAGTTGAAGAAACACAATCACCAACCAAAGAAGAAGTAAATCCTTCTATCTCAGGTATTATTCAACTGCTTGACTTTACCGCCGATGGCGACACTGTAAAAACCAGTTTAGGTGAAGCGAGTTTGAGTATCCGAAATATCGATGGTCTGCCTTTAAGTACAACAAGGACTAATCTTCGTGGTGAATTTCTTGTAGAACTGGATGCATTCAGGCATGGAGAACAGTACGATTTATTTGTGTACTCCAGATCAAACAATGTGATGCGTAATATTCGCTTTCTATACACAATTGAAAACTCAAACAACATTGAGATACTTTTAGACAGAGAGAACCGAACTACATTGAATATTGATTACCTCGACCTGAACACCGGAGAAGGCAGAGGTGATATTATTACAAATGAATGATCGAATTAACATTTCTATGAAAAAGCTCTTTTTGCTCATATGTGCTTTAATTATTCTTAAAACGGCGTGTACTGACGCTTATCGTGCAGATATTACTATCAGGGAGTGTATAACAAGTACAGGTCAACCACTCACTGTTCCTGTTGAAATTTCAATAAATGGTGAAATGAAGACATGGCAGCCCGGTTCTCAGTTAACTTTTTTAGCTGATATCGGCGGAGATATAGGCTTTATTGAAGTTTCCGCCGAGGCTGACGGGTATCTATCTAAATCCCCCAGATTATTTGAAGTGGACAGAGAGCATGGACTCGAAATTATTTTAACATTTGCTGCAACAGTGCCGATGGAGGGTGAAATTGTTCATGAATTGACCGACATCGATAGAGAGAGTATTACAACTCAAAATATTGAGAATCCCAACCACACTGTAGAGAATGATGAAGTTGAAGAAAAACCGAATTTTGGAACTCTTGAAATTCAATCGATCCCATCAGATTTGATACTGTTTGTATCATTGTCCGGTCATAATGAAATTCAGACGTTTCGCACTGAGGATATCTCACAAATTCCATTGCTCCCGGGTGAGTATCAATGGACAGCAGAAAGCGAAGGGTACATCACAAGGCATGGTATTTTTCAGATTGAAGAAAATAGCGTCACACAGAGAACAATAACTCTTGAAGAAGAAATTGAAGATGGCAGTTTACTGATTACAGCTGTACCGGAAAACGCGGTTATTGAAGTAACAAGCACTGCTACAGGTGATATTTACACACTAAACTCCGGAGAAGCTGCAGTGTTCAGCCCGGGTACTTACAGTTATAGCGTTTTCCTTTCAGGATATCTCGAGGAGGAAGGTGCACTAACATTGGATAGTGGTCAGACACGTGAAATCGTTGAGGAGCTAACAGCTGTAAGTGTTAACCAGCTCGTTGAACAAATTCGAGGATTTTCTGGGCTGAGCGAGGCAATCAGAATTTATGAAAGTTTACCCGAAGAGGTGCCAGCTCTTACAATTAGCCAAAGAATAAATTATATAGATGCATTGTACAGCCTTGCAACATATTTAATTGACAATAATGAACGGGATCGTGCTGAAGGAGCACTTCAATATGTTCTGGATATAAATCCAAGATACATCGAAGCGAGATGGCTTCTTGCAGAAATTCTAACACTGCAGCAAGATTACGACATGGCCATTACAATATTGAGGCCCACTATGGGTGCATATTCCAATGACCTTGATGAACCGCAGCGGTCAGAAGTAAGGCTTGAAACGCGATATAGGCTTGCAACGATATATTTCGATCGTTACCAGTCACTGGATCAAAGCAATATAAATGAAAGAGAAAGAGTCGGTGATCGTGCTCTGACTGCACTTAGTGACTTTATTGAAAGATACCACAGTTACGGTGAGCCGGAACATTTCAGGTCTAACTTTGAAACAGCAAAAGTTATCAGAAGAAACATATCGGCAGATTTAGGAAGATAGACAGGAAAATATAAGTTATGATTTTAAAAATGTGGCACATACTCTTACTCATGCTATGGTTGGTTTTAACTATTCATGGCAACTTATTTGCACAGGACAGTAAGTCTGATTATTACGAACATCAGAGACACATTACTTTTAATCCTTTAAATAGTGATGTGTACTCCTACGAACAGGCAGGAAAGATTTTTATAGAAAAAAAAGGAGGCGATTCACAAAAAATAATATATGAACTTGTTTGCGGTGAGTCTGGAGATGATTTTGGAGACTTTGGTACCGGCTGGGGTGATGACTCTTCATCTGAACATTGTTCTCATCTCGACTGGCGGCCAGTTTTGGACAGAGACCGCAAGCTCTGGTTCTCCTACATTCATAATGAAAACAACACAATTAACTTTGGGTACTTAGACAGGTCACTGAATTGTGAACCTGCGGGTAACTGTAATTCATTTGAAGTGGACCTGCCAGACCGTGATACAAGGAAAAATCTTTCAAGACCAAGATGGTCTCCGGATGGTCAGAACATACTATTTCAGAAAGGAGCAGAGATTTGGATAATGTACGATCTGCAGGAATTGATGAGAAAAGAGAGTGATTTTGTGCCATCATTGAGGAATATAACAGAAGGCTCATTTTTTGAATGGAGCCCTGACCAGCAATTCATCGCTTTTGAAGCTTCAAACAATGACGAGCCTGATATCGGTATAATTAAAGTCAGCGATATCAAAGTTGCGGATGATGAAGCCTTGGATATTCAGTACATAGGATCTTTGATCAACAGAGAAAATGAAAGATTTAAACCAAGCTGGTCGCCTGACAGTAAACTCCTCGCATATCAGGTACAGGGATTTTTAGATGAGTATTGGGCCGTAAAATTATTGGGAATAAAAAGCGGGGGAGATTTAATTGAAGTTCGGGAAATAACCGAAGGCAGAAATTTTGAAGTGGAAGATTATTTCAAAAGTAATGATGAGAGAAAGGGCCCGGAGATTGTTAATTTCAGACGCTATAACTATCCGGATGATCCGAATACCTATTCATTTATTGTTTACGTTTCTGCTGACCAGTCTGAGCAAAGACCTGTGAAAATTCACAGTATAGACCGCAGGTTTGCTATCCCGCCTGAAAGAGTGAAGGCAATCCCTAACAACGACTATGTTGCAGCTTATGGAAGTGATGGGGTTCTCAAAATTGCTTATGCGAGCCAAATTGATTACGCGATGAGATTGACATTTGATGAGGTGGATTTAACATCGCAATTATCATCACCTCCACGCTTTACACCAAGGGAAATAGGTGACAAACGTGCAGTCGTTATGTCATCCGTTTTTCCAGGCTTTGGGCAGTTTTATAAACGGGATATTCTAAAAGGCACTGCATTTATGACGTCGACTATCGCCCTGAGTGGAGTTCTGGGCTACAATATCAGCAAGGGCAGAAGTAACTATACTATGAACATAACTTCGGGTGTTCTTGGCGGGATATATGGACTGAACCTTTTGAGCAGCGCGAGTGGGTTCACGAAAAAAGACCACTTCTATTTTTCTGCTTTGATACCGGGACTCGGGCAGATTATGAGGGGAGATAATTTAAAAGGTGGTGCCATATTTGGAGCTACAGCAGGATTTGCTGGTTTTCTGGTTTACAACTCTAATCACAATACAGCTTATAGTCCAATAAATATTTCTGTTGCACTGCTGCTGGCGGGTACATATGCGTATAATATTTACGACGGCCTGACCGGGCTCCCAAAAGTGATCGGTATGGATCCTGATGTAGTGCAGGTCAACATTGGAATGGAGAAAGTGAACCTCAAGCCGGAAAGACCACCAATACCAGTACTTCGCCTGATTTTTTGATTGAATTCTGAAAACTGTATCAAGTATATGAACACCCTTTTAAAATCTGACCTCGATTACCCAGCTCATGGCTTTGTTAAATATGGTCTCAGAATGATCATATTTACAGTTTTTTTCTGTTTTAGTGCAGCAGCACAGGGCAACCAAAACAGGGGCAATCTGAACGCACAGATCGATCAGCTCATAGAAAAGCTGGAGACAGGTGTAGAGCTTGATGAATCTGAAATAAACAGGTTAGGAAGGCTTCACTATGAGAGGGGTTTAGCCTATAAAGCTATCTATCTATTTTCTCTCGATGCCAGCCTGAGGGCAGTTGAAAATCTTGAATCTAATTATGGTGTAACTACCGAAGGTTACTTTTCAGACCTGATAAAACTGAGAAAGCACCTGTTTTTAAATAACCGAAACAGGGCCGAAGAACTTTTACAAAAAAATCAGGGCAGCGAATATTTTGCAATGTGGGGTGAAACAGACCCAATAGGTACAGAGATTTCAACGAAAGATCAGATCATAGCAGGGTGGTATATGAATCCAGAATTTGATCCGGAATGTACTTCAGTTTCAAACAATGAGATAAGAAAATTTTGCGAACTGTTTAGTTTTAGGATTTCAGATTTTGGTCACTATCAGAAGGGTGAGGAAGCAATCAGGGAATTTTTACCTGTTTTGAGAGGAGATTTGATTCAATATAAGCATACAGATTTGATCGGCTATGTAGATTATTTTCACGCGCATTGGCTATATGACTTTTTGACTTCGCATTGGCTGCTTGAAAATGTAAATAGTGTTCATAGAATCTACCCTCTTTTTGAAGCGAGAAAATGGAAATCTATTTCAGCAATTGCTGAATCTTTATCTGACCCAGGAATAGAAATGATTAGAGAGATTTCTATTCTTTTATCAGAAAATCGCAACATTTCAGGTTTAGATCTCTACAGGAAACTGGTTGATTATGAAGCGAATAACGAGAGGAATAGATGGATTTTTACATTACGATCCCTATTAGAGGCCATAGATAGTGAGTCTGTTCGTGAACTTTTAATCAAGGAGGATTTTGAAAGCATATTGAATCAAAGAGGTTCTGGTATGGCAATTCAAACTGCCGAACTACTTATCAGAACAGAAAAAATGTATTCATCACGTACTATAATGAGCAGGTATTTACCACAAAGTGACTCTTACAACCTGGATTCATATGGCGCTCATAGGCTTGTGCTTGCTGCTCACTTTAATTTTTTAGCAGGCGGTGTTGGTGGAGATAACATTTCGAAAATGCAGTTGAATGAACTTCAGCGATACTTTCCGACAATTATGCCACTATATCTCCTAGTACAGCTCGCAACAGAACGAGATATGGGAAGCCCAAATGATCTGATACAAACAAATTAGCATTCGATTATGAATAATACTCTATACATTAAGTTTATTTTATTTGTAACAATTATTGTATTGGTACCACTTAAAAGCCACTCGCAATTTGCAGAACATTTATCATACACCGAACAAGATGCATTAGGGCAATTCAATCCGTATGACTATGAGATAGAAAGAGGGGTATCACTTCGTTTTTTTTCTCTGATCTATGAACCCTTATATAGATATAATTTTGATGATGAGTCTTATGAATCTATACTTGTAGAGAGTGAACGGCGAACGGGTGCAAATCAGTATAACTTCAGACTGGTGGATGCAACCTGGCATGATGGAGAAGCATTAACTGCAGAAGATATTAAGTTTACATACAAATATATCTTAGAGCATGGTAAAAATGAGGTAATTCGGAATCGCATAAAAGACGAGATTGCGAACATTAGAGTTGTCTCAGACAAGGAATTTTCCATACAATTTACGGACCACGTCAATCAGTTCAGATCGATTTTAACTCAGTGGATACTGCCAAAACATGCGCTGGACGGAGATTCTGCTGTTCGGCAGCAGTTTGCAAGATCCCCAATCGGCACCGGCCCTTTCGTATTTGAAGAGAAAGGAAGACAAGGTAGGGCATCACTGACAAAGTTTGATAAGTATCACTCAGGTCTTCCTAAAATAGAAAGCATCAGCCTGCGAAGAGTTCTAGATACCAGTTCAAGAATTTCTGGTCTTTTAGCGGGACAATCTGACCTGCTTATCGAGGTGCCGCCAGGGAGATTGCAAGAGCTTGAAAGCCGAATGATGCATCAAATTGAGCCATATCTATCTATCAGCATAAACACGATAAGCTTTAATTTTAAGAATCCTCTTCTAGAAGACAGGAATCTCAGGTTGGCAATGAGCTACGGTTTTAATAGAGAACTTACACTGAACCAATGGTATGAAGGACAGGGATCTCTTATTTCAGGACCTTATAGCCCTGCCTCATCGCTGCACGATCCTGATGTCCGTCCTTTGCCATATGATCCGGATGAAGCGGTCAGATTACTGAATGAGTCTGGTTATGAAGATAAAAATGGAGATGGGATACTGCAATCGCCATCGGGTGAAAAGCTCTCTTTTGATATTTTAATCAGAAGCACTGTGGGAGCTACCGGACTTCCTGCTCAAAATGTATCGCAGGATTTTGTCGATAATATGAGAGAAATAGGAATAGAAATTAACTTAAAAATTGAATTTAGCGATAATTTTGACAGAGTAGTTTATTACGACAAGGAGTTCGATCTCGCGTTAATAGAGTGGACATTCGATCCCAGGTATAACGTAGCCCCCATGTTTCATTCCGACTTAATTCAGCCGGGTGGCAGAAATGTAGGATCTTATCGTAATATAGAGGTCAATTTATTATTTGATTCACTCCAAATTGCAAGCCAATACAGAGACCGGTATAGAATCGCCTCACAAATACAGAGAAAACTTGCAGAAGAAGCCCCTCATATTTTTATGTTCAGCGTAATGAAAAATGCTGCCATCGATTTACGATTTGCAAATGTCGTTATTGATCCATTCCATTTTTTCAGTTACATAAACAGGTGGGAAGTGATTGATGACTAATCAATTAACAAGCCGGTCAGCATGGATAAAACATCTCGGTTATTCGGTGTTTCAGTTCTTTGCAACAATGGTTCTGTTTTGCTATTTGATAACATTTCTTCCAGACAGCCAACTATTAGATAAATCACAAACAGAGAGATTTACAGAATATCTGCTAATACTACTCACATTAGATTTTGGCTATTCAACACTCTATGGTGATCCGATTTGGGAAATCGTTCTCGATTCAGGTATTAAAACTCTTTTTTTGATACTCACCTCAATAGCATTCATCATTTTATTTACAGTTCCTATGAGTATGTATTCCGCCTACAATAATGATCATATTCTCAGCCGATTGTTAAATAAGGCACTCTTTATCATCTCATCTGTTCCAATACTTGTTGTCGCAATCATCATTGTTGCCCTATCGGTCAGTCTGTTAGGTATCGTGCCTGAATTCAATCTTTTTTATGACGGTAATAACGTTCAAAAGGTTGCTGTTTTAACGCTTCCGCTATTTGCAATAATTATTGGTGATGGAATACTGTTCTCGATTTTTGAAACCCTGCAAGACAAAATTAAGAAGATAAAAAGTGAACCGTGGGTGAAGGGGATTAAGGCAAGGGGTGGAAATATTAATAAGCACCTGGTAAGAGGAATTACAGAATCAATGATTGTTTCTGTGACGGGTAAAATTTCATTTTTAATAAGCGGGATTATTGTCGTCGAGCTGGTTTTCAACTGGCAAGGTCTTGGATTTATACTGCTCGATATATTTAGTCAGTCAAGCCAAAGGGATTACGCACTGTTAATCGCAGTAATGGCACTTATCCTTCTGTTTGTGCAGGCTTCGGGTTTTATCAGAAGATTTACAATCATGAAAATGAATCCCGAGAAAAAATATAGTTCAGCAGCATGAAGAAACGCAACTTAAAAGTTAAAACGGTGGGGCGAAGTCTGTTTCACAAGACAGGAACGCTTGCGCTTGGCGTAACTATTTTATCGATTCTGATATATTTGAACATATTTTCTCACCTTAACGGAGAGAATCTCATCAAGCAGGGGCCTGGAGGTTTACCGCCTCAAATTTCTCTTTTTCAAGATTTACTTTATACACCACAGGTATCACAATATTTGATTGAAACAGATGAGTGGGCTTCAGGCTGGGGTGATTCGGAAATCAGGTCTCAACTAGATAGAGATGATATTCTGTTATTAAAAAATACCCCATTAATTACCCAGCAAATTGGAAAAACTTACAGCTTCAGGCCTGAAATAGGTCTTCAGGATTATAATGAGTTTACGTTAAATGAAGCACCTGAAGGAATGTCAGTGCAGGATGGAGAAATTACCTGGATTCCTGATGAAAATCAGGTGGGAGAAAATAACATTGCACTCCGATTGTCTGATAGTGATGGCTTAGAATATGAAGCTGTTTACAGTGTAATTGTCACTGAGGAATTCTTTCCACTCGGAACAAACAGAAGAGGCCAAAGTTTGTCGGGTTTGATCGTCGCGGGATCAAAATGGACGATTGTTCCCGGTCTGATAGCTGCATCTATTGCGATATTTATAGGTGGTTTTATGGGGGCAGTATCGGCATACCACAAGGATCAACTTGATTCTGTTCTCTCATACATTGCAGATACAACTGAATCAGTTCCAGCGCTGATTATTGTATTCTTAATCGCAGCAGCAACGCAATTTAATGTGTACTACATCATGATTGGTGTTGGAATAGTGCTGTTGCCATCTGTTCAGAATATCATCCGTTCCAACACGCTCCAGTTTGTGGAGAATCAGTTTGTGGAATCATCGTCGGAAATTGGTTTCAAAGATCGAATTATCCTTTGGAGAGAAATTATTTGGTACAATTGTAAATCCGACCTCATATCACTCGCAACGTATTGTTTTGCATTTTCAATATTAATAGAGGTGACAATCAGCTACTTAGGTCTAGGAGTACAGATACCGGATATAAGCTGGGGAGTTCTATTGGCTGAAGGTCGCAGTTCTCTGTTGAGAGAAGAGTACTGGATGACTGTTTTTCCGGCTCTTGCTATAACAGCATCAATATTGGGATTTATTTTTCTGGGAGCCGGTCTCAAGCAAAAATTTGATCCAAAATTGAAGTAAAATGAGTACTAAGATTGAGATTAAAGATTTAAATGTTGGGTTCCACTCAGATGGCCAAACCAAACAGGTTTTGCATCAGGTATCACTGATAGTCCCGGAAAATAAAAAAATCGGGATTATCGGGGAATCCGGGAGTGGTAAAACACAAACTGTATTGTCTATTTTAGGCCTTATATCAGGAGAGCCGGGTGTTATATCAGGCAAAATAAAGTATCGTGACAATTTCATTTTAGATACCTCCGCGAACAGCAAAAAACAGTGGAAAAGAATTTACGGAGAAAAAACTCAACTGCTTAGAGGCCATGAGATTTCAATTATTTTCCAGGATGCAAAAGCATCACTTATTCCCTATCGAACTATAGAAGAACAGGCTATCGAAACCTGGAAAGATTTAAATGGCAATCAATCCCGACTGGAAATAATTGAAAACGCTCGCTCACTTTTGGAGGAAATGAACTTGAGTGATCCTGAAAGAGTTTTGCGCAGTTACCCAAACCAATTGAGCGGCGGTGAAAGTCAAAGAGCTTATATCATGCTGGCACTTTTGGGTTCACCCTCCCTGTTAATAGCCGACGAGCCAACAAGTTCATTGGACAGAGAAAACGCAGACAATCTGCTTAACATAATTAAAAAACTTTGCAGTGATAAAAAAATATCCTTGTTACTGATTTCTCATGATCTAAGAGACGTAATTGAACATACTGACCAAATTTATGTTTTATTTGATGGACATGTACTGGAGCAATTTAGTCCCAAAAACAGAACTCCAACTCACCCTTACACAAAGTTTCTTATGTCGATGGTTGATGGTGAATTAATCAAAGAACTTAAAGCAGACCCTGATTCGGATAACTCAGTGACCAACTTGGTACAAAACGGCAACATGAATGAAAAATATGCATGTCCATATTACAAATTTTGTAGCCTTAGCAGAACACTGTCCACCAAAGAGCAGCAAAAGTGTAAAAATGAAAAACCTTCTTTAGAAATGTTTTCTGACAATAATAAATCAGCCTGCTGGCACGATAAATAATCCTCATAAAATGTTAAAAGTAACTGATTTAAAAAAAGCCTTTAAAAATAAAGATGGGACTAAGGTTGAAATTCTAAAAAAACTCAATATAGAAATTAAGAAAGGTGAAATTCTGGGAATTATTGGTGAAAGTGGTTGTGGTAAAACGACATTCCTTAGAACAGTACTACGACTTGAGGAAGCCGACTCCGGATCGGTACTGTACAACGGCGTTGATCTTATGAAAATCAGTAAAAATGAGATAAGAAATAAAATTCGCCGTAATCTGCGTTATGTTTATCAACATCCTGAAGCATCATTGAATCCCGGAGTTACCGTTGGAAAGTCACTTCTTAATACCTGCAAACTATTTCATACTAATGAATTAGAAAAAAAAGTCGCAGATTCTTTAGAGCTTGTTGGGCTTCCATTTGAATATAAGTCCAGCTTTCCCCATGAACTCAGTGGGGGTGAGAAAAGACGAGCAGTACTAGCAAGAGCTCTTATAACTGAGCCACAAATGATTTTTGCAGATGAACCTTTTTCAGGTCTTGATAAGATACTTCAGGCCAGACTAATTCAATCTTTCCTCAGAATTCAAAAACAAAGAGAACTCACATATATTTTAGTATCACACGACCAATCTATCATCAATAACATTTCCGACAGAATTTTTCGGTTACAAAATGGAATTTTGCAACAAATAAAAAGCTAAGCTTTAAACCTGAGTTCAATTATAAATAACAAAAAAAGTGGCTCCCCTCCTGTGTAGGAGAGGTCGGGGGTGGTAGTCTTTGGATTTATAAGCTCAAATACGACTCGAAGCTCCTATTAAACCACCGCTAAATCCCTTCCTTGAGAAGGAGGGGACTTTTTTACTCCAAAAAAGAACATTAATAATCGAACTCAGGTTTTAAGTATTCCAGTCATAGTTAACGACTCTCCAAATATTCCACGAACGACACAAACCCACCCCCATCCCAATAAAGCAACCTCTCCCCGTAGCTCTCAAAATATCTGTAATCCGGATACTCATCCATCATCTCGTTTGTATATAGGAAATCAGAGGTTAAGTTGTACCCGTCTGATGTCCCCACACCTATTAGGTTTAAGTCAAAATCAAAGTTATAGAGCAGGTAAGCACTTGTAGCGGGAAGCTCTACATTAGACCCGGAATACTGATTGAAATCCATCACCCTGACCTCAATTATACCATCTTGATTTCGCAAAGTAATTGAATCAGCTACATTGTAGGCGATGTGACTCGTTACACTCCGACCAACCACAGTTTTTGGAATAAGAACATATTGAATATTCTCATTGACCTCATACCCCTCAATCCGATATTCATCCGTTAACGGAGAGTGGCCTTCTACCTCATCCAGGTTTAAAATGGCCAGAAATGCCATATTGAACGCATTGTTA
>SL_8KL_010_SEDDRAFT_10002489_pt1 | contig 15542 bp, 10 predicted proteins | sample SodLakKL_010_SED_4_FD_11160 | JGI IMG/M metagenome (IMG submission 11160) | reverse complement strand
CCCAGGGAGGGGGGAGGCCCCCGGGGGCCTCCCCCCTCCCTGGGCCTCTGGTGCTTACCCCCTACCTTGCCCTAAGCGACAACTATCCTGACACATGGGGATCGGGACCTTGCTTTTCTACCTGAAGTAGTCATCGATGATTATGAGAAGGATTTATCTGAAATTTTAGAACCTACTATTAGTATGACCTGGAATGCCTTTGGGCATGAAAAGCCGGACCATACTTGAGTAAACTAGGGCCTTCCTATTAGTTAGACAGGAAGAGCCGTATGAACCGAGAGTTTCACGTACGGTTTTGTGAGCATGTGAGCAGCCAGAGGGGCGGTTCCACTGGTTGACTCGACCATCAGCACCGATGATGCATAGCGTTATAACTTACAAATCTTAGGAGGGCAACTATGCCATCTGTTGCTAGAATTAATCTGAATAACCGGTTGAATGACATCGACCAACTCCTCGAAGCACATAAAGCGATTACTAAGTTCAAACGAGCGGAAGCGGCTGCGAAGATGCCCGGAAGAGCATTGGCAGATGTCAGTCGAATCTTTTATGCTCTGGTGACAGATCCTGGGCCTGGAAAGCCTAAGGAAGTTGATGCTATTAATCGAGCTGCATTTGTTCTCCTTTGTTCACATTTGCAGGGCTTCATCGATGATCTGCACCGTGAGGCCGCGAAAATAGTATTGAATGGTAAAGTTCAAGACATCGACAAAACCATAAAGTTGATAAAGCCTAGGAACGCTAATCCGCACGTAGAGATTATAGAAACTATGTTTTCTGGACTAGGAATCTACGATCTAATGCAAAATATACGCTGGAATAATTGTTCCAATAACACAGTCCGAGACAGACTTAGAAAGTATATTGAGGAAAGGAACAAGATTGCACACGGAACCCAGGTTGGGATCTCCAAGGGGAAGGTTGTCCAGTTCAAGAAATACGTTGAGACTCTCGCTGACAAAATAGACGGTTCAGTAGCTCAGAAAATTCAGGCACTGACAGGAAACCCGCCGTGGTGAGTTTATAACCAAAAAAGATAGACTCGAACCAACAACAGTGAATTCAGGCGATAGCAAGAGATGATCATGGTCGATCTCTATCCATTGTTCATGAAGCCCGTTGTGCTGGCAGGGAGTATGGGAAAAGCGTTTTTGGGGGTGCTTCAGGAGGGAGTGACAATGTCCTGGAAGTCCTTTTGTGACATTTACATCCGTTGGAAGCCGAGAATAACATTATCTTCACCCTTGGCCCTGGGTACGACTTGACGCCAGATACTCAAGAAAGGAGCCGTATGAGGTAGTTTCTCATGTGCGGATCTGTGCGGGGGGTGCGGGTAAGAGGCATTCCTATCGTAAATCTGGCTTCATTGATGATGCGATCGTCATGGGCTGGAAACAATCCATAAGCAAATGACAATGTCCGACAATAATATTTTTACACCTCAGGCCCGCAAAATGTGGGACCAGATACCAAAAGACTCAAGATTGAAGATCCGGAACAAGGTCTGGTGCCAGCAATGCAGAAAAGCAGTGACCATTAACATCAACTCAGCCGGTATTGTAGCCGGAGATCTGCTCCTTCAGGGTACATGTGCAATCTGTAGGGGCAATGCGGCCAGGCTGGTGGAAAGGGAATAGCGGGAAAGCTAAGGAACAAGATCATTTCTTTGACCATGAACGGAGGCAATGAAGATGGATCGGATGAAATCCCTGATTTCAGAATACCGGGGTACTGTTCAGCACTGCTCTACCCATGATCATGGAAACCTGGCCCTGGCCTTGGCCCAAGATCATGACTGGTCATACGAAGGTGCCAGGGCCATTATAGAACTGGCTAACAACTACGGCTCATTCATGCTCAAAAACGCCCTGGCCCTGTCCATTGCCCTGGAAAAAGAAGACGGTGATCTTGGATACTGAGTATTTTCCTTTGCCAGCAATTAATGCATGTGCCCTGACCCGAACCCAAAACCACAGCTTTTTTCCTTGTAATCCCCACCAAAAAGTGGTTACTTGACCGGAATTTGATAAAACATGGACTTTTTTTTCAAGGCTTTTATGATAATATCCAGTGAGCAAAACCGGGGGCAGACTCTTACAATGACCATTTTGAGAATGAAACAAGCGCTCTAAGACAAAATAACAGCCTGTTTTGAAGCGTATCATGTGAAAATTCAGTAGGTTAACTCGGTCCGACCCCAAACACGTAAGTCCAGCTGAGGATGAATTTCCTGGATTTTTTTAATTCTAAGGTCGAAAGACAGGTTGTTTTGAACAAAAAATACAATAAAATATGCATCTTACGCGGGTCAGACCCCATGCCCGGCATGCCCCAAAGCTATTTATCCGTCACCGTTTTTGTGACCCTGATTGTGAAGAACGGCAACTGCTTGGGATACTGACTGATCAAGAGGTAGCAAAGAAACTTGGGTTTGCTTCGTCCTGGACGTCACAGCAAGACGCTCTAGTCTTGGCTGAGGTGAAAAAGTTCTGGGCTGCTCGCGAGAACTTCTGGTTTGAGAGGTTGCGTGAAGTTACATTCAGGCGTTGTGTTTTCGTGCTCGGAGCAAAGCATGTAGCCACCTTCAGAGATTTGCTACACGCTCAAGGGTTCACAGTCCATATTGTTAATAAAAATTGGAACCCCTAAACCCAAAAGGATAGAGTCCACCAGCAGGCCGTAATTTTTTTTTGATGGCAAGAGATGAGCATGGTCGATCTCTATCCATTGTTCATGAAGCCTTTTTTCAGATTTCTTTTGTTTTTAATGAGCTTGTCCGGGCTGGTTTGATCCATGTATCATACTGGTAAAATGCGGACGTCAGGCTTTCTGATAACACGCAGGGAACAGAGGTGGGGGGCAGGCTCCATGGTTCCCTCATTGCTCAGCACTCATTGCTGATTTTTGAATGGCAATTGAGACAGTAAAAGTTAATGATATCAGTAGATAATGGAAATTGCTGTCTACCTTCATGCAAAAAACAGGCGCATCGCTAATGATATTGGATGGTTAAGGAAACGACTCGGGGTCAGACCCTGTTGGCTGTAAGATTACGCGGGCCAGACCCCATGCCCGCTGCCAACATCTTGGATTTTGGAAAAAAATGAAAATTGAAAAAATTGCAGTTAGCAATTTCAGGTGCTTTTCAGAAGCAAAAACTGATATTTTTCTGGAGCCTGATATCACTTGCTTTGTCGGTAATAACGGTTCTGGAAAAACAACGCTCATTCTCGCACTCAAGCGCTTGTTTGGTTTAACTATGGAAGATCGTACGATTACACGAGATGATTTTTACCTTGCACCCGGTGAAGACCATAAAAGCATTTGTGGGCGAGAATTATATATTGAAGTTGTTTTCTCTTTTCCTGAACTGAAAGGATCTGCCCAAAAAGCCCGTAAAGTTTGCCCGGCGTTTAGTTCTGTGATTTATGCAGACGAAGAGGATGGAAATCTTAAAGCAAGAATGCGTCTAGAGGCACTATGGGACGAAAGGGAGTATGAAGATGAGGTGCAATCTAAGGTATATTGGGTGACAACTTCGGAAGAAGTTGAATTTGGAGAAGGTAAAGATTTTAAATTTCCAGTTTCATCTCACGATAGAAAGCATATCAGGTTGAGATATATACCGGCTTTCAGAGACTCAAAAGCTACACTCAAAAACGAAGTTAAAGCCCTATCAAAAATTCTTGAGGACTATACAGACGTATCCCCTTCCTACCAAAAGGACATCGAAACAATTAGTAGGAACCTAAGTGAGAAAATTCAGAATCTTGAGTCCATCAAAACAATAACGTCTTTGCTTAAAAAGATTTGGAGCAAAACTCATGATGAAACACTAAAACATTATCAAGTGCCCAAATTAGAAGCGACACCGACCGAAATAAGAGAGCTTCTAAGATCAATATCTATCAAACTTTCTCCATCGGAAGACGGAGGAAGCAGAGATATTAGCGAGCTAAGTGATGGTCAAATATCCCTTCTGTATTTTACCCTTTCCATTGCACTTTATGAGATAGAGCAAAAGCACCATTCAGGAAGAGCAAAAGGCTTTAAAAAGCTTGATAAAGATATTCCTGTATTTACGATATTTGCATTCGAAGAACCAGAAAATCACCTTTCCCCCTATTATTTGGGTCGGGTTCTGGAAGTTTTACATCCCAAAACAAAAACTATAAAAGCCACTGGCATCGTTACCTCACACTCACCTAGTGTTGTGCGCCGTATGAAGCGAGTTGAACAAATCCGGTATTTTCGTCAAGAAACGACTTCCGACTATCGGTATTCTGTAGTTAAAAAAATCCTGCTACCCTCCAAGAAATCTGAAGGGGACTATAAGTACATTAATCAAGCAGTTTTAGCTCACCCAGAACTGTATTTCTCAAAGCTTGTTCTTCTGGGAGAAGGAGATTCAGAAGAGATTGTTATTCCACAATTGGCAGAAGCACTTGGTTTTGATTTAGACCCCTCGTTTGTTGCCTTTGTAAAATTGGGAGGCCGGCATGTAAATCACATGTGGAGGTTATTGTCAGATTTAAATATGCCTTTCTTAACTTTGGTTGATATGGATTTAGGCAGAAACGGAGCAGGCCCGTTACGGATAAAATACATAATAGATGAGCTAAATAAAATTGGTGAAAAATTCTCATTTTCTTCCGACATCAATGCTCAGAAATTACAGCAGAAAGATTTGACATTTGAGCAACTAAAGAGCTTAACAATTGAGCTTGAAAATTATGGTGTGTTTTACTCTTTTCCTCTTGATCTGGATATGGCAATGATTTGCGCATATCCAGATTATTATGATGCTTCTAATGCACAGGATAGTGATAGAGAATCTTTAGATAAAGCCGTCTTAGGCGAGAAACATGAAATTGATAAATATGATGACAATGGATATGAGGTATACTCGGATGAGGAATTAAAGAAGTATCGCTTTTTATTCTGCACAAAAAGTAAAGTTGCTTCTCACTATCAAGCAATGGCGAATATATTAGAGCTTGATCCGGGTGATATTGAGACAGAATGTCCCGATTTTATAAAACGACTTATCGAGAAGTGTTCAACTTTACTGTGTGGAGCAGAAGAAGATGAGTAAGTATCTACTTGCTGAATTATGGGAACCGAGCGACAGCTTCATAACTACAGAAACATTAAAAAAAATTATCAAAGGAAAACAGAAAAACTTATCTATCTTGGCAGGCCCCGGCGCTGGGAAAACTGAAATTTTAGCGCAGCGTGCAAATTTTTTATTGCAAACTGGCGAATGTAAATCTCCTCAAAAAATATTGGCTTTGAGTTTTAAAGTAGATGCAGCCACCAATATTAAAAATAGGGTTGATTTGCGCTGTGGCAGAGAAATATCTCGCAGGTTTGATTCATTAACGTTCGATGCTTTTTTTATATCCATTGCCCATAGATTTTCTTCCCTTTTGCCTGATTGGGTTGAGATGCCTGCAGATTTTGATGTCTATCCTTTTGATAGAAACTGGTGGGATAATTATGAGCGGGTAGAGCTAGATGGTCGGCCGTGTAGATATAGAAGCACATTTACTAATCCCGATTTACATTCTCCTTTGGATTTAAGTGAAGGTCCCGATGGAGAAATAGTGAAAATATGGGATTATTGTGCTGCAAACAAAATTGCTGACTTTCCCATGTGCCGTTCTATGGCTTTTACCATTGTTAAAAATCATAGCCAGGTAAGAAACTTAATTTTATCAACTTACAAATATCTTTTTCTTGATGAATTTCAAGACATGACAGACCCTCAATATGATTTTGTGAAGGTTATTTTCAGAGACAGTGACACGAAAATCACAGCCGTTGGCGATACAAATCAAATGATAATGAGATGGGCTGGTGCTAATCCAAAAAATTTTGAGAACTTAAAGAAAGATTTCAATTCAGAAATTATTTTCTTAGCTGTCAACCATCGATCCAACTCTAAAATTGTAGGCCTTATAAACCATGTTGTTAAACACCTAACGCCTCCAGAAGAAGAACTTATAATCTATGAAGGAACTAGAAAAGATTCATCGCCTCCCAACTGTATAGGAGTAAAAAATTTTGATAATTCAGAGAGTGAAGCTGAGTATATTTCCAAATATATTAATTTGATTATTAGTGAAAAACCAACTTTAATTCCTAGTGATTTCGCTCTTATATTGAGACAAAAATCCCAAGATTACTTCGTGCAAGCGAATGAGGCTTTCCAAACTAACAATCTTAGTCTTAGAAACGAAGACGCATTAGTTGTTAAAAACGGCGTTAAAATACAAGATCTTATGACTGAGCCTCTCTCTATCTTTTGGACCTTTCTCATTAGGCACAAAACAGGATTTATAGACTACACACAAGAAAAGGAGCTTGAGAGAATTGCATCGTCTTTAACAGGATATGATTTAAATCGAGATCGTGATTTTAAGAAGCTGAAAATGTATATTGCAGGCTTAGTGTCATGTATTGATCTTTCCAGTTCTATAGAAGACGCCGTTACCAAAATTATGAATACTATCGGCAAGGCGAAGATAAAAGCTGTTTTCCCTAGGTACAAATCACAATATTTAACCAAAGTAAAAAAATCATTCTGTATCCTTTTTCAAGACGAGCTTGATAAGAATCCAACGAATATACAGAAAGCGATAGAAAATTATGAAGGAACAAACCAAGTAAAATTAATGACTATTCACAAAAGTAAAGGGTTGGAGTTCGATACAGTATTCTTCGTTGACTTTCACGATGGTTCTTGGTGGGGGCTAAAACGCGCCGTGCAGAACAAAAATGTACAAGCGCAAAGAGAAGAACAAAACGCTTTTTTTGTTGGCCTTTCAAGAGCAAAAGAGCAACTCTTTTTTACTAAAAGTCAAGGGAATTGGCCGCCGGTTGTTACAGAGTTGCTGAAAGATTCAAAACTGATCAATAGAATGCCAGAAATAAAGTGAATGTCCGCTCTTAATAGGAAGCTGACACTCGGGAGATTTCAATGGTTTCGTCCAACAAGGTTTTTGTAGCGGCCCTTTGGAAGGCGACGTTATGCTAATAAATAGAATGCATTTAACAGTTCAAACATTAAGCAGTGATAATATATGAAAATTGCTATATTAATCGGTGTAGATATTTATACACCCCAATTAGGCAACCTTCCTGCATGCAAAAAAGATGTAAAGCTTATTAAAGAAATTTTAGAAGCAACAGGTGAATTTTCTAAAATTTTATTTATATCTGATAATTGTACTGCAGATTATGTTAAATCAACTATCTCTAATTTCATCTCGGAAATAAAAGATGAACAGATTGACGAAGTATTTTTCTATTTTACAGGTCATGGTGATTTTTATGAGCAACAATTTTATTATATCCTTTCAGATTACAATACCTCGAAGAAAAAACAAACATCTCTGGAAAACTCAGAAGTTGACAACTGGTTGCGAAACTTAAACCCAAATTTGACTATTAAGGTTGTTGATGCATGCCATTCTGGGACTACTTATATAAAAAGCGAATCGGCTATTAATGAACTTCTTGAAAAATCAACTAGCAGATTTAAAAATTGTTATTTTATGTTCTCATCAAACGAGAGACAAGCTTCATATCAAGATAATGAGTTTAGTTTTTTCACCCGTAGCTTTCTTAAATCACTTTTTAAAGAAATAGGACATAAAGTTAGATATAAAGATATCATTGATTTTATCTCTGATGAGTTTGAATGTAACATAAGCCAAACACCTATATTTGTAACGCAAGGAACTTTCACAGAAATTTTTTGTACTACAAATAGTGACATCATAAACCTTGTTAATTCCATAATTGTAAAGACAAAAGAAGAAGATGCTAATAATAAATATAAAATTCAGCATACAGAAGGAGTTTCCATTGAAAAAATTATACAAGATGAATCTAAACAATACTGCAGTGAAGAAGAAGTTGAAAATATTCTTGATTATATTAAACAAGAAGTAGAAAAATTTGTTTTCTCAAGTGAGGTTAGCTCTTTTTTCAACCATGAACTACAATTCCAGTCACATGACGAATACAACAAACTGCCGAATACGGATGCTATCGGCAAATGGATCGATAAAAATGGAGAATACTATTTTGCGGAACCGATTACTGAATTAATTCCTTATGAGACTGAAGTGCCAGACAATACAATTTACGGGATAATGAGTGGTGGATATCGTATAAAGACAAAGTATCGAAGTGAGATATCAGGATTTAAGACAACTGTAGATTTAAGTTATGACATAATAAAAATAGATATGGAACCTAAATACTCAAATTTACCTCCATTCAACAGCACAACTGCTATTTTGGTATCAAAAAGCAGAATGTCGCTATTTTATTTTTTTTCTTATTATAAAGAAAAAAACTGGAAAGAAAGAAAGCTTATACATGATTTTAAATGGCAATACTATGAAGAAAAACTAAAAAATGAGAAACAGATTTTGGAAACAGTGAGTAAAATCTTAAATGACTTTGAGAATTATATCTCTCAATATCTTATTGATCGCTATAAAACGCAAGAATAATAGTAAGTAACATCAAAAAATAGCATTAACTTTTCCTGGCAAAAACTGATTGTGTCGAACATTCTACATATAAAATCCACCTAATAGGAACTCAATAAATTTTACTCCTAAAAATTCGTATAATAAACGGCTGATTGAGTCGTATGGACAATAGACAATGAGAGGTTGAAAATCCTATTGCCTGACTGATTAGGCCGTCTTCTGATCCGGACAGGGGTGAGAAAAAGACCTATCAGTATGATCCCCATCTTGATCCTCAGCTGGTCTGGGCTGGCAAAGGTTTGGGTTGAGACCCCTATGGTCCAGGCAAATATCTCAAGTAATACAAATTGAAATAAAAAAATCAGGGAGGTCAAAAGTGCTATCAGCAGTATACCAATTCAACAGAAGCAAAGATGGCTCTGGTTTTCTGAGTCAAAATCGTCCTAGCACAGATGCTTTAAATGCGCTGGAAGGCTGGGCAGAAGGTGAGGCAGGGAAGCAAGTACGATCCTATGAAGTTGTTAATGATGAAGATAAGTTTCTTGTTGCACGGCTTTCCTGGAACGAAGCTGATATTGAGGCTGGCCCAGATCTCGATGCACAATGTCGGAATTCTGGGATTGAAAAAAAGTTACAGGGAAACTACTTCCATATTGATGTATAAAGTTCTCAATAAACGGACTCCTTGCAGTGGAGTGAGGAAGAACGGATATAGCCGAACCAAAGCCAAGATAATTCACCGTGTACAAAAGGAGCGGCCAATCTATTCCTAAGTAAAGGTGAAAATGCTATTTGTAGTGTGACACCAGTTATAAATTCCTCAAATGAGCGCAACAATTACGTGTGCACACAAAATCATCCGCGCTCTTCGGGTGCTCAAGAGCTTGGGGGTTAAGTTGACGAAAGGAGAATTCGATGATTTCAAAGGCGTTTAATCATCGCGAAGTATGGAGAGTCAGTGAAGATCATATCCTAAGCATCATCATTTTTGTAACGCCTAGGTTCTTTATGTGGGTAGGCTTCTTGCTAGCCGTGGGTGCGTTACAGACTTTAAATCATTTAATCAATACGAACTTTACATTGGTCTTATATTATATTTCCAGCGGTTTATTTGGCGCTTATACATACATCATCTTACTAACTATCGGAAGGTTTTTTGTTCAGCGTGGACTCGACAGAGTACAAAAGATTAATCATAAAGTCACACGGTTTATAATTTTTTTAAGTATAGTGTTCACCGCAATATTAGTTACGTTATTTTTCATTGAATTCTCTAATCAGTTAAAACTTGTAGTGGCTGCAATCAAATGAGATCATGTAAAACCAATGCAGCCCTTTACTACCCAAAGGGCTGAACTTGTCACTGTACTTTTCTCACATGCTGCGGCAATTCCCAAACCCCATACAAACAATGCCCAAAAAAACAAAACCCAACAAAAAAACCAAAAGCTTTGAACAGACCCTTTGGGAGACGGCGGACAAGCTGCGGGGGACGGTGGAGTCCTCGGAGTACAAGCACGTTGTTCTCAGCCTGATTTTTCTCAAGTTCGTCAGCGACAAATTTGAAGCGCGTAAGCAGGAACTGATCCAGGAAGGTAAAGAGGCCTATATCGACATGGTGGAATTCTACACCATGAAGAATGTCTTTTACCTGCCGGAGAATTCGCGCTGGTCCTATATCCAAAAGCAGGCCAAACAGGATGATATCGCGGTCAAGATCGACACAGCCCTGCATTCCGTGGAGAAGAACAATAAGTCCCTCAAAGGTGCGCTGCCGGATAATTATTTTACCCGCATGGGCCTGGACCAGAGCAAGCTGTCAGCCCTGATTGATTCCATCAACAACATCGATACTGTCAGTGACCAGGAAAATGACGTGGTCGGGCGGGTCTATGAATACTTCCTGGGCAAGTTTGCAGCCACTGAAGGCAAGGGCGGCGGGGAATTTTATACTCCCAAGTGCGTGGTCAACCTGATCGCTGAGATGATCGAGCCTTACAGGGGCAAAATTTATGATCCATGCTGCGGATCTGGCGGAATGTTTGTCCAGTCGGTGAAGTTCGTTGAAAGTCACCAGGGGAACCAGAAAGACATTTCCATCTACGGCCAGGAATACACCAGCACCACCTACAAACTGGCCAAGATGAACCTGGCCATTCGCGGCATAGCCGGGAACCTGGGCGAGGTGCCAGCAGATACATTTTTCAAGGATCAGCACCCGGATCTGAAGGCCGATTTTATCATGGCCAACCCTCCTTTCAATCTCAAGGCGTGGCGCGCGGCAGATGAGCTGACCGATGATCCGCGCTGGAGCGGCTACGAAGTACCTCCCCCAGGAAATGCCAACTATGCCTGGATACTGCACATTATCTCCAAGCTGTCTGAAAACGGGGTGGCCGGATTTGTGCTGGCCAATGGCTCCATGTCCACCAATACCAGCAGTGAAGGGCTGATCCGCCGGAAAATAATTGAAAACGACCTTGTGGACTGCATGATCGCTTTGCCGGGGCAGCTGTTCTACACCACGCAGATTCCGGTCTGCCTGTGGTTTCTGACCAGGAATAAAAAGGCCAGGGCTGTGGAAGGCCACAGCGAGAGCAACCGCCGCAACCGTCAGGGAGAGACCCTGTTTATTGATGCCCGTAACATGGGAAGCATGATCGACCGCACCCATAAGGAACTTACCAGCGAAGATATTGCAGAGATTGCCCGTACATATCATGCCTGGCGGGGCGAAGCCAAAGGCGGCACTTACCAGGATCAGCCAGGATTCTGCAAAGCTGCCACTTTGAAAGAGATCAAAGACAATGATTATGTCCTGACACCGGGGCGGTATGTGGGAGCAGCCGAGGTTGAAGATGACGGCATCCCTTTTGAGGAGAAAATGAGCAAACTGAGCCGGAAGCTTTACAGGCAGATGGAGGAATCAGAAAAGCTGGATGCGATGATTCGGGAGAATCTGGAGGCGCTGGGTTATGGGAAGTGAGTGGAACCAATTAAGGCTTGATGAGGTAACTCAAATAATTGTTGATTGTCCTCATTCGACTCCAAAGTGGACTAACCATGGTGTTATCGTTTTAAGGAATCAAAATATTCGTGACGGTAAACTGGACTTATCCTCACCGAGCTACACTAACGAAGAAGGATATAAGGAACGTATTAAGCGTGGCATCCCATCAGAAGGAGATATTATATTTACTCGTGAAGCTCCAATGGGCGAAGTCTGCCAGATACCTCGTGGGTTACGCTGTTGTCTTGGTCAGCGCATGGTTTTGCTTAGAGCAAATACCAAAATCATAGATTCTAAATTTCTATTGTTTACTCTTCAAAGTCCATATCTTCAGCATCAAATTAGTTGGAATGAAGGTACAGGAACTACGGTAAGTAATATAAGGATACCAAATCTGAAAGCTTTCAGAATACCCACTCCACCCGTACCAAAACAAAAAGCCATAGCCCATATTCTAGGCTCTCTTGACGACAAAATCGAACTCAACAGACAGATGAATGCCACGCTGGAGTCAATGGCTCAGGCAATGTTCAAAAGCTGGTTTGTTGATTTTGATCCGGTGATCGACAATGCCCTCACCGCAGGCAACCCCATTCCTGAACCCCTGAAAGCCAAGGCAGAAGCCAGGAAGGCTCTGGGCGACAAGCGTAAACCACTCCCGCAGGAGATTCAAGAGCTGTTCCCCAGCCGTTTTGTCTTTACTGAGGAGCTGGGGTGGATACCGGAGGGGTGGGGAATTGGATGCTTTGGAGATATCGCGCAGCATATAAGGTCTAATGTAAAAGCTGAGAATGTTGGAGATTCTGATTTTTATATTGGATTAGAACACATTGGGAAAAAGCAACTATTCCTCACTGAAAGCAGTACAGGCAAATCAGTTCAAAGCAATAAGTCAGCTTTCCAGAAAAGGGATTTGCTCTTTGGCAAGCTCCGTCCGTATTTTCATAAGGTTTGCCTCGCTCCATGTGAGGGGACTTGCTCAACCGACATTTTGGTTTTTCGAGCAAAGCAGGAATTCTCTCAATCGTATGTGACATTAACTGCTTTCAGCGAAGAATTTGTTGATTATGCCAACATGCGTTCAACAGGTACTAGAATGCCAAGAGCGAGCGCTAAAGATATGTTAGGTTACGCAATTATGATACCAAATAAAGAAGTTTTGGTGGCTTTTGAAGATAAAATATCCCCTATTTGGACAAGGGGAATGAAAGCGGTGGAAGTTAGCAAGCAAATAGAATGCCTCCGCGATACGCTTCTCCCCAAACTCATATCCGGGCAGTTGCGTCTGCCTGACTCCCTGATAGACAAATTTGCTGAACAGGCAGACAGCCCTGACGCTGAACAAATCATCTCCGAGGCGATATGAGCAGATTCACCGAAGCCCAGCTTGAACAGGCCATTATTGAGCTTCTTGGCCGGGAAAACTATCCGCATGTCTCAGGAGAATCCCTTCAACGGGAGCCTGGGGAGGTGCTGATCAAGGATGATCTGCGCACCTTTTTAAAACGGCAATATGGTCATGAGGGCATTACTGATTCAGAAATTGAAACCATTATCCGCAAGCTGGAATCCCTGCCTGCATCTGACCTTTATTCCACCAACAAGGCCATTATGAAGATGGTCTCGGACGGTTTCCTGCTCAAGCGGGAGGACCGGAACAGAAAGGACCTGTTCATCCAGCTCATTGATTACCGCGACCTGACTCAGTTCCGCACTCCCCGGCCAGGTGAGCTGCCCATCATCGGCAGGGACGAACCAGGCGCATACGGCAGAAAAGGCAATATCTTCAAGATAGTCAGCCAGCTGGAAATCACTGGTTTTGAAAAGCGCATCCCTGATTTGATCCTGTACATTAACGGCCTGCCTCTGGTTGTATTTGAATTCAAAAGCGCCATCCGGGAAGAAGCCACCATTCATGACGCCTTTATCCAGATTACTGTCCGCTACACACGCGACATCCCGGAACTGCTCAAGTACAATGCCTTTTGTGTGATAAGCGACGGGGTGAACAGTAAAATGGGGTCCATGTTCGCCCCTTATGAATACTTTTATGCCTGGCGCAAGGTCAGCGCGGATGATGAGGTGGAAAAAGACGGCATTGACTCCCTGCTGACCATGATCAGAGGGCTGTTCAACCAGCAGCGGCTGCGTGACGTAATCCGCAACTTCATATTTTTTCCGGACAGTTCGCGCAGAGAAGAAAAGATCGTCTGCCGCTACCCCCAGTATTACGCAACCATAAAGCTTTATAACAACATCCTGGAGCACCGGCGGCCCCAGGGAGACGGCAAGGGCGGCACATATTTCGGGGCCACAGGCTGCGGCAAGAGTCTGACCATGCTTTTTCTGACCAGGCTCCTCATGAAAAGCCTGGATTTTGCCAGCCCGACCATTGTGCTTATTACTGACCGCAACGACCTGGATGATCAGCTCTCCAGACTTTTCACCAGTGCAAAAGGCTTTGTGGGCGACGATGCCATTGTCAGCGTGGAAAGCCGGGAAGACCTGCGCGGCAGGCTTAGAGGGATTGAGAGCGGCGGAGTTTTTCTGACCACCATTCATAAATTTACTGAAGACACCAGCCTTTTGACCAATCGTGACAATGTGATCTGCATATCTGACGAGGCCCACCGCAGCCAGGTCAACCTGGAACAAAAAATCAGGATCACGGACAAGGGGGTGCGCAAAAGCTTCGGCTTTGCCAAGTATCTCCATGACTCCCTGCCAAATGCCACTTATGTCGGGTTTACCGGCACTCCCATTGACGCCACCATTGATGTTTTCGGAGATGTTGTAGATGCCTACACCATGACCGAATCCGTGCAGGATGGAATTACTGTGCCCATTGTCTATGAAGGCCGGGCAGCCAAAGTTTTGCTGGATAATGCCAGGCTTCAGGAGATTGAGGATTATTACAATCAGTGCGCTGAGGACGGGGCCAGCGAATACGCCATTGAACAAAGCAAAAAGGCCAGCGCCAGCATGCAGGTCATCCTGGGTGATCCGGACAGGCTCCGGGCTGTGGCCAGGGATTTTGTCGAGCATTATGAAAAGCGGATCAAAGAGGGTTCAAGCATCAAGGGCAAGGCCATGTTCATCTGCAGCAGCAGGACCATTGCCTATCAGCTGTATAAGGAAATCATCGCCTTGCGGCCGGAATGGAACAGGGTGCTGGCCTGCGAGGAAGGAGCAAGCCTGAGCCGGGCAGAACAAAGAGAGATCAAGCCCGTGGAGCGGATCAAAATGGTCATGACCAGGGGCAGGGATGATCCCAAAGACCTTTATGAGCTGCTTGGCAACAGGGAATACAAAAAGGAACTGGACCGTCAGTTCAAGAATGAAAAGTCCAACTTCAAGATCGCCATTCTGGTTGATATGTGGCTGACCGGTTATGATGTTCCATCTCTTGATACCATGTATATTGACAAGCCGGTCCAGCGCCACACCCTGATCCAGACCATTTCCAGGGTCAACCGCAGATACGGTGACAAGCAAAAGGGCCTGGTGGTGGACTACATCGGCATAAAAAAGCAGATGAACCTGGCCCTGGCCCAGTATTCCAAAACCGACAGGGCCAACATTGAAGAAATCGAGCAGTCCATTGTGGTGGTCAGGGATCACCTTGATCTGCTGACCAGGATGTTTCACTCCTTTGACCGGACAGCTTACTTTTCGGGTAAACCCCTGGAGCAACTGCACTGCCTGAACATGGCCGCGGAGTTTGTCCAGCTGACCGAACCCATGGAAAAGAGGTTCATGGGCCTGGTGCAGCGGCTCAAGGCCGCCTATGACGTGTGCAGTGCTAGCGATGAATTTTCTCAGGATGAGCGCGACCAGGTTCATTTTTATCTGGCTGTGCGCTCCATTGTGTTCAAGTTGACCAGGGGAGATGCTCCGGACACAGCCCAGATGAACGCCAGGGTCAGGGAAATGATCAAGGACGCGCTGCAAAGTGAAGGCGTGGAGGAAATCTTCAAGCTAAGCCAGGATGGAGGCAGGGAAATCGACCTGTTTGATGATGA
>SL_8KL_010_SEDDRAFT_10002483_pt1 | contig 15565 bp, 16 predicted proteins | sample SodLakKL_010_SED_4_FD_11160 | JGI IMG/M metagenome (IMG submission 11160) | reverse complement strand
CCCCGCCCCGCATTGATGCCCGCAGCATTGACTGGTCGCGGCTTGCCGAGCAGCCCGGTGACGACCCGGCCCCCTACTTCTCCCGCTGGAGTCGTGGCGACGAGCACCCGCGGCAGGTGCCCTGCCACATCACCCACACCAACCCGCGGACCCACGAAATCATTCAGGGTGATCTGCATCGCTCGCCGATGTTCAGCGGCGAAATTGACGGTGTCGGCCCCCGGTACTGCCCGTCCATCGAGGACAAGGTGGTGCGCTTTGCGGATCGGGACGGCCACCAGATCTTCCTCGAACCCGAGGGCCTGGAGAGTCGCGAGATCTATCCCAACGGCATTTCCACCAGCCTGCCCTACGACACCCAGGTGGCGCTGGTGAACAGCATTGAGGGACTGGAATCCGCCCGCATCACTCGCCCGGGTTATGCCATCGAATACGACTACCTCGACCCCCGCGATCTGCAGCCCAGCCTGGAAAGCCTGCACCTGCCGGGCCTGCTGCTGGCCGGGCAGATCAATGGCACCACGGGTTATGAGGAGGCCGGGGCCCAGGGATTGCTGGCCGGTATCAACGCCGTGGCCCGGGTTCGCGACCTGCCGCGCTGGGTGCCGCAGCGGCATGAGGCGTATCTGGGGGTTCTGGTGGACGACCTCACCACCCGGGGCACCAGCGAGCCCTACCGGATGTTCACCTCCCGGGCGGAGTACCGGCTGCAGCTGCGGGAGGACAATGCCGACCTGCGCCTGATGCCCGTGGCGCGGCAGTATCAGCTGCTGGATGACCCTGACTGGCAGGCCTTCGAAGCCTATCGGGACGCCATCGAAGTCGAATACCGCCGGCTCGAGACCACCTGGGTGCGTCCCCAGGACCTGGGTGAGGACGCCGGTGCCGCGCGGCTTGGTCAGCCTCTTCGTCGAGAGCAGAACCTGCTGGGTCTGCTGCGACGGCCCGAGCTGGACTATAAGCAGCTGGCCGACTTGCCGGCCATGGACGCGGCCGATCCGGCGCCCCGCGTTCGCGAACAGGTCACCATTCGTGCCCGTTATGCCGGCTATCTGAAACGTCAGGCGGACCAGGTCAGCCGGCATGAGCAGAGCGAGCACCTGGTGCTGCCCGAGGATCTGGATTATCGGGCCGTGCCGGGGCTGTCCGCCGAAGTTCGGGAAAAGCTCGCCAGCCATCGACCCGCCACCCTGGGTCAGGCCGCCCGCATCCCCGGCATGACCCCGGCGGCGGTGTCATTGCTGATGGTGCATCTGCGTCGGGGACCGTCCCGGCAGAGCGCCTGAGTGGGCGCGGCGAGCCCGCCCGAGTCACGGCTGGCGGTCGGGCTTCGTCAGCTTTCACTGCCCGTGGACCTGGCCCAGCCCCTGCTGGCCTACCGGGATCTGCTGGTTCGCTGGAACCGGGTCTACAACCTGTCGGCGGTTCGCGATCCCGCCAAAATGATTCCCAGACATCTGCTGGACAGCCTGGTGGTTCGCCCCTGGCTGCCCGTCGGGACGTTACTGGATGTGGGTACGGGCCCCGGCCTGCCCGGTATTCCACTGGCCATGGCCGACCCGGACCGACCGATTACGCTGCTGGAATCCAACGGCAAGAAAGTCCGATTTCTGCGGCAGGCCTGCCTGGAACTGCAGCTCGGCAACGTTCAGGTGGTTCACGACCGCCTCGAAAACCACGCCCCCGAGTCCGGCTACGATGCCGTGATCTGTCGGGCATTCACGGACGCGGCCGCCTTCTGGCGGGGAGTCTCCCACCTGCTGCGCCCGGGCGCCCCGGCGCTGGCCATGAAGGGGCGCCGACAGCCCGCGGAGTTGGCAGGTCTGAAGGAGGACGGCGTATCATGCCGCTGGCAGACACTTGACGTGCCCGGTCTGGATGCGGAACGTCAACTGCTCATTATGAGGAATTCGCCATGACCCAGACCCTCGCCGTCGCCAATCAGAAGGGCGGCGTCGGCAAGACCACCACCTGCGTCAATCTCGCCGCGGCGTTGGCCGGCAATGGCCGGCGGGTTCTGCTGGTGGACATGGACCCCCAGGGCAATGCCACCGTCGGGGCGGGCCTGGATCGAAGCGCGGTGGAGGCCACCAACTACGAACTGCTCATGGGTGAAGCATCCGCGGAGGCGGTTCGATGCACCGGGCTCAGCGGGGGATTCGACCTGCTTCCCGCCAACGGCGACCTGACCGCCGCAGAAGTCGCCCTGACCGGCACGGGAGACGGCCGGGAAAAGCGTCTTGCCGAGGCGCTGGAGCCCATTCGCGCCGGCTACGACCACATTCTCATCGATTGTCCGCCGGCACTGAACGTCCTGACGGTGAATGCCTTTGTGGCCGCCGATCAGGTGCTCATCCCCATCCAGTGCGAGTACTACGCACTCGAGGGGCTGTCCGCCCTGCTCAATACCATCGAGCGGATCCGCCAGACCGTGAACCCGGCCCTGCGGATCGAGGGGTTGGTCCGGACCATGTTCGACGGTCGCAATAATCTGTCCAACCAGGTGGGGGCTCAGTTGCTGGAGCATTTTCCGGGTCAGGTTTACCGGACCCAGATTCCCCGCAACGTGCGCCTGGCCGAGGCTCCCAGCCACGGCCTGGCGGTGCTTCAGTATGACCGCAGCTCCCGGGGCGCGGTCGCCTACATGGCGCTGGCTTCGGAACTGCTGAACCGTCAGCAGGCCAACGCCGCCACCGCAGGAGGCGTGGCATGAGCAATCGACGTCGTGGTCTGGGACGCGGGCTGGACGCCCTGCTGGGCGAAGCCACCGGCGAAACCCCCGCGGGCCCCGACGCCGATCTCCGGGATCTGCCGCTGGACCAGCTGGAAAGCGGCCGGTATCAGCCGCGTCGCGAATTCGATCCGGCCGCCCTGCAGGAACTGGCCCATTCGATTCGGGCTCAGGGCGTGGTGCAGCCCATCGTGGTGCGGCCGCTGCCCGGGGCAGAGCGCTACGAAATCATCGCTGGTGAGCGGCGCTGGCGGGCGGCCCAGCTGGCCGAACTGGAGGCGATCCCCGCCATCATTCGGGACATTCCCGATGAGATGGCGGTGGCGGTGGCGCTGATCGAGAACATCCAGCGGGAAGATCTCAATCCGCTGGAAGAGGCCACCGCGCTCAAGCGCCTCAGCGAAGAATTCGAAATGACCCATCAGGCCATTGCTGAGGCGGTGGGCCGATCCCGGGTGAGCGTATCCAACCTGCTGCGGCTGCTGGATCTGGGCGCGGCGGTGAAGCGACACATCGCCGCCGGCGAACTGGAGATGGGCCACGCCCGGGCCCTGCTTTCCCTCGATGAATCGCAACAGGCGGACGCCGCGGCCCGGGTCGTCAGCCGGGGCCTGACCGTCCGCCAGACCGAGGCGCTGGTTCGCCAGCTTCAGGCCGGTCCGGCGGAAACGCCGGGTTCGGATTCCACCGATCCGAACATCCGCAGTCTCCAGCAGGATCTGGCCGACCGTCTCGGTGCCAGTGTTCGGATCGAGCACGGCCAGCGCGGCAAGGGGCGTCTGGTCATCCGTTACAACAGCCTTGACGAGCTGGACGGGATTCTTGAGCACATCCGTTGAAGCGGTGATGCGGTTCGTTTACACTTCCGGCGCCTTGACCAGTCCCGTCCGACCAACGGTCGGGGGTGAAGTTTGAGACGAGTCGCCCTGCGCATCGTTCGGCTTCAGCTGGTCATCGGACTGGCCGCGGCGGCCCTCTGGTGGTTTATCGGGGGACCCATCGCGGCACTGGCGGCGCTGACCGGTTTGGGCATCAGCGTCGCAATGACCGGGTACGTGGCGCTCAAGTGGGCGGTCAGTGGCTCGGCGGAGGATCCCCGGGCGATGCTTGGCGGGTTTTACCGGGCAGAAGCGATGAAGCTGCTGCTGGGNACGGGGCTGATATTTTTTGGCGTTTTCCTGTTCCGCGACCAGGCCGCCGCCCTGGTGACCACGCTGGCGCTCACGCTGGCGGCCTACGGGCTGGTTCTTCTGGGCGACATCGAATAAACGCGGACGAGACGGAGTAGAGTCAGACATGGCAGCTGGTGGTGGAGCCACGGAGTACGTCACGCATCATCTCGTCCACATGACCGTGGGCGAGGGTTTCTGGGCGCTGCACATCGACACCCTGCTGGTGTCCTGGCTTCTGGGATTCGTCTTCATCGGCATTTTCTACGCCGTGGCGCGCCGCGCCAGCGTCGAAGCGCCCACCGGCATACAAACTGCCGTCGAAGCCTGCGTCGAATTCATCGATAACCAGGTCAGCGAAAGTTTCCACGGCCCCAAGGATTTTGTCGCCCCACTGGCGCTCACCATCTTTGTCTGGGTGTTCCTCTGGAACCTCATGGACCTGATTCCGGTGGACCTGTTCCCCGAACTGCTTAAGTTCGTCGGCATCGAGTACATCCGAATTCTGCCCTCGGCGGACATGAACGCCACCTTCGGCCTCTCGCTGACGGTGCTGGCGCTGATCGTGATCTACGGCATCAAGGGCAAGGGCTGGGGCGGCTACGCCAAAGAGCTCTTCTGTCACCCGTTTGGTGCCCATCCGCTGCTCTGGCCGGCCAACCTCATGCTCAACATCGTCGAGCTGATTGCCAAGCCCATCTCCCTGGGAATGCGGCTTTTCGGCAACCTCTACGCGGCCGAGATCATCTTCATTCTGATTGCCCTGTTGCCGATTTACGCGCAGTGGATTCCCGGCGTCGCCTGGGCGATATTCCACATTCTCGTCATTCCGCTGCAGGCTTTCATTTTCATGGTGCTCACGGTTGTGTACCTGGGCCTGGCTTACGAGGACCACTGATCGGCGCCCCCGGGGGCTGATTGTTCTGGATTCAACTTAACGACCCTTGCTTGGAGGAATCATGGAAACTGCCGCTCACATCGCTCAGGTGCAGTCGTTCACTGCCATCACCATTGGGCTGATTTTTGCTTTCGCCGCCGTCGGCACCGCCATCGGCTTTGCCGTGCTCGGTGGGAAGTTCCTGGAGAGCGTCGCTCGCCAGCCGGAAGTCGCCGGTGTTCTGCAGGTCCGCATGTTCATCGTCGCCGGTCTGCTCGACGCCCTGTCCATCATCGGCGTGGCATTTGCCGCCATTCTGATGTTTGCCAACCCGTTGCTCGGCGCTCTGACCTGATCGGTTAGAAGGGAGGGCTGAACCGTGGCCATCAACATCACACTGTTTGGACAGATGATCACGTTTACGTTGTTCATCCTGTTCACGATGAAATACGTCTGGCCGCCGATCAAACAGGCCATGAGCGAGCGCGAGAAGCGTATCGCCGACGGTCTGGCATCGGCCGAGCGCTCCCAGCATGAGCTTGAACTGGCCAAGGAGCGCGCCGCCGAGCACATTCGCGAGGCCAAGTCCCAGGCAGCGGAAATCGTCGAAAAGGCCAATCGGCAGGGCTCGGCCCTGGTCGAAGAAGCCCGCGAGGAAGCCCGCACGGTGGCTGAACGTGAGCGCGCGGCTGCCGAGGCCCGCATTCAGCATGAGCTCACTCAGGCCAGAGCGGACCTGCGCCGCGAGGTCTCCGAGTTGGCCATTCTGGGTGCCAGTCGGATTCTCGAGCGCGAGGTGGATGCGAGCACCCATCAGAGAATGCTCGACGAACTGACCGAGCAGGTCTGAGGCAGGCACGATGGCGCAGTCGATTACCGTTGCCCGGCCCTACGCGGAAGCCGCCTTTCAGGTGGCCCTCGACGCCGATGATCTTGCCGGCTGGTCAGCCGGTCTGGAGCGGGCGGCGGAGGCCGTCAGTCACGAATCCGTGGATCAGGTGCTCCGCAGTCCCAAGGTCGAGCCAGCGGACAAGGCGTCCCTGCTGATTGAAATTGGTGGCGAGGCTCTGCCGGCCAAGCTTCAGAACCTGATTCGGCTGCTCACCGAGCGCGGTCGCATCCTGGTGCTGCCCGAGATCAACCGCCAGTTCCAGAGCCTGCGGGAAACCCATGAGGGCACCCTCGAGGCCAAGGTGGTGAGCGCTCAGCCACTCGACGACGAGGCCCGTCAGCGGCTGGCCAAAGCGCTGTCAGAGCAGCTGAACCGCGAGGTCCGACTGGACACGGAAATCGACGAAACACTCATTGGCGGGGCGATTGTCCGCGCCGGTGACCTGGTCATTGATGGATCGGTGCGCGGCCAACTGACGCGCCTGACCGGCGCCCTGAGCCGTTAAGAGGACAGACTAGATGCAACTCAATCCCACGGAAATCAGCGACCTCATCAAACAGCGCATCGAAAACTTCGAGGCGGTGGCAGAGGCTCGCAATGAAGGCACGGTGGTCAGCGTGACTGACGGCATCGTGCGTATTCACGGCCTGAGCGACGCCATGCAGGGCGAAATGCTCGAATTCCCCGGCGAGACCTACGGCATGGCGCTCAACCTCGAGCGCGAGTCGGTGGGCGCCGTGATCTTGGGCGATTACTCCCAGCTCAGTGAGGGGGACAGCGTTCGCACCACCGGCCGGATTCTCGAGGTCCCCATCGGTGAGGCGCTGCTGGGCCGCGTGGTGAACGCCCTCGGCGAGCCCATCGACGGCAAGGGCGCCATCGCCACCGAGACCAAGGCGCCGGTAGAAAAAGTCGCGCCCGGCGTGATTGCGCGGCAGTCGGTGGACCAGCCGGTGCAGACCGGTCTCAAGGCCATCGACTCCATGGTGCCCGTGGGCCGCGGCCAGCGTGAGCTGATCATCGGCGACCGCCAGACCGGCAAGACCGCCGTTGCCGTGGACGCCATCATCAACCAGAAGGGCACCGGCATTAAGTGTGTCTACGTGGCGGTGGGCCAGAAGGCCGCCTCCATTGCCAACGTGGTGCGCAAGCTCGAGGAGCATGGCGCCCTGGAGCACACCATTGTGGTGGCGGCCTCTGCCGCCGAGTCCGCCGCGCTGCAGTTCATCGCGCCCTATGCCGGTTGCACCATGGGCGAGTTCTTCCGCGACCGCGGCGAAGACGCCCTGATTGTTTACGACGACCTCTCCAAGCAGGCGGTGGCCTATCGACAGGTGTCGCTGCTGCTTCGCCGCCCGCCAGGCCGTGAGGCCTTCCCGGGGGACGTCTTCTACCTGCATTCCCGGCTGCTGGAGCGCGCCGCCCGCATTAATGAAGCCGAGGTGGAGCGCCTCACCAACGGCGAGGTGAAGGGTCGGACCGGTTCGTTGACGGCCCTGCCCATCATCGAAACNCAGGCCGGCGACGTCTCGGCATTCGTGCCCACCAACGTGATCTCCATCACCGATGGACAGATCTACCTGGAAACCGACCTGTTCAACGCCGGTATCCGGCCCGCCATCAACGCCGGCCTGTCGGTCTCGCGAGTCGGCGGTTCGGCCCAGACCAAGATCGTCAAGAAGCTCGGCGGTGGTATTCGACTGGCACTGGCGCAGTATCGCGAGCTGGCGGCGTTCGCCCAGTTTGCCTCGGATCTGGATGAATCCACCCGCAAGCAGCTGGAACGCGGCCAGCGGGCCATGGAGATCCTCAAGCAGGGCCAGTACGCCCCGCTGTCGGTGGCGTTCATGGCGGTCTCCCTGTTCGCGCTCAACGAGGGTTACCTGGATGAGCTCGAGAACAAGGAAGTCGGCCGCTTCGAGGCGGCACTGCATCAGTATGTCGCCAACCACTTCGCGGCCCTGATCAAGGAGATCAACGAGACCGGCGATTACAGCGACGAGATTCAGGGTCAGCTGCGCAAGGCGCTGGACGAGTTCAAATCGTCCGGTTCCTGGTAACGGCACGGGGTAGCTAAGGCATGTCCGGCGCAAAGGAAATCCGCACTCAGATCAAGAGTGTTGGCAACACGCAGAAAATCACCACGGCCATGGAGATGGTGGCGGCGTCGAAAATGCGTGGCGCCCAGCAGCGCATGCAGGCCGCGCTGCCCTATGCCGAGAAGATGCGCCAGGTGATCGGTCATTTGGCCAAGGCCAACCCGGAGTACGAACACCCCTTCCTGCAGCGGCGGGAGGAGGTCAACAACGTCGGGTACATCATTGTCGCCAGTGACCGCGGGCTCTGCGGCGGACTGAATAACAACCTGTTCCGCGCCATCATCAAGGACATGCGGGATCAGGAACACGCCGGGCGCTCGCTGCAGCTCTGCACCGTGGGCTCCAAGTCGATCCAGTTCTTCAGCCGCCTGGGTGCGCCGATTGTCGCCGAAGTGTCTCAGCTGGGGGACATTCCCCGCCTTCAGGATCTGATCGGCACGGTCAAAGTGATGATGGATCAGTTTGCCGAGGGCAAACTCGACCGCATCACCATTTGCTACAACCGCTTCGTCAACACAATGACGCAGCAGCCAACCCTGGAGCAGATTCTGCCGCTCCCGGAGAGCGAAGAAATCGAGCTTCAGAAACGCACCCACACCTGGGATTACATTTATGAGCCCTCCGCCGAGGCCGCACTCAGTCTGCTGCTGGAGCGCTATCTGGAGTCTTTGGTGTACCAGGCGGTGGTCGAGAATATTGCCTGTGAGCAGGCCGCACGCATGGTGGCGATGAAGTCCGCTTCCGACAATGCCGGAAAACTGATCGACGACCTGAATCTGGCCTATAACAAGGCCCGTCAGGCGGCGATCACCACGGAACTCTCCGAGATCGTGGCCGGCGCCGAGGCCGTCTAGCGTGGACGGTCGGATTCAAACGAACAAAACGCTTTCGCGAAGAGGAACCGCGCTATGAGTTCAGGAAAGGTCGTCCAGATCATCGGTGCCGTGGTGGACATCGAATTCCCCCGCGATTCCGTGCCCAAGGTCTACGACGCGTTGAATGTCAGTGGTCAGGATCTGGTGCTCGAAGTCCAGCAGCAGATCGGTGACGGCGTCGTCCGGGCCATTGCCATGGGCAGCACCGACGGCCTTCAGCGCAACGTCGAGGTCACCAACTCCGGCGCACCGATTTTGGTCCCGGTGGGCGAGAAGACCCTGGGTCGCATCATGAACGTGCTCGGCGAGCCGGTGGACGATGCCGGTGAGATTGGCGCCGAGCAGACCTGGCCGATTCACCGCAAAGCGCCGACTTATGAGGAGCAGGCCGGGTCCACCGAACTGCTGGAGACGGGCATCAAGGTGATCGACCTGCTCTGCCCGTTCGCCAAGGGCGGCAAAGTGGGCCTGTTCGGCGGCGCCGGTGTGGGCAAGACCGTCAACATGATGGAGCTCATCCGCAACATCGCCATCGAGCATTCCGGTTATTCGGTGTTCGCCGGCGTGGGTGAGCGGACCCGTGAGGGCAATGACTTCTATCACGAGATGAAGGAGTCGGACGTGCTCGACAAGGTTGCTCTGGTGTACGGCCAGATGAATGAGCCGCCGGGCAACCGCCTGCGTGTCGCGCTCACCGGGTTGACCATGGCCGAGTTCTTCCGTGACGAAGGCCGTGACGTGCTGATGTTCATCGATAACATCTACCGCTACACCCTGGCGGGCGTCGAAGTGTCCGCACTGCTTGGCCGCATGCCGTCGGCGGTGGGTTATCAGCCGACGCTGGCTGAGGAGATGGGTGTTCTGCAGGAGCGCATTACCTCCACCAGCAAGGGTTCGATCACGTCCATTCAGGCGGTCTACGTGCCAGCGGACGACCTCACCGACCCGTCTCCGGCCACCACGTTCGCCCATCTGGACGCCACCGTGGTGCTGGCGCGCTCCATCGCCGAGCTGGGCATCTACCCGGCGGTGGACCCGCTGGACTCCACCTCCCGTCAGCTGGATCCCCAGGTGGTGGGTCAGGAGCACTACGACACGGCTCAGGACGTCCAGCAGGTGCTGCAGCGCTACAAGGAGCTGCAGGACATCATCGCCATTCTGGGCATGGACGAGCTCTCGGAAGACGACAAGCTCACCGTCACCCGGGCGCGAAAGATCCAGCGGTTCCTGTCCCAGCCGTTCTTCGTGGCGGAGGTGTTTACCGGTTCGCCGGGCAAGTACGTCTCCCTGAAGGAGACCATCCGTGGCTTCCGGGCGATCGTGGACGGCGAGCACGACGACCTGCCGGAGCAGGCGTTCTACATGGTCGGCAGCATCGACGAGGCGGTTGAGAAGGCCACCAACCTGTAAGGTGATCGATATGGCCATGACCATGCACATCGATATCGTCAGCGCCGAGGAGGCCATCCATTCCGGGACGGCCTCCTTCGTTCTCGCCCGGGCTGTGGAAGGCGAAGTGGGCATCTACCCGCGCCATCTGCCCATGCTGGTCCAGCTCCAGCCCGGCGAGGTCACGGTCCGGGACGAGTTCGGCAACGAAGAGTTCTTCTACGTCACCGGTGGCACCATGGAGGTCCAGCCTCATGTGGTGACGGTACTGGCGGACGCCGCCACCCGGGCCCATGACATTGACGAGGCCGCCGCCGAAGAGGCGCGGCGCCGGGCGGCGGATGCGCTGGCCAATCAGAGCAGCGAGATCGACTACGCCCGGGCCCAGGCGGAACTGGTGGAAGCCGCCGCTCAGTTGCGTACGATCCAGAAACTGCGCAAGAAAGCGCAGCGCTGACCCGTGGTGGCAGCCCGCTGCCACTGAACCGAGGCTCAGCCATGACTACACCCCCGCTTACTGTGGTCGTCCTCGCCGCCGGCGAGGGACGGCGCATGCGCTCGGACACCCCCAAGGTCCTCCACCCGGTGGGTGGCGAGCCCATGGTCGGACGAGTCCTGGATGCAGCCAACCAGTTGCACCCCCAGTCCATCGACGTGGTTTACGGCCACGCCGGCGGCGTGGTGCAGAGCGTGGTGTCCGAGTTCTACGAGGACCTGCCACTTCGGTGGGTCCACCAGGCGGAACAGCTGGGTACCGGCCATGCGGTGGCCCAGGCGCTGCCCGCCGTACCCGACGACCATCAGGTACTGGTGCTCTGTGCCGACGTACCGCTGATCCGCGTCGAAACCCTCCGGCGGTTGGTGGAAGCGGCGGCGGACGGGGTGTCGGTCCTCACCGTCGAGGTGAATGACCCCGCCGGTTACGGCCGGATCCTTCGCAACGCCGCCGGTCAGATCACCGGCATTGTCGAAGAAAAGGACGCCACGGAAGAGCAGCGCGCCATTCGCGAGATCAATACCGGCGTGTTGTGCCTGCCGGCAAGGCACCTGCGCGTCTGGCTGGACAATCTGGATGCCGGCAATGCTCAGGGGGAGTTCTACCTCACCGATTGCATCGGCCAGGCTCGGCTNTCCCGGGTGCCGGNGTCGTCGGTGGTCTGCAGCGACCCCGCCGAGGTTCAGGGGGTCAACGACCGAGCCCAGCTGGCCACGGTGGAACGGGCCTGGCAGCAACGCCAGGCACAGACGCTGATGCGGGACCACGGCCTGGGCCTCAGCGATCCGGCGCGCTTTGACCTGCGGGGCCACCTCGAGGTCGGCCGCGACTGCCACATCGATGTCGACGTCATCATCGAGGGCGACGTCGTCCTCGGCGATGGCGTGCGCATCGGGCCGTTCTGCCGAATACAGGACAGTCACATTGCCGCCGGCACCGAGCTGCTCGGCCACTGCGAGATAGAGGACAGTCACATTGGGGCGGACTGCCGGATCGGCCCCTTTGCCCGGCTTCGGCCCGGCACCCGCATGGCAGAGGGGGCCCGCATCGGCAATTTCGTCGAGACCAAACAGACCGAAATCGGCGCCGGCAGCAAAATCAACCACTTGTCGTATGTGGGCGATGCGCAGCTCGGTGCCGCCGTCAACGTGGGCGCTGGCACCATTACCTGCAACTACGATGGCCGGAAAAAACACCGGACACGGATTGGTGATGGCGTTTTTGTCGGGTCCAACAGCGCACTGGTGGCGCCACTTTCCATCGGCAACAACGCGGTGATCGGCGCCGGGACCACGGTTCGGGATGACGTGGCGGATGATACGCTGGCCGTCGACGATCGTCGGCCCCGACAGATCCCGGGATGGCGGTCGGGGTCCCCCGAGGAATAGCAGACAGGAGCGCAGGGATGTGTGGAATTGTCGGCGCGGTCGCCGAGCGGGACGTCACACCGATTCTTCTTGAGGGTCTGAGGCGACTGGAGTACCGAGGCTATGATTCCGCCGGTCTGGCGGTCATGACCGACGGTGGCGCCCTGCGCCGCCACCGGGCAGTGGGCAAGGTCGCGGCGCTGGAAGCCGCCCAGCACAGTGATCCGCTGAACGGTCACCTGGGTGTTGCCCACACCCGCTGGGCCACCCACGGCGCACCCACCCAGGCCAACGCGCATCCTCACGTGGCACGGGACGATGTCGCCATCGTTCACAACGGCATTATCGAAAACCACGAAACCCTGCGTGAGCGGCTGACCGCCGATGGCTACGAGTTTGCCTCCGAGACCGATACCGAGGCCGTGGTCAACGCCGTACATGCTCGACTGCAGTCCGGTGATGATCTGCTCGCCGCCGTGCGCGGTGTGCTGGGGGAACTGGACGGTGCCTATGCCCTCGGCGTCATCAGCCGCCGGGACCCGCAGCGGCTGGTGGCGGCACGCCGCGGCAGTCCGCTGGTGGTGGGGGTCGGCATTGGCGAATATTTCATCGCCTCGGATGTGGCCGCGTTGCTGCCGGTGACCCGGGATTTCGTCTACCTCGAAGAAGGGGATGTGGCGGACATTACCCGGCACGAGCTTCGGGTGTTTGACGCCGATGGTCGCCGGGTGGAGCGCCCGGTGCGGACCACCGAGCTCACCGCCGACGCGGCGGAGCGCGGAGATTTCCGGCACTTCATGGCCAAGGAGATCCATGAGCAGCCCCGGGCCATCGCCGAGACCCTGGAGGGCCGCATCGCCGAGCGTCACGTGCTTCCTGAAGCACTGGGGCCCGAGGCCACCGCCGTTCTCAAGGAAGCCCGGCGAATTCAGATCGTTGCCTGTGGCACCAGTTACCACGCTGCCATGGTGGCCCGTTACTGGTTTGAATCCCTGGCGGGTCTGCCCTGCGACGTGGAAGTGGCCAGCGAATTCCGCTATCGGCGTCATGTGGTCGCCCCCGGGACGCTGTTCGTGACCCTCTCCCAGTCCGGGGAAACCGCCGATACCCTGGCCGCGCTGCGGGAAGCCCGGCGGCTCGGTTATCTGGCGTCGCTGGCCATCTGCAACGTGCCGGAGAGCTCACTGGTGCGGGAGTCCGACCTGGTGATGATGACCCGGGCGGGTCCTGAAATCGGGGTCGCTTCCACCAAGGCCTTTACGACCCAGCTGGTGGCGTTGCTGCTCACAGTGATCGCCGCCGGCCGCTCCCATGGACTGTCGTCCGCGGATGAGGAGCGACTGGTGACCGGGCTGCGGCAGTTGCCACGTCAGATCGAAGCGGTGCTCGAGCTGGAAAGACCGATCGAGGCGCTTGCCGAGCAGTTCGTGGACAAGCACCACAGTCTGTTCCTGGGCCGCGGCACCCAGTATCCGATCGCCATGGAAGGCGCGCTCAAGCTCAAGGAAATTTCCTATATCCACGCTGAGGCGTATCCGGCCGGTGAGCTGAAGCATGGCCCGCTGGCGCTTGTGGACGCCGAAATGCCGGTGGTCACCGTGGCGCCCAATGACGAGCTGGTGGAAAAACTGAAATCCAATCTGCAGGAAGTCCGTGCCCGCGGTGGACGCCTGTATCTTTTCGCCGATGCCGCCACCGCGCCGGCCACCGCCGAGGACTGTCAGGTCCTGACCCTTCCCACCGTGGACGAAGTGCTGGCGCCGGTGCTCTACACCGTACCCCTGCAACTGCTTGCCTATCATGTGGCGGTGCTCAAAGGCACTGACGTTGACCAACCTCGCAACCTGGCGAAATCGGTAACCGTAGAGTAACCCTCCGTCCTAGCCGAAACGGAGGGAGCCATGACGGCGCCGCAGCGCACCGATTATCACGAGTACAAGGTCATTCATGTCACCGATGGAGGGCTCAAGGCCGTCCTGCTGGGGGCCACGGGTCTGCCGATGCCGGTGATTGAGGGCGAACTCAATCGCTGGGCCGCGGAGGGCTGGCAGCTGGTGTTCATGGCCATCGAGCAGCGTCGCTTCGCACTTTTCTGGGATCGTGAGGCGGCGGTTATCACCCTGGGACGCTGAACCGGCTCACGCTTATCGCCTGATGGTTGACGTCACCGGGGTTACAATCCCGCGGTGATTAGCCCGCAAACCCGACAAACGCTGGCCGGCATCGGCCTCGCCGTGTGCATCATTCTGGCGGTTCTGGCCAGTCTGCCCGGCTGGATCGCCGGGGTGTACGCCGGCGCGGCGGCCTGGCTGGCCGGCGTGCTTCTCTGGGCCGATGTTCCCCGCCGAATCCGCGTTCAGAGCGGCATTCTGCTGCTGGTCGGCGTTCTGGGAATGGGTGCCGGTGTGGTTGGCGTCGGCCCCGGCACGGCCATCCGCGTGGGTGACCTGCCGTGGCAGGACGCCATCGCGATCAACGCCAAACTGATCGCCATGCTGGCGGCGGTGAGCTTTCTGCGCCTGATCACCGCCCCGCCGGATCCCTCGGTGGCCAGGGTGCCAACGGGGCGTCGCAGTCTGGCCGCCACCCTGGCGGGTGTTCACCTTTTTGGCGCGGTGGTCAACCTGTCCACGGTATTCATCATGGCCCGGCGGATGAGCAGCGAGGACCGTCTCAGCCGCCAGCAGTACGTCGCATTGGTGCGGGGGTTTGGCACCGCCGCCTTCTGGTCGCCATTCTTTGCTGCCATGGCCGCGGCGCTGACCTACGCCCCCGGGGCCAGACTGCCCGCATTGCTGGCTTTCGGTCTGCCATTGGCGCTGTTGTCGCTGCTGCTGACCTATCGCGACGTTAGCCGGCTTGGCGCGGAGGATTTTCGCGGTTATCCGCTGAATGTATCCAGCCTCTGGCTGCCTGCGTTGCTGGCGGCGCTGATACTGGCCGCCCACGGCTGGCGAGCGGACCTCTCCATTCTCGGTTTGATCGCGTTGCTTGCCCCCAGCGTGACGGTGGTGACCCTGGCCGTCCGCCGCCGGTCGGTCGTCAATGAAGTGACTGTCCACTTCCGCCGAGGCCTCCCAGCGATGAAGGGCGAACTGGTGCTGTTTTTAAGCGCTGGCGTCATGGCCACCGGTCTGACGGTGCTAATGGCCGTGACCGAGTTGTCCCTGCCGATGCAGGATTTTGGCGGTCGGGAAGCCGCCTTGTTACTCGCAGCGCTGGTGGCCGCCGCCATTGTCGGAGTGCACCCCGTCATTGGCGTCGCCGCTGCCGCGCCCCTGGTCGCCCCCCTGAACCCCGACCCCAGCCTTCTGGCTAGCGTCTTTCTGGCCGCCTGGGGCATCGGCGTCTCCGCCAGCCCCCTCTCCGCCATGAACCTCGCCATCCAGGGCAGCTACGGCATCCGCCCCGGGGAAGTGCTCAAATGGAACCTGCCCTTCGCCGTCGCCACCCTCCTCATCGCTGCTGCCATGCTCCTCGCCCACCCGGCGGGGTGAGGATTTTGCCTGTCCCGCAGTTTGCAGGAGCCCGATCGAAATCAGGTGTCTGTCCTATATTTCACGGATTCCGACCGCTATCCAGACACCGACTCAGGATTTGCCAGCGGTGAAGCCACCATCCACTAGCAGGTCAGTACCCGTGATAAAGCTGGCTTCGTCGCTGAGCAGGA
>SL_8KL_010_SEDDRAFT_10002482_pt1 | contig 15570 bp, 15 predicted proteins | sample SodLakKL_010_SED_4_FD_11160 | JGI IMG/M metagenome (IMG submission 11160) | reverse complement strand
TGTCCCATTTTCCAAATACTTTTTCCATGTTGATCACTATCTCTGTGGTTTTTCCACGTTTCCTTTTATTACTTCTTGGAGTGATACTCCGTTGACTTTGACTATTTTATATTTTACCCCTGCCATCGTTCCTACTGGTCCTCCTTGTGCTCCTCCTACTCCTTCTATTATTACTTCGTCGTGTTCGTCTACTACGTCCACTGCTCCGTCTTTTGGCATGTGTGCTGTTATTATTTTTCCGTTTTTTAGTAGCTGTATCCTTGCGCATTTTATGATTCCTGAGGAAGGTTGTTTTTGTTCTATTCCTTTTTTCTGTAGTACTATGCCTCTTGCTTGTGGTGCTCCTTCTAGGGGGTCGTGGAGTTTGCCGGCTTGTTTCCTCATTCTTTTTACGTAGGCGCTGTCGCTCCATCTGTCTTTTTTTCTTTTTTTCTTGAGTTTCCTTGCTGCGAATTCGCCTGGCATTTTTATCTACCTTTTTTGGTTTTTACGTGTGCATTTTTTTGTTTTTTGAGGTATTTATTGTTTTTGAGTTCGTTACAGGATCTTGATGTTTTCTATGTCGAAGTGTCTTTGTGTTAGTTCTTTTACTTTTTTCACTTTTTTTCCTTCTCTTCCTATTGTTCTTTTTTTGTCGGATGGATCTACTTTTACTCTTACTTCTCCGTCTTTTTGCTCAACTTCTTCTGGTTCTACTGGGTAGAACAGGTTTTTTATGAATTCTTCTAGGTTTTTGGAGTATTTGTATACGTGTATTTTTTTCCCTAGCTTGTTTTTGACTTTGTTGATCATTGAACCGTTTTTTCCTATGGCTAGGCCTAGGTCTTCGGGTTTTACAAGGATTGTGGCTTCGTCTTCGTTTATTATGCAGTCCTTTACCGTTGCTCCGGTTATTTCTTCGAACTGGTTTATGGTTTTGATTTCTTCTGGCCCGTATTTGATCATTTTTGTTCACTTTTACTGTGTGTTCTTGTTTATTTGTGTTCTTTGTTCTTTTTTATTGTATTTGTTGTTTTTTGATGTTTCCTGTATCTTTTACTGTTATTGTTGTTGTTAGGTGTGGTCTTTTGCATGTTTCTCCTAGTTCCTTGCTTGTTCCTGGATAGATTTTTAAAGGAATTTCTTTTTCTCGTGTTTTTTCCTCTATTTTTTGTCTTTTCTCTCTTGGTGTGTTTTCCGCTATTATGACTAGTTCCGCGTTTCCGTCTTCTACGTGTTCCAGTGTTTCTTTAGTTCCGTGGATTATTTCTCCTGTTCTCACTATTTCTTTTAGTGCTTGTTGTATTTTCATTTTTTATCCTTTTTTAGTCTTTTTGTTGTTCCAGATCTATTTTCAGATCTACTGTTCCTGTTCCTACTGGGATTGGGTTTCCTACTATTATGTTTTCCGCTATTCCTTTTAATGGGTCTTTTTCTCCTTTCTGAGCTGCTTTTAGCAGGTGTTTTACTTGTTCTTCGAATGCTGCTCTTGCTAGTACTGAGTCTTTTTCTCCTGACAGTCCGTGTCTCCCTATGGGGGTTGGTCTTCCTTTTCTTGTTAATGCATCTGCTATTAGTAATAGGTGTCTTTTGTTTATTCCGTATTCTTCCGTTACGTTTACTAATTCTCTGTAGAGTATCTCTCTGGTTGCTTCTATTCCAAGTACTTTGTAGGTTTCTGGAACTGAATTCGAGTAGGTTCTTTTTGAGTCCACTTCTTCGATTTCGAGTATCTCTTCCATGTTCGTTCCATCGGTGTGTATTTCGTATCTTGTTCCTCCTTCTTCGTTTTCTTTTTCCACTAGTGTTGCTCTTTCTATTTCTTCCGCTCCTTTTACTCGTGTTTTTTCCGTTTTTTCCACGTATCTTCTTAGTGATTTGAGGCTTGATGCTTTTGGTTTGAACGTGATTTTGTCTTCTTTAACTTCTTCAGGTGTTCTTCTTATGTTTTCTTTTATTTTCTCGGCTATTTCTTCTGGTTTGAGATCCAGTTTTTTCATTTTTTCCTGGTCGGGTTTTATTATTATTTTTTCTTCCGCGAAGTCCTCTTCTATTTCTGCGATGTCCTTTGCTTTTGTTTCTTCTATTTTTTCCCTGATTTTTTCCACTTTTTCTCTGTCGGTTTCGAATTCTTTTTTTGGTTTTATCATGCATACTTCTCTTTTTGGGTTTTTCCTGGTTTCTACGAGTTCTTCTACTCTTGGCAGTCCTTGTACTACGCTAACTCCTTCGGATAGTCCTGCGACGTGGAATGTTTTTAGGGTCATCTGCGTGGCTCTTTCTCCTATTGCTTGTGCTGCGATTCCGCCCGCTGGTTCTCCTGGCTCGATTTTTCTTTCTTCGTATTCTTTTAGGGTTTTTTCAAGCATTTGTTTTGTTTGTTTTTGATTCAGGTCTTGGGCTTTTTCTTTTGCTCTTTCCAGGAGTTTTTCCGGTAGTTTGTCTTGGTATTCTTTGTATATGTCTTTTTTAGCCATTTTATCGCCTTTTTATTGGTTCTGAACTTTTCTTTTTATCTTGTCGAGATCTATTCCTACTTCTCCTCTTGTGTTCTGTGGGTGTATCTGGTCCCCTCCGTATTTGAACTGTATTATCTCGTTTTCCGCGTTCCTCACTGATCTGTCTTGTTCTACTTTGAGATCCAGTAGTGCGTTTGATATTCTTTTGTATAGGTATCCTGAGTCCTGAGTATTTAGTGCTGAATCTATCTGTGAGTCTCTTCCGTCCATTGAGTTTTGGAATAGTTGTATTGGTGTTAGTCCGTCCATGAATGAGTTGGGTATGAATCCTTTGTCTTGTGGGGCTAGTGTTCCTTTTTCTTGGTGTGGTAGGATTCTGTGTTTGTATCCTTTGTCCAGTCTTTTTCCTTCCACTGCTGATTGGCCTAGTGCTGAACTAATTTGCACTAGGTTTTGCCAGTCTCCTCTTGCTCCGCTTTTTGTCATTATTATGCTGTGGTCTTCTATGTCTTTTTCTTCGTAGATCAGTTCTCTTAGTTCTCCGTCTACTTCTGCCATTTTTTCTCTTATCTTTGCTTCTAGTGTTTCTTTTTCCGTTTTTCCAGGGTAGGATTCGAGTTCTCCTTTTCTGTATTTTTCTATGTCTTTCTTTGCTTCTTCCTGTTTTTGTTTCAGGACTTTTTCTTGTTTTTCTTTGGTTTCTTCTGTTAGTTCGTAGTTTTCCATGCCTATTGTGTGGCCTTTCATCATTATTGCTTCGACTGTTATTATTCCCATTTGGTCTATGAATTTTTGTGCTTCTGCTTTTCCTTCTTCGTCGAGTATTTGTCTTGTTAGTGATCCTCCTGGTCCAAAGCTGTTTTCGTCGAGTGTTCCTTGTTTTATTTCTCCGTTTTCTATTTTTACGTTTTCTTCGGTTAGGTTGCTTTTTTCTTCCAGGGTTATTGAGTCGGGTATGAGTTCGCTTATTATTTCTCTTCCCTTGTATTCTTCCTTGTCTTTGTTTCCGGGTAGTCGGTTTATTTCCGCTTTTTTGAGCAGTCTTAGTGTTTGTTTTTTTGTGAATTTGGTGTCTTTTTTTGTCATTATGGCTAGTCCTGTTATGTAGTCCTGGTGTCCTGCTAGTATTTCTCCGTCTTTGGGTGAGAGTAGGTTTTCTTTTACTTCTAAGAGGTTGTCTGCTTCTACTTGTGCTTCTGTTGTTTGTGGCACGTGCACGTTCATTTCGTCCCCGTCGAAGTCCGCGTTGTATGGTAGTGCGATTCCATCGTTTATTCTGATGGTTTTTCCTGGCATTATTTTGGCTCTGTGTGTCATTATGGATAGTCTGTGAAGGCTTGGTTGTCTGTTGAATACTATTGGGTCGTTGTCTTTTAGTTGTCGTTCTATTTCGTATCCTGGTTCTATTTCTTCTATTAGTTCTTCTTTGTTGAGTTCCGTGACCTTGATTTTTTCCCCTGTTGGTTTTTTGACGTAGTTGGCTTTTGGGTGTTCCTCCTTCTCTATGTATTCTTTTGCTTTTTCTATGTTTTTCTCGGTAACTTTCATTGGTATTGTTAGTTCTTCCGCCATTTGTTTTGGTATTCCTACTTCTCCTATTGATATTGAGGGATCCGGGCTTATTACCGATCTTCCGGAGTAGTTGACTCTTTTTCCTGTGAGGTTTCCTTTGATCCTTCCTTCTTTTCCCTTTAGTCTTTCGAATAGTGTTTGTAGTGATTTTCCGGATCTGTGTTTTGCTGCTGGTATTCCTGTGGTGCTGTTGTTTATGAATGTTGTGACGTGGTATTGTAATAGGTCCCACAGGTCTTCTATTATGGGTTGTGGTGCTCCTGTGGATAGGTTGTCGGCTAGTCTCTGGTTTATTCTTAGTAGGTCTATTAGTTTGTGGGTTAGGTCATCTTCCGATCTGTCTCCTGATTCTAGCGTGATTGATGGTCTGGTTGTGGCTGGTGGTACGGGTAGTACTGTCATTATCATCCATTCTGGCCTGTTTTTCTTGCTTATGTTCAGCGGTTCCAGGTGTTCTTCGGGTATTCTTTCTAGCCTTTCTCTTATTTCGGTTGGTCTCAGTATTTGGCTGTTTTCTTTGTACGTGGTTGGCTTCACGTGCTTTATTTCTTTTTGTTCTGCTTCGCAGTGTGGGCATTTGTTTTTCTTTTTGGCTTTGTTTCTTATTTTTCTGAATTGGTATACTCCTTTTTCCGGTCCTTTTTGTATTTCTTTGATTTCATCTTCAGTTAGCGTGATTTTCCCGCATTCTCCGCACGTTGTTCTTAGTAGGTCGTAGATTTTCTTGCTGTATCCAACGTGTATCACTGGTCTTACTAGCTCTATGTGTCCGAAGTGTCCTGGGCATGTGTCCTTCCTCCCTCCGCAGGTTTTGCATCTTAGTCCTGGGTTCACTACTCCCATTTTCAGATCCATTAGTCCTCCTTCTATTGGGTATCCTGCGTCGTCGTAGATGTCCGGTACCACGATTCTCACCGCGGACATCTCTCTTATTGTCTCGGGATCCATTAGTTGGAAGTCTATTCCGCCTATCTCTTTATCTATCATTTTTATCCTCTTTTAAGCTTTGTCTCTTAGTTTTATTTTTGGTTTGATTCCCATTGATTTGAGTTCGTTGAGTAGTAGTTTGAATGTGTAGCTCATCTTTACTCTTTCAACGTCGTTTGATCCGCATGCTTCGCAGTATTTTTCACCTTTTATTTGGTCTTCCATTGCGATTGACCCGCATTTTGTGCATACGTACTGTATTGATTCGTCCGATTCGTCCATGAATCTTTCTTGTAGTAGCATACTTGCTCCGTGGGTTACTAGGCAATCCCTTTCCATTACTCCTATTTTTAGCCCTCCTTTTCTTGATCTTCCTTCTGTTGGTTGTCTTGTGAGTATCTGTACTGGTCCGGTTGATCTTGCTCTTATTTTCTTGGATACTAGGTGTTCCAGTCTTTCGTAATAGATCACTCCTACGAATATTTTTGCTTCTATTCTTTCTCCTGTTTTACCGTCGTACATTACTTCTTTCCCAGTTGGTTTGAATCCGTGTTCTTTTAGTGTTTCTTCCAGTTCTTCCTTTGATTCCGCTTCGAAGGGAGTTCCATCCGTTTTTTCTCCTTTTAGTGATGCTTTTTTGCTTCCTAGTGCTTCCAGTAGGTGTCCTATAGTCATTCTTGATGGTACTGCGTGTGAGTTGAATATCATGTCCGGCTGTATTCCTGATTCGCTCCAGGGCAGGTCCTCTTCTTCTTCTATTAGTCCTACCACTCCTTTTTGTCCTGATCTTGCCGCGAATTTGTCTCCTACGAGCGGTGGCATTGTTCTTCTGGTTCTTACTTTTATCAGTCTGTTTCCGTCTTCGTCTTCTGTTGCCATTACCCAGTCTACTTTTCCTGAGGCGTTTGGTCTCGTGGTTTTTGAGTCTTCTTTTCTTTTTTCTTCCATTGGTGCTAGTTCGCTTGATTCTTCCAGGAATCTTGGTGGGCTTGTTTTTCCTATTAGTATCCCTCCGGCTTTTACTTCTGTTTCTGGGTTTGCTATTCCGTCTTCTCCTAGGTGGGTGTATGCTTCTTCTCCTCTGTATCCTTGTACTTCTTCTCCTGGAATTTCGAACCTGTCTTTTTGTCCTGCCGCGTATCTTCTTTCTTTTGCGCTGTATGTTCTTGTGTATGCTCCTCTTGCTATTGCTCTTTCCACGCTTCCTTTGTTGAATATTATGGCGTCGTCTATGTTGTATGCTCTGTATGGCATTATTGCTACTACGAAGTTTTGTCCTATTGGTCTTTTATCCAGCCCTGATTTTTCATCGTACCTTGTGCCTGTCATTGGTTTTTGAGGGTAGAACATGTAGTAGCCCTGTGTTCCTGCTCTTATGTGTGAGTTGGGTGAGTAGAATCCCATTGCCTGTCTCATCATGGAGGCTCCTTTTGCCGTTCTTACTGAGAAGGAGTGTTCAACGAACGGGTTTGAGGATGAGGGTATTCCGAGTGACATGGTGGGGTGTATCTCCAGGTGTGTGTGATCTTCCGTTAATTCTTCTTCATTCATGGCTATGTATGCGTTTTCCTCTTCTTCTGCGTCCAGATATTCTACTATTCCGTTTTTCACTAGGTCCTGGAAGTCCATTTCATCATTTTTGATTTTTTCGATGTGTTTTTCGGTTAGCTTTGGTTCTCCGTCCTCTACTATTATTAGTGGTCTGATTGCTCTTCCTGTATCTGTGTTTATGTAGGCTTCGTTATCGTAGTTTGCTACTGTGAGTGTTTTTGGTAGCTCTCCTCTTCTTCTTTTTTCTCTTATTTCTTCAGCTACTTCTTCCGGGTTTTCGTGGAACCCTATTAGTGATCCATCGAGGTATATGCTTCCTTTTTCCATTTTTTTCACTTTTTTGATTTGTTTTTGTTATTCAGTTCTTTCGACTTCTTCCACGTCCATCGATCTTATCTTCTTTTCCACTTCTTCACTGTCTATTTGTTCCGATGATACTGTGCATCCTGCTGTTAGGTGTTTGATCAGCCCTACATTTCCTCCTTCCGGAGATTCTAGTGGACAGATTTTCCCGAAATGTGTTCCGTGTATTTGTCTTGGATCCACCATTTTTCCTTTTCCTCCTATTGGTGCTTTTATTCTTCTTAGGTGACTTACTTTGGCCATGTAGTTCTCTGTATTCAGCATTTGTGATACTCCTGTTCTTCCTTTTGCCCATTCTCCTCCTCTGAATCCGAATCCTATTCTCTGTGTTAGTGAGTCGGATATTACTAGTGTTTTGACTCTTAGTTTTCTTCCTCTTGCGCTTGTTCTGTCGGCTTGGTATTTTATGTCCCTTTTGAATTTGTTTAGTGCTCCTCTGAATTGATCTTTTATGAGTTCTCCTGATATTTTCACTCTTTTGTTCGCGTAGTGGTCCCTGTCGTCCGGTTTTCTCTTTCCTTTTGCTGTTTTGATTCCTTTTTCAGCCATTCTCACTAGGTAGTGTGCTTTGTTCATCCATACTGATGGGTCCTCTCCTATGTGTCTTAGTAGGTATCTGTTCAGGTGGTATTTTACTCTTGATTCTCTGTATTCAGGTTTTTGTGTTCTCGCTACTCTTTTTCCCAGTGCTTCTATTGGTTCTTCTTCCAGAGCGTCTTCTATTTTGCTGAGGTTTAGTATGACGTCGTTTTGGATGTAAGGTTCGTCCGAGAACGCGTTTAGTATGTCATTCTTAGTTTCCAGTCCGAGTGCTCTTAGCACGTGCATTAGGTTCAGGTGTCTTGGGCTGTTCGGGTAGTTTATTTTTAGTTCTCCTCTGTGTTTCCTGGTTACTCTTATCCTGCTTCTGTATCTTCCTTTTTTGGATCTTACTGTCGTCCTGGTGGTTATTTTTCCACTTCTTTTTTTCTTTGTTGCTATTACTCTGTTTGGTGCGAGTTCTTCCACTCCTATTAGTACTCTTTCCGATCCGTTTATTACGAAGTATCCTCCAGGATCTTCTGGATCTTCATTGGCTTTTATTAGTTCTTGCCTGTCCATATCGGATAGATAGCAGAGATTGCTTTTTAGCATTACTGGGATTCTTCCAGCGAATACTTCATCTCTGTCTATTTCTTCTCCTTCTTTTTCCAGTGATATATCCATGTGTAGTGATGCTGAGTAGGTTCTGTCCCTTAGTCTGGCTTCGTGGGGAAGTATTTTTGCTCTTGCTCCGTCTGCTTCGGTTGATCTTGGTCTTTCAGCTCTTATTGAATTTAGTTTAACTACTAAGTCTTCTTTATCTGTTTCTATTTCCCCTTGTTCCTCTATTACTTTGTGGATTTCTTTTTCCATGAATTCATTATAGGATTCGATGTGTTGCTTTGCTAACGGGTTTTCGTCTAGATATGCTTTTGCTACTTCCCATTTATAGGATGACAACTTCATGCACCTCTTTTGATTTGTTTGAATTCGGGGTTTTTCGTGCCTAGTTTTGATCAATGAGTTTTTTATTGATTAGTTTTTCTCTAGGCATTTGTTTTTGGTTAGCTTTGGATAACGACTCTGTAGTACTTTGTTTTTCCGGCTAAGGGGTTTTCTCTTGTTATTTCTAGCAAGTCTCCTACCTCTGCTCCTATTGCTTTGACTACTGGGTCATTATCTTTGATTTTTGGCAGCTCTTCTTTTTTGACTCCGTATTTATCTAGGATTTCTTGTATTTCTTCTTCTGGGAGAATCTCGTGTTTTGGAACTAGTTCGTGGTTTAGAAGTTTTTGTTTATCCACTTTATCTCCTCTGTTCTTTTCTAGGGTTTTCTTTCTTTGTTAGGTGTGAGAATTGTGTTTTGTTTTGGTTTTTTGGTGCTTTGGTTCACTGTTTTTTATTGGGCTGTCGGTAGTATTTATTGATGTGTTGTTTATTTCTTTCACGGGTGTTTTTAAGCGTTTCTGTTTTTTTACGTTTTTTCGTGTTTTTTTCTTTCATTTTTGCTTTTTCTTGATTATTTGGTTCATCTTTCCATCTTTGTTTTTTGGTTTTTTGAACGTCCCGCTCGGGATTTGAACCCGAGTCCCAGCCTCGACAGGGCTGGATCCTAGGCCACTAGACTAGCGGGACTTCTTCAATTTTTTTATTCTTTCATGTTTTTTAATCTTATCTCATGGGTTTTGGATGGGCCCGCTGAGATTTTCATCCACGAGAATATTTGTTTCTCCATGGATTTTGAACTCAGGTCAGGAGCACCCGAAGCTCCCAGCATACCAGGCTAACCCACGGGCCCTGTTTATTTAATCGGAGTTTAGTCAAAGATTGTGCCCATTCCTTGTGCTGCGTTTTCCTTTTCTTCCTTTATTTTTTGGATTACTTCTTCTTTTTCCTCTCCTTCTAATTCTTCCACTCCTTCGTAGTCTATTTCTTCTTCGTTTTCCTCGAAGAATTCTTCCGATCCTTCTACGTATAGGTAGCTTCCTTCTTCTTGAAATCCTAGTGATTCTGCATCTCTTAAGTCGAATCCTTGTCTCTTCCATTGGTTTATGTGTTGTTTTTCTCCTTCCAGATCGTCTTCCGCTTCAAGTGCTTTTTTGGCTTTTTTAAGTGCTTTTGGTTTTATCTTGTAGACTTTTTCCATGTTTCTACACCTCTTGTAGTTTTTATTCTCTGAATAAATTATTTTCAGTAGAATTAGTTTCTCTCTTGGTTTTGTTCTCCGTGTTATATTTTATTGTGCGGTGTTATATAAAAATATAGAATGTGGGTACGAGGTGATTGTATGAAGTTTTTTTATCACGGTTCATTCCAGGAGCACCGTACTGGCTTCAACTGTCCTGAGGATTTTGAGAGGATAGAGAAAGCCCTATCCTACCTCAGAGAGAACTATGAAGAGGTAGAACCGGGTAGAGGAGAAAAATATATCTTCAGACTTCATTCGGATGATTATATAGAGAGAGTTAAGGGAGAATCTGGAGAGGAAGGAATTTCCCAGGTTGTATCCGAGGCTCACGTTTCCAAAGGAACTTACGAAGCAGCGTGTTACGCTGCTGGAGCTGCAGTTGATTCAGCAGAACTAGCAATGGAGGATGAAACTTCATTCGCTCTAGTCAGGCCTCCAGGGCACCACGCTCCTTTCGGAGGGTTCTGCATATTCAACAACATTGCTATAGCTGCTGATTATCTTTTAGAAAAAGATAAGAGAGTACTGATTGTTGACACGGATGCTCATCACGGTAATGGATCCCAGCACTTCTTAAAAGGCAGAGAAAACACTGTTTACTTCTCAACTCACCAGCATCCTCTTTATCCGGGAACTGGAAAGGAATCCATAGATAACTGCTATAATTTTCCCCTGAGCGCTGGTTCCAGAGACGAAGAGTTCATCGAGATACTAGATAATGAACTAAAGCCTCTTCTTGATTCTTTCGATCCCGACGTGGTAGGTATTTCAGCCGGCTTCGACTCAATGTCTGGTGATCCCATAGCTAATTTAGGGTTAACTGAGAAGAGCTACAGAGAATTATGCAAATTAATAGAGGATTACAATCCTTTCTTCGTTCTCGAGGGTGGCTACGACTCCCAGAATGTTTTTAGAGGGATTAAAGAGATAGCTGAATATTTCGATTAGTAATCTTTTTGAACATATAACCGAAACCTTTATAAAGGAGAGTGTCTACAAATAGTTATGAGTATATGTTCATAATATAATTTAGGAGAGTGAAAATATGCCAAGACCAAGAAGACGTAGAAGAGTTAGAGGAAGACCTTGTAGAATGTGGTTCAAGCCAAGAGGAGTTCCACTATCCGAAATAGAAGAAATAAACCTCACGACAGATGAACTGGAAGCAATGAGGCTCAAACACATGGAAAATTTATCCCAAGAAGAAGCAGCTGAAAAAATGGATGTATCGAGATCTACATTCGCCCGCACATTGAAAAGAGCTCACAGAAAAGTCACTGAATTCCTCATGAAAGGACAAGCTCTACAAATAGAAGACCCGGAGTACGCCTACCAGCCCAGAAGGTTCACATGTGAAGAATGCGGATACAGATGGGATGCAAAGCACGGAACAGGGAGACCGAGAGAATGTCCGGAATGCGGATCCCAGGGAATAAACCTAACTAAGAATTCACGTTCATCAAATAAAAATGTAGGAGGTGATTGAATATGCCATTTGGAGATGAAACAGGTCCTCGAGGAAGAGGAAGATTTACAGGAAGAGGGCTAGGGTACTGTGCAGGTTACAGGTCACCAGGATATACTAAGATAGGTACTCGTAGACGAAGACCGAGACGGAGATTCAGAAGAGCGCCTGAAAGGAAACTGACTGAAGATGAAAAGAAAGATATCCTTGAGAAAGATAAAGAAGAGATAAAAAAGACCATAGAAGAATTGAAAGGAGAGCTTGAAAAAATCGAGGAAGAAAAAGAAAAATTAAATCAGTAATTTCCTTGAATCTATTTAGGTTGTATATCCTTTCCTTCCAGCATCAGATCGGGTGATCTGATTCCTGGTCTCTGTTTCTTTTTCTCTTTACCTATTCTAAGTTCTTTCAAATCCTCAAATAGATTTCCCTGGAAAACGAAGTTCTTAACTCCTTTTCCATCTTCCGTCCATGCTGTGGGTACTTCAAAGGAGTAGTCTCCGGTAGGATAATCTAGGTTTCCTAACATTCCTTCTACTATTATTCCTTCGGATTCGAATCCTTTTCCTGGTTCTATCACTAAGTTATCTAACTTTATGTTCGATTTATCAAGGAAATCATGGGAATTACCGGTTGATTTTGTATCATATATATTGGCAGTGTAGTCATTGTGGAGGTAACTCTTCACTTTTCCTTCTTCTAGTAAGATTGTTTTCTGTTTTCTTGTTCCTTCGGAGTCGAATCCAGTTGTCTGAAATCCATCTTCTAGTATCCCGGAATTTATAATATTCAGATCTTCTGAACCTATTTTTTGCTCTAGATTTATCTTAGAAAGTCCTTTATGCACGTTGTAGGCATTGAAGTAGTAGCTTAATCTAAATACTAAAGGTACTATTAAGCTTTGTTTTCTTAGAATCAAATTCTTTTTTCCTTCTATTTCTTCTTTTTCCGCTTGCATTTTTGACTTTTCACTAGCTTCTTCACAGGCTTCTATGAATTTCCCAAATGGGTCCTTGTAGGAGAAGTTATATTCGCCGTATGTTCCTGTGTTTTCTTTATCAGTTTTGTAAGATACTCTGCCCAACGATATGTTCTTTTCATATTCGTTGTGATTATCCAATGTATCCAAGTACTCTTCTTTAATATTTTTATATGTTATAACTGCTCCGTTTACCTCGGTGTTTTCTCCTTCGTAGTTTCTTGCTTTTTCCACTTCTTTTATATATTCTTCTATTTCTAGAGGTTCTACATCTCCTATTTTTTCCAGGGCGCTTGATTTATTTGAAGGTTCTTTGACTAGTTTTCCGTGATTTTTGATATTTTTATAGCTTTTTCTATCCATTTATTGATGTCTTTTGATCCTCTGCATGACACAGTCCCTATTCCATCTCCATTTGTGACTTTTATTGAGTAGGTTTTATCCTTTCCGGTCTGTACATCTTTTTCTCCTGTCTGAGGTATTTTTACAGTTTTCTCTTTTTTTTCTCTCTTAAGTATCTGTATCAAATCTACTTTATCGCTGTATTTCTGAATTGATTTTTCAATGTTCATTTAGCTCACCATGAAGTCCTCCAGTTTTATATGAGGGGATCCATCTCCTACTCTCTTAAATTGCGGGCCCTTTCCGCACATTCCTCCGGTTTTGTTTATTTTTAAGTCTTTTCCTATCATCTCTATCTTTTCCAATAACTCAAGTATTTTCCCTGAAAGCAGGATGCCTTTTACAGGTTTTTCTTTTCTTATTTCTCCATTTTCTATTCTATAGCCAATTGTTGAAATGAATCTGAATTCTCCTTCTGTAGTATGTACATTACCTCCTTGTGAACCTTTTACATAAATTCCTTTATCTATTTCTTCTATCATCTCTTCTTTTGAAGCATTTCCGCTCTCTATGATAGTATTATTCATTCTCACTATGGGAGGATGTGAATAGTTCTGTGCTCTCCCGTTCCCAGTTGATTCTGTTCCGTGTCGTCCTGCGGTTTTTCTTGAATGCATGAAATTCTTGAGAACTCCTTTTTCCACTAATTTCGTTTTTTTACCTTTTACTCCTTCGTTGTCGTACTTGTAGAATCCTCCTGTTCCTTCTATAGTTGGATCTGAAACTAGGTTGAAGTTTTCAAGAGCTATTTTTTCTTCTTTTTTATCCGCTAGGAATGAGTTTTCCAGGTCCGCCTCTAGTGCGTGGCCCATTGCTTCGTGAGCGAATAGCCCGGCTAGTTGATTGTCTATTATTATTTTTCTTTTTCCTTGTTTTATCTTTTCAGCTTTTAAGAGTTTTTTGAGTTCTTTCATTCCTTCTTTTTTAATCTCTTCTGCTTTTTCTTCTATATTTTTTCTTTTCAGGTTCATTAATCGTCTTGATTTTCGTATCTCTGATTCTGAAGAGTTCTTTTTCCCTCTCAATTTTAGTTCTATGGATCCAAAGGGTATTTTTTGTGTTATCTGCTTCCTTCTGAGTTTATGAATTTTGTCTCTGGATCCTTAATTCTTATTCTTACTTCACTGTGTTTTATTTCAGGATGATTCTTGAATTGATCAATTCTTTGAATTATTTCTTTCAGTTCCTCTATTCTTGGTGCTCTATTTTTAATCTTGTATTTATCTTTGTGTGTCTCTTCGTTAGAAATCTTTACTCCTTGGTCTTCGAGAGAATCAGCGACTTTGTAGGATTCTTCACATGTTTCTTTTATTTTATCTTTGTCTTCGGTGTACGAAAATCCTATTGAGCCGTCTTTAACTGTTCTTATTCCTATACCTCTTTTTTCTTTTTCTTCTATTTTTTGAATTTCTCCTTTTTCGGACTTTATCTCTGTTTGTTCTCTTGTTTCTTCTCTAGCATCCCAGTAATCTGTTTTTTTATTTTCCAGGTATTTTCTTGTTTTATCCAAATTCATTTCTCTACTTCTCCCTTTTTTCTAATTTTTCAATCCTGCAGGTATTGGTAGATGCTCTGAACCGCTCTTGATCCTTGGTAGGCCGCGGTTATAACCTGCTTGAAGTTGTTGTCTGTTACGTCTCCGGCTGCGTACACTCCTGGAATGTTTGTCTCCATCTTTTCGTTCACTTTTATCTCTCCTTTTTCGCTTGTCTCGATGTTCAGATTCTTCAGCAGCTCGGTGGTTGGTACTCCTCCGATGTCTATGAACAGTCCTTCTATCTCGAGTTCCTCGCTTCCCTGGTAGGAGTTATCTAGGATTACTTTGTTCATCATTTCGTCTCCCTTCACTTCCTCCACGTTTGTGTTGTTTATTATCTCTATCTCTCCTTCTTCCTCTTTTTGATAGATTTTTTCCTTTGTCCTGGGCTCTGGACGGATTTCGTCTCTCCTGTATATTATGTAGACTTTTTCAGCGTGTTCGGTTAGTAATAAAGCTTCTTTTGCAGCGGAGTCGCTTCCTCCGACTACTCCTACTTCCGTGTCTTTGTAAAGTGGTGCGTCGCAGGTAGCGCAGTAACTCACTCCTTTTCCTCTATATTTTTCTTCTCCAGGTATATCGAGTTTTCTGTGTTTCCTCCCTGTGGCGATTAGAAGTGCTTTTGAGAAGTGCTCTTCACCTTCTTTGTCCACCACTCTGAATTTCTTTCCATTATCTCCAGCACCTTCTTCATTTTCCTCTTCTCCAGCTTCTACTGCTTCGATTCTAGTGGCTTCTTTTTCAATTACTTCGTTGCCTAATGATTCTAGATGATCGAGAAATTTCTCCGCGAGCTCTTCACCTTTGAGTTCTCCCAGTCCGGGGTAATTCTCCACGGTGTGTCCTTCCTTTATTGTTCCGCCCGGTTCTTCTCCAAGTATCTTCGTATCTAGATTGTATACTGATGAGTATATTCCTGCTGAGATTCCTCCTGGTCCTGAGCCAATTATGATTAGATCTTTCATTTTCAGTGCCTCCGATTATTTTTTGTGGAATGCCTGTGTTGTTAGGTGTATTACTTGTTTTCCAGTTTTTATTCTTGTTGTAGTTAGCCACACAAAATATTATCCTAAAGGAATAAATACATCAAGTGTTTTTTCTAACTCGGTGGTAGAAGATGGACTACAATAGAAAAAGAACTATCAGAGGACATAAGAATAGCGATATAGTTACTAATACCTCTCTTGTTAACCCGGAACACGTTTCCCAGTCAGGATTATGCTCGATATGTACAATGGAAGGAAACTGCGAGGTTGGAAAGAGAGCAAAGACCGGTGAAACTCTTTTCCCAGAGCCCTTTGGAACAGCTCAGTTCGGAGGAGAGAAAAAAACACCTTGTCTCGATGATTTACAGATAATGCCGGAGTTATACGGACCCAGTATAGACTTCGAGGAAGTGAGCGTTTCCACAGAGATAGGGAGCTTCGAAGTATCCGCACCTGTGGCAATCGCTTCAATGGGTTCGACAAAAGTAGCTCACCAGTACGGGGAAGAACTGGCAGAAGGAGCTGCAAGAGCAGGAATACCAATAGGAATAGGAGAAAATGTACTGGCTACCTACGGAGAAGAAGTTCTTAGAAAAAGAATGGAACCATATATAGATAATTACGATGGAAAAGGAGCTCT
>SL_8KL_010_SEDDRAFT_10002480_pt1 | contig 15573 bp, 10 predicted proteins | sample SodLakKL_010_SED_4_FD_11160 | JGI IMG/M metagenome (IMG submission 11160) | reverse complement strand
CCCGCCATATTTCATCAGTTCTGCAAAGATGTCTGCTGTATCCGGGTTGGCCGGGTTATAAAGGACAAGGGTTAAGTCACCTTTCATGGTATTGATGGTGGTTTCAGTGGCGTTGTAGGTTACGGGCCCGAAAAAGGGATGCTCATATTCGAAGCGTTCATAGGTCAAATCGGTGTAGTCATTTATACGGTGGCTGAAATACCAGTCCAGTTCAAATTCTTTTAACTTAAGCAGTGTATTTATAAGGTATTGAAAATAGTTTGTATGCCTGTAGCGCAAAGATGAACGGCGGAATTCAAGCAATGTCATCATAGCGGCTTCCCGCCACCGGGGGCCGATTAAATCCCTTAAACCAGATTTTTTAGAATAGACCAGGTAGAGCTGGTTAAAACCGGCGGGAGCTTTTTTTAAGCTGCTGATCCTGGCAGGAGTTAACTGGTACAAGTCCATCACTGCTTTGTTTGCTACCACGATATCTTTATAGACGTCAGCCAGGAAGGCCGGGACTAGAAGTTTTTCCATGATTTCTGTTAAGTTGGATAACTGTGTTTCAGGGTTTTCCTGGTTAAAGAGTGCTTCATCTTTTAACCCCAGGGCGGCATAAAAAAATTCTTTTCTCTCCAGGCTCGTGAGATTAAAAGAATCTGCCAAAAGCATCAAGATTTGATTATCGAGGTATTTCCGGTCGCCTCTTTCCAGCCGGCCCAGTTGATCTTCTGTTAGGTGGACTGCCCTGCTCAAGGTCTCCCTGGTCCAGCGGTTTCCGTTCTCATCAAAGCTGTTTTTGCGCAGGGCTTTTACGATCAGGCCGAAATCATAAAGACTCAAGGTTTTCACTCCCTGGAGCTGGATGAGGTATTAAAAAACATCTGCCTGCAATTTTTTAAAAACTCATATTATGGCAATAGACAAACAATAGGGCGTAGGTTATACTAACTGTTATAGTAAGTAAAAATGTTTGTTCAATGAAAAAGCCACGTTTATTATAACAACTGCTGGTAAATAGTGCAACGGTTCGAAATCTTATTGCTAATCCGGGCTTTGGAACATAAAACACCAGGGATGGTAAATTAATAGCAATTGTCCTGGTTTATTCTACAGGGCCCACAACTAATACTCTAACCTCTTACCGGAAGGGAATCCTTAGATGAAGCTTGTTGATATAGCTAACAGCCTGATTACTGTCTCCCCTTATAACATTCATCATACAGCCGGTAAAGCCCTTGAACATTTCGGCAGGATTGTCAAAGCCGACTTTGTTTACCTCTACCTTTATGATAAAAAGAAAAAGGCAGCGGTTAACACTCACCATTGGCAGGCCGAGGGTTATGAGCCCATCCCTGCAGAATACAGGCAAATACCTTATGGTGAAATTGAAGGTATCATGAAAATGCATTTAAAAAAAAGGGCTGTATTTATGCCTCCAATAATTCCCGGGTGTGAAAAGGCTGCCTTGTTGTTTACCTTTAAAAAGCAAAAAACCCGTTCAATTGCCCTTTACCCCCTTTTTTTTGAAGGCAAGTGTTACGGTTTTGTCGGTTGCAACCAGGTCACTTCAGAAGGCTGCCCAAAAAACGAGCTGCTTGAAACCCTGGAGGCTTTTGCCGGCATGCTCATCCGGGCCATGGTCCGCTGCAGGGACGATTTAAGCCGGGATTCCCGGGCTAAAGATGTGAAAAAATTAACTTACCTGAGCCTGCATGACAGGCTGACCGGCCTCTATAACCGGGCCTACTTTGATGAAGAGCTTAAACGGCTGCAGCACAGCAGAGAATACCCGGTTACCATGCTTTATACTGATGTAAACGGCCTGAAGGTTGTTAATGATGTGCTTGGCCATGATAAAGGTGACGAACTGTTAAAAACAGCGGCGAATATAATAAAGCGAGTGCTGCGCAAACCGGAAGTGCTGGCCCGGATCGGTGGGGACGAGTTCGGTGCCCTGCTTGTTGATACCGGTGAGGAAGCAGCCCAAAAAGTTGTAGCCCGGATCAGGGAAGAAATAGCCCTTTACAACAGGAGTAACCCGGAGATCCCGTTGAGCCTGTCTATCGGGACGGCAACAGCAAAAGATAAAAGCATGAACCTAAAAGAACTGTGTTCGAGGGCAGATGAGTTGATGTACCGCGATAAGATGCTTCACAGCAGGAAAAGCAGTGATGAGTTGCTCAAAAAAATAACCCGAGCCCACAGCGGCGATAGGTACAGGGACGCAAAAAAAATAAAGCGGCTTACAGGGTTGTGCCGGGCCCTGGCTGATAAGCTCAAGCTTTCCCCGCAACAGGTTTCCAATCTTATCCTTCTGGCAAAAGCCCAGGATATTGGCAAGACAGGTATCCCGGATCAAGTTTTGCAAAAAAAAGGGCCTCTTAGCAATGAAGAGCTAAAGTTTATTTACCTGCACCCGGAAAAAGGCTACCGCATAGCCCTGGCGTCACCGAAGCTGGTGGGTATTGCTGATTATATCCTTAAACACCACGAGCAGTGGGACGGCAGGGGCTATCCTTTAGGTTTAAAAAATGGCGATATACCTGCTTTATGCCGGGTCCTGGCTGTAGTTAATGCTTATGTGGTAATGACCTCGAATACTCCTTACAAAAAGGCCAGGAGCGTGCCAGAGGCCATGGCAGAGTTGAAGCGTTGCGCAGGAAGCCAGTTTGATCCGGGGGTGGTTAAAGCTTTTATCGCTCTATATGAAGAGGCAGCCAGGCATAANGGTGCTCGTTTAAGTTAAACTGATCAGNTCCCNTTGCAGTTTATGATTCCTGCCTGCAGCCCAGTTCAGTTCCTGCTTCGAAGGCGTTGAGCAGGATAGCCACCAGCTCGGGGTCAAATTGTTTGCCGGCTTTTTCTTTCAGTTTTCCGATAGCTACTTCCTGCGAAACGGCTTTTTTATGCGGCCTGCCGCCGGTCATAACTTCAAAAGCATCGGCAATGGCGGTAATCCGGGAGAGCAGGGGAATAATCCTTCCCCTTAGGCCCTGGGGGTAGCCTGAGCCATCCCAGTGTTCTTGGTGAGAGAGGATCTCCTCGGCCACGCGGGCCAGGCCTTCTGTAGCCCTGGCGATCCGGTAACCGGCTGCCGGGTGGTTTTTGATTATTTCCCATTCTCCGGGGGTAAGAGGCTCTTTTTTGGTCAGGATCCCTTCACTGATATTTATATTTCCGATATCGTGGATGGTAATTAAAAGATCAAGGCGGCTTAACTCCGGTCCGGAAAGGCCCATTTTATGGCCAATCAAGCGGCCGATTTCTTTCATGACCCGGTTGTGTTCTTCTGTCTCATTACTTTTTGCCCTCAGGGCGTTCAGCAGTGTATTTAGGACAAAGCTTTTGGCATTCTGGCTGTAATATAGTTTTTGTTTGTACATCTCGCTTTCAGCTGCGGCCAGGACCTCAGAAACTTCTGTATCCGGGGCATCTTTTGTTGCTGCGCCCAGGGATATGGAAACAGGGATCTGGTTGTAGTAAGTATTATGGCATTTTTCTTTTATTTTTTTGCAGATTTCAACCGCTGTTTTGTTTTCAGTTTGAGGCAAAAAGATTAAAAATTCATCTCCGCCCCAGCGGGCAACGATATCTTCTTCCCGGCAGGATTGCTTCAGTAACCCGGCTACCCGGCGGAGCATGCCGTCGCCGCTGCTGTGGCCAAGGGTATCGTTTATCAGTTTCAGCCCGTTTAAATCGCCCATTACTATGCTAATCGGCAGCTGTCTTTCAGTGTCAAGCCTTTGTATTTCTTCCTCCAGGTAGCTGCGGTTATATAGGCCGGTTAAGTGATCGCGGAAGCTGGTATGCAGGATGTTTTCTTCTTTTATTTTGCGCTCGGTAATATCTGTGGCAATTTCTAAGCGGACCATCCTGCCATCAAACCAGCGTATGGCGCTGTCGCGGCAGTCGTACCAGCGGCCGTTCTTAGTATTTTTGAACTCCCAGTTGTAGACACCGGTTGGTTCACCGGAAGCATCAAGGATCCTGTCGTTGGTGCAAAAATCGCAAGGCTCCGGTTGCTGCTGCAAAACTTCCCAGCATTTTTTACCCTCTATATCGCCCCAGAGGTTTTTCCCGTACTGGTTGGTAAAAAGTACTTCTCCTGTTTCCATGTCTGTGACGTAAACAAAGGCATCGATACTGTCAAGTACGCTGAGCAGCCTTTTATGGGCTTCCATAGTTTCTTTTTCTGCTTTTTTCCGGAACGTGATGTCGAGCATTGAGGTAAGAAAGTACTGCTTATCCTCACTGCTGAAAACTTCTCCGGAAAAAATACCGTCCAGGATAGTGCCGTCTTTGCAGCGCACCTGCATTTCTACGCCGGTTATCCGCCCTTCTTTTTTTAACTGCTCAGCTATTGCTGCTGCCAGTTCCGGGTTGGCGAACAGGCCCAGTTCGGAGGATGTTTTTCCGATAATTTCTTGCCTGGTAAAGCCGAGGGTTTCTAAGAACGCATTGTTAATTTCAAGGAAGCGGCGTTCAGGAAGTGAAGTTAAAGCCATCAGGGTTGGATTGTGGCGAAAGAGCTGCTCAAAACGTTTTTGCTCTTGTATATGTTTTGTCCCTGTTACGTCTTCAAATAAAGTGACAAAGAACCCGGGTTCATCGCTGTAAACGGTAACCAAATACCAGCGCTGAGCGGAATGGAAAAAGTGTTCAAAACTGTGACTACTCCCGGTCAGGGCAAGCCGGCCGCATTCTCCTATCCAGTCGAAATCGTTACCCTTCATCCCGGTGTATATTTCAGTCGCCCTTTTACCGATCACTTCCGCCCTGGACAGGCCGGTTATTTTTTCAAAAGCGGCATTTACATCGAGGTAAATAGAGTCTACCGGTATACCGTTGCGGTCGACCACAACCTGGTGATAAGCGAACCCGTTCGGCAAATTTTCAACCAGCAGGCGAAATTTTTCCTTTTCAGTGGGCAGTGTAGAGACCTCCCCGCTTGTTAAGAATTGAAATCAAAAAAGCAACTCAATCGGTGGTTTTTCGATTTTAGGCGGCAAAAGTGGTGTTTGCAGGGAGGCTTAAAAAGAGAACCGGCTGTCCCCGTTACTAAATGGCTTTATGTTTTGGAAGCTCTATTTTTACTCACCATTGAGTATGTTTCACAGCAAAAAAGTATAAGCGTTCTTCAATTTTAACACTTTCCTATCAGCAAAATATCAACAAAGCATCAATATGGTAAGATATATTGAAGAATACATAATAAATTTTTTTACTAATGATTATTTCTTGGTAACCGTAAAAATATTCCTTCATTTAATTCTACATCATCAGGGTATTTCCTTTTTGAAACCAGAAAAAATTAGCTTTAGCGGGATTATTATTGCAGGAAAATGAACAAAAATCGCGAATTATTTAAAAACCAATATGAATTCTGACTGAGTGTCAATTTTGTGGTTTAGATTAAATTGTAAGGAGAGAAATCTATGAGCTGGACCTATGAAAAGCCGGACAACCTGGTTGAGTGGTGGGAGGCGAGCGAAAAGAAGTTTGGGGGCAATGTTTTATTTTGGGTGCACAACGAACAGGGCTCTGTGGACCCGGTTACCTACGGTGAAACAGGCGAACGCATCCGCAATGCCCGGGGCGGGCTGGCCAAGCTGGGTATTGGTGAAGGTGACGCGGTAGGGATTATTTCTCCCAACCGCCCCGAGTGGGCTGTTCTATCCTATGCCACTTACGGCAGAAAAGCCCGTTTTATCCCGATGTATGAAAAAGAACTCTGGCAGACCTGGAAGTACATCATCAAAGACAGTGCAGTTAAATTCTTGATGGTCTCAAGCCCGGATATTTACGAGCAGGTCAAGGATTTTTCCAAAGAGATAGATACACTTGAGCACGTTTACATTATCGATTCTGATGGGGATAACAGCATGGCTGCCCTGGAAGAACTCGGGAAAGCCAGCCCTGTTGAACCGCTGGTTCCGCATCATGACGATGTGGCGGTCCTGATTTATACCTCAGGGACCACGGCTGCGCCCAAGGGTGTCCTCTTAACCCACGGCAACCTGACCTACTGCTCCCGGGCCGGTTACAGGTTATACCCGGAGCTTGAAGAAAGCCAGGTGGGTATATCGATGCTGCCCTGGGCTCACTCTTATGCGCTTAGCGCGGAGCTGAACAACTGGGTTCAGTTCGGGGGGTCGCTCGGGTTTATGCGTGATGTTTCCACCCTGGCCGAAGATCTTACAATAATCAAGCCGACCTACCTGATTTCTGTACCCCGGGTTTTTAACAAGATTTACGACGGAATCCAGATGAAGATGAACGATGCCGGGGGCATGAAGAAAAAGCTGTTTGATGCCGCCTGCCGGGTGGCTAAGGAAAAACGGGAGATGGCCGAGAAAGGGCAGTCAAGCCCGGGGGTTAATATCAAGCACCGTTTGCTGGACAAGCTGGTTTTTTCCAAGGTCAGGGAGGCTATGGGCGGACGGGTTACAGGCGCGCTTACGGCCAGTGCGGCCATGAACAAGGAGATTGCTGAGTTTTTCTACGACATCGGCATTCCTACTTACGATTGTTACGGTCTGACTGAAACCGCGCCTGCTGTAACGATGAACAGCCCCGGGGCCTGGCGGATCGGCAGCGTGGGCAAAGTCCTGGAGGGCCAGGAGGTGGTAATTGATAAATCTGCTTCAGAAGAAGGGGCAGTAGACGGCGAAATTATCGTCTACGGGCCCAATATCATGAAGGGTTATCACAACAAGCCTGAAGAAACGGCCAAAGTGCTGATGCCCGACGGGGGCTTTCGCACCGGGGATCGCGGTTATTTTGACGAAGACGGCTTCTTATGGATTACCGGGCGGATTAAAGAGCAGTACAAGCTGTCTAACGGCAAGTATGTTTTCCCCGCGGTAATTGAAGAAGAGATCAAGCTTCTGCCTTACGTGGCCAATGCCATGGTTTACGGGGACGGCAAGCCTTATAATATTTGCCTGATCCTGCCTGATTTTGAGGTAACAAAACGCTGGGCCGATCAAAAAGGGGTCTCAAGTGATCCGGGTGATCTGCTGGCCAATGAAGAATTCAAAACCATGCTTACTGAAGAAATCAAAAGCCACTTGAAAAAGAATTTTGGCCGCTACGAGATCCCCGAGAAATACCTCTTTATCGGGGAAGACTTTACGGTGGAGAATAACATGCTTACCCAGACCATGAAGCTCAAGCGCCGGGTGGTTATAGATCGCTATGCAAATGAAATAGAGAAGTTATACAGTTAACCGGTTTTGCTTTAGCGGACCGGCCTGGAGCGTTCCTCGGGCCCGGCTGCGGTGATGAAGTTGACGGTGTTTGCAATGTAGTCCAGGTATTCATTAATTTCTGCTGTTTTTCGCTCTTCGCTCCAGCCGTAATAAGCGGCCATAATACCGGCTGTGGCCCGGGCCAGTTCAGGCTGTTTGTGGTGCCAGATCAGCCACTGCGCTTCAGTCCTGCGGCAGAGCACATCGATTAACTTAGGGGCGCATTCATGCTTTAGGATATAGAGCAGTTCGGCCTCGCAGTGCGGGTATCCTTCTATAAAGGGGGTGCCCGACTGCGGGGCTGTTTTTATATTTCCGAGTATTTCCAGTCCGCCCCGCCCGTACTGGCGGTAGAAGTGCTCAAGCATGTCGGGGTGGACTAGTTCATCTAGGTCTCTTTCTGCAGCAAGCCGGTCAAATTCTTTCCTTGCCAGGGCTATTTTGAATGGTTTTTTAGAAAAGTTCCTTTTGTTGTGCTCAGGCCTGTTAAAGCGCTCCAGGTATTTATTTTCCACCAGGTAAAAAATCAGGTCTTCTGCCATCCGCCGGAAGGTGGTTGATTTACCCCCGGCGATAGCTACAATACCGTCTTCAGTCTGAAAGATTTCATGCTCCCGGGAAACATCAGATTCATTTTCGGCTCCCTCCTGCCTGATCAGGGGCCTGATCCCGGCAAAGGTGGCGATAATATCGTTATAGGTCAGCCTGGCATGGGGGAACATCTTGTTTACCGTGCGCAGGAGGTAGTCGCAGTCTTCTTTTTTACACCAGGGCTCGTCCAGGTTTGAAGATTCGGGGTAGTAGGCGGTATCGGTGGTCCCGATTACTGAAACCTTGCCCCGGTGCAGGACGAAGAAAAAGCGCCCGTCATCTATAGAAATCAGGCTGAAGGCGTTCCGGTTTCCGAGCCGCTCGTTTGGAACGACTACGTGCACACCCTTGGTGGGATAAATCCTTTCCTGTTTGTAGGCGGATTTTTCCAGGACCTCATCGGTCCATACCCCTGCTGCTGAAACCACGCACTTGCCCTTAACTCTGAATTCCTGCCCGCCCAGGGTATCTTTAACGTTTACCCCCCGGACCAGGCCCGAGGAATCCTTGATATAACCAGTTGCCCGGGCGTAATTTATGGCGGTGGAGCTGCCTTCCAAGTAGTCCAGGCTTTCTTTAATTGTTTCCAATGTAACCCGGGCATCGTCGCAGTTGGTATCGTAATAGAAACCGGCTAAGAGCATGCTGCCCAGGTCCGGATCTTCTGTAGTGAGGGCCGGCTCAAATTCTTCGGTAAAGCTCTTTTTAAAGATCTTTGCTTTACGGTAATTTTTAAATTCGTTGAAGCAGTCTGAAATAATATCATAGAGTTTAACCCCGAGCCGGACCATGTACGGCCTGGCCTTGTAATACTGGTAAGAAGGATATATAAAACCTACCGGCCTGACCAGGTTGGGGAAGTGGGACCTGAGCCAGTTCCTTTCGCTGGTCGATTCCCGGACCAGCCCGAAATCGCCTGAAGTCATGTACCTCATGCCCCCGTGGAACATTTTTGAAGACCGGGATGAAGTGCCGAAGGCAAAATCATTTTTTTCAAGGAGGCAAAATGACAATCCCCGCAGGGCGCATTCCCGGGCGATCCCTGCTCCGGTAATACCGCCCCCGATAATTATTAGGTCATAATGTGAATCTGCCGCTGTTTTTATGTCCCTGCTGCGTTTTTCCAGGTTCCAGTTACTTTTCATTCTTTCATCCATCCTTTTATATAAAAATAATGCGGTCGGAAAAAAATTTGTTGCTCAACTAATACAATACCATAAATATGTGCAATTGTGATCAAAAATAAATAATAATTATAAATAATCTATCCGGTTCCTGAAATAAAGCGCAGTTCCAGTATTTCTATTGTTTTTAAGGCTTAATGGTTTATAATAATTGCAAGAAGTCTTTTCTTAGGAGGGCATATCTATGAATACTGTGGAAAGAGCATTAATGCACGGCTTGTTTGTCCATCTGCACCATAACATCGACCAGGCCATCGACTTTGGAATGTTTAAGAAATTAAATGAAATGGTCGGGGAGGTTTCTCCAGGAGCCCTGCTGGTTGGCCCCGATGCCAATGATGATGCCGCTGTTTTTAAGATGCCCGGTGACGATGGGCTGGTGGCTGCCAAGATGGAAAGCCACTGTTCTCCCTGTGTGCCACGCCCTTACGATAGCGCGGCTACAGGGGCGGGGGGAGCGATGCGTGACGTTGTGGCCATGGGTGCGCGGCCTTTGTTCCTGCTCGATTTTATCGGCACAAGATCACTTGATGAAGAGGTAATTGTCGGCCCCTGTGGTTTCCAGGGCAAGTGCACCTGTGGTGAGTGCGAAATCATGACCAGCGGGGACAGGATCAACCTGATTGTTAAAGGGATCCATGACATGTGCAAAGAGATGGGCGTTTTCGTGGTCGGCGGCGGCCTTTCCACTTCATTCAGCGATATAGTCCCGGCTGTAGTAGCGGCGGTAATCGGGCGGATGGTTACTGATGAGCCGCTGACCAAGCCTGCGAAAAACCCGGGCGATCACCTGGTTTTGATCGGTGAAACCGGTGATGATGGAAACGATACTCTTTACCGGGCCGGACTGGTGGAAATTATGCAGCCGGCTGCAGCCCTGTTCAAGGAAGAGAAGCAAACCATGGAAGCGGCCCTGGCCGCCATAGAAACCGGTAAAATAAATGCCTGTTCCGATCTTGGCGCAGCCGGTATCGGGGCGGCGGTCAGTGAATCGGTGCGTTTTGGGGGGCTGGGGGCCAGTGTCGACCTGAGCCTGGCGCCGGTCAAAAAAGAAGGCCTTAGCCCTGAGGAAATATTGATCTGCGAAACCCAGGCCCGGATGATATTCCAGGTAGCCCCCGGTGATGTTGAGGAAGTAATGGAGGCTGTCCGTTCCAAAGGGGTGGCGGTTGCTGATATTGGCGAAATAACAGATGGCAATGAAGCTGTTTTCAAGTACAGGGATAAAGATATAGCCCGTATCCCTCATGAGCCTCCCCCGGAGCTTATGGCCTAGCATTCGGCCACCTATTTGACATTCGGCCAATTTACACCCACAATATTATTGTAAGGGGGTATTACCATGGAAATACTGAATAGGGATGATATCAAACAATTGCTGGAGCAGAGAGGGCAGGGGCCGTGCATATCGCTCTATATGCCAACTCAAAAGGGAAGAGAGAAGGCCAAGGAAAATGCCATCCGCTTTAAAAACCTGGTTACCGAGGCGGAGAAGAAGCTTGAAGCCTTTGAGCTAGATAATCAGGATTTAAAGCAATTGCTGGAACCGGCAAAGAAGATAATTGACGATAACTATTTCTGGTCTGAGCAAAGTGATGGTTTTGCCTTTTTTCTCGCTCCGGATTTAAGCCGGTTTTACCGGTTGCCGGTGGAATTTGAAGAGCTGTGCGTTGTCAGGGACAGCTTTCATATCAAGCCACTTTTCAGTCTCCTGGCATCTGATGGCCAGTTTTACGTGCTGGCTTTGAGTCAGAAAGATGCNCGCCTTTTACGCGGGACGAGTGTCATGATCGAAGAAACTGATATCAGCGATGTGATCCAGAAGTTCGAAGAAAAGTTTGCCACTGAACTGCCAGAACAGTACCTGCAGTTTCATACCAGGGCCCCGGCTACCGGTGATGTGCGTTCGGCCATATATCACGGGCACGGTGGAGAGATAGACAGCTATCAGAAAGAAAAACTGCTCAAGTACTTCCGCTTTATCGACAGGGAACTGCAGGAAAAATTTGCTGAAACTTCTGCCCCCATCGTTTTAGCATGCGTAGATAGCCTGTTTTCAACTTACCGTGAAGCCAGTAAATACCCGCTCCTGTTTGAGAAAGGCATCAAGGGCAATCCTGAGCACATGAGCGCCCAGGAACTGCACCAAAAAGCCTGGGAAATTGTCAGGCCTTACTTTGAACAAAAACAGGAAGAAGCCAAAGCACGCTACCTGGAGCTGGCCGGAACCGGTAAAGCGTCTAATGATCTGACAGATATAGTGCCGGCATCTTTTCACGGCCGAATCAGCGATGTTTTTGTTACTGTAGGTGTCCAGCAGTGGGGCAACTTTGACCCGGAAACTGAAAGGGTGCAGTTAAGTGAGGGGCCGCTTACCGGTAACGAAGATTTAATCGACCTGGCTGCTGCGGAGACGTTTCTGCATAACGGCAATGTTTACGCTGTTAAAGCAGAGCAAATGCCAGATCAAAGTCCTGCCTGTGCAGTGTATCGCTGGTAACGGGACGCTATCAGGCAGATTTTATATTAAAAAGTTGAACCAAATTATGATTTTAAGAAGGAATCCCGGTATTTCATCAAGAAGGGTTTCTTTTGGAAGTAGATCTGAAAAAGATCTAATTTAATTTCAGGAGGTTTTTTGTTTAATGGATGTAGAAAAGAAAGCTATTGAGCTTGGCAAAGAAATAGCCAAGACGGAGGAATACCAGGAGCTGGAAAGAACCAGCAAAAATGTTCAGGAAAACCCTGAGGCGAATCAAATGGTTGAAAAAGTCCAGGAGCTGCAGCAAAATATCCAGTTTGCTCAGCAATCCGGGGTTCAGCCCAGCGAAGAGCAAATTCAGGAATTTAATGAGTTAAAGCAGCAGATGAATTCTAACCTGACCATCCAGGCTTATGCAAAAGCCCAGGATGAATTCAACAACTTGATGCAGGAAGTTAACAGCGCTATCAGCAAGGGAATCAAGCCCGAACAAGAGGAAGAAGAAGGTAGCGGAGAGTAACCTGTTTTGATCTTGGATAGATTTGGTTGCCAGTTGCAATTTACATTTTCCTTTATTGAAAGGTGAAAAACGATGAATAAAGTGCTTACTGTGGCCGGATCTGATTCGGGCGGCGGAGCTGGTATTCAGGCTGACCTGAAAACCTTCGCCGCCCTTCGGGTTTACGGGACTTCTGCCATCACTGCAGTTACCGCACAAAATACAAGCAGTGTAACCGGTGTACATACTTTGCCGGCGGAGTTTGTGGTTAAACAGGTAGAAGCGGTGGTAGAAGATATTGGTGTAGATGCCTTGAAAACGGGCATGCTGGCCAATTCTGATATTATCAAGGCGATTGCCGGTGTGGTAAAGAAATATAGCCTGGGGCCCCTGGTGGTGGATCCCGTTATGGTGGCCCAGAGCGGCGATGTTTTAATGGAAAAGGAAGCAATTACCGCCCTGCGGGAAGAACTCCTGCCCCTTGCTGCTATTGTAACCCCAAACCTCGATGAAGCTGCCATCCTTGCCGGGGGGGATGTGAAAACCCTGGAGGATATGAAAAGCGCCGCCCGGACTATTTTTTCACTTGGCCCAGAGTGGGTGCTAATAAAAGGGGGCCACATGGCAGGCTCTACGGTTACAGATATTCTTTATGACGGTTCGGAATATAGTTATTTTTCTTCACAGCGCCTCGATGTAACTAATACGCATGGCAGCGGCTGTACTTATGCCGCCGCTATAGCAGCCATGCTGACCAGGAAGCCCTCAGTGCCCGAGGCCGTGGGCCAGGCCAGGGAATATTTACTTGCCGCCCTTGCTGAAGGTGTTGACATCGGGCTGGGCAGCGGGCCCCTGCACCATTTTGCTCACTACTACCGGGAATGGGCCTAGAAAAATTATCCTGCACTGCATATACAACCGCCGGCCTGGAGACGGTTTACCCTGCTCTTATTTACACCAAAGTGAAACCTGTGCCGTGATTTAAGGCCTGCCAGGCTTACGGGGATAGTTTTATCGTCTTCCCTTGTTATAATATAAGAGCAGGAAAGTAGTTTGTACCCGTCCGGTAAGGGATGGTGTTTTAGATGATGCCTGTATTGTTTACAGTGGGAGACTTTCCAGTCCGGACTTACCTTGTTCTTGCTTTGCTGGCCATTATTGTCGTAGTAGCGCTGGCCAGGTATTATGAGGCGCCCCGACTTGAAGCAGCCGGGAAACTGCCCCCCGCACTTGCCAGGTATGGCGGAGAAGCCCTTTTTCTTGCTATCGTATGCACCGTAATAGGATCCCGTTTGGCTTTTGTTGTAGTCAACTGGGACCTGTACAGCGGAGATCTAGAAAGAATACTGTCTTTCTGGAGGGGTGGTTTTGCCTTTCACGGAGCTGTGATCCTGGCTGTTCCAGTTGCTGTCCTCCATGCCCGGTTTCGCAGGATCCCTTTAGGAAAATTAGTGGATCTCTTTTTATACCCTACATCACCATTGGCTACGGCATAGGCCGCCTGGGCTGTTTTTTCAATGGCTGCTGTTACGGCCATGTTACCGGTGTGCCGTGGGGTTTGGTTTACCCGGCCATCGACGGCGCTATCCGCCATCCTACCCAGCTTTATTCGGTCGTGGCCATCATGGTTGCAGCTGCAATCCTGCTCAGGGTAAGCAGGAGCAACTTTGCGGCCGGTACTGCCGGCGGCTCAACTCTGGCCTGGTTTTTGATCCTTATTGGAGGTTACCGTTTTGTAGTGGAATTCTTCCGGGTAAGTGAAGTGTACGCTTTTTACCTGACCCTGGCCCAGATGGTTTCGCTGGTTATGATCACCGGCGGGGCCCTGTTATTGTTAGTATGGAATAAAAAGTTGGGAGGCGATACCGGTGCTTAAAAGAGGAATAATGGTATTGTTTATAATCCTGTTGATGCTGCCCGGCCTAATTGTTTCAGGCTGCGAGCCGGAGGTTGTAGAAAAACCGGTCACCATGACCTGGGGAGTACCGGGGGAAGTGAGCGCTTTTGAAGGTTTGCAGAGGGAGCCTCAGGGAGTGGAAGTAGAGCAGCCGGATGATAATACCCTGCAGGTAACCTGGGAAACAGGCGGAAGCTACATTTTGCCAATTAGCGCAACTTCCGACCGGGAACTGCCGGGAGTGCGCTACCAGGGCAGCGGTATACCCGGGCACCTGGACCTGGAATGGCTTGATCCCAGGCAGGAAGAGTGGTTCCCAATAGATGAGGTGCCTGAAGAAAGGGTCAAGGCGGTCCTTGAGCAGGAAAATGATTACTTAACAGTTGACTTCGGCCCCCCGGAAGGCGCAGATTTTGATGAGGATATGACCCGTTTGATCTGGTTCAGGATCACTCCTGCTGAAGCAGGTCAATTCGAGTTCGAGATCTTCGGGTACCAGATGGGAGAAGAAGGGCCGGAAGAAGCCCGTATATCCAACATCCTAACCCTGCAGGCAGAGGTAATTGAATAACAGGCAAAAAAACCTGCCGGACGGGTAGCCTTACTGGTTGTTACCGCTGCTTGAAAGCTGGTTCAATTAACCGGTTTTGACAGTTAGTTATGTATTGATTAGTTTTATGCCGCTGGTGAAGCGGCAATTTTTATGTTTGAAATTAAGCGGGCAGGCCTGTGGGCCCGCCCGCTTAAAAGGGTGACAGGAAGATTAGACCCTCTTCCTGGTGTCCGGGAAAAACAAAATAGCACGATATAATAAAACGTGTTACTTAGTATAGTTTAAATCACCCGCGGTGTCAAGGGCTTAAATAATCTCACTAAAACTATATGCGGGGACCACCCGGTACCGCGAATTGCTGATGTACCGGCGAGCGCAGCTGTAATAAACTATGTTAAAAACGGCAGGAAGTATGAAATAGTCATTGCCTTATAAAGCAGTTGAAATATATGTTATAATTACCCTGCTTTATCGGTTATTCCAGATAATTTTTCCAGGATGAAATAACTACACCATCTAAGGGGCGAATTACACAATGACACTCGAAGAACATATTACAGGTTCAAAAGAGGAATTGATCGGTTTACGAAGAGATTTTCACATGTACCCGGAACTGGGTTTTGAGGAACACCGCACTGCCGGCAAGGTTGCTTCTTACCTGGAAGACTGCGGTTTGGAAGTGACCAGGATGGCAAAAACCGGGGTGGTTGGGCTGCTAAGGGGCGCGCAGGAAGGAAAAACCCTGCTGCTAAGAGCTGATATGGATGCTCTTCCCATCCAGGAAGAAAATGATTTGCCCTATAAGTCCACACACGACGGCATCATGCATGCCTGCGGCCACGATGGCCACACTGCCATGCTCCTGGTCGCGGCCAGGATCCTTTCTGGCTACCGGGACAAGCTGAAAGGGAACATCAAGTTTGTTTTTCAACCCAACGAGGAAGATGCCGGGGCTTACTTGATGATAGAAGAAGGAGTCATGGAAAACCCGGTTGTAAATGCTGCTGCCGGTTTACACCTCTGGTCGGGGCTTGAAAGCGGCACAGTAGATATTTGCGAAGGTCCAGTAATGGCGGCAAGCCATTATTTTTATTTGACCGTAAAAGGTCTTGGTGGGCACGCCGGGCAC
>SL_8KL_010_SEDDRAFT_10002478_pt1 | contig 15578 bp, 14 predicted proteins | sample SodLakKL_010_SED_4_FD_11160 | JGI IMG/M metagenome (IMG submission 11160) | reverse complement strand
CACCTCGCCAGTTTTTACTATAAAATATTATAACAGCCGGCCCCGCTATTAACAATATTTTGCTGGAAGTTAAGCATTTTTATCTCCACGCTAGAAAAGTTGAGGATATAAAAAAATGGTGTTTATAAAACAGGCAATATCGGCGATAATAGATTAATAAATATAGCAATCTAGCTTGGTACACTGAAGTAAAGTGAGGAGTTGCAGTGGTAGTTCAAAATAAATTAGCGCTGGTAATTCTGCTACTGGTTGTCCTGCTTATTGGCGGAACAGTCGGTTATATGATCGTGGAAGAGATGTCTTTCATTGATGGGCTATATATGACAGTGATCACCATTTCTACTGTAGGGTTTCGCGAGGTCCATGATCTGAGTATGGAAGGTAGATTGTTTACAATAATCCTGATCATCAGCGGCCTGTTTATTGCTGCTTTTGCTGTTACGGTAGTAAGTAGCTTTGTCATTGAAGGAGAATTTAAATTTTTACTGCGGAGGCGAATGATGGAAAAAAGTGTAGACAAGCTGGAAAATCACTATATTGTCTGCGGGGCGGGAGACACCGGCACTTATATTGTCGATCAATTTATAAAAAGAGATGTATCATACGTGGTGATAGAAAAAGATCCGGACAAGGTGGAGCAGGTAATCGATCGTGGCGGTTTGGCTGTAGAAGGAGACGCCACAATTGAAGAAGACTTGTTAAAAGTTAATATAGGAAAGGCCAGGGGTTTGCTGTGCTGTTTGTCTAACGATGCTGACAATGTTTTTACTGTGCTAACAGCAAGGGAATTAAACCCGAACCTGTTTATCGTTTCCAGGGCTATAGATGATAAAGCTGATGTGAAATTATTAAAGGCCGGGGCCGATAAAACTGTGTCACCCAACGAAATCGGTGGAGTGAGGATGGCTTCAATGATTCTTCGCCCGGCTGTGGTTAGTTTTGTAGATGTGATCACCCGTGCCGGCAATATGACCGTTGATCTTGAGGAAATTACTATAGAGAAAAAATCTCCTCTAAACCGGGCTACTCTAGCCGATGCCCGGATTCCGGAGAGAACCGGGTTGATTGTAATAGCGGTAAAAAAACAGGACGGGGAAATTGAATTTAACCCGGGTCCCAACTATATACTGTCAGCATCGGAAGATTTGATTGTGATGGGCCATGAAGAGCAAGTTGTAAAACTGCGTACCCTGGCTGCGGCTAAGCCCGGGCTAAAAAAATAAAGGGGGTCAGGGCTGTCAGGCGCAGAAACGGAAACGATCGGGACCGGGAATTTGATGATCTCGACCGGGAAATAATTGAAGAGATAAACCGGAAATATGAAGAAGGGCAGGAGGAGCTGGATCTGGCCGCCCGTTACCGGCGCCGCCGGTTAATCCTGGGAACCACCGCCCTGATTGTGGCTGTTATATTTATTTTTTCCGTAACCGCCCGTTGGCTGCAGGTCCTGGCCGGACCCACCTTAGAATTCTTGCAGGAATCCTGGGCCCTGGCCGATGACCCTGTAGTCGAAGAAACGAGAGATGCGGTAGCCGTGATCTATATTGATGCGGCCGCCGGTTCAGCCGGGGGACAAAGGCGCGGCACCGGTTTTAATATCGATTCAGATGGCCTGGTGGTTACCAACCGCCACCTGCTTGAGGATGCGGCTGTGGTCCGGATTTCAATCCCTAACCGGGGCACATTCATTGCAAAAAGCTGGGAAAAATCGCCCCACGTTGATCTGGCCACGATCGATATAGAAGCCGAGGATTTACCGGCACTGTCACTTGCTGAAGAGCCGCCCCCGCTGGGGTCTGAACTGCTGGTTATTGGAAACCCTCTCCAATTTGCCCGTATAGCCAACCGGGGGCTTCTGGTAGACTACCACGAAAATCCGGCCCGGGAACTGCCTTTCCTGGTAGTGGAAGCGGCGATTTATCCCGGCAGCAGCGGCAGCCCGCTTTTCAATGAATATGGTGAAGTGGTGGGAGTGGTTTTTGCCACCCTGCGCAGCAGGGATCCTTCGGAAGTAAGGGGCCTGGCCGTAGATATAAGGGAGCTGGATCTGTTCCTGGAGGAGCTGCCCTGATAAAGCACAGCTTTGAAATAACTGTGGCGCAGGCAAGCTTAATATTGATTTCCGCCCGCCATGAATCTGATCAGGCGCCACTTAGTTTTAATTACTGGCTGAAAAAAACCCGGAAAGGGATGATCTTTCCGGGTTTTTATTTCTGCTGGCCGGCTCAGGCCGCCTTTGGTTTAGGTTTGGGCCTGGTGTAGCGGTTGATGATCGGGACAAGCAGGTTCATGCCTATAATGGCAAAAGTGGTGCCTTCCGGCAGCCATCCCCAGAGGCGCATGGCCATAATAATCAGGCCAACACCGAAGCCGAAAATATAACGGCCGGGCTGGGTTTTAGGCGAAGAGATCGGATCTGTGGCCATAAAAAGGGCGCCCAGGAGCAGGCTTCCGGACAGAAGGTGGAATAATACATTTTGCCCGGTAAGCAGGCAGACCAGGACCACGGCGGCCAAACAACTCAGCGGGATGCGCCAGTTGGCGTAACGTTTATAGATTAACCAGGCTCCGCCCAGCAACAGCAAGAGCGCGGAGGTTTCTCCAAGGCTGCCCGGGACCGTTCCCAGGAAGAGGTCCTGCAGTGGAGCCAGGGTCCCCTCACTGCGGGCTATTTGAAGCGGTGTTGCTGTTGCCGTCATATCAACCGGGGCCAGCCAGGGGGTCATTGTTCCGGGGAAGGCATAGATAATGAAAAGCCGGCCGAAGAGCGCCGGGTTAAAGATATTTTTTCCGTATCCTCCGAACAGCTGCTTGCCGACGACAATTCCCACTACCGCACCTGCCGCTGCCACGTAAAGGGGCACGGAAGGGGATAGAGTTAAAGCCAGGAGCAGTCCGGTTACGACGGCGCTCAAATCTTTTATTTTTAAAGGTTTTTTGGTCAGGTACTGGTAAAGAGCTTCCGAAGCAACTGCGGCCGCTACACTGACGGCTATTAGCATAAGGGCATTAAGGCCGTATGAGTAAATGGCAAAGACAGTTACTGGAGCCAGGGCAATAAGCATACCTTTCATCATTTTCATAGCGATTCCTCCTTATTATACTAATATTATAGAACAGATAGGGATTAGGATCAATCCAGGGCAGGAAGGATTTAAAGCCGCCTTGCAGAACTTAACTGGCAATTGGTTTATAAAGGAGGAGGCTGCCATTTCTGATTACGGTAATTTGGAAGAGATTTTTGAGCGCTACGACTTCATAGATTATCACTGGATCAATGCATCCCAGATTGAGGTTGCCCACTGGGTGCGGTTTAAATGCACTTTCGGCTGCAGCAGCTTTGGCAAGAAAGGTTCTTGCCCGCCTCAGGTGCCTTCGGTGGAAGAATGCCGGGCTTTTTTCAGCGAATACGACCAGGCCGTTATCTTTCATATTGCCAAAAAAGTGGAACGTCCCGAAGATAGAGTGCTCTGGAGCCGGGAAGTGAGCAAGGAGTTGCTAAAGGTCGAAAGGGAAGTATTTTGGGCTGGTTACCACAAAGCATTTATGCTATTTATGGACGAATGCCGGCTTTGTTCCAGCTGTACCGGTGAAAGGGAGAGCTGTATTAATAAAGAGGATTCCCGCCCCGGTCCCGAATCGCTGGCCGTCGATGTTTTTTCCACGGTGCGCAGTGTAGGCTACCCCATTGAAGTTCTTTCCAGCTATGATCAGGAGATGAACCGTTACGCCTTCCTGATGGTTGAATAAAAAAGAGATAGAAAAGCGAAAAGCCCCTCACCTGCTTTGTAGCGGTGAAGGGCTTTTCGGCCTTACTCCCCTTCCGGGGTAAAGCTTCTTGAGGCCAGTTCCCGGTCCAGCATCAGAATCCCATGGCCCTGCTCACCAACCCGCTTGACCTGGTTAAGCAGCTTGCTCATGGTAGCTTCTTCCTCAACCTGTTCATCTATGAACCACTGCAGAAAGCTGATACTGGCATAGTGCTTATCTTCCTGCGCTGCGGCCATTAGATCGTTGATCAGGCTGCTGACCAGCTGTTCATGTTCCAGGGCCAGGGTAAAGATTTCTTCGGCGGACTTGAAATCACGTTTGGGATTTTTAAAGCCGGTAATGACCGCCTCTTCTCCCTGGTCAATAATAAAGTCAAAGAATTTCATGGCATGAAAGCGTTCTTCCTCGGCCTGGACCAGGAAGAAATTGGCGAAGCCGTCCAGGTCTTCCTTTTTGAAGTAGGCGGCCATGGCCAGGTAATAGTGGGCGGAATAGAACTCGTGTGTAATCTGTTCATTTAATTTGGCTAACAGTTTTTCTGAGAGCATATTTTTCATCTCCTTTTTGCTTATTATATCATATTTAACCGGTAATACTACTATTATGATGGTTTAACCGGAATTTAATTGTTCCAGAAACCGGGCAGCCGCTTGACCACGGCCGTGGCAAAAATGTGACCGGCCATCATGCTGATCAATACCGCGAAAATGTTTTCGGTATAATAAGCGGTAACAGCAATTATTGTGGTCATGATCGCAATATACAGGACGGCATGGACCCAATCCGGCATCCGTTCATCAATCCTTTCAGGTTCGGTAAAAAAAGTTGCCAGGCCCCATGCTTTTCCTGACAACTTATCGATGTGCAGCAACTTGCCTGTATTATCAAGACTGCTTTTTAACTATCCTGTTAAGCCGGGTATATAAATGCTGCCATGGGAACCCGGACCCAATATAGGGCAAAATCCATTTTAAACCTTCTCCAGGTTAACTGCGCAGACTTTCAGTTCCGGAATATTTGCTACCGGGTCCAGTTCGGAGTTGGTGAGCTGGTTGGCGCAGCTTTCGGCAAAATGGAAGGTCATAAAGACTGTGCCTTCTTTTAATTCTGAAACTGGCTTAACATCAGCCTCCACTTCGCCACGCCTGGAGGTCAGGCGGATCCTGTCGTTTTCGTTCAAACCAAGACGTTTGGCATCTTCCAAACTGATCATGGCTTTTTCCATGTCATATAGATCGCTTAAACCCCTGGACCGGCGGGTCATGGTTCCGGTATGGTAATGGTAAAGAGATCTGCCGGTAGTAAGGATAAACGGGTATTCTTCATCAGGAACTTCCGCCGGTGGTCTATAATCGACCGGCTTAAACTGGGCCTTGCCGCTTCCGGTCAGGAACTTTTCGCCGTAAAGAATCGGTGTGCCGGGGTGATCTTCTTCCGGGCAGGGCCAGCACAGGCCGCCTTCTTCGAGCCTTTCGTAGGTGATGCCCTTCCATTTTGGGTTCAGCTCGCCAATTTCTTTCATTACATCGGCCGCGCCGCTGTATTCAAAGCCTTTAAGGCCCAGCTTTTGGCCCAGCTCGCANAAAATGTCAAGGTCGCTTCTGGCTTCGCCGGGAGCGTTAATTGCCTTGCGGATCCTCTGGACCCGCCGCTCTGTATTGACGAAAGTGCCGTCTTTTTCAGCGAAAGAGGCCGCGGGCAGCACCACATCGGCGTAATCAGCGGTTTCTGTGAAAAAGAGGTCCTGGACGATGACCAGATCCAGTTTTTCCAGGGCTTCGGTAATTTTACAAATGTCGGGTTCGCTTACGACCGGGTTTTCTCCCATCACGTAGACGCCTTTGATCTTGTCTTCGAGAGCTGCTTTAAACATCTTGGTCATGGGCATGCCCGGTTTATCCGGTATTTCAGCGCCGTATGCTTCAGAGAATTTTTTATTCGCTTCCGGCGAACTGACCGGCTGGTAACCGGGAAAAACATTGGGTAGAGCTCCTACGTCGCAGGCTCCCTGTACGTTATTCTGGCCCCGCAGCGGATTGACCCCGCCGCCTCGTTTGCCCATATTACCGGTGAGGGTGGCCAGTCCCGCCAGGGCCAGGACGTTGTCCGTGCCGCTGGTATGCTGGGTGATACCCATAGTGTAGAGAATGGCCGCCGGGCTGTTTCCGGCATAGATCCTGGCCGCTTCGGCGATTTTTTCCGCCGGAACCCCGGTGATTTCAGCCATTTCGTTTAATTCGATACTGCCGATTTTTTCAGCGTATTCCTCGAACCCTTCAGTCCGGTCCTTGATAAAGTCTTCATCATACAGCTTTTCATCAAGGATTACTTTAGCCATACCCTGGAGCAGCGCGGCGTTGGTCCCCGGCTTAAGCTGGAGGAATACATCCGCATGTTCAGCGATCTTGATCCGCCTGGGGTCGGCCACGATCAACCTGGCGCCTTTCTTTATGGCCCTCCTGATCCGGTAGCCGATAACCGGGTGGGTTTCGGTGGTGTTGGATCCGGTAATGAAGAAGACCCTGGCCTCGTCGGCTATGTCGTCGATACTGTTGGTCATAGCTCCGCCTCCGAATGTTGTAGCCAGACCGGCTACTGTAGGCGCGTGTCAGAGGCGGGCGCAGTGGTCCACGTTGTTTGTTCCCATGGCCCGGAAAATTTTCTGGAAGAGGTAGTTTTCTTCACTGGTGCAACGGGCTGAACTGATTCCACCCAGGGCGTCGGCTCCGTGCCTGGCCTTGATGTCGCTCATCTTGTCGACGATGAAATCAAGGGCTTCATCCCAGGAAGATTCTACAAAAATCCCGTCTTTTTTAAGTAACGGTTTCTTGAGGCGGTCGGGGTGATTGATGAAATCAAACCCAAAACGCCCCTTGACACAGAGGTCGCCGCGGTTAACTTCATTATCCCGGTTTCCTTCGACCTTTACCACGCGATCGCCGCGGACACCGAGCTTAATGCCGCAACCTACTCCACAGTAAGCACAGGTGCTTTCCACTTCACGTTCCGCCACAACCGGTTCGGCCAGGTAGAGCGCCCCGGTAGGGCAGCGCACCACACATTCGCCGCAGGACTCGCACTTAGATTCTTTAATAGGTTTGTCGCCCAGGACGGCTACCTTGGTGTGAAAGCCGCGGAAGGCAAAATCGATGGCTGCCACTCCGTTAATTTCTTCACAGGTGCGGATACAAATTCCGCACAGGATACACCGGGTAAAATCGCGGTGGAAGAAGGGGTTGCTTTCGTCCGGCTTAACCGGTTCGACACTGCGGCGGATTTGCCTCATCCGATCCTGGTTGATCCCTACAAAAGCGCTCACTTCCTGGAGCCGGCAGCTGTTGTTGCGGCTGCAGCTCTGGCAATCCTTGTGATGGCTGGCCAGGATTAATTCCACGTTGGAAAGACGCACCCGGCGCACTTCATCCGTATCAGTCTTCACTACCATGCCGTCTTTAACCGGCGCCCGGCAGGCGGTGACAATTTTACCGTCGGCATCGACCATGCAGACCCGGCAGCCGCCAAAAGTGGACAGATCGGGATGATGGCAGAGGGTAGGGATATAAATACCCGCTTTTTCCGCTGCTTCAAATACGGTTGATCCTTTTTCAACTGCAGTTTCTAAGCCGTTGATAGTAACTTTATACATCGGTTAACCTCCCTCTAGCCGCAGCAGCCAGATTTTCTTTTCCTGTCAGGCGTTCCACGGCGCTGAAACGCTCGGGGCATTCCTGGAAGCAGATGCCGCACTTGGTGCACTTGCTCTGATCAATTGTATGCGGCACTTTCTTTTCGCCGCTGATCGCCTCGACCGGGCAGGCCTTGCGGCAGCGCCCGCAGGCGGTGCATTTTTCTTCATCGATATGGAACACGATCAGGTTCTTGCAGACCAGGGCCGGGCAGGCGTGGTCTTTAATGTGGGCTTCATATTCTTCCTGGAAATACTGGATCGTGCTCAACACCGGGTTGGGAGCTGTCTGTCCCAGACCACAGATGGAACCCTTTATAATGGAATCGCCCATCTCGATCAGGTGTTCTATGTCTCCTTCACGACCTCGCCCTTCGCAAATATCATTCAGCACTTCCAGCATCTGCTGGGTGCCCTGGCGGCAGGGGACGCACTGGCCGCATGATTCTTCGAAGGTGAAGTCCAGGAAGTAGCGGGCCACGTCTACCATGCAGGTTGTCTCGTCAATAACGACCATACCGCCTGAACCCATCATCGACCCGGCTTCGACCAGGGTGTCGAAATCGACTGAGAGGTGCAGCTTGTCTTCCGGCAAACATCCTCCCGAAGGACCGCCGGTCTGGACGGCCTTGAACTTCCTGTCGTTCAGGATGCCGCCGCCGACTTCATAAATGATTTTCTTCAGCTCGATACCCATGGGCACTTCGATCAAGCCGCTGCGGTTGATCGTTCCGGTCAGGGCAAAAACGGCCGTGCCGGGGCTGCCCTCGGTGCCGATACTTCTGAACCAGTCGGCGCCCTTGCTCAGGATCTGGGGTACCACTGAGAAAGTTTTGACGTTGTTTAAAAGGGTCGGCTTGCCCCACAGTCCTTCCTCTGTGGTCCTGGGACGGGGCAGGGGCTTGGGCCAGCCGCGGTTGCCTTCAATGGACATGACCAGGGCCGTTGATTCACCGCAAACAAAGGCGCCGGCGCCCTGGAATATTTCCAGCTCGAAATTAAAGCCGGTACCCAGGATATTTTCGCCAAGCAGGTTTTTCTCCCTGGCCTGGGCGATGGCCTTGCGCAGACGACTGATGGCCAGGGGGTATTCGGCGCGGACGTAGAAATAACCTTTTGATGAGCCGATGGTATAGCCGGCGATGATCATTCCCTCAATCACCGAGTGGGGGTCTCCTTCCAGGACTGAGCGGTCCATGAAAGCGCCCGGGTCACCTTCATCGGCGTTACAAATAACGTACTTCTGGTCGGCCTGGGGTTTCAGGCAGGATTCCCACTTGCGCCCGGCCGGGAAGCCGGCGCCTCCGCGGCCTCTCAGCCCTGAATCTTTGAGGACGCCAATAATCTCTTCCTGCTTCATCTCAAGCGCTTCGGCCAGGCCTTTGTAGCCGCCCCTGGCGATGTATTCGTTAATGTTCTCGGGGTCAATTACCCCGCAGTTCTTCAAAATTACTCTTTGCTGATTTTTAAAAACGTCTCCAGTATCTATTCTTTCAATATCCTCGGGGCCGCCCTCGCCGAAAAAGCCTAGGGCCAGATCGGGCCGAGGATCATCGTTGACGAGATAGCTGTCGATGATTTCTTCAACTTTTTCCGGGGTCACATCCTGGTAAGAAATACGCGGCCGACCGGGTTTGATCACATCAACCAGGACTTCGGCGAAACACATTCCTATACAGCCGACTTCCTTGATCTCGGCCGTTAGGTTTTCTTTATCCAGCTTAGTTTTTATGGTTTGGACTACCGACTGGGCTCCGGTAGCATTGCCGCAGGTAGCGCAGCCGACATAAATCTGGGGGATATCGTTATTTTGCTCTTTTTCCATAGCTTTGAGAGCTTCTTTTTCAATGGCATCAAACTTTTGGATCACTTTTTTCTAGAACCTCCTTTGCCTGCTTTGGTACTAGCCGCCCGAAAACATCGTCATCAACCATGACTACCGGTGCCAGCGCGCATGAGCCCACGCAGTTTACCCTCTCCAGGCTGAACTTGAAATCTGCTGTCGTTTCTCCGGCGTTGATCCCCATTTCACGTTCTAAGGCCTCCATAACCTGCATGCCGCCGCGGACATGGCATGCCGTTCCCAGGCAGACTTTTATGGTGCGTTCTCCCCGGGGGGAGAAGTAGAACTGGGAATAAAAAGTGGCGGTTCCGTAAACCTTGCTCTCCGGGAGGCCGATCAATTCGGCAATATCACGGATTGCTTCCTCCGGCAAATAGCCGACTTCGTCCTGAACCGCCTGCAGCATGGGGATAACTTCGTTGGGCTTACCTTCAAATCCTGACAAAGCTTTGCTGGTTTGTTCCTGCAAATTCTTCCCTCCATTCAATTATCTTTAAATTTTACTGTAAAGTTTAGCCTGTGCTAAATTTACTTATACATATCCGGGTTGTATTTTCTCGATCCATTCAATAAATTCCTGCCCGGCTTAATAAGAGTAAAAATTCCAAAAACCCGGACGGCCTTTCTTAGATCAGGATCATGAACATGAGAGGGACGAACATTTTGATGGCCAGGAGGCGGCACAGGTGGATCATGGAAATTTTAAAAGGATCCAGGCCGTGTTTGATGGCCAGGGCGGTCATAACCGTGAAACCTCCCGGGGCGGCGGCCAGGAAACTGGTCGGAAAGTCCCAGTCAGTCAGGCGGTAAATTATCCAGGCTATTACGAAAGAGCTGCTAAACATAACTGTTGTGGCAAACAGGATCGGGACCAGGAACTTGAAGTTGGCCATAGTCTGGATCATTTCCGGTGTAATATTGTCGGCCAGGGTTATGCCGACAGTTACCAGCAGGATGCTCAGTAACCGCTTGGAAACCCTGCTTACCGGCATGCCGGCCACAGAAGCGGCGGCTATAGCTAAAGTGGAGCCCACCATGAGACCGGCCGGGATACCGAGGCTGTGCAGTAAAAATCCGCCTGCCGTAGCCACGGCGGCGGTTGATAATATCTTCAGCCAGGTTTGCCTGGCTAAAAGCCCGAGCTTAAAGATGCTCTTGCGATTGAGGTAACGCCTTATAAGCACTCCGGGATTTTTTTCAGGCAGTTTTTTCTGGTGCTCTTCTGCGCCGCAGCCGGGATTGCTGTTACAATGAGCCGGACCCGGCCCGGCATGCAGCGGGGGCAGGTTGGTGGGGCAAGGTTGCTCCCGGTCCTGGAAGGTGCCTTTGGGGTGGTTACGTTTTTTGATCCACTCCAAAATTGCCGGGAAGAGCATTATCGAGCCGAGCATCCTCAGCATTTGCATAAAGATGACTACGGCGGCGCTGGCTCCGGAAGCAACGGCAAGTACGGATATTTCCGGCAATCCGCCCATGCTGGCTGAAAGTAAAGCCGTCGGGGGGTCCATGGCTGAGTAACGGTTCAAGAAAAAACCGATTACCAGGATCATGGAAAGGGCCCAGGTTACGACAATCAAGGCGGAAAGGGCCATGGTTTTAAGCTGGCGGACCGAATCTTTGTCCAGCATGGAGCCGACAAAGATACCGATAATTAACTGGGCGGCGGGGAAAAGTATATCCGGTGCGGCAGGCAGGTCTACATTTGAGGCGCGAAAGGCCCCGATCAGGATTATGGGGCCCATTATTTCCGGGGCCGGGACGCGGAGCCGGGCCAGTAAAAACCAGCCCGCCAGTCCCATTCCGAAAAGAATTATTGTACTGGATAGAGTTTGCAAGAACATATAGTTATTATAACACCAAGCGCCGACTTGTGCTTAACCGGGTTAAAATAAAGCCTTAACCCTTGCAGGCGAACAATTACAAAACCAGTTTACCCGCTATCGCTCTCTTTACAATACCGACTCTTCGATTTCGATACCTCGCCGGCTGAGCTCTTGGAAGAAACTTTCGCTGTTAACGGCGTTGTCGGCCTCGGGGCCAAAGACACCATAGCGCGCGATTTTGTTTTCGGCCATCATCATCGTGCCGATGCTCAGGGGCAGAGCGGTCAGCCTGCGCATGGGCGCCGCCACTCCATATGATAGAACCGCCGGGTTACCGTCCCGGGTTCCGCTGATATCAACCCTGATCCCGGACAGAATGCGTTTTTTATCAGGCGGGAATATGGGAGTCAAAATTTTAAGGAGCCGGCCCAGGGCCTGCTTGGTCCATCGGTTTCTGGACAAACCCAGGGCGGCCACTAATTTAGCCAGCAGGTTGAGGTAGTGCTCAACCAATCCGCCTTTTAGAAATACATTTTGCAGTCCTTCCAGGTATAAAGGCACGGTAATCGGCTCCGGGTGGCCGAGGTGATAAGTGTTAACATGATCAAGAGGTGCGGGGAAGCGGACCACTTCCTTTTCCGATCCGGCCTTGATGCGCACTATTTCTTTATTCTGGTAAGAGACAACATGGCCGCCGAAAATGTGGATCAGGTGCAGAATTACGGCCATGCCTTTAGAGTCGCCCACGCTGCCGGCCCAGTAGATGCGGACTGTGTCGGCCTGATCGAGCCGGTCATAGCCCCGGCGGGCAAGCAGGTTGCTTAAGCCGGGGGTCCAGCCCAGCCCGGTCAGGATGCGGCGCTCTTTTTGGCGCGCTTCCTGATCCAGCTCTAAAGCTGCTTCGACAGCATCGTGATCGTCACAGATGCTGACATAATTGACGCCTGCTTCAATGGCTGCTTCGATAATAGGGCGTTCGAAAATGTAAAAGGGCCCCAGCGCCCCTGCTACGGCGGCGCTTCCTTTCATGATCGCCACCAGGTTTTCATGCGATCTGGCGTCGACTTTTTCCACCTTAAGCCGCTCGTCTCCAATGCTTTCGGCCAGTTGCTTTCCTTTCCGTTCATCCATGTCGGCTATGACGATTTCAGTGGCTGCGGAATAACGGACCAGGTCCCGGACAGCTTCTGCGCCCATATCCCCGGCCCCACCCAAAACAACTATGCGCATTTCTCTCACCCCTCTAGTTTTACCTTATACCGGTAGGCTTACCCGGCCCCATTTAAATATAATTCAACAGTTCTTATCATATTTCCTTTATCTCCAGAGCCGCATTTAACCTGAGAAACCGCTTTAAGCAGTACCGGAATATGATATAATGGTTAGAGTCCGGCTCAAACCGGCCGGAGGAGGGAGATTCACTGTAGGCGAATGTTTCCACTGCGAGATACAATCACCTATCATGGAGCAATTGTTGCCACCATCGGCCTGATTACTTTAAACACCCTGGCTTTTTTTTACCAGCTGTCTTTTGGCCCCCAGGCCTTGCCTGTTCTTTTTCAAAATTTCGGTTTTGTGCCTTCCTCATTTTTCGAAGATCCGATCGGAGAGTCATGGACCATTTTTTCGAGCATGTTCATGCATGGCTCATTTGGCCACCTGCTCAGCAACATGTGGTTTATCTGGGTTTTTGCTCCTGCTGTTGAAGGCAGGCTCGGGTTCAGGCGCTTCATGTTGCTTTACCTGCTTTCCGGGGTGGCCGCCGCCATGGCACAGGGGTTTTTTATGCCCGCCAGCGATATTCCCATGGTCGGGGCTTCCGGAGCTGTCTCGGGCATACTTGGCGCCTACCTGCTTCTCTTTCCCCGGGCCCGGATCCTGACCTTCATCCTGCCTTTCATATTTTTTATGTTCTGGCTCCCCGCTCCCATCTACCTCGGTTACTGGATTTTGATCCAGTTTGTTTATGCTCTATCCGGGCAACCCGGCGTAGCCTGGTGGGCCCATATTGGCGGATTCGCGCTCGGGCTGATTATGATCCTGATCATGCGTCCCAGGCGTGTCTACAGGGCCGATCCCTTCTGGGAGTGCTGGCGTGACTACTGTTAGTTAGATTTTGGTCAAGGTTTAGATTTAGGAGGTCATTAATCATGGAAAATCTTTGGCAAATATTTTGGATCTTTATTATTATTACCGCCCTGACTCCCTACCTGCAGCAGCAGATTCTTCGTTCCACCAGGACCAGGAAGATGGCCGACCTGGAACGGAGCCGGGGCAGCCGGGTGATCACCCTGATCCACCGCCAGGAAGCCTTAAATATATTAGGAGTGCCGCTCACTCGTTATATCAACATCGAGGATTCAGAGCAGGTCCTGACCGCCATCCGCATGACCGACAAGGATGTGCCCATTGACCTGATTCTGCATACACCCGGCGGTCTGGTGCTGGCTTCGGAACAGATTGCTGAAGCGCTTCTGCGCCACCCGGGTAAGGTGACCGTCTTCGTGCCTCATTACGCCATGTCGGGGGGGACCCTGGTGGCCCTGGCCGCCGATGAGGTTATAATGGATGAAAATGCCGTCCTCGGCCCCCTCGATCCGCAGCTTGGCCAGTGTCCGGCAGCCTCCGTGGTTAAGGTTATTGAATCCAAAGAGGCCAAGGACATAGACGATCAAACCTTTATCCTGGCCGATGTAGCCGGTAAGGCCCTGCGCCAGATCAAAGTGACCGTTAAAAACTTTCTGCTCAAGCACATGGACGAAGAACAGGCCGAAAAAACAGCGGAGAAGCTTACCCAGGGGACCTGGACTCATGATTACCCCATCGATGTCAGAGAAATGGCTGAAATGGGTATCAATGTCAACACCGATATGCCCCCCGATGTTTACACCCTGATGAGCCTCTTTCCCCAGCCGCGTTCGGCCAGGCCGAGTGTCGAATACAATCCCGGCCCTGTTTATCCTTCCGGCCCGAAAGAAAAGTAAACCGGCAGCGCCTCAGGTACTAATAATACTGAACCATACAAACAGGAGGGCTCTATCCAGGGTCCTCCTGTTTTAAGTGCGCCGGTAGTTTATCTGCCTGCTTAGCGCCTCAATCCTTTACAATTAATGATAATTGAGTTGTCACAGCGCTTTTCCTGTGTTAACTTATTTAGCAGGAGGTATTAAGATATTGATGTCTGATCGTATTGACTTATCTAAAATTGAAAAGAAGCTAATTATCCGCCAGGTGGAAGAGAGGGATATTGAAGAGATCGTGGAGCTATCCAGGGTTTGCTTTCCCAACATGGACCCCTGGACCGATGATCAGCTTAAAAGCCACATTGATATTTTTCCGGAAGGGCAGTTCTGCGTGGAGTATGATGGCAGGATTATCGGAGCTTCATCGAGCCTGATTATCGATTTCAACGAATATGAAGATCGGCACACCTTTGATGAGATTACCGATGACGGATATATTACCAACCACGACCCGGAGGGCAAGCACCTCTACGGAATTTCGATCATGGTCCACCCCGACTTCCGGCGCCTGCACATCGGGACCCGGATTTATGAAGAGCGCAAAAACCTGACCCGGCGCCTGAACCTGGAAAGCTTCCTGGTCGGCGGCCGGATCCCCTATTACCATAAATATGCCGACCAGATGTCAGCTAACGAGTATGTTCAGCAGGTGATCCAGCAAAAAATTTATGATCCTGTCTTGAGCTTCCAGCTCTTAAGCGGCTTCAAGCTTAAGTGGGTTAACCCCAACTACTTAGATGACGATAAGGCTTCCCGCAGGTATGCCGTGCTGCTGGAATGGAATAACGTCGATTATATGCCCAGCTCCAAGCGGCTCTACCGGCGCGCCTTCCCGGTCCGTATTTGCACCGTGCAGTATATGCTTAAGAAAATCGATTCCTTCGAGGACTTCGCCAGGCAGTGCGAGTATTTCGTTGATGTGGCCGCCCTGGATGAGTCCGATTTTGTCGTTTTCCCGGAAACGTTTACCATCCAGCTGCTTTCTTTCCTGGATGAAACCATACCCAGCAAACAGGTCCGCCGCTTGTCAGAATTTACAGAGGACTATATCAAGCTTTTCAGCATGCTTGCCGTCAAGCACAATGTTAATATTGTCGGTGGATCGCACTTTGTCGAAGAAGACGAGCTTCTCTACAACGTCAGCTATCTGTTCCGCCGCGACGGCACCATCGACCGGCAGTACAAACTGCACATTACCCCCGATGAGCGAAAATGGTGGGCCATCCAGCCCGGCAATGAACTAAAGGTCTTTGACACCGATTGCGGCAGGATTGCCATACTGATCTGTTACGACACCCAGTTTCCCGAGCTGAGCCGCATGGCTGTAGACAAAGGGGCGAGGATCATCTTTACCCCCTTCTGTACCGACGATCGCCAGGGTTACCTCAGGGTACGCTACTGCGCTCAGGCCCGGGCCATTGAAAACGAGGTTT
>SL_8KL_010_SEDDRAFT_10002476_pt1 | contig 15580 bp, 13 predicted proteins | sample SodLakKL_010_SED_4_FD_11160 | JGI IMG/M metagenome (IMG submission 11160) | reverse complement strand
GTCGATTCCCGCTCCACCCAGGATGCATCTTCAATCAGGCGCAGGAGACAGTGTATCAGCTGTGAGAACAGATTTACAACCATGGAAAAAATGGAAGAAGAGCCGATCGTGGTTGTGAAACGCGATGGACGTCGGGAACTGTTTGATCCAAACAAGATTTTGAAGGGACTTGTTTTAGCCGGCCAAAAAAGAAATATTCCTCTTTCCCGTTGGGAAGAAGTTGTTGCAAAGCTGGAGCAGGATTTGCGCTCCAGTTATCCGAAGGAAGTACCTGCTGATAAGATCGGTGACATCATTTTAAAAGAACTAAAAGCTATTGATGAGGTAGCATATGTCCGATTTGCCTCGGTTTTTCGTCAGTTTCCGGATGTAGAAACATTTAAAGCCGAACTGGAAGAAATGCTTGAGGAAAAGAAAGGTTCATGATCAGGAATTCAGCAGGGATAACCGCAGACATATCACTTATAAAAAAAGTCATTATTACTGTTGAATTCTGAATCCTTCATTTAGAATACTGTTTTAAACAGGGAGGTTGTTTGAGTTGAATGAAAGCGCAGTAACGTCAAAAGCTGGTCACAACACAGAAATTAAAAGCAAATTCATGGAAATTCGCAAACGAGATGGACGAGTGGTAACATTTGATCCGGAAAAAATTACCGATGCGATATTGAAAGCGGCTAAAGCCGTGGGCGGAAGTGATCGCGAAATCGCAGAAAATCTAACCCTGCAGGTAATTAAAAGCCTTGAAGAAAAATCTCAAAACGGGGTTGTGCCTTCCGTGGAGGAGGTACAGGATGAGGTTGAAATTGTCCTTATTGAAAATGGACATGCCCGGACAGCAAAGGCTTATATCCTTTATCGTGACCGCCGGACACGTATTCGTGACGGTAAGTCTGAGCTGATGGATGTGGTTAAAGACATCTTGATCGAGACCAGCCGTGAAAATGCCAATGTCAGCAACTCACCTTCAGCTAAAATGCTGCAGATAGCAACTGCAGCCAGTAAACAGTATTACTTAAGCAATATGCTGCCTGAAGAATATGCCCGGGCTCATGATGAGGGCAGTATGCACATTCATGATCTTGATTACTACAGCAAAACTCTAAATTGCTTGCAGATAGACCTCTCCAGTATGTTAAAGGAAGGATTCAACACAGGCTATGGTTATATCCGCCCTCCCAAAAGGATAGCTTCCGCTGCGGCCCAGGCAGCAATCATTCTTCAGAGTAATCAGAATGATATGTTCGGAGGCCAAAGCTTCCCTCATTTTGATCGCAGTATGGGTGAAGTAATTCGCGGACTCAAAAAATTACCTGAATACGAAGAGATCTACCAGGCTATGGAAGGCCTGATTTATAACCTTAATACAATGCACAGCAGGGCGGGAGCCCAGGTTCCGTTCAGCTCTATTAATTTTGGAACGGATACTTCGGAAGAAGGAAGAATGGTATCACGGGCCATACTCGAAGCTTTCAAACGTGGGCTGGGCCGTGGTGAAAGCCCGATTTTCCCCAACCTTGTTTTCAGGGTGAAAAATGGTGTTAACTATAGTGAAAATGACCCGAATTATGATCTCTTTAAACTGGCTATTGAAGTTGCAGCCCGCAGAATGAATCCGACTTTCAGCTTCATGGATGCTACTTATAACCGGGCTTACGGTGATGAGGTTTCTTACATGGGCTGCCGTACCAGGGTTATTGCCAACCGGCATGGTCCCGAGGTCTCTGCCGGTCGGGGCAATATCGCTCCGGTAACATTGAATTTGCCCCGGGTTGCCCTGGAATGCCGCGGGCAGCAGGACCTGTTCTTTATTGAGCTTGATCGGTTAATGCGAACTGCCGCCCGGCAGCTTCTGCACCGTTTTGAAGTTCTTTCCAGGCTGCGGGTTCGAGATCTACCCTTCCTGATGGGTCAGAAGCTTTACCTTGATTCTGATAAGCTGGGCCCGGACGATTCGATCAGGGAAGTTATTAAGCATGGAACCCTGGCTATCGGCTTCATCGGTCTGGCGGAAGCCCTCCAAGCCTTGATTGGCAAGCATCACGGTGAGGATGCCGAGGGTCTTGAACTTGGTCTGAAAATTGTCGAGCATATGCGGCGCAGGACTGACAGTTATGGTGATGAGTATGATCTTAACTTTGTTCTTGTGGCCACCCCGGCAGAAGGTCTGGCCGGTCGCTTTGTAGCAATGGACCGTAAACGTTATGGTACAATTCCCGGTGTTACCGATAGGGATTATTATAGCAATTCTTTCCATATCCCGGTCTACTATGCCATGTCGATGTTTGATAAAATTTCCGCCGAAGGGCGTTTTCATAGTCTTTGTAATGCCGGGCATATCAGCTACACCGAGCTTGAAGCCCCCCCGGTTCACAACGTTGATGCAGTTGAGCGGATTATCCGCAGTATGGCGGAGTCTGACGTTGGCTACGGAGGTATTAACTATCCACTTGATGAGTGTCGCAATTGCTCATTCAGCGGGGTTTTTAACCAGAACTGCCCGGAATGTGACAGTCCGGATATCAGGAGAATTCGCCGCATTACCGGTTACCTTTCCACCGATGAGCGTTTTAATGAAGCAAAATATAAAGAGCTTACTGACAGGCGGGTACACCTTGTACCAAGGGATAAAAAATGAAACTGAGGATTGCGGGTATTCAAAAAGATAGCATAGTGGACGGCCCGGGAGTACGCCTTTCAGTGTACTTTCAGGGCTGTTCTCACTGCTGTCCCGGATGCCATAACCCGGAAACACACGATCCTGGTTCCGGGTACGAAATTACTGTTGNCGGGTTGACCGATATTATAGATAGCTGTCGTTTCCTGGATGGGGTAACCTTATCAGGAGGCGAACCATTCGAGCAGGCTCAGGNGGCGGCGGGCCTTGCCAGGGAAGTTGCCTCGCGCAGCCTCAACCTGATCCTTTACAGCGGTTATACATTTGAGCACCTGCTGGCAGCAAGTTACTCGGACCCTGACACCAGTTTTCTTTTGGATTCAGCATACCTGCTGGTAGATGGTCCATATATCCATGCTGAGCAGGACTATAACCTGGCCTACCGCGGTTCTCGTAACCAGCGCCTGATTGACCTGCCCCGCTCCCTGCGAGCCGGTCAAGCTGTGATCTGGAAGCAAGCGGATCGGCAATTGTGTCGAACGCCGAGCAAAGGCTCCGGTTAAAGCTGAGTCGGATCCTGATTTTGCACGCAGCGAACAGAGAGCGAAGGCTTGCTACAGCGATTAACAAAGATTAAAAAAGGAGCGATCAAATTTAAGTTATACGATAAATCAACTATACCCTACCTGCAGTCAACCACCCTGGCTGAAAGCGGCCTGGTGGATCACGGGTTTTCCACCCGTATCGGGGGCTGCAGCACAGGTTCTACAGCATCGCTCAACACAGCATTTCATACCGAAGACAGCACTGAAAACGTTCTTGAAAACAGGCGTCGTTTTTTTGATATATTTAACTATGATTACAGGAAAATTGTTTCTGCGATCCAGGTGCATGGTACAGACCTTGCAGTATTTGATTCGTCCAATCATGGTGAAGGTGCTTTTCCGGACAGCACCCGTAGGGAATGTGATGTCCTGGTAACAACAGAGAAAGGGCTGCCTCTTGCCGCATATTCTGCAGATTGCGTGCTGATTTATATTGTTTCAACAGAAAAGCCGCTGGTGGTTTTGGCTCATGCAGGATGGCGTGGCACTTTAGGTGAAATCGGGCCTAAGGTAATAGCTTTTATAGATAACCAATACGGGGTGCGGCCCGAAAATCTGCTTGTTGCTTTAAGCCCGGCAATTTGCAGAGATTGCTACCAGGTAGATGCAGATACTGCAAGTAAATTTGCTTCGGCCGGTTGGAACGAGCAGCCTTATATGGAGACTCAAGCAGATGGCACATGCAAAATTGACTTGAAAGAAATGAACAGATCGCAGCTGCACAGATGCGGGGTTGAAAAAGATAAACTGGATTATAGTTCACTCTGTACATCTTGCAATAAAGAACTGTTTTATTCATATCGACGGGATCTTGGTCATACCGGTAGAATGATCGGTTTCGCCGCTTTAAAGCTATAAACAGGGGGAAAAGTGTTTGACAAAGAAAAGCACCAAGGCTAAGAGAAAGGGATTTAAAGTCTTACCCGGAGAAAGCAAACGCTTTAGTTTTCAAAACCTGAAACAGGCCGCTGTTTTTTATGTACTGCTTCTTTTGGCACTGGTTATTATTGTTCAGCTCGGCTATCACTGGCTGGGGGATCAATACCTGGCCTGGCGTCTGCAAATAACTGAAGCTGAGCTTGGTTATATCCAGCGGGATACTCATGTCAGGGGGTTAATTACCCGCAGTGAAGAAGTGATCACGGCACCGACTGATGGCATGATCCTGGCTATGACGCCTTCCGGCAAAAGAATAGCAGCAGGAAAAGAACTGGTTACCTTTGGCGTTCTAACTCCGGATGAGATGGACAACCTCCGTGGTTCGGATGAGCAGGAGCCGGACGAGGATCTCAGGGAGCAGCTTTTTAATTACTGGCAGGTTCTTTTTCAGTCAGAAAATGATGTTGATGAACCTGGAGCAGAACTGGATGAATTAACAGGGGAAATAATAGAAGGTGAAGCGGAACAGGAAAGTTTGCCGGCAAGGGAATCGTTCAATGAAATTATGGTTCTGCATACCGAGACAGCAGGATTTGTTTCTCATTATGTCGATGGCTGGGAGCATTATGAAGGCCCGTTATATCTTGAAACTGCTGAACCGGCAGGACATAACATTTCAGAGGGTGACCTGGTTGAAGCAGGAGAGCCCCTGATAAAAATAGTTGATAACTGGGAGTGGTATTACAGCATAAAAATGCCTTTGCACCCTGGCAGAACTATCTCTGAGTTGAGCAGCGTAGAATTCGCTTTTGATTTTGCGCCGGATCAAATTGTCACAGCTAGTCGTGAACAATATGAAATAGATGAAGATGAACAGGAAGTCCGGATAACTTATGTTATAGATAAGCAGCTGTCCGGTTTTGATCAGGTCAGGTATGCCGAGGCTTCTTTACTATATTCGCGGGATCACGGTATAATAATTCCAGCGGATGCTTTATTTGAAAGTGAAAAAGGGAAGCTGGGCGTATATATCAACCAGGGGGGAAGGGTGGTTTTCCAGCCGGTCACGGTGATCAGGCAGCAGGATGACCGGGTAATGGTTGAAGGCCTTACCCAGTACAGCCTGGTGATAACCCGCCCCGACCTGGTCGAAGAAGGACAGCGCCTGAATTAAAATTTAAAGGTAAATATCAGTATGGAAAGGAACATAAAGATGCTGGCAGATAATTATAAAAAGCTGCTTGAAAATATAGAAGTGGCTGCTGCCCGTGCCGGTCGCGACCCTCAAGACATCCAGCTTATTGCCGTTACTAAGTATGTTGGTTTGAATGAGGTTAAAGAGGCAGCAAAAGTTGGCATCAAAGACTTTGGTGAAAACAGGGTTCAGGAGGCAGATGAAAAAATAAAGCAGTTTCCCGGACTAAACTGGCATTTCATCGGGCATCTGCAGTCTAATAAGGCGAAAGATGTTCTGCCTTACTACACCATGATTCATTCGCTTGATCGCTTATCGCTGGCTAAAGCTCTTCAGCGATGTGGGGAAAGGTTTAATTTAACGGCTAATGTTCTCTTACAGGTTAATACTTCAGGCGAGGAAAGTAAATTTGGTTTAGCGCCTGACGAATTCCCCCGGTTTCTTGAAAAAATCAAGAGTTATGATCGTTTAAGGGTCAGGGGTTTGATGACCATGGCACCCTTTTATGACGATCCTGAAGCGGTCAGACCTTTTTTCAGGGAGCTGTGTTATCTGCGTGATCAATACAGCAGCAATGAATTTGATCTTGAACACCTTTCCATGGGTATGACCAATGATTACATGATAGCTATTGAAGAAGGTGCAACAATTATTCGGGTTGGCAGCGCCCTTTTTGGTTAAAAAGAATTGCTCAGTCTATGATGGAAAGATATTGTAGAGCCTACTGAAGTAAACTGAAGCGAGTAAAAAGTGCAGGCAGGTAAACGCAGTTGAATATGGCTTAGCAAAACTAATAATTTTTAAATGAGTAGGTGATTATAATTAATATTTTGGCAGAGGGATTATTGATGTTTCTTCGAATCTATTATTTCATTTTACTTGGCAGGATTATTATGTCCTGGTTTATGATGGGTGGCGGTGGAGGAAGTCCGACAGTGAGCATGATTTATCAGTTTTTATATGGCGTAACTGAGCCATTGTTGGCCCCGCTGCGTTCGGTCATTCCTTCCATTAAAATGGGCATGGGTTACCTTGATCTTTCACCGATTGTCCTGCTGATCCTGGTCAGGATTTTGCAACAGATGATTTATCGATATCTATACTTATAAGGGATGTGAATACTATACAATCTACTTCTCCTTCTGAAACAGAAAAAAAATGGATGCAGCATTTTGAGCGTAAACTTGAGCAGATTCATGGAAACAGGATTATAAATACCCCTTTTCTTGATCCACGTCAGCTTGAATTGGCTGAAGCGGTTCTGAAAAATAGATCGGAACTATCTTATACAGTTTACGGCGGTTTTCCGCGGGCAGAAAGAAATGCTCTCTCAATATTTCCCGCCCAACAAAAGTCTGTGCTTCCTCCGGTCAGAGCCGTCAAAGTTAACTGGGCAGGTAATGCCGGTGAAATCAGTCACCGCGATTTACTTGGTGCTGTACTAGGGCTTGGTTTAAAAAGGGATCAAATCGGGGATATTATATTATTTGAAGATGGTGGGGCGGCAGTGTTTGTAGAAGATGCCAAGGCCGATTTTCTTTGTTCCAACTTACTGCAGGTCGGACGGGTGACAGTAAGTTGTGAGGCCGTTGATCCAGAACACCTTCCTCTTTTCAAAGATGACGGAAAGGATATTAAAGGTACTGTGGCCAGCCTGCGCCTGGATGCAGTTATATCACTCGGCTTTGGAGTATCAAGGTCCAGGGTGGTTATGCTAATAAAAGGTGGTGCTGTAAGCATTAACTGGAAGCCGGTTAATTCTCCTGCTATTCTGCTTAATGAAGGTGACCAGGTTTCTCTTAAAGGTCGGGGCAGGCTTTTAATTGAGGCTGTGGAAGGTGAAACCCGTAAGGGTAGAATAAGGTTAAAATTGAAAAAATACAGTTAAAAAGCAGGAAAAGCAGGCTTATTGTCGAAGATTTCCAACAGAAGTAATAGTTATTTTATGCCGACAGGGAGGGCTAAAATTGAGCATTACACCGATGGATATACAAGAGAAAGAATTTGAGCGTGCATTTCGCGGTTATGATATTGAGGATGTTGATGATTTCCTGGATCAGGTTGCCAAAGATCTGGAAGGGTTGATTCGTGAAAACAGTGAACTGAAAGAAAAACTCAGCCAGATGGAAGAGAAAAACAAAAACTACCACAAGCTGGAAGAAACCATGCATAATGCAATTGTTGTGGCCCAGGAAACTGCTGATGAAGTAAAAAACAATGCCAAGCGTGAAGCAGAGCTGATTCGGCGCGAAGCGGAAAGAGAAGCAAAACAGATTGTTGATGACGCCAGGCAGCGGGCAAGTAATGTGCTTTCTGAACAGGAGGAACTGTTTAAGCAGGCGCATCTTTTCAAAATGCGTTTCCGGGCTTTTATAGAGGCTCAACTGGCTAATCTTGATAGTGAAGATTGGATGGATCAGCCTGATCAGACTCAGGATCAATCTGAAATGACACGTGAATTTAAAACAAGTATGAACGATACCCAGAAAGAATCCGTTGAAGGGGAACAAGAGAAGAAAAAGCCAAGTAATTTATATGAGATGAAATTTCAACCGGAACTTGAGAAAGAGCCTGAAACCGAGCCCGAGGCTGAACCCGAGCCTGATACGGATTTCGAGGTTGAACCCGAGAAAGATCTGGAACCTGAACCGGAATTTCAGCTTGGTCCCGATGATGACTACGACAGAGATCCGGAATTCTAAAACCAGGCAACATTAATTGATTTTATCGCTTGAACATGCTACAATCTACGGCAGATGCGATGACTGGAACAGTTAAGTGAGTTTCATGCTTATGCAGAGAGCCGGGGCAAGGTGAGAGCCCGGTTAAGCATTCTCGCTTACGATCATCCGGGAGTTTCCGCCCCAAATCCAAGTTCAGGAGAGTAGACGCGGACGGCACGCCGCCGTTAACGGTTGTTCTGAGTGGCTAACAGTTGTTGCTGTACAGCCAGGAGGGTGGTACCACGGGTTATAAGCTCGTCCCTTTTCGGGACGGGCTTCTTATTTAAAAGCAGAGTAAAGGAGAATGGTAAAGCAATGGATTATCGTGACACACTTAACCTACCTAAAACTGACTTTCCCATGCGGGCAAACCTACCCAATCGTGAGCCGGAAATGCTCAGGAGATGGGAGGAAATGGATATTAACCAGCTGGCCCGGGAAAACAGGAAAGGCGCTGAGCAGTATATTCTTCATGACGGTCCTCCCTATGCTAATGGGGATATTCATATGGGGACAGCATTAAACAAGGTCATCAAGGATATAATTAACAAATATAAGAGCATGCGCGGATTTGACTGTCCTTATGTGCCTGGCTGGGATACTCACGGGCTGCCGATTGAACATCAAATTATAAAGACCAAAAAGGTAAAACGTAAAGAAATATCCGATGTGGAATTCCGGCAGATGTGCCGCGATTATGCTATGAAATACGTAGATATCCAAAGAGAGCAGTTTAAGAGACTGGGTGTCCGCGGTGACTGGGAAAATCCTTACCTGACCCTGCATCCTGAATTTGAAGGACGCCAGGTCAAAGTCTTTGGCACCATGGCTAAAAAAGGTTATATTTACAAGGGCATGCGCCCTGTTTACTGGTGCGCAAGCTGTGAAACAGCTCTTGCTGAGGCAGAAATTGAGTATGGCAACAAGGTTTCGGAATCAATTTATGTGAAGTTTCCTCTGGTCGATGATCTTGGCAAGTTCGGGGGAATAGAAAATACCTACTGCCTGATCTGGACCACTACGGCCTGGACTATCCCTGCCAACCTGGCTATTGTTGTTCATCCCGAATTTGATTATGTTCTAGCCGATGCCGGTTCTGAAAGATACCTGCTGGCTGAAGGGCTGCTTGAAGAGGTCTCCAGCCTGGCTGGATCTGAAGAACCATGGCCGGTGCTTAAAAAGTTTAAGGGCAGCGAATTGAAAGGGATGCGCTGCAAGCATCCACTTTTCGAGCGCGATTCAATTCTGCTGACCGGAGATCACGTTACCCTTGAACAGGGCACGGGTTGTGTGCATACAGCTCCCGGTCATGGTCAGGAAGACTTTATGATCGGCCAGGCTAATAATCTGCCTGTGCTGAGCCCGCTTGATGATCGCGGGATATTCACCGACGAAGCGGGCCCCTATGCAGGGATGCGCTATGATCAGGGCGGAAAAGCGGTGACTGAAGACCTGGAAAAAAAACATGCCCTGATTAACAGGTCTGACTTTGAGCACCAGTACCCTAATTGCTGGCGCTGTAAACAGCCTGTCCTTTACAGGGCAACAGAGCAGTGGTTCGCATCAATTGACGGATTTCGCAAGGAAGCCTTAAGAGCTATCAATAAAGTTAACTGGACCCCTTCCTGGGGTCAAGAAAGAATTTACAATATGGTGGCGGAAAGGCAGGATTGGTGTATTTCCCGTCAGAGAGTCTGGGGTGTGCCAATACCGATTTTCTACTGCACCTCCTGTAATACCCACCTGATTAATGAGGATACCATCGAGGCAGTCAGCAATCTTTTCAGCCGTGAAGGCTCTGATGCCTGGTTTACCAGGGAAGCAGAAGAGATTCTTCCCGCTGGAACTACCTGTCCTTCTTGCGCTCATAATCAGTTCCGGAAAGAAAAAGATACCATGGATGTCTGGTTTGACTCAGGATCGAGCCATGATGCCGTTCTTGAAACCAGGCCCGAACTGCGCTGGCCGGCAGATCTTTATCTTGAAGGAAGCGATCAATACCGCGGCTGGTTCCACTCTTCTCTTCTGACAGCAGTGGCAACAAGAGGTGAACCGCCCTATGATGCTGTGCTCAGCCATGGCTGGGTCGTTGACGGTGAAGGAAAGAAAATGTCAAAATCAATGGGTAATGTTATTGCACCTGACCAGATTATCAAGCAATACGGTGCCGATATCCTAAGGCTCTGGGTATCATCGGCTGATTTTACCAGCGATATACACCTGTCAGAGAACATTCTCAAGCAGTTGATCGAAGTTTACAGGAAGATCCGGAATACTACCCGTTTTCTGCTCGGAAGCTGTTCTGATTTTGATCCTGCTAAGAATAGTGTTGAATTTGAGAAAATGGAAGAAATTGACCGCTGGGCGCTTTCCCGCCTGAACGGCCTGGTTGAAAAGGTGACAAGGGCTTACGAGAATTATGAATACCATCAGTTTTTCCATGCTATTCATAACTTCTGCGTAGTTGATATGAGTAACTTTTACCTGGATGTTATTAAAGACAGGCTTTACTGTTCGACACCTGATGATCCGGCCCGTCGTTCAGCCCAGACAGCGCTGATGTTAATTCTGGAGCACATGGTAAAATTGATGGCCCCGATTTTAACTTTTACTGCGGAAGAAATCTGGCAGCACCTGCCCGGCCAACATCAGGAAAGCGTTCAGCTTAGCGACTGGCCGGCACTTAATCCTGCCTGGGATAACCGTGAATTGAGTAAGCGCTGGCAAACTCTTCTGGAGGTGCGTGAAGAGGTAACCTGGGCTCTTGAACAGGCTCGTAAGGAAAAGGTTATTGGCGGGTCATTGGCTGCTTCAGTCACAATCTGGGCCGATGGTCCGACCCATGAATTGCTTAGTGAATACAGCGCATATCTTCCTGTTCTTTTCATTGTATCAACGGCAAAGCTTGAGGCCGGCCGTGACCAGGCGCCTGAACAGGCCACCCCGGGACAAAGAGTTCCGGTCAACATCCTGGTAGAAGCGGCACCGGGACATAAATGTCCGCGCTGCTGGATTATTACTGAATCTAACGAAGAACTATGCCCCCGCTGCAGTAAAGTGGTAAAAGAACTTGCGGGCTGATGGAGGTAAACACTTGCGGCTATTCTTAATAGTTGCTGCAGTAATGCTGGTCGACCAGCTGTCCAAGCAGTTCATTATACGGACCATGGAAATTGGCCAGTCTATTACTGTAATCAGTAACTTTCTATATATCACTTATGTTCGCAACCCGGGAGCGGCTTTTGGCATGCTGCCCTACCAGACGGCATTTTTTGTCGTAATCACGGTGTTAGTGGGGGCTTTTATAATTTACTATTACCGGCTGCTGACTGAGGATCACAAATGGCTCCGCCTTGGTTTATCTCTGCAGCTTGGCGGGGCGCTCGGTAACCTGGTTGACAGATTAAATGAAGGCTACGTGGTTGATTTTATCAACTTCACAATTTGGCCGCCCGTATTTAATATTGCCGATTCTGCCATAGTCATAGGAATAGGAATATTCCTTGTTGCCTTTTGGCGGAATCCCGAATTTAAAGGAACAGGGAGCTGATTGGATGTATCCTGAAATGTTTTCCCTGGGCAACCTGACTGTTCACTCTTACGGTTTAATGATTGCCCTGGCAATTTTAGTAACAGCGCTTCTTCTTTACAGGGAAGCACCCCGGGAAAAAATTAACCCCGACTATATTTTGGAAGCTGTTATTGTAGCCGGTCTGGGTGGTCTCCTGGGAGCAAGGATCCTCTATATGTTCCTTAACTGGAGTTACTATAGTACCCAGCCCCTATCGGCATTTTTCACCCAGTTTGAAGGCTTATCTTTCTACGGGGGATTTTTCCTGGCGACTATTTTGCTTTATTTCTGGTCTCGCTGGCGGCAAGTTGGTTTTCTCAAGCTCTCTGATTTTATGGCACCCTACCTGGCCCTGGGCTATGCATTCGGCCGGATGGGCTGTTTTTTAAATGGCTGCTGCTACGGGATAGAATCAAATGTTCCCTGGGCCCTGCCGATCAGGCCCGGTGATGAGATTTTGCGTCATCCCGTCCAGCTTTACGCACTCGTTGGTGCTTTGCTTATATTTTTCATATTAAAAAGAATACGTCCGGTCCGTCCTTTTGTTGGTTTTCTGACGTTAGCTCTCTTCGCCCTATACGGCCTGTTACGCTTTACCACCGAATATTTCCGGTATGGTGAATCGATTTGGCTTGGTTTGACCAATGCCCAGCTGTTCAGCCTGGCCCTGATCTTTGTGGTTCTACTCATCATGGCTGTCGGTTTTTATTTCCTAACCGGTGATGATATGGTAAAAGTAAAAAGAAAACCCAAAAAAAAGGGCCATAGAAAAAAATAACTGAAAATAAATAACTGAAAGTATTGGATGCTAATGACTGATAACAAAACGGGTGCTGCCAGAGAGAAACTTTTAACTGCCGGTGCAGAAGATACGGGCAGTCGCCTTGATGCCTTTCTTACCCGGCAGGTAAACGATCTGTCCCGCAGCCGGGCTCAAAAGCTAATAGAAGACAGCCGGGTAGTATTAAACCAATCTGTTTGTACAGATAAAAATTACCGCCTAAAGACAGGTGACCGTGTTACTCTCACCATCCCTCCACCCGAAAAGGCTAATCCTGAACCGGAAGAAATTGCCCTGGATATTATATATGAAGATGGTGATCTACTGGTTATAAACAAACCCAGGGGCATGGTTGTTCATCCTGGGCCGGGTCATTATGGTGGGACCATGGTTAATGCCCTGCTCGGTCATTGCGATGATTTGTCCGGTATAGGCGGGGTTATGAGGCCCGGCATTGTTCACCGCCTGGATAAGGATACATCGGGGCTGCTTATCGCAGCGAAAAATGATTGCTCCCACCAGGCTTTATCTGATCAGCTTAAAAACAGGAAAATAAAGCGCGAGTATATTGCTCTTGTTCATGGAGAAGTCAAGCCGATCAGGGGCGTTATTACTGTACCTATTGCCCGGCATCCCCGGCACCGTAAGAAAATGGCTGTAGTTGAAGGAGGTCGTGAGGCTATTACCCGTTACCGGGTTTTAAAGCACTTTGACCAGTACAGCCTCTTGAGGGTAAACCTGGAAACAGGGCGAACACACCAAATCCGGGTACATCTTTCATATCTTGGTTATCCTGTTCTCGGAGATGAAGCTTACGCGAAAGGCGATAGAGGTCAGTTGCCCGGTGATTTAATTCCTGCTCATGCTCTGCATGCCTATCGTCTCAATTTTAATCATCCACGCAGTGGAAAGGCCATGGACTTCAGAGCTAAACTGCCCAAAGACTTCAGAAAAGCGCTTTACTGGTTAAAAGGTAAACAGTTATAAGTTGAAGCGTTTACGCATTTCCTCATCCTGCGGGTTAACGGTAATGGTGCTGTAGTTTTCATAAAAAACAAAGCCCGGTTTTCCGCCCGGCCGGCGGCGGACATGGCGCACCTCGGTATAATCAACAGCTACTGCGCTGCTTTCCCGCCCCTTGCTGTGGTAGGCGGCAAGAAATGCCGCTTCCTCGAGATCTTCTTCAGGGGGAGGGTAAGGGGCTTCCTTTAAGATTACATGGCTGCCGGGAATACCCTTGGCATGTAACCAGGTATCGCGACGTACGGCTGCTTTAAAAGTAATATAATCGTTTTGGCGGTTATTTTTGCCGATCAAAATTGTTCTGCCCGATGAAGCTTTATAGTTAAGAGGCTGGGGGGCGCTTTCTTTTTTCCTGGCAGCCTTTTTCTTCTCCCTGAGCAGGCCGCTTTCAATCATTTCCTGTTTAACTTCTTCCAACCCATCCGCATTGTTATTTTCAATCGTGTATAGAAGGCTGCGGCAGTATTCAATCTCTGACCTTGTTTTCCGCAGCTGTTTTTTAATTTTTTCCTGGCCGCTCTTGGCTTTGCGGTACCGGTTAAAGTGGTCCTGGGCGTTGGCTGCTGCTGTTTTTGATGGTTTAAGAGGAACTGTTACCTGCTTGCCCGGGTTATAAATGTCAGGCAAATTAACACTGCTTGCACCCCTGGGGACCTGGTGCCCGAAAGCGAGCAGGGTTTCACCATAAAGCCGGTGTTTGGGTGCATCAGCAGCATCCTGCAGTTCTTTTTTTTGCAGGCGCCTTTTTTTCAGCAAAGCAGTAAGTCGCTTTTCGACCGTGCTTCTCAACTGATCTTCAAGCATTTTCTCCCGGTGCCCGGATATTAAACTGCTGTAAAAATGATCGAGCATCTTATTGATACTTTCCCATTTTTGCTGCTTTTCTTCAGGAAGATGAGTCAGGTTCATCGCTGCATAAATGCCTTCATCAGGCAACATCACAGGCTGCAGACTACCTGCCTCGCTCTTCTTAAACAGATCTTTAATTTCTTCAAAAAGAGCCGGCATGGCTTGATCATGATTTTTGTTCTGCCATCCTGCCCTGTGTAGAAGTTCCCTGGCTGCAAGGGGGCTAACTCCGCCAACTGAGCTGAAAAGAGCTTTTTCAGGCTTGCTGCTTGTAATTGACTCGGAAAATGTGTTAGCAAACTGGCTAAATTCCATCTCCAGCGGATTTAGCTTGTTCTGGGCCGGAGGTGGTTGGTACTTTTCCCCGGGCATAATAACCCGGGCCGGATTTTTATCCCACGATGCCGTTTTAGCCGCGCCAAGGATCGTCCCAATTTTATCAACCAGAATTATATTACTGCGCCTGCTCATAATCTCGGCAATGAGTTTTACAGGCGGTAATCCTTCCGGGGGGTCGAATTCAATTTCCAGGATCCGTTCCAGGGGAGGGTTGCTGAAAGAGGCTGCCCGTCCACCAACTAAGTATTTGCGCAGAAGCATGCAAAAAGGGGAGGGTTGTTCCTTACCGGGGGAGCGTTTTTCTGTTAAATGCACCCGGGCATAGGAAGGATCAATTGATAATAGCAGGCCCGGTTGGCTGCCATGGCTGTACAGGTGAATGATAATTTCATTTCTTTCCGGTTCATATACTTTTTGCACCGGCGCCCCGGTTAGCTCGTTTCGCAGTTCGTCAGTTATTGCTTTCATGGTAAGTGTATCAAATGACATTGCTGACTCAACTCCCGCCGTACAGTATAATTCTTCCTGCCGGATAAGGCAAATTAAAGATTGCAGCTCCTCCTGCTCATTTGGTTTTACCAGCTGCAAATTAAACCTGTTTTGCTGCAGTTTGTTTTTGTGAGTAGCTTTACTTAACCCCTTGCTCACTGATCGTTCGGGCAGTAATTGTATCAGCTCAGCTTCAATTCTTCGCCTGGGCTGCCCCGCTCGACGGGCCCTCCATGGCCCTTCTCGCGGCGGCACACGTCCTGTGCGCCGGCCCGCTCCGTCTTTTGCTTCGCTGACAATTATCTGCACTCACTTTACGTTCGCGCCGGGGTTAAGAAAAGCCGCTAACAGGAGCACTTGGAAGCGTTGCCACAGTCTGCGATGGAACAGTTTTACCAAGCTGCAGGTGAAACTACCTTAGCAACATGTTTTTTGTTAGATATACTTGCACTGAGACTGCCGGTTCGCTCCGGCATTTTTAACAGCTTGGTTAGTTTTAAAATTTGCTG
>SL_8KL_010_SEDDRAFT_10002475_pt1 | contig 15581 bp, 15 predicted proteins | sample SodLakKL_010_SED_4_FD_11160 | JGI IMG/M metagenome (IMG submission 11160) | reverse complement strand
TCCCGCCTCTTGAACCAATTCGGAGGCCTTTTTTATCTCTTCATCGGTTAGAAATCCGGATCCTATAATAACTTTGGTGTCCGCCAAACTGCAAATTTCGGATAGATCTTCGAGCACGGAGTCGTATTTTTCATATTTCAAGTCAATTATATTCATAACCACGTCGAGTTCATCAGCGCCGTCCCCGACCGCCCTTTTACAAGCGTCCATACGCTCCTTATGGCTGCTTAGACCCATCGGGGGATCTATCAGGACTATTACCTTGAGTTTGGTTTCTTTCAGCTCCTCGGCGACCAGAGAAACCCATTCCGGGTTAACATCAACTCCTCTGAAACCGTAATTTTTAGCTTCGTCACACGTCTTGATGATTTCCGCTTCGGTCGCTTCCGGATCTATGTTGGTATGATCTATGGTTTTAGTTACTTTTTTCATATTTACGTTTTAATTTTTTAAAAGTTAATAAACTATTTTTCCCTTTCGTCTCTTCGATTATTTCCCAATTGCCTTCATTGAAATCGGGAAAATAAAGATCACCTTCGAAAGTGTCGTCTATTATTGTAATATACATCTCGTCGGCGATTTTTAAAAACTGCTTATAAACACTTCTCCCGCCGGCAATGAAGACTTCCCCGCTTACCATATCCAGCGCTTCGTCTATAGAATGAGCGACTTCCGCATATTGGGCTTTGAAATCTTCATCTCCGGAAAGAACTACCAAATTTCTTCCTTCCAGAGGCTTGCCGATCGATAGATAGGTGTTTTTCCCCATTATAACAAATTTTCCCATCGTCGTCTCCTTGAAATATTTAAGGTCTTCGGGTGCCAAGGTAGACCGCTCCCCTTACCGATAAGGCCGTTTTTGTCCATAGCCCTATTATGATTATTTTCATACGGCCATTTTCGCCCTTATCGCCGGGTGATGGTTATACCCCATAAGCTCAATATCTTCCATGGAAAAATCATCTATATCCTTTATTTCTGAATTCAATTTCAATTCGGGAAGCTTTTTGGGTTTTCTCGAAAGCTGTTCTTTTACCTGCTCAAAGTGGTTTCTGTATATATGAGCGTCACCCATAGTGTGAATGAATTCCCCGGGGCGATAGTCGGTTACTTGAGCTACCATATGCAAAAGTAAACTATAAGAAGCAATATTAAAAGGAACCCCTAAAAACATATCACAACTTCTCTGATACATCTGTAAGGAGAGCTTTTCGCCGACAACGTAAAACTGAAAAAAAGAGTGGCAAGGAGGCAAGACTTGTTTATCCAACTCGCCGGGATTCCAGGCACTAACCATATTTCTTCTGCTGTGTGGCCTCTTTTTTATCATCTCAATGGCCTTTTTAAGCTGATCGATCGTCTCCCCTTCCGGAGTTTTCCATCTTCTCCATTGAACTCCGTAAACTCTACCGGCATCGGTTTTGTGCCTTCTTTTATCCTTCCAATAGTCGGCGTTTACGTTCGCGTCCCAAATATGACAATCCATCTCTTGTAAATCTTTTATGTCTCCGCTACCGGATATGAACCAAATTAATTCGGCCTTGACGGAATCGAAAAATAACTTTTTAGTGGTTACCGCCGGAAAACCGTCTTCCATATCGTACTTTTCCTGAAGTCCGAATATCGACCGAGCCCCTACTCCGGTTCTGTCCGGTTTATCGACACCTTCTTCCATAACCTTTTCCAAGAGAGTCAGATATTTTTTCATATGGAAAGAATATTTAGAATCTTTTCATTTATTGTTTTCGGATCTAAAAAGCTTCCGTTTTCGGTAACCTCTATTACTTCGAAATTATCTTCCGCTTCTATTAGACTCATGTAAGCTTGGTGCGCTCCTTTCAGATGCTCAAAATCATCTTCGTGTATATCTCTTTCTTTTTTACTTTTTAAAGACTCGAAAGCGAATTCGGGTGTGATTTTTAAGAAAATAATCTTGTCCGGTTTCGGTATTCCGAAAAATTCAAACTCCAAGTCATAAAGCCAATCTATGAACTTCTGTCTTTCCTTTTTGTCTTTTATTTTCCCGGCCTGGTGCATGTTGGAGCTGGTATACCGATCGGCAACTACAAAACTCCCCTGCTTCAACCATCTTTTAATCTTAAAAGACCCGTCGTACCTGTCACAAGCAAAGAAGATAGAAGCTATTTTCGGACCGACTTCCGCCGCTGTTCCGTACTTTCCGGACAAATACTCTTCCGCCAATCCCGATGATTTTTCTTCATATTGGGGAAAGCTGATAAATTTTACGTCTTGATCCTGTTTTCTTAAAGATTCAATGAGAAGCTCCGTCTGGGTGGCTTTTCCGGAGCCGTCCAGTCCTTCTATGACAATGAATTCACCTTTACTCATTGAGTTTTTTAATTATTGTTTCAACTTGTGCCTTTAACTCTTTCTTGCTACCGTTGTTGTCTACTATAATATCCGTATTTTTACCGATTCTTTCGATCTCTCTTTCGCTTCTCCCCTTGTCCATTTCCAAAAACTTTTCGTAGGAAACGTCATCGTCTTTTTTCTCTCCTCTCTCTTTCATTCTTTTCCATCTTTTCTTCGGATCCGTTTTTATGTATATTATCGAGCCACCCACTTCTTTAATCATTTCATGGTCATCCCAAACCCGGACTCCGTTTAGCAGAATAAAATTACTGTCGGTTTCTTCTATTTTTTTCTTAATGGCTTTTGCCAAAATATCTTCTCCGAACCTGTCTCGTAATTCATTTACCAGCCATTGCTGGTCTTCTCTTTTTATTTCATTAAAAAAAATCCCCAGAGCTTCTGATAAGGGATCGGAAAATTTAAGAGTTTCGGCCGAGCCAATTATTTCTTCAAAAAAATCACAAAAAGTATCTTTACCGGCTCCCGGTTTCCCACAAATGCCGAGTATTTTTTTCATTTTAATCCAAAAAAGTTATTTCGGAAGACGGTCTTTTCTTTTTTTCAAAACTTATACCGGCCTCCTTGAAAAGCTTAATAAAAGAATTGTCCGCATAATCGCTGTAACTCACGAAGCGTTTAACTTTTGCGTTCACCAGAATCTTCGCACAAAGAATACAGGGAGTGTGAGTGCAATAAATGGTGGAGCCTTCCAAACTGACTCCGTGGAGGGATCCTTGTATTACCGCGTTCTGCTCGGCATGAATAGCTCTGCATATCTCGTGACGCTCGCCGGAGGGAATNTTGTTTTCATCTCTAAGNCACCCCAGCTCCAGACAATCCTTGACCCCCGAAGCGGCTCCGTTATAGCCGGTGGTAAGAATTCTTTTATCCTTGACCGCCACCGCCCCCACGTGATGCCTTCTACAGGTGGATCTTTCGGCAACCACGGAAGCTATCTTCAAAAAATATTCGTCTAACGATATCCGTTCCATTTTACTTTTTGATTCTTAAACCCATGTTTTTCGCCGTGCCTTTTATTATCTCAACCGCCGTGTCCAAGTCGTCGGTGTTGAGATCGGGCATCTTCTTTTTGGCTACGGCTTCCAGCTGTTCACGAGTAATTTCGCCCACTTTGTTTTTATTCGGCTCTCCGGAACCTTTTTCAATACCCACCTCTCTCTTTATCAATTGAGAAGCCGGGGGTTCTTTCAATATGAAGTCGTAGCTGTTGTCCTCGTAAACGGTTATTTCAACCGGAACTATGTCGTCACCCATATCGGAAGTCCTGTCGTTGAAGTCCTGACAAAACTCCTGCATATTAATTCCGTGCTGAGCGAGCATCGGCCCAATCGGTGGTGCGGGACTGGCCTTTCCGGCTCTGATTTGAAGTTTTACTATTGTTTTTTTCTTTTTAGCCATATTTTTTAGATCTTATATTTTTTCAACCTGTAAAGAGTCCAATTCTACCGAGGTGTCTCTTCCGAACATATTCACCAAAACTTTAATCTTGCCTCTCTCCCTGTCAACCTCGGAAACCTTTCCGTCATAATCCTTGAACGGTCCGTCGGTTATCTTGACGCTGTCTCCTTCTTTGACGTTGATTTTGTATTTGGGGGTCTCTTGACCCATTCTCTTTTTGAGCGTCTTGATCTCTTCGTCACTGAGAGGAATCGGGGTGGTTCCCGACCCTACGAAACCACTGACGTTGGGAGTATTTCTAACCACATACCAAGATTCATCGGTAACTATCATTTGAACCAGCACGTAGCCGGGATAGATTTTTTCTTCCACCTCTTTCCTTTTTCCGTCTTTTATCTTTATCTTTTTTTCTTTGGGAACTATGACGTCAAAAATCTTGTCTTCCATGTCCATTGTCTCTATTCTTTGACGTAGATTGTCGGCCACCGCTTCCTCGTAGCCCGAGTAAGTGTGGATTACATACCAATTCTTTTCTTTTTTAAGCTTTTGTTTAGCCATATTAGAGCACGAATCTATCCAAAATATTGAACAAAGCGGCATCCAAAGCCCCCAGGTAGGTGGCGACTATCAGCGTAGCTCCGATTACTACCAAGGTGTATTTAATGGTTTCGTCCTTGGTCGGCCAATTCACTTTTTTCATTTCCGTCTTGACCTCTCGGAAAAACTTTTTGGTTTTCGTAATTACATCAGTCATAAATTTCTATTTAAAAAAGCCTTTTTCCAGGCCTTCGGCTGGATTATACATCAACCGAAGAAATAAATCAATACTATCGAAATTAATCCGATCCGCGATATTGATTTAGACATCGACGTTGTTGGCGTCTTTGGCGTGGGTTCTGATAAAGCTCTTTCTCGGAGCCACCTCTTTGCCCATAAGCGCATCGAATATTCGGTCCGCTTCTTTGGCGTCGTCTATGGTAACTCGCAGAAGGACCCGGTTTTTCGGATTCATCGTCGTTTCCCAGAGCTGTTCGGGATTCATTTCACCCAAACCTTTGTATCTTTGAATGTCTATGTTCGTCTTTCCTTTTTCTTCCTTCAAATGTTTCAGAATCTCGCCCTTGTCCTCTTCCGTATATGCGTATTCGGTCTTTTTACCCGCCTTTATCTTATACAAAGGAGGTTGGGCGATGTAGACGTAGCCGTTTTCTATGAGCGGCTGGAAATACCTGTAAAAAAGCGTCAAGAGAAGGGTTCTGATATGATTGCCGTCAAAATCGGCGTCACACATAATTATTATCCTTTGGTACCTGAGATTTTCTATATCAAAATCCTCCCCTATCGCCGTACCGAGAGCGACAACCAGATGCTTGATCTCTTTTGAGGAAAGGATTCTGTTCAATCTGTACCTTTCAACGTTCAATACCTTTCCCTTGAGTGGTAATATAGCTTGAAATCTTCTGTCCCTGGCTCCCTTACAACTACCTCCGGCCGACTCACCCTCAACAATGTAGAGCTCCGACTCTTCCGGATTTCTGCTGGTACAATCGGCCAGCTTACCGGGCAAGGAAAGCCCGTCCAGGGCTCCCTTTCTCAAAACGGTATCTCTCACCTTTTTGGCCGCCTTTCTGGCCTTGGCCGAAAGAATACATTTTTCAATAATCGCCTTGGCGTCCTTGGGGTTCCTCTCCAAAAAGTCCAAAATAGCGTCGGAAGTGAAGGTTTCAACGGCCGTCCTGGCTTCCGAATTGCCCAGCTTGGTTTTGGTTTGCCCTTCGAATTGGGGGTCTTTTATCTTTACCGATACTACACTCGTCAGGCCTTCCCGGATATCGACCCCTCTCAAGTTATCATCGTTTTCTCCCAAAATGTTGTTGTTTCGGGCATATTTATTTACCGTCTTGGTCAACGCGGACCGGAAACCGGTTAAGTGATAACCGCCCTCCTTGGTATTTATGTTGTTGGCAAAACTTTCTTCGTAAAGCTCGTATTCGTCGGTGTACCGTAAGGCCGCTTCTACAATGATTTCTTCGGATTTTCCGCTGCAATAAAATATATTCGGATGGGTCGGTTTGGCATCCTTGGTTAAATGCTTAACATATGACTTAACTCCTCCTTCGAAATAGAAGGTGTAGGGCTTTTCGAACTCTCCCCTGGCGTCGGTAAAGGTTATCTTTATTCCCTTGGTTAAATAAGCCTGCTGTCTGAGGTGATCTTTTATTTTCTTGGGATCGAACTTGACCTCGTCGAATATTTCCGGATCGGGCTTGAAGGTTATCGTCGTCCCGGTTCTTTCGGTTTTACCCTCCTTTTTTATCTTCGTGGTCGGTTCTCCCTTGGCGAACTCTTGAACGTAAACATTGCCGTCCCTGTGGACCTCGGCTTTCAGATAATCGGAAAGAGCACACACCACGGAGATACCGACTCCGTGCAATCCACCGGATACCTGATAGGCTTTGGAACCGAACTTGGCTCCGGCATGCAGGGTGGTAAGGACGGTCTCCAGGGCCGATTTTCCGGTATCTTTATGCTTATCGACCGGAATTCCCCTGCCGTCGTCGGAAACCCGAACCATGTCTTCCTTCAGAAGAGTCACACTTCCCTTGCTTCCGTAGTCACCCATAAATTCATCGATAAAGTTGTCGACTCCCTCCCAAATAAGGTGGTGAAGCCCTTCTTTACCGGTTGAACCAATGTACATTCCTGGCCTCTTTCTAACCGGATCGAGTCCTTTTAGTACGCTTATGTCTTTTGCGTCATAGCTCGGTTTCTTTTTCTTTTTAGCCATTTTTTTTATATTAGTTATTTCTTTCTCACCTCCCAACCCGATTTTTTTTCCAAGGTCGAGATTATTTTTTCTAATAATTCGTTTATCTCTTCTTTCGAAAGCGTTTTGTCTTCCGCTTGAAAGAAGAGTCTTATTCCGAAATTCTTCTTCTCCTCCGGAATTTTTTCACCTTCGTAAAGATCGAATAGATCGACGTCGACGAGCAGTTCTCCACCCGCGTTCTCCGCTACGCTTACGAATTCTTCGTAATTTATCCGTTTGGGAACCAGGGCGGACAAATCCCTGACCGCCGTCGGGAATCTGGAAATTCTTTCGTACTGTTTTTTCTCGGAGGCCAAAGCGGCCAACTGATCCATGTCAATTTGAAAAAGAAAAATTTGGCTTTCAATTTTCATCCCTTTTAAGAAATCTTTTGAAATTTTACCGACAAGACCGACGGTTTCTTGCTTTACTTTAACTTCAGCCAGCTCCCGGCTCCAAAAACTCTTTTTATTTTCAATTGTTTTATAACTGGCTTTCCCGACTCCCAGTCTTTCCAATAAAACGTCCATGTCCCCTTTCAAATCCCTGAAATCGGTTGTTTTCAAGCCGGAAAGTTTCCTTTTTTCTTCGTTTTCTTTTCCGAAAACTTTTCCAATTTCAAAAATATTAATGTTTCTGAATTTCTTTTCATTATCTTTAACATTTTTTATAAGCCCGGGGATTAGACTCGGTCTTAAAAATTGATACTCTTTACTGACCGGGTTTTCCATTTCTATCAGATTATCGTTGAATCCGAATAGCTTTTTCGTTTTTACGTTTATAAAAGAGTAATTGTAAACCTCGTTGTAACCCAAAGATTTAAACACGTCCCGCGCTCTGTCTTCCCAGAAAATATCATAATTGGTCTCCGGTCCGGTTAGAGCCGCTCTGGGAACTTTCGGATCAATGTTTTCGTATCCGTAAACTCTTCCCACCTCTTCAATCAGGTCTTCTTCCAATTGTAAATCATTTCTCCCGGTCGGTACGGTTACTTTGACGGAATCGTTTTCCACTTTCGGATTAAGTCTCAGTCTTTTCAGAATTGATTTTACCCGTGCCTTGTCAATATCGGTTCCCAAGACACTTTTTAAATTGGAAAGCGAAAGCTTAAGCTTTCCGGGTTTTCTTTTTTGCGGATAAAAATCGACTCTCCCGACCGTTTTTCCTCCGGCATATTCTTCAAATAATTGAGCTGCTCTTTTCGAGGCCTTCTCGGCCAATTCCGGATCAAGACCCTGCTCGAAACGAGCGGAAGCGTCGGTTCTCAATTTCAATTTTTTGGAAGTTCTTCTGATGGTCTTCGCTTCAAAGTTGGCGGCTTCAAGGTATATTAAAGAGGTTTCCTCTTCCACTTCCGAGCCTTTTCCTCCCTTGATTCCGGCTATGCCGATCGGCTTTTCCTCGTCGGCGATAACCAAAACGGATTCATCAAGCTTGTATTTGTCATCGTCCAAAGTTTCTATCTTTTCTCCGGGCTCGGCATTTCTGACTATAATTTTATCTTCAGCTATTTTTTCACCATCAAAACTGTGCAGGGGCTGACCCATCTCCAGCATTACGTAATTGGTGATATCAACTATATTGTTTACCGACTGAAGTCCACAAATTTCAAGTCTTTTTTTTATGAATTCCGGAGTTTCGCCTACCTTTATCCCGTCAATCACTCTTAAAACGTAACGGGGACAAAGCTGATTGTTTTCAACTTCGACCTTCACTGATTCCAAGTCTCCGTCGTCCGACTCAATTTCGGGAAAATTCACCTTTTTTTCAAGTATCACCGCTATCTCTCCGGCCACTCCCAGGTGCGAGAAACAATCCGAAGCCCTGCTCGGCAAAATGTCGATATCAAGTAAAAAATCATCACCTTTCTTTTCTACGCCTTCCACTTCAAAAAAATGCATCATCAGCTTTTCGGCCAACTTTTCCGGTTGGGGTAAATCTTCTTTAAAAAATGAATTTAGCCAGTTATAAGAAAATTTCATAAATGCAATAAATTCGGCAATTTATCAGAATTGATTTAAAAATCTGAGATCACCACTGTAGAAAAGTCGAACATCCTCAATTCCGTATTTTATCATCGCCATCCGGTCGATTCCCATGCCAAAAGCAAAACCTTGCCAATTTTTGGGATTCAGGCCGGAATTCTTAAGTACGTTCGGATGAACCATGCCCGCTCCCAGAACCTCTATCCAGCCCGTTTGCGAGCAAACCGAACAGCCCTCTTGATTGCAGACCGTACAACTCATATCCACCTCGAAAGAAGGTTCGGTAAAAGGAAAAAAGGACGGTCTCAATCTAACATCCACATCTCCCGTGAAAAATTTATCAATGAGAGAGGTGATCACCGCCTTGAAATTGGCTACGGATATCTCCCTATCCACCATCAACCCCTCCAGCTGGTAAAAATTAATTTCATGAGAGGCGTCGGTCGTCTCATTTCTGTAAACTCTTCCCGGCACCACTATTTTAACCGGAGGTTGATTTTTCTCCATATACCTGATTTGAACCGGAGAAGTGTGAGTTCTCATCAAAAGTCTTTCTTCGGAAGGCAAATCTTCTTCTTGCTTTATGAATAAAGTGTCCTGCATATCTCTGGCCGGATGCTCTTTGGGAAAGTTCAAAGCGTCAAAATTGTACCAAGAATTTTCAATGTCGGGCCCTCTGACCACCGAAAAGCCCATTCCCTCGAAAATGTTGCATAGAGACCTTAAAACCGAAGTTAACGGATGAATATGGCCCAACCCGGTCTCTTTTCCGGGCAGAGTAACGTCGAAAGATCTTTTCATCTCTTTTTTTGCACTTTCTCGAAGCTCTTTTTGCTTTCTTTCAATACCTTTTCCCAATCTGTTTTTCAAGCTATTCGCTTTTTTTCCCAAATCAGCCCTCTTTTTTTCCGGAGCTTTGCTTATCGATTTAAAAACTTCGGAGACCTTTCCTCCGTTTCCCAAGTACTTTTTTTCAAATTTTTTGACCTCGTCGAGCGAATCCAGTTTTTCAAGCTCGGAGAGTGCCTTTTTTTCTATCTTTTCTATATCCATTGTACTCTCATTTTACCTTAAATTAAGAAAAATAGCAAATAAAAAAACCTTTCTGTTCGAAGGTTTTGACAGCCAAATAGCAAAAGAGCCAACAACTCTTTTCTTTGCTTTTTTTACTCCAAAGCTTTTACTTTTTTCTTCAAATCTTTTGCCTTGCTCATTATCTCCTGATAATCTCTTTTAACTTTTCTTTTTTTTCTTAATATTTCCTCAATTCTTTCTCTTGCCTTCCTCTCTTTTTGCTCCCATTGCCTTCTTTTTTCTTCCAGATCCCATCTTCTTTTTGCGACCCTTCTCTTTCCTTTCGAATCCAGGATAGCTTTTTCTTCATCTTCTATTCCTGTCTTCTCCCTTTTGATTTCTTTAAAATTTTCAATCACCTCCCTCAAAGCTTCTCGAGCCTTCCTCTCTTTTTGTAAAATATCTTCCTTTTTAGCTTCGAGAACTTTCTTCTGTCGAGTTATCTCTTCCGTCTCGTCTTCCAGTTTATTAATCTCCCTCCGATCGATTGAAAATTTATCCTTCTCCTTTTTTATCTCTTTACTACCCTCTTCAATTTCACCGAATTCCGTTTCTAATTCACTCTCTATTTCTCGAAGTTTGGTTAATATCTCCTTCTTTTCTTTCATCTTTTCCTCTCTTGTTCTCTTTTTCCCTTCTTCAGTTCTATTTTTTCGACTTGAATAATTTTTCACTGATTTCAAAAGCTTTTTCAAGTCCTTGCGCGCTTTTTTCTCAGATTCGATCTTTTCATCCAATCTTTTTATCTCCTTTCCTATCCTCGCTTCCAGGTCCGGATCGGAAACCTTCTCCCTTTTACGTCTTTTCCACCAAAGAATAAGAAGTATGAGTGCAACGAGTAAAATAATCAAAACCATAACGGCGTAATGGATAGCTACTTCGCCTATGTAAAAAACATACGGAGAAGCGACACGCATTTCAATCGCTTCCGACTTTTCACTGCGAACTTCCCCTTCGTTTTCCGCTACCGCCCACACCTTGTAATGTCCCACTTCGAAAAGGTCGGGATGGACAAGTTCAAACTCCCCCCTTCCGTCAGCCTTCACCGCTTTCACAACCGGCTCTTCCCCTTCTTCTTGGGTCCAAATCTCTATCTTTCGGAACGGTTCGGTAATTCCCGCAAAAGTGGGTCTCTCTTCAGTGGTCAGTTTGTCCGGATAAGAAACGATCTCGGGTGTCGCGACGGGGTCTATATCGAAAGTGGCTTCTTCTTCCGCATAGTTCCCCGCGAAATCCACGGCGTGAGCGCGCAATTCATACTCACCGGGTCCAAGATGGGGCGTGACGTAAACTCCCGTCTCGTCGTCTTGCCGGTCATCCTGCCTTTCATCGTTTATCCATATTTCATAGTGACTAATTCCGGAAGTTTCGTCTTCCGCGTCAAATTCAAACGATGCCCGGGATTCGGTGAGGTCCTCACGAGGAATTTCCGTAATGGTAAAGTATTCGGGTGGTTCGGTGTCAATTTGAACTCCGAAATGGCTCACCTGTCCCCATCCGGCTTCATTTCGAAACTGAGCGGAAAAGTGCCATACCCCGTCCGCTAAATCCTCCAACTGACGCTCGGAAATCGGTGGTTCATATAAAACGGTGGGGACCACTTTCTCTCTACTTATGGATAAACGCACCGCCGTTACCCTCTCGGGCACGTTCCATTCGAATCGAGGAGAATTATCCGCACACCACTTATCCGAATCGGGATGGCTTGCGGAAGAAATAACGGGTGCATTAGGTAAATCGACTACTACGGGAGGATCGGGTTCGGGATCGGGTTCGACAAGATTATAAATGCCACCCTCCATATTCCCCAAAATATCCGTACCCATACCGTCCGCCTTGGTGGCTGTTCCGGAAATGAAACTCACTTCGGCCTTACCGCTTCTCTCCGCTTTGAAAGTGACGCTGATCAGGGTTTTTGATGATCCGGAAAATTCTTGGGGAGTACCGCCGCTGAAAGTGACACTGCCGGTTTGATTGTCATAAGTCGGTTCGACTACCCATAAATTTATATGGGGGCCCTTGGATACTTCCCTGACTTGCAAAAACTGCGGATTGAAGTTCAATTCGGTTTCAACAGCGTTGATATCGGCCCCGCCCGTATCTGCCCGGACGTCCACATTTATCCGGGACCCCACTTGATAGGTACCGCTGGAAGGCGTTAAAAAAAGTTCGGCCTCTTGAGCATTAATTGAAAAAGGAACTACTAAAAAAAACAAAAACAGAAGCGGGGTAAAATTTTTTATTTTATAAAAACTCATAAAAATTTATTTTTTCACAGCGGACGAAGTTACGTTACTCGGCTTTATTTTTCCGTTTTCTTTTTTCAATCAGTTTTAATCTTATTTTCCTCCAAGCTACATAAATAATAATTATCAATACTGCTCCCATTATAATCTTTATCGTCCTAATAGCAAAATCCGCAAAGCGTGTTTCGGGGCGAGGATCAAGCGTAGAAATCCGTCCGTTACCGGCCTTGTCTATGGCTTTGACATAAATTTTCTTAGTTAATTCTTGATCTTCCAAAATATAAGGGCTGTCGACTTTTCGCCAAGGACCGTCCCCCTCCTTAACCTCGTAATAATCAAGTCCGGTTTGCTTGTCCGTAGTAGAAAAAACGATAAAATATTTACCCTCGAAAAAATCCGGATTTTGACTCAATTTTACATCGAAAGGTTCCGGCAAAGTGGTGTCCGCCTCCAGCTCTTTTTGCCACTCCTCAACCGCCTCCTCTCTTTTTTCTTCTATGATTTCCAGGGAAAGACCTTCCAAGTCCGGAACGATTTCCGTGGCTTGTCCGTCATGTAAAAAGGCGGCTGCCTCCGAGAAATCCAATCGGGCGGATTCCCGAGCTTCGTCGTAAACCTCGAAAGTAATTCGGGCCAATGTGTGATCCTCTTCCTCCCGTGTGGGTAAAGCACCACAATAGCCGCCCGGAACTCCACCGGCGAAAGAAACTGCTCCCTCTTCGTTTATGGAAGAGATATCCCCTTCATCCGGAAAATCAACCCATAAGCTCAAAATGGAACTCCCTCTGCTGAAATCGACCATTTCCACAACATCGGAAGGAAAAGTAGTGGTAATTTCCACCGCGTTGATGCAAGAGTCTTCGTCGTATTCTTTGGCGATTTTTATCTCCGCTACGAATTCATCCCCGGGATTATAGCCTTCTCGCTGAGCTTCCCAAAAAACCGTCATTCCCTCCACACGAGCGGGAATAATAAATAGTAAAGATATTAAAGTAAAGATTAGTAATTTCATAATTTTAACCGGTCCAGCAATATAATAATATGGAAAAGTCACGAATATCGACCATTCCGTCCTGATTTATGTCCGCCCGCGGGTTCACGAAATCCGGCCCCCAGTTGAAAAGCAAAATACTGAAGTCAATCAAATCCACCCGTCCGTCCCTGTTTATGTCCGCCCGCACGCAGGCGATTTCCGGTCTGAACTCCTCCCCGACGGCAAATTCCACGGGTGTGGAAAAAGAACTCAACAATTTCTCCGGATCGGGAGAAATCGACCGTGCACGAGCTTCGTGAACGCCTTCTTGAACTTGACTGGTATCAAACTTATAAAACCAAGTCCCGTCCTCCCCGGCTCGGAACTCCTCAACTATCTCCTCTTCGGAGCTGATCCTGAGGTCAACCGTGCTTTCCGGGGTGGTTTGTCCCAAAATCCCCACCTCGTCACCCCATTCGACCACCTGTCTGTCCACGTCGATGGTGGGGGGTAAGAATATTCCGTCGAATGTCGTTACCGCGTTTTCAATTACGTTGGCCGTAAAGCTGTGGGTCCTGCCCCGTCGGCCGTCCCCGTCTTCGGCCCAGATTCCGAAGGTATATACTCCGCCGCTGATATCGGTAATTTCATATAAGAAATTCGCCTCGTCGTCGGCCGTCGTAGTTCCGTCCAGCGTACCGTTCACCAACACCGTCACCTCGCTTTTCGGATAAGCTCGTCCCAAAAGCCTGACCTCGGTCTCCCGTGGCTGAGACGGTCTCGAGGGAGGATCGGGTTCTTCTTCGACTTCAACTTCAAAATAAATAGTTTGGGAATAATCGCTCGGCTCACCGTCGTAAACCGCCCGGGCTTTCACCCAATGACTCCCCTCCTCCAAATCACCGGTATCCATCAAGTAGAGCCAATTTCCCGACTCGTCGGTATCGGTGGTCCTACCGGTTTGAATGGTGGAGTCGACAATCTGGATTTCGCTTTCCGGAAAAGCCTCTCCGAATATCTTTAAATCCTCCCCTTTTTCCACTTCGGTCGCCCCCAGCTCAATGGTGGGAGGAAAAAAGATTCCCGATATCGTCTTCTCTTCACCTTCGAAAACGTCGATATTTTCGAATGTCAAAGTGACCGAATTCCTCCCGGCCTCACTGACCGCCCTGATCGAGAAGTCATAAGAAGTTCCGGACTCCACTTTCACCCCTTCCTCGAATGAGGAATCTATATCCCGGAGGGCAATTTGAGTATCGTTTTTTAAAATATGTAAATAGGAGTCCGGATAAGCCCTACCCTTGAAAACAACTCTTCCCATGGTTATGTCTTTCACTTCGGCCGTAATATCAACTTCGCTAACTTCGCTCGTATCCATGAGCTGTCCGTAAGTGAAACCGGAAAAGAGAGAAAAAAACAATACGACCAAAAAGAAGATACTTTTCTTTCTCATATCTTTATCTATAAAAGCCGTCCTTTTTGAACACTGCAAAGGACGGCTTTTCATTTATTGAAAACGCGTAGAATTTACTCACTGTGGACGGTCGAACCATCGCTACTTTCGGTAAGCGCCTTTTCACCCTGAAACAAAATCTTGAAAGCCACCTTCAATCTTTTTCTGATCAGGAAAATTAAAATCAGTACTACCAACAGGGCCAGTCCCACTTTCCAGGGGAAGGCCCAAAAAGTAATTCTTCGGGGGCCGAAATTAACGTTTTCTCCGTAACTGCCGGTCAGGGTTGCCGTGTATCGGCCCGCCCAGAGCCATTCTTGGGGAAGCTCGGTCGTAAACTTTCTTTGCCCTCCGGGTAATACGTTTTTGGGTTCTATCTCCGCCACGCCCACCTCTTGACCCAGCCAGTTGGTAACGGTCACCTTGGCCGTCGGCCTAAAGTGAACGTTTCCCAAATTCTGAAACATCATTTCAAAAGGAACCGGTCCCTTCTCCAGGTAGCCGGGAGCGGAAAAATCAACAATTTCCATATCCCTTTTCGTCTCTCCCGGGACGGTCACCAAAACCAAAGAGCCCGTCCGGGCCCTTATGGCCACCCCCGTTTCTTCCGGCCCGTGGGCCGCCGTGGTGCTGGCCAGAATGGTTCCGTAATGTCCTCCCGGCTCAACGATCTCCGGAACTTCTATGGTAAACTTGACGTATCTTTCTTCCCTGGGCTCGAGCTCCAATTCCTCCGGTTCCACCGTTACCCACTGGGCTATCGAATAAGGCAAGCTGTCGGCCGGCTCGACGGTGACGTGTCCCGCCTCCCCGGTCGGCCTGATGTCTTCCACCTGCATCTCCACCTTGACGGTGGTATCTTCACTGGGATTGAGTATCTTGACGTGGTTTTCCAATACGTCGCCTCCCTCGGCCGTCATCTCGAAGACGAGTGGGGAGATCCCCACCGTCCGGGCGAAAGCGGTCCCCGCAAATCCGAAAATTGCAAGCGCCAAAACCGCCGTCAGCAAAGCCACTTTTTTAAAATTTTTTTTCATATGGACTTACCAAAATCCTAACGTATTACGTCGTGCCGGCCGTTATCGTCAATGTAATGGTGTCTTCGTATGTACCTACCGGATTTTCATCATCGGAAGCGGCGTGGACGTGTAAATCGAAAACGGACGTTCCCGTAGACATCGCCTCAGTGGCCGTGGCTAAATCAGCTTCAGTAGTATTAATGGAATTTACCTCGTCATCACCATCACCG
>SL_8KL_010_SEDDRAFT_10002473_pt1 | contig 15587 bp, 18 predicted proteins | sample SodLakKL_010_SED_4_FD_11160 | JGI IMG/M metagenome (IMG submission 11160) | reverse complement strand
TCTACGATCGTTTAGCGTCGCTGAAAACATTCATCTCTCACTGCATTCTTGATTAGCACATCATCACATTAGCACATTACACCGGGTTTCGTTTGTTGTACTGATTCATCGTGCGTTGTGCGCCCTGGAGGCCAAAGCTGATCACTATCTCCGCGGCCACTTCTATCTGGGGGCCTACGACCTTCATTTCTTTACCGGTCCATTTGCCAAGGACGTATTGCGACTGGAAGCCGATGGGGTACTCGGCGCCGATACCGAAACGCAGGCGTGCAAACTGGTTGCTTCCCAACACATGGATAATATCTGACAGGCCATTATGACCACCCGGCCCACCTTTGGCGCGCATGCGCAGCATTCCCAATGGCAGGGCCACATCATCGGCGATGACCAGCAGGTTTTCAAGGGGTATCTTTTCTTTGTTTAGCCAGTACAGCACTGGGCGGCCGCTGCGGTTCATGTAGGTGGAAGGCTTTAGCATGTGAAATATGCGGCCCTTTTTACGAAAAGAAACCAAGTCGCCATAGCGTCCGGGCGCAAAGGTCACTTCATGCTCCTCTGCCAACCTGTCAACAACCATGAAACCAATGTTGTGGCGGGTGTTTTCATATTCCGGTCCGATGTTGCCCAGTCCGGCAATCAGGTACTTCATGTGTTTATAATTTTTATATTTCGGTTTGACAGGTCAAGCCCTGTCACTTGTTTTTTCCCTAAAAGCGTTTTAAGCTGCTACTCCCAGCGCTCATAATCATCCCCCTGTGGTCAAAAATAACGAAAAATGGCATAAGGCCCGAAAAGACCTTATGCCATGAATGTATGCTGTGGTTATGTAATTCCCTGCAGACCGGAGAATGGTTGCAAAAGGCCTATTCTTTTTTGGTTTCTTCGCCTTCTTCGTCTTCGCCTTCTTCACCTTCTTCACCTTCTTCCTCTTCGCCCTCTTCTTCTTCAGGTTCAACCGGTGCCATCATCACAGCCCTTGCAGACTTCACAATGACAACTACCGAATTTTCGGGATCAACAAACTCAACATCGTCTATAGAGAGATCGCCTACCACGACGGAATCACCAATCTCAAGTTTAGAAATGTCAATGTTAATTTCAGCGGGCAGCTTATCAGGCAAGGCTCTTACGTCCAGGCGTCGCCGCTTCACCATCATTTTGCCACCGGCAATAACGCCCGGGCTGTCGCCCACTACATTGATAGGCAGAGCCATCTTTACAGGCTTGTCTTTGGAGACCTCCAGAAAATCGGCGTGCAATATGTTGTCGGTAACCGGATGAAACTGGATGTCTTGCAACACAGCTTCCTTCTTTTTGCCTTTGATGTCGATTACCGCAATACAGGCATCAGGGGTATATACAATATCCTTGAAACTCTTTTCAGAGGTGTAAAACTGGATTTGTTCCTTACCCCCGTAAATCACACAGGGGACAAAGCCCTCCCTGCGCAGCCTTTTCGCATCTTTTTTCCCTACGTTCTCGCGCGGAGAACCGCTAACAGATACTTTTTTCATAGATTTACAGGTTAAAATAATTGAAAATAAAAACTTTACAGCAATTTTTGCCGCAAAACAGGGTGCAAAGATAGTGCATTTTGTTTATAAATCAACATATTAACGGATGCGTTCTGCGCTAAAGCGCTTTATGTCCTGCGCTTTAATTCACCAGATCATCAATAAATTTCTGCTCTCTTGCCCGGCCTTCGTTGTAAAGCTTGATCCAGGCCATCAGACCCAGGACAGCGAGCACCAGGAATACCGCAAACTGAAAGCTTGTGAACACGAGGCCTTTAACGAAATAAAGAGGCACGGAGATAACATTTCCCGCGATCCAGTAGATCCAGTTTTCAATTCTTTTCTGTGCCATGAAGTACATGCCAATCAGGAAGATGGATGTGGTTAAGGAGTCAACATAGGGGATATAAGACTGCATGTATTCGGGGTCATCCTGTTTGAAGGTATACAGCAGCGCATATATAATGATATATAGTACGGGAATCATGGCAATCCCAAAAGCTTGCTGTTTTTTGGTGTTCCAGCGAATGGGACGCACCAGTTTATGTTCATCTTTGCGTGTCCATACGTACCATCCATAAATGCTCATCATCGTGTAGAAGAAGTTGATGCCCATATCGGCATAGAGCTGGATGGTAAAGGTTATATAAATATATATTACTGTGCTGATTATCCCGGTAGGAAACACCAGCAGGTTTGCCTGTCTTGCAAACCAAACACTCATGATGCCAAAAAACACGGCGATCAATTCCAGCCATGTGGTTGCCATCACATTTTCATAAAAAAGCTGGAGAAAGGAGTCTGACAAAATCATAGTAACAAAATAATATTGCTTGAGCAGTCTTATTGGTGGCAAGCAAAAGGGTTATTGACAAACAGGTGTGATGCTGTTAGTTGGCCGCAAACTTTTCTGCTTCGCCAAACACGCGCAGGAAATTGCCGGACCATATCATTTCGATCTCTTCTTTGGTGTAACCTCTTTTGACAAGCTCTTTTGTGATGTTTGGCAGTTCCGATACATCGAAGCAGTCTTCCAGTGCGCCGCCTCCGTCAAAGTCGGTGCCTATTCCTACATATTCTACGCCTACCAGGTCAGTTACATGGTCGATATGATCCACCAGGTCAGATACCGTGGCCATCGGTGCGGGGTATTTGTTGTTGAGCGCCCACCATTCTTCGCGGGCCTGATTCATCTCTTCGTCGCTGAGTCCCTGGAAATTATTCCAGCGTTCACGAAGCTCGGCAAAGGCTTCTTCCCTTTCGGGGTCAGATTCCATTTCTTTTACGTAGGCGCTGAGCACGCTGAGTTGGAGCACGCCGCCATTTTCTGCCAGCGCGATGATCATGTCGTCGTCCAGGTTGCGGGGATGGTCACAAATGGCCCTGACGTTTGAGTGAGATGCCATGACGGGTACTTCGGTCACCTCAAGCACATCATAAAATGCATCATCGGAAATATGGCTTACATCCACCATCATGCCTATACGATTGAGTTCTTTGACCACTTCCACGCCAAACTCCGACAGCCCTCCATGCAACGGTCCGTCGTTGTCTGTGGAGGCGTCGCATATCTGGTTATTCCTTGAGTGTGAAAGCCCCATGTAGCGGCTGCCCAGGTCGTAATATTTTTGCAGCATATCAAGGTTTTTGCCGATGGGGTAACCGTTTTCGTTGCCGATATAGATGGCCAGGCGGCCTTCGTCATGGATGCGTTGGGCGTCGTCAGCGGTAAGTGCCAGCGCTGCTACATCCTGGTTTTCTTCGATGGCCTGATGTATCAGCTCGAAGATATGCAGGGCGCGCTGATGATTTTCAGTATAAGCTTCTGGTGTCAATTCTCCCTGGGCCAGGTAAACGGCGAAGAATGCAGCATCCAGCCCGCCTTCAAGCATTCTTGGGAAGTCGAGCTTGCCACCCCCGTCGTGGGGGTCGTTATACTCGCTGATGTCGAAGCCTTCGCGCATCAGCATCAGTGGCGTGTCTACGTGGGAGTCCAGCGTGAGTACATCCGTATGGATGGCTCCGGCCTTTTCGCGTGTTGTTTGTTCTGTTCGCTCTGCCGGGGATCCACAGGAAAGCAGAAAAAACGCACTTAAAAAAACAGGAAAATAGGAAAAAAGGGAAGGTAACCTCATGATGAAAAATTACAGGGTTTATAAATTGCGGCGGTAAAGATACACAATTTGCAAAAAGTTCGGGCATCATCTCAAACCCCATACCCCGAAACTTTTAACCCTGTAGTTATTTTTCCCACGACACTGCATCCACACCATCCACTTTGAACAGTTCCTGAATGACGTTGGCGCCTAATTCGGCCTGTTTGTATTTTACCAGAAAACGTACCTTCATCTCACCTTTGGTGCCTGTGGCCTTAATGCTGTAACCTTTAATGATGAAGTCCATCTGGCTGATCTGCTTCCGGGCGTTTTCATAAAACAGGGTACCTCCTTTTCCGGAGAGGAATATTTCGCCGTAATGCTCTGACTTAATGTCGATGCGGTGGAGTACCAAAAGGGCAAAGAGCACCAGCATTGTGGCAGTGATGGCCAGGAAGAACTGTCCCAGTCCTGTGGTGATGCCAATGGCGGCTACGACCCAGATGGATGCTGCCGTGGTAAGGCCTACCACGTGGTCTTTGCCCTTGAGAATGGTGCCAGCACCAAGAAAGCCGATGCCTGTGATCACGCCCGCCGCAGCCCGCGCGGGATCCATAGCCAGGATGTCATCGCCCGAGCTTATGAGCGAAAGCTTCAGGTTTTCAAAGGCTACGATTATCAGGGCGGCACCCATACAAACGAGGATGTGTGTGCGCAGGCCCGCCGGTCTTCCGTGAACTTCACGCTCAAGACCCACCAGGGCACCCAGCACCGTGGCGAGCAAGAGCTGTAAAACCAGATGCCACTGCCAGCTAATGTCAAAAAGAGGTTGCTCCATAGGATGATGCTTGTTTATGCTGTTTATGTTGCCGTTTGATATGCGACTGTCTAAGATACGATAAAGTTTTTAAATAGTAAGGCAAACCTGGGTTTGAAGTTTGGCGCAGCATCTGGGTTGTCAACGTTATTCGCATTCCTTACATTTGCAGCTAATATCATACTTCTCCTTATTTTCCTATCTTTACATAATGAAAATCTGAATTTGTTCATGTACTATTGTCGCGATAGGTGTTATGAAACCTCCACGCCAAAGCATTGACAAACAGGGGGGTGATTATGTCATGGTGAGTTTTCCCGTATGGACGGGACAAGCAATGTGACCGAATTAATCAAATTGTATATACATGAGAAAAATTATCCTTTTTGCCTGCACTGTCTTATCTGCAGGTTTGCTTACCACCCGGGCTTCAGAACCTCTTGTCTTTTCGCCCCACTGGATGCCCCAGGCTCAGTTTGCCGGCTTCTATGTGGCCCAGGATCAGGGGTTTTATAAAGAGGCGGGTGTCGATGTGGAGATCATCCATCCTTCTCCTACCGTCAGCTCGGTCGATTTTCTCGAGCGCGGCACGGCCGATGTCATCACCCAGTTCCTGATGACTGCCCTTACTGCCAGTAATGAGGGTCTGGACCTTGTTAATATCGGACAGCTATCACAGCATTCGGCGATCCTCTTTGCAAGCAAGAAATCAAGCGGTATAGAAACCATTGAAGATTTTGAGGGGAAAAAGGTCGGCGTATGGCGCGGAGGCTTCCGTGAAGTGCCCATGGCCATGCTTATGGATCAGGGCGTAGATGTGAACTGGGTATCGGTTTTATGGTCTGTTAACCTCTTTCTTGAAGATGGCGTTGACCTGATGACAATGATGTGGTATAATGAATATAATCAACTGTACCTCAGCGGTCTTGACAGGGATGAGGTTAATACCTTCTTTGTGGCTGATTATGGTTTTGATGTCCCGGAGGATGGCATTTACACGCTTGCAAGTACACGGGATGAACGTGAAAAAGAGCTGCGTGCCTTTGTGGAGGCAAGCATTCGGGGATGGGACTATGCCTCGGAAAATCAGGATTATACGGTTTCACTTATCGTTGACATGATGCGGCAGGCCAACATTCCGGCCAATAAGGCACATCAGCGCTGGATGCTGAAACGCATTCTTGATCTGCAGGCGCCCGGAGAAAAAGAGGTGCGAAAAACCGAACTTCATCCTGATGACTATCAAATGGCCGTTGAAATACTTAAAGAGCGCGAAATTATTGAACGGATCCTTCCCTATGAGGAGTTCTTTCAACCCGTTTGTTCCTTTAATGAGTGACAAGAATATTAACATTCTATGATTAAAAAAAACAGCCTTTCCTTCCGAATAATAAAAAGGGTGCTTACTTTCACCACACTCATGTTTTTGCTGGTGCTATCCTTGTTTTATTATTTTGCGCGTAATTCCATTGAAGAGTCTGCCAGGGAAAACGCCATTCATATTGCTGACAATGCCGTGGCCAAAATTGAACAAGAGCTCCAGCCCATGGAAAAAATCCCTGAAGTGGTCGCTGGCCTGATGGAGATTGATCCACCACATGAAGATTCCCTTTTCCTCCTTGTGGAAACCATCCTGGAAAAAAATCAAAACGTGTCTGGCGCTGCCATCGCCTTTGAGCCCAATTTCTTCCCCGATAAGGGTTTATATTATTCGCCTTATGCTTATCGCGACGGAGACCGGATCCACTCATTCAGCCTTGGAGACGAAAANTATGAGTATTTCTACATGGACTGGTATCTGATACCCAAAATGCTTGATACGGCTTACTGGACGGAGCCCTATTATGATGAAGGTGGCGGTGAGATGCTGATGTCGACCTATTCGGTGCCTTTTTACATGCGCCGTGATGGAGAACGGGTATTTGCCGGAATTGCAACGGTGGACGTTTCATTGGATTGGCTCACCGAAACCGTGGCAGAGATCGAGATCTTTGAAACCGGTTATGCCTTTATGCTAAGCCGAAACGGGGTTGCCGTGACTTACCCCCGGCGGGAATACATCATGAACGAAAGCCTCTTCTCCATGGCAGCAGAAAGGGACTCTGAACTGCTGAGAGAGATCGGCCAGGACATGATTGCCGGTAATAGCCAGTTCCGCGAGCATGGCATGAACGACACTGGCCGGTTTTGGATTTACTATACTCCCCTGCCCAGCAGTGGGTGGTCTATTGGCGTGGTATATCCCGATGCGGAGATGTTTGCTACCCTGCGTTCCATTACCACCCTGATGATCATTCTGGTGCTTGGCGGTTTGATCGTGCTCACGATACTTACCGTACAAATTGTGAACCGCATTTCGGCGCCGCTCTCACAGTTTTCTAACTCAGCACGCCTTGTGGCTGAAGGTAATTTTGATGTGAAACTGCCCAAGATCCGAAAGACCCTGGAGCTGAGAGAACTTCATGATGCCTTCTCGCACATGCAGGAAGAGCTGGCCGAATATGTGGTCAACCTCAAGGAAACTACTGCCGCGAAGGAAAAAATCGAAAGCGAGCTGCGCATTGCGCGCGAAATACAGCTCGCCATGATCCCCCACAGTTTTCCGCCTTATCCCGACCTGCCCCAGGTAGACCTTTATGCCGTATTGCGCAGTGCCAGGGAGGTGGGAGGTGATCTCTATGACTTTTTCGTAGTAGACCAGGATAAGTTCGTGTTTGCCATAGGCGACGTGTCGGGCAAAGGAGTGCCGGCTTCCCTGTTCATGGCTGTCACGCGTACATTGCTCCGGACCATTGCAGACAAAGAACAATCACCGTCAAAGATCATGGCAGCACTTAATAAGTCGTTGAGCTTCAACAATGAAAGCAATATGTTTGTGACCTTTTTCCTGGGCGTGATGAATTTGAAAACAGGTCAGTTGTCTTATGTCAATGCCGGACATAACCCCCCGGTGCTCATAAGCAAAACAAAGGAAACGAAAATGTTTGAACCGGCAAAAACCATTCCCCTGGGTCTCTATGAGGAATTTGAATACCCGGAACATAGCATGACATTGGAGCCGGGCGACAAATTGTTCAGCTACACCGATGGTGTTACCGAAGCTGAAAATGTACGTGATGACCTTTTTGATGAGGATCGCATGCTGAAAGTCCTTGAAGAAAACAAGGACAAGTCGCCCAAAGACCTTATCAATGTCATGATGCATGCCATCGAAGCACACGTGCAGGACCATCCACAGTCTGATGATATTACCATGATGACCGTTTCATTTAAAGGGCTAGACCATGGAAACACACAAAATAAAGCTGACGAATAAGCTCAGCGATCTGGAAAAAATCCGGGATGCCATGGAAAACATCGGCGCAGAGTGGCGTATTGACCCCCAGACCTGCATGTCGGTGAACCTGGCACTGGAAGAAGCCTTTACGAATATTGTCAATTATGCTTTTGAGAACAATGACCCCCAGGAAATTGTTGTGGACATTAAAAAGCAGGATGGTAAACTTATTTTTGTCATAAAGGACGAGGGTCGTCCTTACGATCCTACCAAAGCACCGGAACCCGATACCTCGCTGCCGGCAGAAGACCGGCCCATAGGAGGCCTTGGCATATTTCTCATCCGTAAAATTATGGATGACGTAAAATATCAGCGCATTGAAGCACAAAATCAGTTAACATTAATAAAAAACATAAACCCATGAATGTAAGCAGTGAAAAGGTTCAGGATTACCTGGTAATTAATGTGGAAGGACGACTGGATACCACCCAGTCAGACAGCTTCGAAAAACAGGTGATGGAGATGTTAACAGGCGACGACAAAAAAGTGATCCTTGATTGTGAAGGACTCAATTATATCAGCAGCTCCGGGCTAAGAGTCTTTCTCATTATGCAGAAAAAAATGGCAGCAGAGGGTGGTGAACTCAGACTGTGTAACCTGCAGCCATCCATTAAGGAGATTTTTGACATGTCAGGGTTTTCCATGATCTTTACCATCCATGATGACAGGGATGCTGCACTGAATGCTTAGAGCCGGGAGCTGCGCGAATTGAAAACGGCAGGTAAATACAATACCTATGCATACAGCAAGCTATTTCGTCAGCAAGGAAGGAGGTAAGGTACATTGCACCCTCTGCCCTCATGCATGTGTTGTCGTGCATGGCGGATACGGGAAATGCCGGGTGCGGAAAAATGAAGATGGCGTTATGCTTGCTGAGTCGTGGGGAGCTGTGTCAGGCTATCATATGGATCCCATCGAGAAGAAACCCCTGTATCATTATTATCCGGGAAGTCAGATTCTCTCCGTGGGAAGCTATGGGTGCAACTTTCGCTGTCCATGGTGCCAGAATGCCGGCATATCCCAGTGTGGCGCTGAAACAGGAATGATGCGGAGAGAGCTGTTGCCGGACGAGATCGTACATACGGCCGCCAGCTCTGATAGCATGGGCGTGGCGTATACCTATAATGAACCCACGGTTTGGTTCGAGTTCATGATGGATATCGCCAGGCCTGTCAAAGAACGTGGCATGAAAAACGTGGTGGTGACCAATGGTTTTATAAATCCGGCACCGCTTGATGAGATGCTGGAGGTAAGCGATGCTTTTAATGTGGATCTGAAATCCTTTGATGATGAGGTGTATCGCGAGTATGCGAAAGCCCGGCTTGAACCGGTATTAAACACCCTGAAGGCGATCGTTGCAGCTGGAAAGCATTTGGAGGTCACCTTTTTGGTGGTGCCCGGCGTCAACGATGACCTGGAGCGTTTCGAAGAGATGATTAAATGGTTGAAGGCAGAGGCTGGCAAAAAGGTGGTGTTGCATGTTAACAGGTATTACCCCTCATGGAAGATGCATGCCGCACCGACACCTGTCAAGCTTATGCGCAGGATGAAAAGTATTGCCGGGGCTCACCTGCCACATGTGTATCTGGGCAATGTTCCTGGTGAGGCATAATCATGTATGGAGGGCTTTTGGTTGTTAGCCGAAGGAGTTCCAGACGGAGGCCGCAAAGAAGGATGTGCCGCACCGATTCTTCCGGAATAATTTATGTCTTCAACCTGGATGATCATCTTTCTCTGATGGGATTAACCCTTAAAAACTATTAGTATGCCACAAAGGAAAAGCCAGATCCGGCCTGCGGCGGTTAAAGGGATGTTTTACCCGGGAAGCATGCAGGAGGTCCGGATGATTATTGAAAAGGCCCTGGGAGGGGAAACAGAAAACATTGACGCACATGACTTTTCCGGAAGAATCCCCGGCGGAGTGGTTCCACACGCCGGGATGGTCTTTTGTGCACGACAGGCGGTGCATTTTTTTGAACATTGCCGGCGGGCTGGCCTGACGCCGGACACGGTGGTGATCATCCACCCCAATCACCAGGGCGTCGGGCCCGCCATTTCGACAGACGGACATGACGCATGGGAGGCTCCCGTGGGTGAGGTGCCGGTAGATAGTGAACTGGCAGACCGCATGAATCTGGATGTTTCCGTTCAGGCACAGGAAGCAGAGCATTCAGCAGAAGTGATGCTTCCCTATCTTCAATATTTCTTTCAGCATCCCTTTAAAATCCTTTCTGTGAACATGCAGGCCCAGGATGCCAGCCATGCCGAAGGGCTGGCTGAAAAGCTACATGATGCTGAAAAAAAACTGGGAAGAGACGTCCTGGTAGTGGCCTCTTCTGATTTTTCTCACTTTCTGACCCCGGACCGGTCAAAGGAACTGGACGACAAAGTTTTGGAGGTCATCCTGAAGAAAGACGCCGACCGTGTGGAAGAGGTCGTAAAACAACACCACGTATCAGTTTGCGGCTTTGGCCCGGTCATGGCCCTGATGAAATACGCAGCCCTCAGGTATCCGGACTACAAGGTGCATTTGTTGCGCCGTGGTCACTCCGGCGAAGTCAGACCCTCGAAAGAGGTAGTAAACTATGTAAGCCTGCTCTTTGAAAGCGCTTAGTTCAATGGGTTGGCCACCATCCGGGCAGTGAACTCAAATTTAACCGTAAAGTCGAGTGGCCCTTCATTAAAGGTTGCATTCGCATGCAACATGAAGCGGTGCGGAGGCTCTTCGGCCAGCTCACCTAGCAGGTTTACTCCTGAGTTATTAAGGTCCAGAACCGTGGGAGAGTTCAATAAGTTCTGAAGGTTATATCCCCCCAGCGATGCGATCTCTCGTACGCTCCCGTTATCCGTATCAGACACACTTAATGATCCGCTTTCAAACTGCTGCCCGGCATCGCCGTTGTGGGCTGTAAGCCAGAACCTGACCTCTTCAATTTTTACCTCTTTGATCTTGCTTCCGTATTCATCAATAATACTAACGTCTGCTGCCAGATCAAATAATTCTGCCTGATCAAACGCATGCTCTTCTGTGTCGATGACAAATTCTTTGCTGAAGGTGAAGCTTTCCTCCACATCAAGCAAGTCATCACAGGCAAAAAGGAAGAGTGTGATGAACATGATGAGTGTAATGATTTTTGTATTTTTCATGGCTTTTTCATAAATTGATTAATAAAAGACAAGTATAAATTTACAAATTAATTTAACTGGATATGTTTTGTTTGAAAATTATTTAATTTAAGACAGATTAACGGTGTACATGGATATTGTCGCGATATTTTTTGTATATTGTAACTTTATGTAAAAGGCATGGGGGATTATTTTCAAATTGAACAAAACACTTGGATGTATCATTATAAAAAAGCTTGAATTATGATAAAAGGAAAAGTATTGCTGGGATTATTGGCTGGTTTTTCCGTGGGAACTATTTTAGGTTCACTGTTTGCTTCGGGAAAAAAGTCAAAGAATGATAAAAAAGACAAGGCAAAAGAAAAAGAGTCTGACGATGATGATGAATTTGTTGTCAAATATTAATTTTGCCTGCTTTTATTGATTTAAAATTTTCTGGAGATGCGTAGTTTTTTGTTGTGGATGATCGTGCCGGCCATTATGGTATCTTGTCAAACCGTGAAAAAGGATGTAGAAGAGCCGGTTGCCTCTGTGAGCATCATGCCTTTAAAATACTTTGCAGACAGGCTCACCGGCGAAGCTGTCGAGGTAAATGTGATGGTTCCGCCGGGTGCCAGTCATGCCACCTATTCTCCGACCACCAGTCAGCTGCAAAAGCTGTCTGACTCACAGCTCTATTTCCGGATTGGGCACCTTGGCTACGAGGAGGTCTTCATTCACCGGCTGGAGAGCCTAAATCCTGATATGGACGTGGTAAACCTTTCAGAGGACCTAAGGCTTATCCGTGGTGATGTGATCGATCATGGTGATCATGTGCATGAAGGAGGAATTGATCCGCACATTTGGATGTCGCCGAAGATCATGCTGGAAAAGTTGCCGGCGATGAAAGAGGCCCTGATCCATGCCTGGCCTGACATGGCAGATGAAGTAGAGGGTAACTACAGGATGCTGAAGGCTGATATTGAAGACCTTCATCATGGTATGCTGGAGCTAACCCGCGACATGACACAGAAGACCTTCCTTATCTTTCATCCGGCACTCACCTATTTGGCACGCGATTACGGATTGCAGCAGATCCCTATAGAGCGTCACGGTAAAGAACCGTCTCCATCCATGTTGCGACAAGTCATAGCAGAGGCGCGGGAACACGATGCTTCGGTGATCTTTATCCAGCAGGAATTTGACATGCGAAGTGCAGAGCTGGTCAGTGCGGAGGCAGAAGTGCAACTGGTGCAGATCAATCCTCTTGCCTATGACTGGATAGAAAGCGTAACAGAGATCATGGAGGTCTTTAAAACACATATGCAGTGAAGCAGCCTCTGATCGTCATAGAAGCCGCTGCCACAGGCTATAATTCGGAAGTCGTGCTTCGCGATGTTGGCCTGACGGTGTATCCCGACGACTTTATTGGCATCATCGGTCCCAACGGCGGCGGCAAAACCACCCTGGTCAAACTGATTTTGGGACTGCAGCCTCTTTTTTCAGGCAAGGTTCTCTTTCCCTCCGGAAAGCCCCGTATGGGGTACCTTCCGCAGGCAAGCCAGGTAGACAGAAGCTTTCCCATTACAGTAAAAGAGCTGATAAGCTCCGGCATGAAGAGCAGGAATACCTTGATTCCCTATCTTAATGCAGGACAGAAACAACGGCTGGAGGAAATGATACGGGAAGCCGGCCTGCAAAGATATGCCAATAAACCTATTGGTGAGCTAAGCGGTGGTCAGCTGCAAAAAGCCCTGCTGTGCCGCGCGCTCATTGATGACCCGCAGCTGCTGATCCTTGATGAACCCAACACCCATGTAGACAAACAGTTTGAGCAGGAACTCTACCGGTGGCTGAAAAGACTTAACCAGCAAATGGCCATCCTCCTGGTATCGCATGATATAGGAACTATATCTCCGTTGATTAAGTCCATTGCATGTGTCAATGAAACGCTTCATTATCATCCTTCAAACCAGATATCTGAAGAGGTGCTGAAAGTATATCATTGTCCCGTGGATGTGATTGCCCATGGTCCCGTGCCACATCGCGTACTAAAGTCACATGACCATGAGTGATGCCTTTTCTATCTTTCAATACCAGTTTTTTCAGCATGCCCTGGCTGCAGCCATCCTCACCTCAGTTATTGCTGCCATGGTGGGGACTTATATTGTTTCACGCAAGATTGTGTTTATCGGCGGAGGGATCACCCATGCTTCTTTTGGAGGCATAGGCCTGGCTTTCTACATGGGATTGAATCCTTTTTTGGGAGCCGCTGTTTTTGGTGTGATTACCGCCCTGGCGATAGAATGGATCAGCCAAAATGGCCGGGTACGGGAAGATAGCGCTATCGCTATACTCTGGTCGCTTGGCATGGCCCTGGGGATCATCTTTGTGTTTATGACACCCGGCTACACGCCCAACCTCATGAGCTTCCTCTTTGGCAGCATCCTTACCGTAGGGAGAGCCGAGATATACGTACTCCTGGTATTTGCAATGCTGCTGATGCTGCTGTTTGCCCTGTTCTACCGCCCCATTCTTTTTACAGCTTTCGACCCCGAGTTTGCCAGAACTAAAGGCATCCCGGTAAGCAGATACCGCTACATGATGTCCGTTGTCATGGCACTGGCCATCGTTCTTAGCATACGCACAGTGGGCATCATATTGGTGCTGAGCATGTTTACCATTCCTCAAATCACGGCCATGCTCTTTACCCGGAATTTTTACCGCATCATGCCCCTGGCTGCCATGTGGGGCATCATAGGTTCAGTGGCAGGCATCATGGGAGCATATCTTCTTGACATCCCAACAAGTGCCGCCATCATATTCTTTCTGACCCTGCAGTTTCTTGTGATCAAAATCATTATGATCATAAGAAACGCGCTCATAAGAAACAAAGGATAACATCGTTATTCTGTGAGAGGTTACACCACGACTGTATTGAACCATTTTTTACCCTTACTGTTTTACTAAAAAACAAAGCCATGCGTATACTTTTAACTACACTGTTCAGCTGGTTTGCCGCCATGAAAAGCTTTGCCCAAAGGCCTACACACATTCCTTATGACAGCGAACCTACATATTTTTTTGAATCATGGGAGAACATTGTGTTCTACATTATCATCCCCCTGGTTATTATCGCACTGTATGTGATCTGGCGAAGACAAAAAAAGCGAGAACAGGAGGAAGAAGACGCACAGTAAACGAAAATCTATGACAAGACATATTGTAAAGATACAGGACATTGAAAATCTCACGCACGATACCCTGAGGCTCAAAACAGAAAAGCCTGAAGGCTTTGGCTTCCGCCCCGGTCAGGCTACAGAGATTGCCATAAACAAGGATGAATACAGGAATGAAAAACAACCTTTTAGCATAACATCAACCCCGGCTGATGATCACCTTGAATTTATTATCAAGGTGTACCCCGAACATGAGGGGACGACCGATAAAATGCAAGAGCTTAAACCCGGAGATGAGCTGATCCTGGAAGGGGTGTTCGGAAACATAGCTTACCGTGGCGAAGGTGTTTTCATTGCCGGCGGATCCGGAGTGACACCTTTTGTTTCTATACTGCGTGATTTACATAAAAACGGCCGTGTGGCAACCAACAGACTTATTTTTGGCAATAAAACCTTTGGCGATATCATCCTCGGAGAAGAGCTTGATTTGATGCTGGGTGAGCGTCTTACCCATGTGCTCTCAGCGGAACAGGTTGAAAAAATACCGCACGGAAGGATAAATAAAGATTTTTTGCGGTCCCATGTTAACGGCAACAAGACATTTTATTACCTCTGTGGCCCGCCGGCCATGATGGAAAGCGTGGAAGACGATCTTCGGGGTCTTGGTGTGGAAGAAGCGCAAATCGTTAAGGAGTCCTGGTAATATTCAGCGATCCTGTGTATATTTGTTGCAAAACATAACGGATGAACCTACGACAAAGGATTCTCGTCACCGGTGGTGCGGGCTTCATCGGATCGCATCTCTGCGAAATGCTGTTGCAACAGGGACACGATGTAATTTGCCTTGACAATTTTTTTACCGGCTCCAAAGACAACATCATCCACCTGATGGATGATCATCGTTTTGAAATGATCAGGCATGATATCACCCGGGAGATCTTTCTGGAGGTGGATGAGATCTATAACCTGGCCTGCCCCGCTTCTCCTGTGCACTATCAGTATAATCCGATCAAAACGGTCAAGACCAATGTGATGGGGGCCATTAACATGCTGGGAATGGCTAAACGCGTGAAGGCAAAGGTTCTCCAGGCCTCCACAAGCGAAGTGTATGGAGACCCCCATGAGCACCCCCAGCCCGAAAGCTACTGGGGTAACGTTAATCCCGTGGGCAGGCGTTCATGCTATGATGAAGGTAAACGCTGTGCAGAAACGTTGTTTATGGATTATCATACGCAAAACAATGTGGTGATCAAGATCGTCCGGATTTTCAACACCTATGGCCCCAGGATGCAGCCCAACGACGGCCGGGTGGTCTCCAACTTCATCATTCAGGCCCTTAAAAACGAGGACATCACCATATATGGAGATGGCAGCCAGACCCGAAGTTTTCAGTATGTGGATGACCTGCTGCAGGGCATGACGCTTTTCATGGGCACCCCCGATGACATTACCGGACCGCTTAACATGGGGAATGAAAACGAGTTCAGCATCAAGGAGCTGGCCGAAATGGTGATCGACATGACCAATTCCCGCTCAAAA